>JACDJC010000311.1_pt1 | contig 61059 bp, 51 predicted proteins | sample 7454191 | NCBI WGS metagenome assembly JACDJC01 (sample SAMN14253291, study PRJNA609438) | sludge metagenome | isolation source: sludge after 25d culture with pyrite and EDTA | collected 2018-12-20 | reverse complement strand
GCTGAAGAAATAAAGAGGGCGAAATCGTCGTCAGGCAAGGCGCAAACCACAGCGATAGCCGTAGCTATCGCGAGGATTTGCAACGCCGCATGGCGGCGATTCTCGGCGTCTTTATGAAGCGAATTTTCAACTCGGGACACTAGGCTGCGGCCGGCAGCGACAGGGCGATGTGACTGAACAGCACGCCATCCTCGTCGGCATGGCACCAGTGTCCCGGCGCGATGCGGATGCCGTGGATCTCGACCGGCTCGCCGATCGATCCGGTACCCCGCTTTTCGCTGCGTCGCGGATGGCTTGCCAGCGCGCGCACGCCGATGGCGCAGGCATCGATCTCGCACACGTCACGCACGCAACCGTGCACGATCACGCCGGCCCAGCCATTACGCTCGGCCAGTTGGGCGAGATTGCCGCCCAGCAAGGCGCAACGCAGGCTGCCGCCACCGTCGATCAGCAGCACCCGACCATCGCCATCGGTCTCGAGCGCCGTGCGCACCAGCGAATTGTCCTCGAAGCAGCGCACGGTCTGTACCGGCCCGCAAAAGCGCGGCTGGCCACCCCAGCAGCGATACAGTGGCGGCAGCACGTGCAGCGTGCCGTCGGCAAGACGCGCTTCGTGCGCGTCACAGAGATCGGTCGTGGCGAAGAACGGAGTGTCGGTCATCGGCGGGCAGGAATCCTTCAGCGCCGGTTGGTGATCGTCCCCGGCAGGCTGGCGTAATAGGCCGCCACATTACGGATTTCTTCGCGCGACAGCAACTTCGCCTGCGGTCCCATCAACGGATTCTTGCGCCGGTCGTTCTTGTAATCGAGCAGCGCATGTTCCAGATAGTCCTGGTACTGACCAGCGAGCTTCGGATACGACGGGTCCAGCGGCGTGTTGCCATCCTCGCCATGACAGGCGAAGCAGACTTCCGCAGCCTTCTGGCGCCCGGCCTCGATGTCCTGCGCCTGTGCCGGCAGCGCCAGGACGGATGACACGGCCAGCACGGTCAGTGCGGCAGCGGTGCGCCCGAAAACGATCGGCAGCGTCTGCGGCGTCGAACGGGGCAGTGCCCGGTTTTTTCCAGGTGCTTCAGATGCGGCTACAGCGGGCAGATCCATGTCGATGATCTCGCTTCACATGTTTTCAGATGTTCTCGTTCGGTCCCGCCAGGTGGTTCCGGCTGCGGAAGCGACCAGCGGAAACATTCCGTGCATCGGCACGGCCGATTGCGTCACCGGCTTCCGTAATACGCTGCGAGATCGGCAATGTCGCGGTCGCTCAGGCCCTCCGCGACGACGGTCATGGTCGGATGATTGCGGTTGCCGCTGCGGTATTCACCCAGCGCAGCAGCGATATAGGCCGCACTCTGTCCGATGATGCGCGGCACGTGGTACACGCTTGGAAACGACGACTTGTAGCCGGGTATCTCGTGGCAGCCAACGCACATCGAATTCTTCTGGCGCCCCGCTTCGGCATCACCGGCCAGCGGTTGGTCCTGTGCCTGTGCCAGACACGGGAGCAGCAAGGCCACGGCTGCCGTCGCCAGACTCATTGCAACCGCTCCGGTCGATCTGTTCTTGCTCATGTGTCTCCGGCCGACGCCTGCCGCGCGATGCGTGGCCCGCCTCGCGGGCTATCGGTTATGTTTATCGATCGGCAGATTCTAATGGACGCACATGACGTCCGTCCAGTACTCGGGCTCTGAACGGGGTTCCCGTATACTCGGGCCACTCATCCGACCGTCCCGGCCCCGCGCATGCCGCCCCTGCCCGGAGTCTCTTTCGGCTCAGTCCCCGTTCATTTCTTCGCACCTCCCGAACATCATGCGTTTCCAGGGTTCCGACCAGTACGTCGCCACCGACGATCTGAAACTTGCCGTCAACGCCGCCATCCAGCTGCAGCGCCCGCTGCTGATCAAGGGCGAACCGGGCACGGGCAAGACCATGCTTGCCGAAGAAGTCGCTTCGGCGCTCGACATGCCGCTGCTGCAGTGGCACATCAAGTCGACGACGAAGGCGCAGCAGGGCCTGTACGAGTATGACGCCGTCTCGCGCCTGCGCGATTCGCAGCTCGGCGACGCACGGGTCAAGGACATCGAGAACTACATCATCCAGGGCGTGCTCTGGCAGGCCTTCGAGTCCGATCGGCCGGTCGTGCTGCTGATCGACGAGATCGACAAGGCCGACATCGAGTTCCCGAACGACCTGCTGCGCGAACTCGACCGGATGGAGTTCTACGTCTACGAAACCCGCCAGCTGGTGCGCGCACGACACCGGCCGGTCGTGATGATCACGTCGAACAACGAGAAGGAGCTGCCCGACGCCTTCCTGCGGCGCTGTTTCTTCCACTACATCAGGTTCCCGGATAAGGAGACGATGCAGGCGATCGTCGACGTGCACTTCCCGGACCTGAAGAAGGCCCTGCTCAAGGAAGCGCTCGAAGCCTTCTTCCAGATGCGCGAGTTGCCGGGGCTGAAGAAGAAGCCGTCGACGAGCGAACTGCTCGACTGGCTCAAGCTGCTCGTGGCCGAAGACATTCCGCCCGAGGCGCTGCAGGCGAAGGACGGCAAGACTGCGATCCCCCCGCTGCACGGCGCCCTGCTGAAGAACGAACAGGACATCCACCTGTTCGAACGGCTGATCTTCATGGCGCGGCACAACCGCTGACCGCGCGCGGCTGAAAGGCGGCTACGCGACGCAAGCACCATGATGGAGACGATGATGGCCGCCAGTCCGCTGGCGGCCGGGTCGTCACCGGATGCGCGCACCCGGGTCGGCGCCATCGGAGAATTGCCATGCTGATCGATTTCTTCCTGCACCTGCGCGGCTCGAAGCTGCCGGTGTCGATCAAGGAATACCTGTTGCTGCTCGAGGCGATGCGCGAGCAGGTGATCGGTCCGTCGATCGACGAGTTCTATCTTCTCTCGCGCATGACGCTGGTCAAGGACGAGCGCAACTTCGACAAGTTCGACAAGGCGTTCGGCGCCTATTTCGATGGCGTGCGCGCCATTCCCGGCATCGATCTCGATCTGCCGCTGGACTGGCTCAAGCGGCGCCTGCAGCGCGAATTCACGCCCGAGGAAAAAGCGGCAATCGAGGCTGCCGGCGGCCTCGACGAACTGCTCGAGCGGCTGCGCAAGCTGCTCGAAGAGCAGAAGGAACGCCACGAGGGCGGCAGCAAGTGGATCGGCACCAACGGCACTTCGCCCTTCGGCAACGGCGGCTACCATCCGGCCGGCATCCGCATCGGCGGTCCGTCAGCCGGCAATCGCACGGCCGTCAAGGTGTGGGAAAAGCGCGCATTTCGCGACTATGACGACCAGGTCGAACTGGGCACGCGCAACGTCAAGGTCGCGCTGCGCCGCCTGCGCAAGTTCGCCCGCGAAGGCGCGCACGAGGAACTCGATCTCGACGACACCATCGCCTCGACCGCGCGCAATGCCGGCTGGCTCGACATCCGCATGGTTCCCGAGCGGCACAACACGATCAAGGTGCTGATGCTGCTCGACGTCGGCGGCACGATGGATGATCACATCCAGCAGACCGAAGAGCTGTTTTCCGCCGCCAAGACCGAATTCAAGCACCTCGAGTTCTACTACTTCCACAACTGCCTGTACGACTACGTCTGGAAGAACAACCGCCGCCGCCACGCCGAACGCTTCGACACCTGGGACATCCTGCGCAAGTACAACAGCGACTACCGGCTGATCTTCGTCGGCGACGCCACGATGAGCCCCTACGAAGTGCTGCAGCCGGGCGGCTCGGTCGAATACAACAACGAGGAAGCCGGCGCCGTCTGGCTGCGCCGCATGGTCGAGCGCTTCCCGAAATTCGCCTGGCTCAACCCCGAGCCCGAAGGCGTCTGGGAATACCGTCAGTCGACCGCCATCATCCGCCAGATCATGCACAATCGCATGTACCCGCTGACACTCAACGGGCTGGAGCGGGCGATGCGCGAGCTGGCGAAGTAGGCGAGCGGCGCGTCAGACTCCGCCCGCTATCCTCGTGCCGCCGGGGTTTCCCGGCTCGCCCTCCTCAAGGCCTGTTCGGCCCATTTGTTGAGGCTGGTACCGCTTCGGGCAGCAGCCTTGAGAGCAGCAGCGTGGACGCCGGGATCGACGCGCAGCATGAGTCTGCCACTTGCCGGCTTCTCCGGCGTACTACCCAGACTTTCACAGGCCGCGATGTAGTCATCCACGACCACATGGAAATTTTCTTCGAACTCTGAAACCGATTCACCATGGAACGAAATGATGTCGTCGATGTCCAGAACCCGTCCGACGATGATCCTGTCTTCAGCATCGAAGGACATGCTGGCGACATAGCCCCGGTAAGTCATCGTGTTGATCATGGTCTGGCCCCCATCCGTTCCAGGAATTCGCGTGCTGCCCTGACGCGATATCGCAGGGCTTCCTTGCCGGGATGCGGACGGTGAAAGGTTGCTCGCTGGCCTTGCCATTCGAACGTCACCGAAGATCCCGGCCCCTCGACGATACGACAGCCCAGAGTGATGAACAGGGACTCGATTCGAGCCCATTCGATGTTGCCGTTGACCGGATCCGACCAAACGGCCACAAGCGTTCGCCGCTGACTGGAATTCACCGGACGATGATAGCATATTCATCTTGATCTGCAAGCATTGAAGCGCCGCTGACTGGCGTTGAAACGTCGCACTGCCCGGATTATTCAATGACAGCGCGCTGTCCGCTCCAGCAACCCGCTGCGCCGGAGCGTCACGGAACGCTCTCGACACCGCATTGACCCGTGTCTGGTATCCAGGGCCTTGCGCCTGGAACCACTTGATCACGTCCTCGTCCGGTCGGAGCGAAATCAGGGTCTTCGAGTGGGCGGCTTCAAGCTGCGACGAACGATACCGCGCACTGTCTTTTGAGGATCCGCCTCTGGGTGCTCCATTGTCGGTTTTGCCTTGTCCGCAGGGTCAGACAGGCGAGACCAATCGGTCTCCGACTTCATGGAAGCAACGCTGGACTTCACGTCTTGTTGCTCTGCGGAAGGGGAGGATCTGGATTTCATGCTTGTTCCGACCGACGGACACTGGAGAATCGAAGGATATTCCGGCGACCATCCGGGCTATCCGTACGGGAGCAATCAATGTTGAAAATCGCGGTCGTCGTAACCGTACTGCTCTACGCGGGCTGGGCCTGGCTGCTGTATCGACTCCACGCTGCGCTCGAAACCGTCGATCCGGATCTGTGCGCGCGCATCGGGAAACCGTCTCTTTTCTGGACTCCCTTCAACGGCCATGCCCAGCTCGTCGAGTTGATCCGGCGCAAGGATCTGGGCAGCGGCCGCTACGCCACGCTGCAGGGGCTCGCGCTGACGATGCGCGTCTGGGCAGTTGCGACGATCGCGGCCACCGTGTGGCTGTTCTGGGCGGCCGCTGACCATTAGCCTGAAATTCCACCGCCCGCCGACCATATTTTCTTTTCTGCGCCCAACGCCTGACCTGTGACCATGCAACCAGAAAGCCCATGTACACACGGCTACACAGGCTGAGTAATTCTCCTGAACCCTCTCAATAACGACTGCGTAGCTCGTACGACGTCGCCTCAGACCGGGCCTGGAAGCGTCAGGCCCTCCACAATGACCTATCCGCTCACTCGAACGGCTGCGGCCTCGGCGTCCGGTCACTCGAAGGCGGCAGGATCGGCATGGTGAGCTGTGGCTGCCTGCCGGTCAGCGTTTTCAGGAAAGCCACGATATCGGCATTTTCCTGCTCGCTGAAGCTGCGCCCGAGCTGAATGCGGCCCATGACGTCGACTGCCTGGGCCAGGGTATCGGCCGCACCGTCGTGGAAATACGGATAGGTCAGCTCGACATTGCGCAGGGTCGGTACCTTGAAGTTGAAGCGGTCGGCGTCCTCGCCGGTCACCGCGCTGCGCCCCTCGGCGGGATTGTCGGTCCGGTACGGTTCGATCAGGCCCATTTTCTGGAAGGAAGTTCCGCCCAGATTGGGTCCGTTGTGGCAGGCGATGCAGCCGCTGTTCTTGAACAACTGGTAGCCGCGCAGTTCTTCCGCACGGAGTGCATGGTCATCGCCCTTCAGCCACAGATCGAAACGCGAATCGGGCGTCACCAGCGTTTCTTCGAATGCGGCGATGGCCAGTGTGACCTCGTCGATCGTCAGCCGGTCATGGCCGAAAACACTGCGGAACTCGGCAACGTACTGCGGAATCGAGCGCAGCATGTCGACGGCCAGGTCATGGGTGAAGGCCATCTCGACCGGATTGGCAATCGGTCCGCCCGCCTGCTCGCGCAGATCACGCGCACGGCCATCCCAGAACTGTGCGACGTTCAGGCTGGAATTGAGCACCGTGGGCGAATTGATCGGGCCTTTCTGCCACTTGTCGCCGATCGAGGTCTTGAGGTTGTCCGAGCCGCCCATGCCCAGGTTGTGGCACGAGTTGCACGAAATGAAACCCGAGCGCGACAGGCGCGGATCAAAAAACAGCTTCTTGCCGAGTTCCACTCGTGCGGGGTCGGTCACCACGGCCGCCTCGATCGGGCTGACCGGCTCGCCTTCTCGTGCCTGCAGCGTGCCGCTCGCAAGCATCGTCAGGATGACGAATATTCCGGGGACCAGGCGGGTTGTCAGGAAATGCGTCATTGCGTCTCTCCTCCTCTGATGCATGCCCGGGCGGGCATCCGTCAAATCACGAACGGCGCGTCGACATCCTCGCACATCTCTTCGATGGTATCGAGCCAGCGGTGTACGGGCAGCTGCTCACGTTCCAGACGCCTCGCACGCGCCTGCAGTGCCTTCCGGGAGACCTCCAGTGGCGGTCCGGAAAACGCGAGCAGGGCCACATTGCCGGCGGCCACCGGCGGCAGTTCGAGCACCCGGCCGTCAAACGCCTGGCGCAGGTTGCGCAGGCTCTCCGGGTAGGAACGGCCACTGCCGAAGATGTTGACAACGAGGATCCCGGCCGGCGCCAGCGCTGCGCGGCAATCGCGGTAGAAGAGCACGTCGTTCAGGACCGGACCGCGCGCCTTCGTGTCGTAGAGATCGGCCAGGATGACGCCGAAGCGCCCGCGAGTCTCCGGCCGCGTCACGTATTCGCCGGCGTCGGCGCGGATGACCTGCAGGCGTTCGTCGTCTGGCAGGGCAAAGGCGCTGCGACAGACGTTGATCACCGCCCGACTGTTCTCGACGGCGACGATCCTGGTCTTCGGCAGTTTCTTCCAGCAATGCCGCGCCAGACCGGCCGCGCCCAGTCCAAGATGAAGCATCTCGTCAGGGGCGGCCAGGAACAGCCGCCAGGCCATCATGTCGTGTGCGTAATCGAGTTCCAGGTCCCAGGGACGGGCAATGCGCATGGCTCCCTGGATCCAGACCGAATCGAAATGCAGATAGCGCACCCCGTCGGCTTCCGACAGGACGATGACCGGTTCCTCGTGCTTCATTGCAAGGCCTCGATTGCTTCGCGCCACGCCGCGAGCTTGTGCGCGCGCGACAGGGACGCATAGGCCGGGCTGGTCGACGGCAGAACCCGCGTGCGATAGCCCGCCGTACGGAATTCCGGCTCGAACCGTCCGGCCGTCTTCCCGTTGAAGACCACTGCTTCCAGCTGCGGCGCCAGGCGGCGCAGCACGGCGAAGTCATTGCTTGCCGCGCCGCGGATCGCGCTGTCCAGGCTGCCTTCGCGATGGCACGCACCATAGACGTCCCAGATGGCCAGACCCCGGGCGAGCACGATCTCGTACCGATGCTCGAACGACCCTTCGTCCAGCGGCTCGCCGAGCACCTCGGCGAGGATGGGCCAGAAAAGATTGCGCGGATGCGCGTAGTAGTGCCCGGCCGACAGCGAAGCCTCTCCGGGGAAGCTGCCGAGCACCAGCAGGCGCGAATGCGCCGCGATCACGGGCGACAGCCCGCGCAGCGCGGCCTGCTCAGTCACGCGTGCCCGAGGCTGCCTCGCCGTCGGCTGCGCCGCCCGTCGGAGCGGCTGTCTTCGTCGATGACATCACGTCGTCAGCGACCGGCTCATTGCCGGCTGCCGCGGCCGACCCGTCACCGGTTTCGTCACCGACTGAATCGTTGACCGGTCGGGCTGTCGCGGCCGCCTCCCCATTGCCGGCAGCAGCCGGATCGATGCCAGTCAGCAACAGGTTCATCCGCCGCACGAAGCCCGCCGGATCCTTCAGTTCGCTGCCCTCGGCCAGCATCGCCTGCCCCAGCAGCAGGCGCGCCCAGTCATCGACGTGCGCCTCATCGGCGCGCACGCGCGCCAGCAGCGGGTGGTCGGGGTTGATCTCGAGCGCCGGCTTGCGCGCCGGCGCTTCCTGCCCGGCCTGCCGGAGCATGCGCTCCAGGTGTGCGCTGATCTCGTGTTCGCCCGACACCAGGCAGGCCGCCGAATCGACCAGGCGATAGCTGACCCGCACTTCACTCACCTCGTCGCCGAGTGCGTTCCTGATCTTCTCGACGAGCGGGCGCCATTCGTCGGCCACCTGCTCCGCCGCCTTTTTCCCGGCTTCGTCCTCGAGCTTGCCCAGTTCCAGATCGCCGCGAGCCACCGAGGCCAGCGGCTTGCCATCGAATTCGGTCAGGAACGACAGCAGCCATTCGTCCACGCGATCGGTGAGCAGCAGCACTTCGATGCCTTTCTTGCGGAACACTTCCAGATGCGGGCTGCTGCGCGCCGCTGCCGGCGTGTCGGCGGTGACGTAGAAAATCCTGTCCTGCCCTTCCTTCATGCGCGCGACGTAATCGGCCAGCGAGGTCGTCGGCACGTCGTCGCTGGACGCCGTCGACGCAAAGCGCAACAGGGCGACGATGCGATCCCGGTTGGCGAAATCCTCGCCGACGCCTTCCTTCACCACGGCGCCAAATTCGCGCCAGAAAGTCGCGTAGTCCTCGGGCCGGTTTTCGGCCAGGTCCTCGAGCAACGACAGGATGCGTCTGGTCGAACCTTCGCGGATCATGCGCACGTCGCGGCTTTCCTGCAGGATCTCGCGCGATACGTTCAGCGGCAGATCGCTGGAATCGATGACGCCGCGCACGAAGCGCAGCCACACTGGCAGCAGTTGTTCGGCGTCATCCATGATGAAGACGCGGCGCACGTACAGGCGCACGCCGCTGCGCCGGTTGCGGTCCCACAGGTCGAACGGTGCGTGGCGCGGCAGATAGAGCAGTTGCGTGTATTCGGTACGCCCCTCGACGCGCGCATGCGTCCACGCCAGCGGCGTATCGCCGCCATGCGACAGATGCTGGTAGAAATTGCGGTACTGCTCGTCGTCGATCTCGCTCTTCGGGCGCGTCCACAGCGCGCTGGCCTGATTGACCATCTCCCACTCGTCGGTGGCGCGCATCTCCTTCGCGTCTTCGTTCCACTCTTCCTTGCGCATGCGGATCGGCAGGGAAATGTGATCGGAATAGCGCTGCACGATCGATTTGAGCTTCCAGCGCGTGAGCAGATCATCGAAGCTCGTCGCCTCCGGATCGAATGCGTCGGCGGCGTCCGCGCCCTGCCCGCCTTCCTCCCTGTCGTTCGTGCGCAGGTGCAGAATGACGTCGGTGCCGCGTGCTACCCGTTCGACGGTCTCGACCGAGAATTCCCCGGTACCCGCCGACTCCCAGCGCACGGCTTCACCGGTCGGCACGCCGGCTCGACGCGAGATGACTGTCACCCGATCGGCGACGATGAAGGCCGAGTAGAAACCGACACCGAACTGACCGATCAGCTGGGCGTCACGCGCCTGATCTCCGGTCAGCTTGCCGAAGAATTCGCGCGTACCGGAATGCGCGATCGTGCCCAGATGTTCGATCGCTTCGGCGCGCGACAGGCCGATGCCGTTGTCGGAAATGGTGATCGTGCGCGCCTGCGCATCGACGTCGATGCGGATCTGCAGTTCCTCCCCACCTTCGAGCAGTTCGGGGCGACCGAGCGCCTCGAAGCGCAGGCGGTCACAGGCGTCCGAAGCGTTCGATACCAGCTCGCGCAGGAAAATCTCGCGATTGCTGTACAGGCTGTGGATCATCAGGTTCAGCAGCTGGCTGACTTCGGTCTGGAAGCCCAGCGTCTGTCTGGCCGACGAGGTCGCGTCGGCACCATCGGCGTCGTGTACGGCGGACGGTTTCGGTTCAGCGGAATCGTTCACGGTTGGTTCGTTTTGGTTCATAACAGATGACGGAAGCAGAAAACAGAAACAGGACGCGTCTCCCCAGATCGGGGCTGGACGTGCACTTTCAAGACCGGTACAGACTCCCGCGAGCCTCAGGGAGGATCCTGTCCGGCTTCGGGTGGCAATGACAGCAGCGCATCCGCGATGCGTGGTTCGAGAAAACGGCCCTTGCGGCCGCGCGCGCCGTGCCAGGCCAGCAGCGCGCCGGCACTCCAGACGCGGTCGATCGCCCGGCGACCACGTCCGGTGCCCTGGATGCGCACTCCCTGCGCGCCGTAGACGATCGCCTGGCGCAGGCTGTCGTCCCCTTCGGCGCGGAAGACGCGTACGCCGCGTCCGCCGTTGCGCAACAGCCGGATCTCGGCCAGTTCGACGACCAGCGCCCGTCCGCCGCCCGACACACACAATACATGCGCCATCTGCGGACCGAACAGGGCCGGACGCAGCGGCCCGTCACCTTCGTCCAGCGTGAGAAAGGCCTTGCCCTGGCGCGTGCGCCCGGCGAGATCACCGGCGCTGCATTGCAGGCCATGGCCGTCGCGCGTCGTCAGAAGCACGCCGGTGTCGGCCGGCGCGGCAAAGAAATGTTCGATGTGTGCACCATCGACCGGCTCGACGAGACTCGTCACCGGCGCACCGTCGCCACGCGCCGACGGCAGCTGACTGACCGGCACGGAATACACCCGCCCGGTCGAATCGATCGCGTAGAACTGGTCGGTCGTCATGACCTCGAACGCGCCGTAGAAGGCATCGCCCGGCTTGAACCCGGCCTGCGTGGTGTCGTGACCATGCCCCTGGCGTGCGCGCACCCAGCCCTTCTGCGAGACGATGACGGTGACCGGCTCGGCCGGCACGCGCAATTGCACGGTAGTGCGTTCGGCCGCCTCGATCTGCGTGCGTCGATCGTCCCCGTATTCCCGGGCGTCGGCTTCGATCTCCTGGATCACCTGCCGACGCAGCCTGGCCGGACTGGCAAGCAGTGCTTCCAGTTTTCGCTTCTCCTCGCGCAGGGCGGCCAGTTCCTTGCCGATGCGGATCGCTTCGAGCCGGGCCAGCTGGCGCAGGCGGATTTCCAGGATGTCATCGGCCTGTCGCGCGCTCAGCCCGAAGCGTTCGATCAGCGCAGGCGCCGGCTCGTCCGACTCGCGGATGACGCGAATCACTTCATCGATGTGCAGCAGGACGAGTTCGCGGCCTTCGAGCACGTGGATCCGATCGTCGACCCGCTCGAGACGGTGGCGGCTGCGCCGCTCGACCGTATCGACGCGGAACGCACACCACTCGGCCAGAATCGTCGCCAGGTTCTTCTGGCGTGGGCGGCCATCGCGTCCGATCATCACCAGATTGACTGCGACACCGGCTTCGAGGCTGGTGTGTGCCCGCAGCACGCGCAGCAGCTCTTCGGGATCCACGCGCGACGTCTTCGGCTCGACCACGAGCCGCACCGGCGCATCGCGGCCCGATTCGTCGCGCACGGCATCGAGCACGGCCAGCACGGCCTGCTTCAGTTGCCCCTGCTCGGCCGTGAGCGCCTTCCGGCCGGCGCGCAGCTTCGGGTTGACCAGTTCCTCGATTTCCTCCAGCACGCGCTGCGCCGAAACGCCATGCGGCAGGCTGGTGAAGACGAGCTGCCATTGCCCGCGCGCAAACTCCTCGACGATGTGCGTCGCGCGCATGCGGATCGATCCACGGCCACTGGACTGGATCGCGCGCAGATCCTCCGCCGACGAAATGATCTGTCCGCCACCCGGGAAATCCGGCCCGGGAACGATTTCCTGCAGGCGCGCCGTATCGATGTCCGGCTCGCGCAGGACAGCCACGGCCGCGGCGGCGATCTCGCGCAGATTGTGCGGCGGGATTTCGGTCGCCATGCCGACGGCGATGCCCGATGCGCCGTTGAGCAGGACCATCGGCAGGCGCGCCGGCAGCAGGCGCGGCTCCAGCGTCGAGCCATCATAGTTGCCGACGAAATCGACCGTGCCCTGGTCGATTTCGTCGAGTAACAGGCGGGCATGCGGCGTCAGACGGGCTTCGGTATACCGCATCGCCGCCGGCGCGTCGCCATCGCGCGAACCGAAGTTGCCGTGGCCGTCGATCAGCGGATAGCGCAGCGAGAACGACTGCGCCATGCGCACCAGTGCCTCGTAGGCGGCCACGTCGCCGTGCGGATGAAAGCGCCCGAGCACGTCGCCGACCACCCGCGCCGACTTGACCGGTTTCGCGTTCGCACCCAGGCCCATTGCGTTCATCGCATACAGGATGCGGCGCTGCACGGGCTTCTGGCCGTCGCTGACGTCGGGCAGCGCGCGCCCCTTGACGACCGAGACGGCGTATTCGAGATAGGCCTGCTCGGCGTAGCGCGCCAGCGTCAGCGCATCTTCGTCCGGCACGGCAATGGTGAGTTCTGCCTGTTCCGTCATGCGGCCGATAGGGACGGTTCAGCGCCGTCCGCGGTGATGTGCTTGATGCCGTTCAAATGTCCACCTCGGCTTCGTTGCCGTGCTCTTCCAGCCAGGCGCGGCGCGCCGCCGCCTCGCCCTTGCCCATGAGCATCGTGAAGCGCTGCATTGTGCCGGCGAAATCGACGTCGCCCAGACGCACCATCAGCAGACGGCGCGTATCGGGATTCATCGTCGTCTCCCACAGCTGGTCGGCGCTCATCTCGCCCAGACCCTTGAAGCGCGCGATCGACCAGGCGCCGGCGCGCACGCCCTCGGCACGCAGCTTGTCCTCGACGCGGCGCAGCTCCTCCTCGTCCAGGCAGTAGAGCTTGCGCAACGGCCGCCGGCCCTGCGCCGGCACGTCGACACGAAACAGCGGCGGGCGGGCAACGAACACGTGCCCACGCTCGATGAGCTTCGGGAAATGCCGGAAAAAAAGCGTCAGCAGCAGCACCTGGATGTGTGCGCCGTCGACGTCGGCATCCGACAGGATGCAGATCCGCCCGTAGCGCAGGCCGGAGAGATCGGGCTCGTCGCGCACTGAATGCGGATCGACGCCGATCGCCACCGCGATGTCGTGGATCTCGTTATTGGCGAACAGACGCTCGCGCTCGCTCTCCCAGGTGTTGAGTACCTTGCCGCGCAGCGGCAGGATGGCCTGGAACTCCTTGTCGCGGCCCATCTTGGCCGAACCGCCGGCCGAGTCGCCCTCGACGAGAAAAAGTTCGTTGCTTGCAATGTCGTCCGACTCGCAATCGGTGAGCTTGCCCGGCAGAACCGCCACGCCGGAAGATTTCTTCTTGACGATTTTCTGTGCCGCCCGGCTGCGCGCCTGTGCCTGGCGGATGACCAGCTCGGCCAGCCGGCGGCCGTGTTCGACGTGCTGGTTCAGCCACAGCTCGAGTGCCGGGCGCACCAGCGACGAGACGAGGCGCACGGCGTCGCGCGAATTGAGCCGTTCCTTGATCTGCCCCTGGAACTGCGGATCGAGCACGCGCGCCGACAGGATCCAGCTCGCGCGCGCAACGACATCCTCGGCCAGCAGCTTCACGCCCTTGGGCTGCAGGCCGTGCAATTCGATGAACCCGCGCACGGCCGCGAACAGCCCGTCGCGCAGCCCCGATTCGTGCGTACCGCCGGCGCTGGTCGGGATCAGATTGACGTAGGACTCGCGCAGCGGTGCGCCCTCTTCGGTCCAGGCGACGACCCACTGCGCGCCCTCGCCTTCGGCGAAGTGTTCATGTCCGGCCTCGATCGAATGCTCGCCGCTGAAAAGCGGAATCACCGGCGCCGCGTCCGTCTGGCGTGCAAGACTCTCCTCGAGATAGCCGCGCAGGCCGCCGTCATAGCGCCATTGCTGCCGGCGTTCGTGACGCTCTTCGACGAGTGTGACCGTCAGGCCGGGCAGCAGAACTGCTTTCGAGCGCAGCAGATGAACGAACTCGGCGCCGGGTATCGCCAGAGAGTCGAAATACTTCGCATCCGGCCACATCCGCACCGACGTGCCGCTGCGCCGCTCGCCGCGTCCGATCGGCGACGCGGTCAGCGGCTCGACGACCGCTCCGTCGGCAAAGGCGATGCGGTGCAGGCTGCCGTCGCGGCGGACCTGGACTTCGAAACGCGTCGAGAGCGCATTCGAGACCGATACACCGACGCCGTGCAGGCCGCCGGCAAAGCTGTAGGCGCTGGCGCGGTCCTTGTCGAACTTGCCGCCGGCGTGCAGGCGCGTGAAGACGAGTTCGATCACCGGTACGGCCTCATCCGGATGCAGGCCGACCGGAATGCCGCGTCCGTTGTCCTCGACCTCGATGCTGCCGTCCGCATGCAGGGTGACCGTGATGGCATCGCAGAACCCCGCCAGCGCCTCGTCGGCCGCGTTGTCGAGCGCCTCCTGCACGATGTGCAGCGGATTCTCGGTGCGCGTGTACATGCCGGGGCGCTGACGCACCGGTTCGAGACCCTTCAGGACGCGAATCGAGGCTTCACTGTATTCGTTGCGACGGGATGACATCGGAAGTGGGAAAACGACGATCGGGCAGGCGGACGATCAGACAGGGCACCGGCGAGACAAGCGACACTCGCCGGACCACCGGAAAGACAGGAAGAGGAACCGGAAAGGCAGGCGCACGCCTCGGCAAGCGCACGATTCGGCAGCCGCTTTCCGGCGTGATTTTCTCAGCGCACCGGAATGATCCCGCAGGACTGCAACAGGGAGGCGAAATTCGCCACCAGGTTCGGATCGCAATACGCGAGAAACGACCAGACAAGAACAAAACCGAGCACCGCCGCAGCGCCCAGGATCAGCGCAGCGCGGGTCAGTCGGTTCAGATGCACGCCGGTCATGGCCTCATTGTACCGGCCGGAGAACGGTCAGGGACTGCTTCAGACCGCCACCTGGGTGCCGAGTTCGACGACGCGATCGGGAGGCAGGCCGAAGTAGTTCGCCACGCTCGTGCTGTTGCGCAGCAGCCAGCCGAACAGCGAACGCCGCCAGCTGAACAGGCCGCGCCGGCTGACGGAGACCAGCGTCGGGCGGCTGGTGAAAAAGGACGTGTCGTGCAGGGTGCAGACGACACCCTTGCGCGCCAGTTCGCGCAGCACGCCGTCGATGCGCGGGTTCTCGCGGAAACCGAAATGCGCGACGACGCGCACGATGCCGTCGCCGCTGCGCATGACCTCGATGCGCTCGTTGTCGAATACGCGCGGCGCATCGTCGAAGACGACGGTCAGGAAGATCGTCTGCTCGTGCATCACCTTGTTGTGCTTGAGATTCTGCACGAAGGAGCTGGGCCAGCCCTGCAGTGACGGCGAAAAGAACAGCGCCGAGCCCGGCACGCGCGGAACGCCGGACAGATCGAGCCGGTAACCATCGCGATTGGCCTTGAGCTGCATGTCCTTGCGCAGGCGCAGGATGTCGGTGCCGCGCCGCCAGGTCGTCAGTACGATGAAGAGCAGGATGGCCAACAGGACGGGAAACCAGCCACCGGCCGACAGCCACTGCACACGCGCAGCAAAGAAAACGGCTTCCAGAACGAAGAAGAGAAGGAACAACGGCCACAGCATGCGCACGCGCACGGACGGAAAGAACGGCAATGCGATCACCAGGATCAGACTGGCGAGCATCAGGTCGGCGGCAATCGCGATCCCGTAGGCAGGGGCCAGCGCGGCCGAACTGCCGAAGCTGATGACGAGAACCAGCCCGAGCATGAGCAGGACGGCGTTGACGGCCGGGACATGGACCCTGCCCTGCCGGGCCTCCGAAATGTGCACGACGCGCAGCCGCGGCAGGAAATTCAGCCGGGAAGCCTGCTGGGTCGCCAGGAAAGTTCCGGTGATGGTCGCCTGCGCGGCAATCGCCGCCGCCAGACAGGCCAGTGCCACCATCGGCAGTCGCATGGATTCCGGGATCAGCAGGAAAAACGGATTGCCGATGGCCTGCGGGTCGTGCAATACCAGCGCGCCCTGGCCGAAGTAATTGAGCAGCAGCGCGGGAAACACCAGGGCAAACCAGCCGGTGCGTACCGGACGCACGCCGAACTGGCCCAGATCCGCATACAGGGCCTCGGCACCAGTCATGCACAGGAACACGGCGCCTGCCGCGAGGAACGCCGCACCCGGCTGCCCGAGCATGAACGACCAGGCCAGACGGGGATCCAGGGCCAGCAGAATCTGCGGATGACGCAGGATCTGGTCAATACCGGCCGCTGCAATGGCGATGAACCAGATGGCCATCACCGGGCCGAAACGTACCGCGACACGGCCCGTCGCCCGCCGCTGGACGGCAAACAGGACGATCAGGAGGACGAGAACCACCGGCACGATGAAGACGTCCAGCTCACGATCGATCACCGCCAGCCCTTCGACCGCCGAAAGCAGCGTGATCGCCGGCGTGATGACGGCGTCGGCGAAATAGAAGGAAACCGCCAGTGCACCGAGAATCGTGATGACCCAGCGCAATCGTGGCCGTGCCTGCAACTCATGCGTGCAGCGCGACAGCAGCGCGAGCACACCGCCCTCGCCGCGGTGATCGAAGCGCAGCAGAATGATCACGTACTTGAGCGTGACGATGATCATCATCGACCAGACGATCATCGACAACAGGGCCAGTACGTTGGCCCGGTCGGGTGTCAGACCGTAGACCGGATCGAAAGCCACGCGAAAGGCGTACAGCGGGCTCGTGCCGATATTGCCGAAAACGATGCCAAGCGCGCCGATGACGGCAGCCGGGAAATGCGCCGAAGAGGACGTCGCAGCGGACGTCGACGGGTGCTTCGAAGAGGCGACCGTGACAGGCATGGCCGCAGCAGTGTAGCAGTGCCGCCGCGCACCATGCGCGGCAGGGCCCGATCAGATGTCGATGCGCGTTCGCAGCCGCCGGGCCATGATCAGCAATCCGGCCAGGAACAAAGCCAGACTGGTCGGCACCGGGACCGTGCCACCTGCCTCCCCTGGTGGGTCGACCGGTCCCTGGCTGTCATCACACTGACCCAGGTCGATGCATGCATCCGGGCCCGTGCCGATGTCGCCGCCGTCATCGTGGCCGTGACCGGAATCGGTCTCCGCTCCGGTATCGCCGCCGGATTCATTTCCGGGGCTGCCATTTCCCGTATCCGGGTCTGCATCGCCAGAGCCGGCTTCCGGGCCCGGCGCCTTGCCATCATCGGAACCGCCGGTACCCGCATCCCCCCCTCCGGCCTGATTTTCGTCCTTGCCGGCGTCGCTGCCGCCCGGATGGGTGCCGCCATCAGCACCTGGATCGCCGTCGGGCGGCAGATCGGGGCCGCCGGGATTCGTGACGCCGGGATCGGGTTCACCCGTGCCCGGTCCGTCCGGCTGGCCATCGGACGGGTCCGATCCCGACTCGTCTGCGGGCTTTCCGCCGTTGTCACTGCCTGCGTCCCCGCCATCAACTGGGCCGGGTCCTGACGGTCCGGATGGACCCGCCGATCCGGGAGACCCCGGTCCGGCAGACCCCGGTCCGACAGACCCTGATCCCCCCGAGCCATGCGATCCGCCCGGGAACCATCCCGAACTGTCGGCCAGTTGCAGGGGCTGCAACGGGATGCCGGCACGAAATCCCGTGCCGGGCACGATCTCCGTGCCATGGTCGCCAAACTCGTCCAGGTCACCCTGGAATCCGTCACCGTCCGCAAACGGATCGACCGCTCCCCCCGGGTCCGACCAGCCGCCCGAGCCGCAATCCGGGCCCACGCATGCCTGCGTGTGCCGGGCGATCGGCGGTCGCCGGTGAAACCCGTCATCGTTCGGGCCGGCGAATGCACCCGCGCCGTATCCGGTGCTGGTGTCGCCCGCCCATGATCCGGTATATCCCGAGCCGAACCAGATCAGGGTGCCGCTCAATGGCACGGCAAGCGCAGCACAAGACGCCAGTACCAGCCATCGGGACAGACGCAGTCGGGGAGAACGCATGCGGGCCAGGATTCCTGAATCGATCGGCGAAAAAAGACGGCTTCAGTCTAGATGCAATGTCTGACGACGGATGAGACTTTTGTCGCGATGCGAAAAATGCCGTCAGAACCAGCCGACGAGACTGATTCCCGCGTACCGGCGCCAGTACCCCGAGCCGCCCGTGCCAACGCCCATGCCGCTGCCCGATCCTCCGACCTGCGCCCGCAGTTGCAGGGTCGGCGACAGATCGCGCACCGCGACCAGTTCCCAGGTATTGGGTCGACCGCCCGAACGATTGCCCCAGCCATCCGTCTCGCGTGCCGTCCCCAGACCGGCACGGGCCTCGAACTGCCAATCCTGCCAGTCGCGGGACCAGGAGACAAACAGGCGTGCCTCGTCATATTTGTCCGGACTCCAGTAGCCGCGCCATGGCGTCGATGACCCGATCGGGTCGGAACTGCTGAAGCGCTGTGCTTCCAGCCCGACCCGGATCCGCGGTGACGGCAGGACCGTCCGCTCCGCACGCACATACAGTCGATCGCGTTCGTTGCCGTCATCGAAGCGGAAATGCGCCAGTGATGCCGCCAGCGACCAGACCGGCACGGGCCGCCACTCGATCCCGATCGATGCGACGTCGATCGTCACCCGCTCTTCGACTGCTTTCGGTGTCTCGACGGTTTCGCGTCCGAGTTCGGCATCGATGCGCACCAGATCGGTCGGCAGCCAGTGCACGCGAACGCCGCCCGTGACCGGATGCCAGCCACCGGCACTGGCACCACCCCCGGCCCCGCGATGATCATAATCATTCCAGGCGATCGTCACCGATGGCCAGATCACTCCATGAGTGTCGGTCGGTGTACCGATGCGCGTGGAGGCGTCCACCTGGAAGCGGGCGCCACGCACCCTTCCCCAGGAATCGTCGAAGCGCACCTGACGCACGCTCGCGCCGACGATCGCCGGGTAACGCAGCGGCAGGCTGGAGCCGACGATCATCGTCCGGGTATCGAGTCCGTCTCGATCGGTCGAACCATTGATTTCCGCAAGCCAGCGTCCGGCCAGTTCCCGGGAGGTCTGGTAACGATGCACCCATTGCGCGTCCGGCGTATCGACGGCGAGCAGCTCGCGATCGGCCAGTTCCGGAAAGCCGGCCCACTGCAGTGCGCGGGCGTGGCTGAAGCGATCATCGGCGTCGAGCCCGGCTCCGTCGAGCTGCCCGAAACGGGCGAGCGCCTGGCGATGACGCCCGGCGTCATTGAGGGCACGCGCCAGACCGATGCGGCTCAGGCGATCGCCCGGGTCGTGTTGCACGAGCGCCTCGAATGCGTCGATTCCCTCCTGATGGCGGCCCTGCCAGACCAGGAGCTGCGCCCTGCGGCGCGAGATGACGGCGTCGTCCGGAGTCAGCCGCAGCAATTCTTCATAGGCGTCGACAGCGCCCGACAGATCATTCTGCTGCTGGCGCGCCTCGGCAATGCCACGCCATGCATCCGCCGGATCAGGATCCGCATCCAGGGATTTCAGAAACAGTGCCTCGGCCGCTGCCGCATCCGGCGTCCATAGCGTCTGCCAGGCGAGCGAGCGGCGCACGTCGGCCCGCCGCTGCGGGGCAACCGTCAGAACGCGACGATACATCTGCGCCGACTCGGCGTTGCGGTCGGCATACCCGAGCACCCGCGCCACCTCGATCAGCAGGTCGGAATCATCCGGACTCTGCGCAAGAAGACGCTGATATGTCTCCAGCGCAAGCACATACTCATGCCGATCGACCTGCTGACGGGCAATGTCGAGAAGATCGGCACGCGCGTGCCCGGCCGGCTGGACCGACCGGGCAGTTTCGGCGCGTACATCTTCGATGCCGGCGACCACGCTCATGCAAAGTACAGCGGTCGCCAGCGTCATCACACCGAGACGCCGGCGCCTCACGCTCCCGCTCCCGAACGTCGAGTGTCCCAGCGCACCGGACCGCTTTGCGGACGGCGGAACAGCCACGGAATCGACGCCACCGCAGCCAGCGCCAGCAGCATCCAGTAGATGATCGGATACCAGACGGCATAAGGCACCATCCGCATGATCGAACGGTCGTAGCGGCGATCGATCCAGGCGCCCACGATCAACTGCAGCACGCACATCGTGCCGATCGTCATCCCCCACAGATTCGGGATCGGCGAGGCACCGACCGGCGGCACGCCGATCGCCCACGACAGGATCCAGATCGTTGTCAGGACGACGAAGCACAGTGCCCAGAGGGTGGACAGGACCGACTCGGCGAACATCGGCCACATGCGGCGATATTTCCAGTGTGCAATCACGCCGCGATGCCGGTGCAGAACCTGCATCAGGCCGCGCGCCCAGCGCAGGCGCTGCTTCCACAGGCCGCGCAGACTCACCGGCACCGACATGCCGCAGATCGCGCGCGGCTCATAGCGGATGTCGTAGAAGCGCTTCTGCAGCTTCCAGGTCAGATCGATATCCTCGGTCGGCATGTCCGGGCTGAAGCCGCCGACATCGAGCAGCGCGTCGCGCCGGAAGGCCGCCACGACGCCGGACACGGTGACGATCCGTCCCCAGATCCGCTGCGAGCGACGCAACAGGCTGACGATCGACGAAAACTCGATCGACTGCAGCCGTGCCAGGAAGGTTCCGGTATTGCGTACGCGCGGATTGCCGGTCACCGCACCGACCCGTACCGAGGCGAAATGCGGCACCATCGCGCGCAACAGATCCGGTTCCGGTTCGGTATCGGCATCGAGGACGAGAATGATCTCGCCGCGCGCCAACGGCAGCGCATCATTCAGGGCGAGTGCCTTGCCCTCGTTGGTGGTCTTGCGCAGGATGCGCAGACGAGCGTCTCCGCGAAAGGCCTGCGCCTGGACCAGCGTCGCATCGGTCGAGCCATCGTCGATGACGATGACCTCGTAGTCAGGATAGTCGAGCTGGAGGACCGCATCCAGCGCCTTGCCGATGACCTCGGCCTCGTTGTGGGCGGGGATCAGCACGGTCACGGCCGGCAATGCATCCGGCGCAAAATCCGCATCCAGCGGCCGGCGTTCCCAGCGCCAGCGGAACATCAGGGACGTGGTCATCCACAGGATGCTCGTGGCAATCGGGTAGGCGGCAAAGTAGATCAGCGCGACCCAGTACGCCGGGGTGTCCTGCACGGCCCGCAGAAAATTCTCGATCGCAGCGGTCATCGCCCTGCTCCACTCGCTGTGTCCGGCTGTGTCGTTGCGGCCAGCACCATCGGGGCAGAATGCTCCGGCGCGCCGTCTGCCCGGACCGGTCCGTCACCATCGGCTCCATGGCGGTAGCGCTTGACGCCGCCATCGATGTCGATGCGAACCTCCCGCGCATTGGCCAGCAGATTCCAGTCGGCGGCGATCGAACGGCCGATCCAGTCACGCTCGTAGCGGGATTCGACGTGGCGCACCTGGTGTCGCTGATTGCGCCCGCGATAGCGGGTCACGTTGTGCAGTATCCAGAAGCCGTTCAGCAGCGGAAAAACGATCAGGCTGCCAATGATCAGGATCCGCAGTCCGTACGAATCCCAGGGGCGGGCCGCGACGAGCCACCAGCCGTACGCCAGCAGTGCCCAGCCGACCAGCAGCAGGATCGCGTGCAAAACCACCTTCGCCGGCGACGCGAGGCGCGCCGGAGATCGTGTCGACATCGTCTCTCGCCCGTCAGGTGCGGGCTGAGCGACGCCATCCGATCAGGCCGCCAAGCGCAAGCAGCCCGAGGGTCCCCGGCAGCGGAACGTGAACCAGGTGGTCTTCCGGAATCAGTGTCAGATCCTCCGCACCCGGTGTCTTCCAGGCGAGTTGCACGACACCTGCCTCCAGCCGGTTGTAGGCGCCGAGTTCGAATCGGTACAGACCCTCGGAGAGCAGCAGATCGGTGTCGAAACCGACCCGCTCGCGAGCACCGAGAATGAAATCCGACGAAATGGTTTCGGACTGTCCTTCGGCACCGTAGATCGTGAAGAAGAAACCGTCGTCGTAGAGCACGCCGAAATTGTATTCACCGGCTTCGGTGATGCGCAGATAGCCGCTGTAGTACGCCGTCCAGTTTTCGTCGGGCGTCGCGCCAGGCAGGGAATCGGCAATTCCCCAGCCCGCTGACCAGTCCTCATTGAACAAGTCATTGCCATGATTGATCGTTGCCACCGTCCCGCTGAAATCGAGGTTCGAGCCAACCGCACCCGACTGCACCGCGCCCCAGTCCTTCAGTCCCCAGATGCCGGTACCCCAGCCGAAACTGCCGATTGCCTGGAATCCCTCTGCGGGAGCATTCCGGTAGCAATCCGGGGTCCTGGTTTCGGTTACCTGACAAGGTCCCGGGCGATCATCCCAATACACGGTCGAAAAAAGCGAATCGCTGCCCACGGAACGGAACACGGCATGAACGCCGTTCGCGGCCGGAGTGCCGATCGACAACGAGGGATCGAGGGAAACCGGATCGGCGTGGGCCGATCCCCAGACCAGGGCCAGGCCGGCGATGGCAGTCAATGAAGACAGACGCAAGGACATGAGAGAGATCCGTGACAGGTAGACATGAAATCCGATTCGCCGCGACACGACCGGAACCGGGCCGGAAATCCACTCTGCTTCCGGTTCGTGGCGACGTGTGGACAGTCTATCCACCGGAGAGGAAGCCGTTAGCGACATTTGTCGCAGAATGCGAAAACGATATGTTTGTTCTATTGGACAGTTTCGCAGTGGTGCGGCTTCCTCAGCCGATCGCGGTGAACGCCTGCTCCAGGTCTTCCTGCAGATCTTCGAGGGCCTCGATGCCGACCGACAGACGCACGAGCGCATCACCGATGCCCGAACGCGCACGCTGCTCGGGCGGAATCGTCGCATGCGTCATGATCGCCGGATGCTCGATCAGGCTTTCGACGCCACCCAGACTTTCGGCCAGTGTGAAGAGCCGGCACGCTTCGAGAAATCGGCGGGCACCGGCCAGATCGGTATCGAGATCCATCGAAATCATCCCGCCGAAGGCACGCATCTGCCGCTGCGCCAACGCGTGTTGCGGATGTGATGCGAGTCCGGGGTAGCGCACCCGGCGCACGCGCGGGTGCGCCTCCAGCCACTGCGCCAGCGCCAGTGCACTGGTGCAGTGGCGCTGCATGCGCACGTCGAGCGTCTTCAGGCCGCGCAGCGTGAGAAAGCTGTCGAAGGGACCGGCGATCGCACCGACCGCGTTCTGCAGGAAGCCAAGCCGCTCGGCGTGCGCGGCATTGCGCGCACCGGGCGCCACGACCGCCACGCCGCCGATGACGTCCGAATGTCCGTTCAGATATTTGGTCGTCGAATGCACGACGATGTCGAAGCCGCAATCGATCGGCCGCTGCACCCACGGCGTGGCGAAAGTGTTGTCGGCCACGCTGATCAGGTCGTGCTCGCGGGCGATCTTCGCCAGCGCCGGCAGATCGACCAGCCGCAGCAGCGGATTGGTCGGCGACTCGACGAAGAGCATGCGCGTCTGCGGCCGGATGGCGGCGGCCAGCGCCTGCGGATCGGACAGATCGACGTAGCTCACCGACAGGCCGGCGCTCTTCGTGCGCACGCGCTCGAGCAGCCGATAGGTGCCGCCGTAGAGATCGTCGCCGGCGACGATGTGCGCACCGGCATCGAGCAGTTCGAGCACGGTGGCGATCGCCGCCAGCCCCGAGGCAAACGCAAAGGCCTGAACGCCGTTTTCCAGATCGGCAATGCAACGCTCGAGCGCAAAGCGCGTCGGGTTGTGCGAGCGCCCGTAATCGAGCCCCTTGTGCACGCCCGGGCTGCTCTGCGCGAACGTCGAGGTCGCATAGATCGGTGGCATCACCGCACCGGTGGACGGATCAGGCGCCTGGCCGGCGTGGATCACACGGGTACCGAAGGCGTGGCGCTGGCCCGGCTTGTCTGCTTCGCGCTTGTCCTGCATCTGCTTTTCCTCGTTCACGACTGCGTCCGGCGCAGGAAGTTGAGTAGGTCGAAACGGGTGACGAGCCCGTAGAAATGTTCGTCGTCGGCGATGATGGCGACCAGACCACGGTCGAACACGGCGCGCAGCGCATCCAGCCCGGCATCGGGGCGCAGGGTCTGCAGGGTGCGCGTCATCGCCGACTCGACGCTCGTGTCGAAGCGCGCGGCATCATCCATCACGCGCAGCAGCACGTCCGATTCGTGAACCAGGCCGACGATGCGTCCGTTCTCGAGCACCGGCAGCTGCGACACATCGGCCGAGCGCATGCGCTGGAAGGCGGTGCGCAGGGTATCCGTGCGTTGCGCCTGGATCACGCTGCCTTCGGTCACGCGCCGGCCGATCACGTCGCGCAGATCGCCGAAGTGCTCGCGCGCAAGCAGCCCCTGGTCGATCATCCAGTTGTCGTTGTAGAACTTCGACAGATAGCGCGTACCGGTATCACAGACCAGCGAAATCACCCGTCGGGGCGTCGTCTGCTCACGACAATAGCGCAGCGCCGCCGCCAGCAGCGTGCCGGTCGACGATCCGCCGAGAATGCCCTCGGCACGCAGCAGGTCGCGCGCGGCACCAAAACTCTCGTCGTCCGGAATCGAATACGCGTGCCGCACCAGCGAAAAATCGGCAATCGCCGGCACGAAATCCTCGCCGATGCCCTCCACCGCCCACGACCCGGCCTCACCGATTTTCCCGGTGCGCAGATAGTCGACGAGCACCGAACCCTGCGGATCGGCGAGCACGAACTCGACCTCCGGCGCGACTTCCCGAAAAAAGGCCGTCAGCCCGCCGAGCGTGCCGCCGGAGCCGACCCCGCAGACGATGGCATCGATCTCGTGTCCGCTTTGTGCCCACAATTCGGGCGCCGTCGACCAGCGATGCGCCGCCGCATTGTCGGGATTGTTGAACTGGTCGATGAACACGGCGCCGGGAATGTCGGCTGCCAGCCGGCGTGCCACGTCCTGGTAGTAATCGGCATGACCGGCAACGACATCTGAACGCGTCATGTGCACCTCGGCCCCCAGCGCCTTCAGGTGCAGGACCTTCTCGCTCGACATCTTGTCGGGCACGACCAGCACGACACGATAACCCTTGGCCTGCGCCACCAGCGCCAGCCCGAGCCCGGTATTGCCAGCGGTCGCCTCGACGATGGTGCCACCCGGTTGCAGCGTGCCGCGTCGCTCGGCCGCCTCGATCATCCACAGCCCGATCCGGTCCTTGATCGAACCGCCCGGATTCTCCGACTCGAGCTTCAGGAACAGCCGGCACGGGCCGGTGTCCATGCGCGTGACCTCGAACAGCGGCGTATTGCCGATCCGGGCCAGTACACCAGGGCGCGAAACGGGATTCATCGGCGTCTTCCTCGGTTGCTGTCGAAGCAATCGGCCCCGCGAAACGGGACGAAGGCGCCATGATAGGCACAATGGCCGTGGTCATGCAGGTTCGGAAACCTGCATGTCGATGTGCAGACCAGCTGCTGCCAGAACGTATGTGGGTGCTGCGCGAGGGCTTTGGCGGATAGAGCAGCCAGACCCTTGTGACCTTGGTCACCATCAGTGCTCCGACGGTCCAGCTACGATGACCGTCAAGCAGGTGATGAGGTTACTGGCAAGCTCGGAAGGCCCGCCGTGGCATCATGAACGCCAGATGTTGTGGTAACAAATTGGGCCGCAACGGGAGGGGGTGATGAGATCGGCTTGTACGCCACCATCATGCGCCGGTTCCGCCGAAGTGCAATTCCGCGCAGAGGCGACCCGCAGCTTGAAACTGCTGAATGCCATTGAAGACACCATTACCTATATCGGTGGTGTCACCGACCTCCTGCGAGTTGTGGTTCAAGGTGCGGACGCGATTGTGGAAGGGCTTTCCCGCGCGGAGCCAGGTCGGGAAGTCGATCCGGACGATGAGCTCGTCCATGCGCTCAAACTCGTACAGGAATCGTGCAAGCGTCTACATGCGCGGTATCTGGAGTGCGCCCAGGCGGCCCGAGCTGACGACCAGTTGACCGAGGAGGATGGCGTAGCCGATGCCTATGACGCGGTCGCTGCGGCTGTGGTCGACGTCCATGACGCCTTTGGTGGAGCAATCTTCGAAATCCGGCAGCATGATGCCCTCGCGTCGGGCGTGTCCGAGCCGTTTGCATCGGCAGATGATCTGATCGCGCACCTGCACACTTGATCGAATGCCGATCACGCGGACGCGCACCAGCAGACGCTTCGACAGGGACTTCAAATCACTTCCCACCGATGTGAAGCCAGAGGTCGAAAAGGCTTTGCGCGATCTGCTTTCCGACCCTGTTCCTTCACGTCGTCGGCTGCACCGCCTTCACGGGCACCGCCCGCCGATTTATGTGATCGACGTTTTTTCGAATCACAGCTGGCAAATCACGTTCAGGCTGGACGGCAGTGAGGCCATTCTCCTGCGTGTGGCGCGGCACTCGACAATTGACGACGCACCGCGGTGAATGTGTCATCGTCAGCCACACCTCGCCATCGACCGCGGCACCCGTAGAAGCTCCAGAACCGCCCAGGACGCGCGATCAGATGCTGCCGGCACCTTTTTTGGGTCTGGCTGAAATCGGGATAGGGGCGGCCAGCAGATGCATAACCCCCGATAGTGTGGCGGACGATTTCATTTTCGAACTCCCCATTTTCCGGCCCAACCCCCGCCGTACCCCCGAAAAAGGGCTGCATGCAGGGGGTTCTGTCTGGATCGGTATTGCACTGTAATACAGGGCAGTTGCGATGTAAGCGACTGATTAATCAATGACTTACTGCACTTATTTGCTACTGTCTTGCACTGTATGGGGGTAGTATGGTGGCGGAGAGAGGGTCCGCTATGTATTGGTCCGTATAAGTTCGCATAAGTATATTTTTCTCTTTCTATTACAGTGACTTAGGACACGTTTTGATCTGTATCAGTCTTGCACTGTCTGCCTGCTTATGCCAGAATTCGGCAATAGACAGGCAATACAGGTCACGGGATGGCATACGAACGCAAGACGACCGACGACCGCTTGAACTCGCTGCGGGTGAAGAACGAAGCACGCCCCGGTTTCTACAGCGACGGCAAGGGGCTGTACCTACAGGTCAGCCCGACCGGTACAAAATCATGGGTCTTCAAGTACACCGTACACGGCCGCCGGCGCGGCATGGGTCTGGGACCGGTCAATCTGGCCAACTATGGCAAACAGGGCCGCCACGCGCCGAAGTGGGGGGAAGTGACGCTGACTTGGGGAAGCATGACGCTTGCGGAAGCCCGCACCGAAGCGGCGAAGTTGGCTGCGTTAGTTCGCCAAGGTACCGACCCTATCGAAGCGAAACAAACCGAACACCGGGCAAAGCTGGAAGCTCAGGCCGAACAGGACCGCCGCAAGACCTTCAAGGAATGCGCCGAAGCCGTCATCAGGCAGAAAGCGGATGAACTGCGCAACACGAAGGCCATTGCGCAATGGCAATCGACGCTCGAAACCTACGCTTATCCGTTCCTGAATGACGGTCGAAAGATTGACGAACTCTCCCGACATGATGTCGCGAAGGCGCTTAAACCGATCTGGCAGACAAAACGCGAAACAGCGTCACGCCTTCGGGGACGTATCGCAGCCGTTTTCACCTATGCGCACAATGAAGATGCCTACAAGGGCGACAACCCCGCATCGTTGAAGTCCATTCAGCACGCACTAGGCAAGCAAAAGAAAGACGCGAAGGAAAAGCAGCCGGCATTGCCGCACAAGCAAACGGGCGCGTTCATGGCCGAACTTCGAAAGCGCGGCGGCATATCGGCCCGCGCCCTCGAATTCACAATTCTGACCGCCGCACGTTCCGGCGAAGTGCGCGGCGCAACTTGGGCCGAAATCGACTTCGACGCGAAGACGTGGACGATTCCGGCTGAACGCATGAAGGCGAAGCGGGAACACGTCGTTACCCTGTCCAATGACGCTGTGAAGCTGCTGAAGGCATTGCCCCGCATTGTGGGCACCAATCTGCTGTTCCCGGCCCCGCGCGGCGGCGAACTGTCGGACATGGCGCTTGCGAAGACCGTTCGCGACATGCACGAAGCTGAAACGAAGGTCGGCCGACCCGGCTGGATCGATCCGAAGTCCGGCCGCGTCGCCGTGCCTCATGGCTTCCGGTCGGCGTTTCGCGACTGGCACAACGATGAAGGCTACAAGCACGGCCACACGCGGGAAGCCGCAGAAATCGCCCTTGCCCACAGTGTAGGCAGCGCGGTTGAACAGGCATACAGCCGTTCCGACATGCGCGAAGCCCGCCGAGCAATGATGCAGGATTGGGCGAACTACTGCGGGCAGATCGTCGCAAGCAACGTCGTTGCTATGCCGAAGCAAGGGGCCGCATGATGACAACGAACAGCGAAACCCGAATTGACGAACTATTGGAGAAGGTCGCGCATGACCCGAACGCCGCTATCGACTTGCTGGCCGTAGCCGCCGACTATCTCAAAAACCGCGAACGGATGCCCGACGCGCTGGCTGACTACTTGGCGCACGCGTTTCGATACGCAACGAAGGTACCGCCACCCGACGACGACCGGAGTTCAGGCGACGGCAAATCTATCACAGAAGAACGAATAGAAAGACTTGTCGAAGGGCTTTGCATGAAGCGTAGCAAAGCCGGTGCACCACGCAAGGAAATTCCAAAAGGGAAGATTATCGCTGAACTCATGATCTATGGTGACCAAGCCGAAGAAAAACAAGGCTGGCGCAGGAAACTTGCCGAAGAACACGGCTTCACAAAAAACACTGCGAAAGCACGCATTCAAGAAGCGCGCGATGAGTTGCCTAAAGCCAAAGCCGAAGCAACCGAAAAGACTCAAAAAATCCTTGAAGCAAACAGCTTGAAGAGCCTGATTCGCCGGCGATAGGCTGCGTCCGCAATAAGCATGCCAAAAGATATGAAAAATCGCCTTTAGATTTTTCATAGCCTGAGCGGCTTCAATCGTCCTCACAGACAACAGCGAATCCGTGAGGACACATGTACACCCCTGCCCCTATCCTGCTGCGCATCGGCTCCGTACTGGCCCGCTACGGCGGCGCGCGGCCGACCCTCTACGAACACATGGCCGATGGCCTGTTTCCGCGTCCGGTGAAGCTTGGGCCGAAATTTGTTGCGTGGCCCGAACACGAAGTAAACGCCGTGATCGCTGCCCGAATCGCCGGCAAGCCCGCCGACGCCATCCGAAAGCTTGTAACGGAATTAGTAGCCGAACGTGCCCACGCATTCGACGCCTACTGCGGAGAAGATGTCCGCCAATAATTTCTATAAGTTGTTGATTCCATGTAAGTAAAACAAGAAAAGAACACGCGGTACTGTTCTATTACCGCACAATTAACAAATTAGACTCACATTCAATGGCCTTCGAGAACATTTCGACGTATGACCTAGTTGAAGAAATACGAAAGGACATCTTCAACAATTCGCCCCGGCCCATTTGGGAAGTGTCTCTTGTTGCAGCACTCGCACTTTTCGCCGGCATTGTGGGGAGAACCTACCACGTCAACGGCATGGGGTTGAACGTGTACTTGCTGCTACTCGCAGGCACAGGTACAGGTAAAGACGCCATGAGCGGCGCTATTGTTCGCCTACTTGAAGAAATCCGCAAAACCGTGCCCGCTGCCAATTTTTTTGGCCCAAAGCCGGTAAGTCCGCAAGGCTTGTTCAAAGCGCTGGCAGCGAACCCGTCATTCGTCAGCCACCACGGCGAATTTGCATATCTGTTGCAACAACTTTGTAGCCCAAAGGCAGACGCGAATTCAAAGGCACTGCTTGCTGCAATTCTCGACGCATTTAGTAAGAACGGCCCGGGCGGAAAAATTCCGACGCTGGCATATTCAGATAAAGCAAAAAATATTGAAGTACCAAAAGGCGCAGCCTTCACACTACTTGGCGACAGTACACCTGCTGAATTCTTCAAATCGTTTGAAGAGCGACACGTACATTTAGGACTCATTCCACGAATGACCGTCGTTGAATATACCGGCGAAGTGCCGCCCCTAAATCTGTACCGCTACACAAACCCTGAATTGGTCGAAAAATTGGCCGTATTATGTTCCCACACTCTATTACTTAGCAGCCGGAACGAATTTCAAGAAGTCTTACTAGATGACGGTGCACGAAAGCAATTCAAGTACGCCGAAGAATTCCACCTTGAGCAAATGAACTCGAAGCTAATTCCGGAGACTGAAAAAGCTCTTTGGTCACGACGTAACGAAAAAGCTTATCGAATCGCCGCACTAACTGCGATTGGATGCAGTCCGTACGCACCGATCATCAACGAGCATCAAAGTAGATGGGCACTTGAGTTTGAAGAAACGAACACGCTGCGACTAATTAATGCATTCGAAGATGGCGAAATTGGCGAGCAAGCAACATCCGAAGAATTACGTATTAAACGAACTATTGGCGTAATCTCTGAATACCTGCAAAAGCAATGGGCGGAATTGAAAAGCTATAGTGTACGCGGTGATCTGCACGAAAAGAGAATCGTAACGTACACATATATTCACAGAAGATTAGCAGCAACAGCACCATTCAAAAAGAAAAATTATCAAGAGCCTACGAAATTAATTAAAGAAGCATTAACGATTTTATGTGAACGTGGCGACTTACGAGAAGTTAGCATCGCAGTATTAGCAAGAGACTATGATTTTAACGGAAAAGCTTACGTAATTGCTAATCCGAGTACTTTTATAAACTAGTTAAATAATGCGGATAAAGTACTAGTAAGGTCGCTAAGTAATTGATTTCTAAGAATAAATCAAATAAAGCAATAAAGTAATCATAGCCCCTAGCCCCCGGGATCTTCTAGGATTATCATATCTCTATTTTATCGCTTTATTACTTTATTACCAACAGAAAGAACACAGAAAACAACCACTTACGGCTTAAAGCACCCCGGAGCAAATCATATTATTCGCTTTATGCAGCAGAGGCTCCCTGCCGGTACCGAAACAAGGTATAGAAATGAATCCACTTACCGAACAATTCATCGAGTATTTAGATACGGACAAACCATTTGCGGATATGAAAATTAAATTCGCAGAAAGATTCGCCTTTCGACTATTTGCAGAGGCTTGGCGTTACCGTATCAATGAAGGTCATTCGACGCTGTTTTTAGATACGGCACGAAGTTTGGTAAATGAAACTATCGATGAATTCTGTACGGCACGGGAAATATATCGATACTCGCTGCGGCAATATCACATTGACGAACTGATTAGCGAAATCGCAGCATATGCGGTCAGTAATTTGCGATTGAAAAAACTAGTGAACCACTGGCTTCGTGAAGATCGCGAAACACTATTCCGTGAAAGCTTTTTTACCGAACCCTTAGAATTTATTTCATACGAAGAGCCGGTTATTAACACGTTTGTTTATTGGCTCGATTACATCGATCAAATGCAAGTGCAAGGAATGAAAGAATATAAAGACTGGTTTGAACTCAAGCGAAAACTTATCGCACTACTGCGAATCACACGGGCTACTTTCCAACCTGGGGAAGCAGGCTATCAAGCAACGATCTTGAGCAAGGCCGACAGCCAGTAGAAAACCGATTAAGCTATTCAGCATGAACAAGCCAGCGGTTTTGAGACATACCCCCATGAGAAATGATGCAAATTTGCATAGTGACGGCTGGCAAGCCGGCGCAATCGTTGACGATTCCGATAACCCTCCCCCGGTAGCCATTGAAACAGGGCAAGAAGTGGCGACGAAGAAGCGATATGTTCGGGCGAAACTTCAGACGGCAAATCAGATTGCAGACGAGATCGCCCGCGTTTATCGTGCAACGAAGACTGGCGAACTAGATCCGAATGTATCAACGAAACTTGTTTACATTCTATCGACACTTGCCAAGGTCCGTTCCGAAGGCAGTTTAGAGGAAAGGATTGAAGCACTCGAACTGAAAGGGTGGCATTAGTGGCACGCATCGGATTCAAGAACCGAATTCGCCGACTGGAAGAAAAGCGTAATAAGCGCCGGCTGACTGTCCGGCTGCTGGAATACGCCTGCGACGTGACAGGCGCGCCCGTAGACCCCGGGATAGGGGCTTGGCTGTCCGGGGCTACAAAAAGCCCGCCAGCGGCCGTTTTGGCCCGTTACCGGGGATTCCTTGGCCGACGGTTGCTTGTGATTCCTGATTTTGGCACTGCCGAGGCTTGGGAAGCGGCATCGCGACGCCAGCAGATGGAACTATTAGCCGTTGCCCGAAGCCGAACAAATAAGCCCACAGAAACGCAGGCTGATAGTGTGGGCAACAGTTATGCGGACGACGTACCGGCGCCGATGACAGACAAGAAGCGCCGGCGATTTATCGAATTATTGGATGGCCGCACGCTGGATACTGAAACGCGGCAATTTCTGGATAAAGACGGAAAATTGATTGCCGAAAAATAGCGGTCTATTTATTTAAGAAACGGAGAAAATTATAGCGATCAGCCAAAAGCCGAAGCATTGTGCTTCGAGCATTAACCGCAAAAGGAATCAATCATGGAAAAAACTAGCTTTCCTACAGGTCTTCCGGCGCACTATAATAATTCTTTGGTGCAATCGCAAATGGCGTCACAATTCATGCAACTGGCCTCGATTGAAGCCGGCCGCGCCGGGCTTGTCGGCGATCCGGCCAAGGTGCATGCTTCCGTGCAGCCGTACGTGCTTACCGCCAGCGTGGCACTTCGGGACGGTGCGGATAAGGTCCGGCGCTTGGTCGATGATCCGACACGAACAACGGTCGCCAAGCATGAGGCAGCTTCGAAGGTAGCGGCACAGACTATCGAAACCCTGCAAAAGCAGAAGGCGAACATTGAACGGGAAGCCGCGAACCTGTGGGAAAGCGGTCAGGACACGGCAAACAGCACATTCACGCCACGCGCCAGCCATGCAAGTCTTGATAGCGAAATCCGCACGTACGTTCGTGAACAGGTGAAGCTGCCGGGCGGGATGGTGAAGATTCGCGAAATTTTAGGCAACTTCGACGTTGCATCGGTGATCTATCACAGTCCGGATTTTCTGCTCGGTTTGACGACCGAAAACAAGCTGGCGCTACAACAGTCCATCGTGCAAAGGCACCTGCCCGATGCGTGGGAAAAAATGGATGCCGCAGTCTCGTTGCAGAAGCTTTTCCCGAGATACGATGAGACGATCCAGAAGGTACGTTCGTATTTCTTCAACAGCAGCATCGCCGAACAGGCGAAGCGGCGCGTCGATATTTGACCAGTTTCCCGAAGGCCATTGTTTGGGAACCTTTGCCCGGCTTCGGCCGGGCTTTTTTTTGCCTGTTCGGTGGCCGGTAGCCGTCGCCGTGCGGCGCAGTGTCGGCCCGTGACCACGTAGCGCAGCCCGAAGACGGGCGCATGGCACGGCCGCGCCGGCTCGGTGCAGAACTTGACTTCGGACTTGTTCAAGCTGTCGCCAAGCTCATACAGCGACCGGAATTCGGCAATAGATCGTCAATAAATAAGTTGTTGAATAAAATTCTTTTTATAATCAACTACTTAGAATAGATTCTGGCGGAGAGAGGGGGATTCGAACCCCCGAGGGGCTTTGCGGCCCCTACACGCTTTCCAGGCGTGCGATTTCAACCACTCATCCATCTCTCCGGGGGCACGCAGTATACCCCGCGTGCCGCCCGGATGCGGAATCGCTCAGACGGTGGTCTTCAGTTGCTCGAGAATGGCCGGATTTTCCAGCGTGGAGACGTCCTGCGTGATCTCCTCGCCACGGGCGAGCGCGCGCAGCAGACGGCGCATGATCTTGCCCGAACGGGTCTTCGGCAGGTTTTCACCGAAGCGGATTTCCTTCGGCTTGGCGATCGGTCCGATCTCCTTGCCGACCCAGTCACGCAGGATCTTTGCCACTTTCGCGGCTTCGTCGCCGGTCGGACGGGTCTGCTTGAGGACGACGAAGGCCGAGATCGCCTCGCCGGTGACGTCATCGGGCCGACCGACGACGGCTGCTTCGGCGACCAGTTCATGGGCGACGAGTGCCGACTCGACCTCCATCGTGCCGAGGCGGTGGCCGGAGACGTTGAGCACGTCATCGATGCGGCCCATGACCCGGAAGTAGCCGTCGTCGTCACGCATCGCACCGTCGCCGGCGACGTAGTAGCGGCCACCCTGGACCTCGGTGGGGAAATAGGTCTTCCGGAAACGCTCGGGGTCACCCCAGATGGTGCGGATCATCGCCGGCCACGGCTTCGTGATCGCGAGAAAGCCGCCCTTGCCCTGCGGCACCTCGCCGCCGGTCTCGTCGATGATCGTGGCCGCAATCCCCGGCAGCGGCATCGTGCATGAACCGGGCTTGAGCGCATGCACGCCCGGCAGCGGCGAGATCATCGTTGCGCCGGTTTCGGTCTGCCACCAGGTATCGACGATCGGGCAGCGCTGGCGGCCGACGTTTTCGTAGTACCACATCCAGGCTTCCGGATTGATCGGCTCGCCGACCGAACCGAGCACGCGCAGCGACGACAGATCGTACTTGAGCGGATGATGGTCGGGCGATGTCTGTCCGGCGCGCACGAGCGAGCGGATCGCCGTCGGCGCCGTGTAGAAGATGCTCACCTTGTGACGGTCGATCATCTCCCAGAAGCGGCCCGGGTCCGGATAGGTCGGGATGCCCTCGAAGACGACCTGCGTGGCGCCGCAAGCGGTCGGGCCGTAGACGATATAGGTGTGCCCGGTGACCCAGCCGATGTCGGCCGTGCACCAGTAGACGTCGTCGGGCTTCAGATCGAACACCCATTTGACCGTGATGGCCGCGCCCAGCAGGAAGCCGGCCGATGAATGCTGCACGCCTTTCGGCTTGCCGGTCGAGCCGGAGGTGTAGAGGATGAACAGCGGATGGTCGGCCTCGACCCACTCGGGCGGGCAGTCGTCGCCCTGTCCGGCAATCGCCTCGTCCCAGGTCAGATCTCGTCCGGCCTGCATTTTTGCGCCCTCGCCCGTGCGCTGGTAGACGATCACCTTGCGCACCGCTTCGCAGCCGCCCATCGCGAACGCGTCGTCGACGGCGTTCTTCAGCGGCACGCGCTTGCCGCCGCGGATCTGCTCGTCGGCGGTAATGACCAGCGATGCACCGACGTCGACGATGCGCTCGTGCAGGCTCTTGGCCGAAAAGCCGCCGAACACGACGGAATGGATGATGCCCAGCCGCGCGCAGGCCTGCATCGCGACCACACCCTGGACCGACATCGGCAGATAGATGATTGCCCGATCGCCCTTGCGATAGCCCAGCGCCTTGAGCGCATTGGCCATCCGGCAGACACGCTGATGCAGTTCCTTGTAGGTGACATCAGTCACCTTGCCGTCATCCGACTCGAAATGGATCGCGACCTTGTTCTCGACCGGCGTGCCCAGATGGCGATCGAGACAGTTGTACGAGACGTTCAGCTTGCCGTCGGCAAACCAGCGGTAGAACGGTGCATTCGACTCGTCGAGCGCCTGCGCGAACGGCTCCTGCCAGACCAGGTGCTCGCGTGCGAGCCGCGCCCAGAAACCCGCATGATCTTTTTCCGCTTCTGCGCAAAGCGCCCTGTACTGCTCCATCCCGGAAATCGTCGCTTGCCGGACAAATTCTTCCGAAGGAGCAAACAGGCGCTCTTCCTGCAATACCGAATCCAGTTGTGCGGACATGGGTTCATCCTCCTCTTGTGCTGTCTCCGCCGTAATCATGCCACTCTGGCAGCATAATCCGCATCTGTCGGCAAGCTTCCGATATCCACGATCCGCTAGAATCCCGGTGCAGCACGGGCAGGACGCGTGATCGGCCGCAGCCGGACGACCTGCACCGCAGGAGCACCGCCTCCCCGGTTTTCGCTGCCCCAGGAAGTCTTTCTCACCGGACGAGGTTCCCGCCGATGCGCGTCATTCGCCAGGACGATCTGATCGAATCGATTGCTGCCGCCCTGCAGTTCATCAGTTATTACCATCCGCGCGATTTCATCGATCATCTGGCCCGCGCCTGGCACGGAGAGCAGAGCCCCGCAGCGCGCGATGCCATCGAGCAGATCCTGACCAATTCGCGCATGTGCGCCGAAGGCCACCGGCCGATCTGCCAGGACACCGGCATCGTCAACGTCTTTCTCAAGGTCGGCATGGACGTGCGCTTCGACGGTTTCTCCGGGTCGATTGCCGATGCGGTCAACGAGGGCGTGCGCCGCGGCTATCTCGATCCCGGCAACACGCTGCGCGCCTCGGTTGTCGGTGATCCGCTCTTTGAACGACGCAACACGCGCGACAACACGCCGGCCGTCATTCATTTCGACCTCGTGCCCGGCGACACCGTCGAGGTCACGGTCGCCGCCAAGGGCGGCGGTTCGGAGAACAAGACCAGATTCGCCATGCTCAACCCGTCCGATTCGCTCGTCGACTGGGTCCTGCAGACCGTGCCGACGATGGGCGCCGGCTGGTGTCCGCCAGGCATGCTGGGCATCGGCATCGGCGGCACTGCCGAGAAGGCCATGCTGCTGGCCAAGGAATCGCTGATGGCGCCGATCGACATGTTCGATCTGCTCGCACGCGGGCCGTCGAACCCGCTCGAGGAACTGCGCGTCGAACTCTACGAAAAGGTCAATGCGCTGGGCATCGGTGCCCAGGGCCTGGGCGGCCTGACAACCGTGCTCGACGTCAAGATCGCGACGTATCCGACGCACGCCGCCTCGAAGCCGGTGGCGATGATCCCGAACTGCGCCGCGACCCGCCATGCCCATTTCGTGCTCGACGGATCGGGGCCGGCCTTCTGCGAGCCGCCGCCGCTGTCGGCCTGGCCGCAGGTCGACTGGAAGCCGAACATCGCGCTGTCGCAGCGGGTGAACCTGGACACGCTCACGCGCGAGGAAGTCGCTTCGTGGAAGCCGGGGCAGATGCTGCTGCTGTCCGGCAGGATGCTCACCGGGCGCGATGCAGCGCACAAACGCATCAGCGAAATGCTCGAACGCGGCGAAAAACTGCCGGTCGACTTCATGAATCGGGCGATTTATTACGTTGGGCCCGTGGATCCGGTCGGCGACGAGGTGGTTGGGCCAGCCGGTCCGACGACCTCGACACGCATGGACAAGTTCACCGAGACGATGCTCGCACAAACGGGGCTGGTGGCGATGATCGGCAAGGCCGAGCGCGGACCGGCGGCGATCGAGGCGATCCGTCGGCACCGGGCTGCCTATCTGATGGCCGTCGGTGGCGCCGCCTATCTGGTTTCGAAGTCGATCCGCAAGGCCCGTGTCCTCGCCTTCGAGGATCTCGGCATGGAGGCGATCTACGAATTCGAGGTGCAGGACATGCCGGTCACCGTCGCCGTCGACGCCAACGGTGTGTCGGTGCACGAGACCGGACCGCGCGAATGGCGTGCGCGCATCTCCGGCAAACAGGTGCCGGTCGCCTGACGCGGGCAGTCGATCACACCCGCGCCGCCCATCGCTGCAGTACGATCTGCCCCTGCGTCTTTCACCACACGGTTCCTGCGGATGGCCTGTCTGCTCATCGACATCGGCAACACGTTCCTCAAATGGGGAACGTGCTCGTTGGCTGCGCCGGGAACCCGGGCTGGCGCGGAGGAACGCACGATCGCCTCGGGCCGCGTGCTGCTCGAGGAAATTCCGATGGTAACAAAGGAATGGCGACGCCAGCCGGTTCCCGATGCGATCGTGATCTCCAACGTGGCCGGCACGGCCGTCGTCAACCCGGTGTTGCGCGCGCTCGAAGTCTGGCCGGATACGCCCGAGCCGAACTGGCTCGTGTCGCGTGCCGAACAGTGTGGCGTGCGCAACGAATATCTGAATCCGGCCGCCCTGGGCTGTGACCGCTGGGCGGCATTGATCGGTGCACATGCGCTGATCGGCGAACGCGCGGCACTCGTCGTCGTCTGCGGCACGGCGACGACGATGGATCTGCTGACGGCCGACGGGCGTTTCCTGGGCGGCGGCATCATGCCCGGCCTCGGGCTGATGGTGCGCGCACTGCACCAGAACACGGCAACACTGCCGGACGCGCAGGGCGAATACGTCGAACACCCGCGCCAGACGGTCGATGCCATTGCCACCGGTTGCGCACACGCCCAGGCAGGTGCCGTCGAACGTCTGTTCTTCCTGCACCGGCGGCATCACCCCGATCTGCGCTGCATCCTCTCCGGCGGCGCGGCGCGCACGCTCGGGCCGCGCCTGACGATCGACTTCACCTACCACGAGCAACTCGTGCTCGAAGGGCTGTACCAGATCGCCCGCTCGATGCTGCCGGCGCGGTCCTGACCCGGCACGGACCGGTGCGCGCCGCTCTCTCGTCAGGAGGCAGCGCGGCGCGCGGTACACCCGAAGACGTCGCATCGCCGCGAGCCGGAAAGGCCCACTGCGGCACCCCTGCCGCTTCGCTGCCAGCCGCGGGTTACTGCGCCGGCGCGCCCACGGCCTGCCGCAACTGCTCGAGGGCGACCGGATCCTCGATCGTCGTCAGATCCCCGGGATCACGATGCTCACACAGCGCCTGGATCGCCCGGCGCAGCACCTTGCCCGAACGCGTCTTCGGCAGCATGGTCACGAAATGCACGCGTGCCGGGCGCGCAATCGCTCCGAGCCGCTGGTCTACCAGCTGCATCATCTCGTGTTCCAGCGCTTCGCGCCCCTGGTCGTTCGCCACGCTGGCCGGATCCTTGAGCACGACGAAGGCGGTCGCGTTCTGCCCGCGCACGGCGTCGGCTACACCGACGACGGCGCACTCGGCGACCGCCGGGTGGCTGGCCAGCGTCTCCTCGATCTCGCGCGTACCCAGCCGGTGACCGGCCACATTGATGACGTCGTCCGTGCGCCCGAGAATGAAGTAATACCCGTCGTCATCGCGGATGCCCCAGTCGAAGGTGGAATAGACCTGACGTCCAGGGATTGTCGAGAAATACGCCTCCAGAAAGCGCGCATCGTTGCGCCAGACGGTCTGCAGGCAACCAGGCGGCAGCGGCGGAACGATCGCCACCACGCCTTTCTGATTCGCGCCAACTTCTTCGCCCGTACGTTCGTCGAGCAATCGCAGATCGAAGCCGTACATCGCCATGCCGGGAGAGCCATAGCGCAGCGGTGTTTTCTCGATGCCGTGCGCGACGCTGAGGATCGGCCAGCCGGTCTCGGTCTGCCAGTAATTGTCGATTACCGGCTTGTCGATCGCCTGCGAGATCCAGGTGGCGGTAGGTTCGTCGAGCGGTTCGCCGGCCAGGAACAGCGCCCGCAGGCTCGACAGATCATGTTTCGACAGCCAGGCAGGATCCTGCTTCTTGAGCACACGCACGGCTGTCGGCGCGGAAAACATTGCCGTGACACGATGCTTCTCGACGAGATGCCAGAAAATGCCCGGATCCGGGCGCAGCGGCGTGCCTTCATAGAGAATGGTGGCCATGCCGGCAATCAGCGGGCCGTAGACAATGTATGAGTGTCCGACGACCCAGCCGATGTCGCTCGTCGAAAAATACGTACCTCCGGCCTCGCCGTAAAAGATGTACTTCATCGATGCCGCCAGGGCCACCGCATGTCCGCCGACGTCACGCTGCACCCCCTTTGGCGTTCCGGTCGTGCCCGAGGTGTACAGGGTGTAGCTGATCTCGTTCGATTCGAGCCACTCGATCGGCACCTCGGCATCGAGATGCCGGCCGCGCAGGCTCGCGTAATCCTCGTCGCGCCCGGCCACCCGCTGAAAGGGAGCCAGGCCGCGGTCGACGATCAGCACCTTGTCCGGCGAGCGGCCGGACCGCTCGAGCGCCGCATCGAGCAGCGGCTTGTACTCGATGACCCGGCCGCCGCGCGATCCGGCGTCGGCACTGACGATGAGTACCGGTTCGGCATCGTCGATGCGGCTGGCCAGGCTGTGTGCGGCAAAACCGCCGAACACGACCGAATGGATGGCGCCGATGCGCGCGCAGGCCAGCATCGCAAAGACGGCCTCGGGAATCATCGGCATGTACAGCAGCACGCGATCACCACGCTCGACGCCGAGCGCCTGCATCACCGCCGCCATGCGCACGACCTCGCGCTGCAGTTCGGCAAAGGTCCAGGTGCGTGAAATGTCGACTTCGGTCGATTCGTAAATCAGTGCCGGCTGGTCGGCGCGCGTCGCCAGGTGGCGATCGACCGCGTTGTGGCACAGATTCGTGCGCCCGCCCACGAACCAGCGCGTGAACGGAGGTCGCGAATAGTCCAGCACCTGATCGAACGGCTCGTGCCAGTCGATCAGTGTGGCCTGCTCGGCCCAGAACGCCTCGCGTTCACGAATCGAACGTTCGTGTACTTCGGCCAGTGTCGCTCCCGCCTGCACGATTGCCATCACGCTCCTCCTGTGTCTTTTCCGTCATCCACATGCCATGCCGGATCTGTGTCCGGTTTCCGGGCGGCCGGCGTCGACCGGCCGAGCCGCCAATCCCGAAGAGGCGGCTTTCTCCCCGGGCGCGGCCAGCGGGCGACCCGGGCTGCCGGGCCGCTGCACTTCGGCGCGCTTCCCGGTCTGTCCGGATGCAGAAGATCGCCCTGCGCGTTCAGGATGCCTGCGCAGCGATCACCTGGATCTCGACGCGGAACTCGGGCGCGGCCAGACGCGCCTGCACAGTCGCTCTCGCCGGCGTGTTTCCGGGCGACACCCAGGCATCCCAGACGGCGTTCATCGCCGCGTAATCCGCCATGTCGGCCAGATAGACGTTCGCCTGCAGGATGCGCGTGCGGTCGCTGCCGGCCTGCTGCAGCAGGCGATCGATGGTGTCCAGGATCGACTGCGTCTGCCCGGACGCATCGAGCGCGGCATCTTCGGCCACCTGCCCGGCCAGATAGACGACGCCGCCGTGGCAGACGGCCTGCGACATGCGCGGGCCGACCTGCCAGCGCACGATGTCGGCGTTGCCCGGCGCCGTCGCGCCGGCGCTCCTGTCGGTATCAGTCATGCATTGTCCTCATCGAGAAAAGATTCCACCGCGTCGATCTGCGCCGGGTCGATCAGGGTCGGCGCGTGACCGACCCCCGGAAAGACGACTTCCCTTGCACACGGACCGCGCCGGCTCATCGCGGTGGCGGTCGCTGCATCGAGCAGATCGGAATCGGCGCCACGCAGCACCAGCGTCGGCACATCGATTGCATCATAAAGTGGCCAGAGATCGACCGTCTGCGCGGCGAGCGCCCGGAACGGCACCGCAATGGCCGGGTCATAGTGAAAGGCCCATTGTCCGCCGCGCGGCACCACGTAGTGACGCGCCAGCAGTTCGAACTGCTCGTCGGTGTGCGGACCGAAACTGCGCATCCGTTCGCGCAGTTCGGCCACACCGGCGGCACGGGTGGCAAAGACCGGATCGTCGCCGATCGATGCGGCAATCCGCGTGCGGCCGTCGAGCGTCAGCACCGGTCCGATGTCGTTGAGCACCAGACGTTCGGCCGGATGCCCGGGCATGGCCGCCAGCATCATGCCGAGCAGACCGCCCATCGACGTGCCGATCCAGGTCAGTCGCTCGACGTCGAGCCGGGCAATCAGCGTGACGCAATCGGCAAGATACTGCGGCATCACGTACAGCATCGGGTCGGCAGCGCGATCCGAGCGGCCGCGGCCAATGATGTCCGGACAGATGACATGTCGCGTGCGCGACAGCCGATCCGCCAGCGCGTCGAAATCACGCCCGTTGCGCGTCAGTCCGTGCACGCACAATACCGTCGGCGAATGCTCTCCTGCCTGCGAGCGCCATACCCAGTAGGCCATCCGGTGCAGGCCACGCACGCTGGCACAGGTGACGGTCCGTAATTGAGGCTCCCGCATCGTTCTTTTCCCGCGCTCCTCGTGCGTCCCCCGGTTCGGCTGCAGTCATTGTACAAGCGCGACCGCGATCCGCGACCCGGGACGTGCTCCCCTCACCGGCTCACCCCGTCAGCACGGCAGGTCGGGCGGGGTGCGGCCGTCGTCGATGCGCACACGCCAGTAGCGCCGGTCATCGACGCGTGAGCGCCAGACACGGGCATGCCGATCGGGCCCGAACTCGATCGTGATCGCTCCGTCGCGGTCGGTGCGCAGCAGCCCGATTCCGGCGGCGCGATACCGTTCGAGCACCCTGGCAGCCGGGTGGCGGAAACGATTGCGGTAGCCGGCCTGCGCAATCGCACACGATGGCGCCACAGCCGCCAGGAAGGCCGCACCGGAAGAAGTATTGCTGCCGTGATGCCCTGCGAACAGCAGATCGGCGCGAAGCGCTTCGGCTCCGAGTGTTGCCATCAGTTCGCGCTCCTGGCCCGTCTCGAGGTCACCGGTGAGCAGCACGGTTGCCGCCGGCGTCACGACACGCACGGCGCAACTGGCGGCATTCGTCGGTGAACGCGGGGCGCGCGGAGGTTCGCTGCCCGGGTGCAGCACCTCGAGACGGGCCTCGCCCCAGTGCCACACCTGTCCGCGGCGGCAATCGCGAAAGGAATGTCGCGCCAGTTGCGGCGACGCACGCAGCGGATGGTCGGCGGGCAGCGTTCCGGCCAGCCAGTCGATGCGCAGACTGCGCAGCAGTGCCGGCAGACCGCCGACGTGATCGGCATCCGGATGCGAGACGATGATCGCATCGAGCCGGTCGATGCCGCGAGCGCGCAGATACGGCACGATGATGCGCGCGCCGGCATCGGAATCCGCTCCCCAGGACGGCCCGGTGTCGTAAAGAAGGCGGCGCCCGCCCATCTCGACCAGGATCGCGCTGCCCTGACCGACATCGAGTGCGACGATGCGCAGCACGCCGGGCGGCGGCGCACCGTTGCCGGCAACAAGGAGCGGCAACAGCCCCGCCAGAGCAAACTCGCGGCAGACCAGCCGCATCGGTGCGAGCAGCACGACGATCGCCGCGACGCAAAAGACGAGCGCCAGGGCCCCCGGGATCGCGACGACGGCGATCGACCAGCGCGAATCCGACAGCCAGGAAATGGCGTCGAGCAGCCAGCCGGTCGGCCAGGTTGCCGCCAGCAGCATCGGACGGGCGAGCAGCGGCAGCCAGAGCGACAACAGGCCGGCGGCGATCGCCAGCGGCGTTACCCACAACGAAACGAGCGGGATGGCGAATGCGTTTGCAATCGGGCCGGACAGCGAAAAACTGGCAAAGAACAGGGCACCGAGCGGCACCAGCGCCAATGTGGCGGCCCACTGCGTTCGTCCCGCCACAGCCAGTGCGGCGTACAGACGCCGGCGGCGCGGGAGGCCTTCCACGGACACCCGCAACCGGCCGCCCCAGCTGGACCAGACGATCGCCGCCACCGACGCAAACGACAGCCAGAATCCCGGCGCCAGCGGGGCCCAGGGATCAAACAGCGTGACGACGCCGGCCGCGAGCGCGAGTATCCGTGGCATCGAGCGCGTGCGGCCGGTGAACAGCGAGATACCGGCAACCGCGAGCATCCAGCAGGTGCGCTGCGCCGGAATCCCCCAACCGGCGATCCCGGCATAAAAGAATGCAATGAACAGGCCGAAGAGCCAGGCCAGTTGACGCGCCGGCCAGCGCAGCAGCAGGCCGCTGGCGGCCACTGGCGGCCAGCGCAGAAAACCCCGCGCCAGTGTGACGGCGATTCCGGCCAGCATGGTGATGTGCAATCCGGAGATGGCGACGAGATGGGAAATGCCGGTGCGATTGAAGGCATCCCACCAGCGTGTGCCGATTCCGGCCTGGTCGCCGGTGACGAGCGCGATGACGACGTCGACCGCCTCCGGTCGGGCATCCGCCAGCGCCGCCCGCATCGATGCGCGAATGCGCATGCGCAGGCGCTCGAATCCGATGGCCGGATTCCAGGCGAGCGCCTCGAGACGTTCGGGCGAAGCCGGGATGGACCGTGGATCCGGCCCGGCCCCTGGCTCCGGCTCCGGTTCCGGATTTGCGGCTGTGGCCTTCGCGCGCACGCGCACCGATCCCTGCGCGGCAATGCCGTTCTGCAGCGAACGGAGTTCGGCATCGAAGGTTCCCGGATTGTGCATGGCATGCACGCGCTTGAGCGCGATCGTCAACCTCCAGCGCTCGCCTGGCTGGACCTCGGCCGGAAGACCACCACGGGCCGTGGCATACCACCCCAGACGCACCCGGCGCGCACGCGGGCAATCCGGTACCCGATCGACACAATCCTCAATGTCGAACAGGAAGCCGTTCGAGCGTTCGGCCTGCATCGGCATCGAAACGACCCGACCGGTGACGGTGAAGTCGCGCCCCTCCTGCGTCGCCTCGATGCGCGCGGACAATGCGTTCTGGGCCATGACGATCGCCAGCCCGGCGGCGGCGAATGCGAGCGCCAGCATGCGTGCCGCGTGCCACGTGGCCGGCAGGCAGATCGTCGCCAGCAGACCACAGCCCAGCAACGCGAGGGCCACCTCCCGCCCGGGCAACGATGGCAGGCGATGCACGAGCAACGCGGCGACCACGATGACCACGGGCGGCGGGATCGCGGCAAGGTGTCGGTCGAGACCGGGCATCGGCCCATGCTAGGCAGCGCACCGCAGCCGCGCCATCCGGCCGTTGGCCTAATACGGTGGTCTGCCGCGAAACCGGCCACGCGGCATCATCGGACCTGCTTCACTGCTCCACTGCGTCGCGCATCTCGCAATGTGCAATGTGCAATGGAAAACCGGCACGCGCCCGGTGACACTGCCCGGGAGCCACGATGCTCCCGAACGCCCGGACTTCAGGCAGCCAGCGCCGGGCCAAGACGCGGGAGAACGCGCAGGGCGTTCTCCGCCGTCCGGGCGATGGCCTCTTCGCGCGACACGCCGCGCAGGTCTGCGAACACGTCGGCGATTCGTGCCAGTTCGGCCGGTTCGTTCCGCCTGCCGGCCAGCCATTCCGGTGGAATGTCGGGTGCATCCGTTTCGAGCACGTGCGCCTGCGCCGGCAGTTCCTGCACCAGGCGCCGGATCCGGCGCGCGCGCGGCCAGGTCAATGCACCGCCGAAACCAAGCGTGAAACCGAGATCCAGATACTGCTGCGCCTGCTGCCGGCTGGCATTGAAGGCATGGGCGATCCCGGTCAGCGGACGCACGCGGCGCAGTTGCGCCAGCACTGCATCGTGCGCGCGGCGCACGTGCAGCAGTACCGGCAGGTCGTGATCGCGTGCAAGACGCAACTGTTCATGCAGAAAATGTTCCTGGCGCGACCGATCGAAGCCGGGCACGAAAAAATCGAGTCCGATTTCACCGATGGCAACCAGGCGTGGATCACCGATCCCGGCGGCCACGCGTCGGCGCAGGAGGTCGAGTTCATCCTCACCGGCCCCATCGACACACAACGGATGGATGCCCAGCGCATGGACGATGCGTCGATCGCTTGCGGCCAGCGTGCGGACCGCATCGAAATTCGCACTGGCCACCGCCGGAATGACGATTGCGCCCAGACCGGCCGCAAATGCCCGCGCAAGGACATCGGCACGATCCGCGTCGAACTCGGCGGCATCCAGATGACAGTGGGTGTCGATCAGCATGACGGCCACGATACAAGAAACGTCGCCCGGCCCGACGCGTGCGCGGGCCCCGCCCGGTGATCAGATCGGCGGATTGCCGCAGGCCGCGGCGCGGAAACAGTCGGTGCGCGCACCCTCGTGCCCGGGCACGAAGCGGCCGTCACGCAGTTGCAGGATGCGGTCGGCACGGGCGGCAAATTCCAGATCGTGCGTGACCAGCACGAAGGCGATGCCGAGCTCGCTCGACAGCGTCTCGATCCAGGCATGGATCTGGCGCGCCGTCTGGCTGTCCAGATTCCCGGTCGGCTCGTCGGCCAGTACACAGCGCGGCGTGGTCACCACCGCCCGGGCCAGGGCCACGCGCTGGCGTTCCCCCCCCGACAACTGCCCCGGGCGATGCGTGCTGCGTGCCTCCAGTCCGACACGCGCCAGCATCTCGGCAGCGCGCCGGTTCGCCTCGTGCGGCGGCATGCGCCGGATGCGCAGCGGCATGGCGACGTTCTCCAGTGCGCTGAACTCCGGCAGCAGGTGGTGGAATTGATAGACGAAGCCGAGCAGGCGGTTGCGGCGCGCGCCCAGTTGCGCCTGCGACAGTGCGCGGATCGGCTGCCCCTCCCAGAACACCTCGCCGCAGGTCGTGCGATCGAGGCCACCGAGCAGATGCAGCAGGGTGCTCTTGCCCGAACCCGAAGTGCCGACGATCGCGACCCGCTCGCCCGGATACACGCGCAGGTCGACGCCATGCAGGACACGGACCGCCAGATCCCCGGTGCCGAACGATTTGTGCACCTCGCGGGCATGCAGAACCGGTTCGCAGGTACTCATTCGTTGCGCAGCGCATCAGCCGGCCGCACGCGTGCCGCGCGCCAGCTCGGATACAGCGTCGAGACGAAGGCCAGCACGCAGGCCGTCGTCGCGATCAGGATGACGTCCGGCCAGCGCAGGTCGCTGGGCAGATAGTCGATGAAGTAGACGCCCTTGGGCAGTACCTGAACACCGGAAAGGCGTTCGAAGAAGGCGACGACACCGCCGACGTTGCGCGCAATCAGCACGCCGGAGACGACACCGAGCAGCGTGCCGAGCAGACCGGTGGAGGCGCCCTGCACCATGAAGATGCGCATGACTGCGCCCGGTGCCGCGCCCAGCGTGCGCAGGATGGCGATGTCGGCCTGCTTGTCGGTCACCGTCATCACCAGCATCGACACGAGATTGAAGGTGGCAACCGCCATGATCAGCGTCAGGATGATGAACATCATGCGCTTTTCGATCTGCACCGCCGCGAACCAGTTGCGGTTCTCCGCCGACCAGTCACGCACGTAGACATCGGCGCGCAGCGTCGAAGCCAGTTCATGCGCGATCTGCGGCGCAGCCAGCATGTCGCTCGTCTTCAGGCGCACGCCGGTGACGCCCTGCACGCGGAACAGCCGGGCGGCATCCTCGAGATTCATCAGCAGCAGGCTGGTGTCGTACTCGTAATGGCCCGAGGCGAACACCGCCACCACCGTCAACTGGCGCAGGCGCGGCATCAGTCCGGCCAGCGTCGCCGTCCCCTGCGGCGCCACCAGCGTGATCTTCGATCCCGGCCCGAGGCGCAGCTGTTCGGCCAGTTCGTGCCCGATGGCCACACCGAACGAACCGGGCTGGAGCGCATCGAGAGCACCCTGCTCCATGTGGCGGGCGAAATCGGCCACCTCCGGCTCCAGCGCCGGATCGATGCCGCGCACCAGCACGCCGCGCACGCTGCCGTCATGGGTGAACATGGCCTGGCCCAGGACATAGGGCGCGCCGGCGAGCACGCGCGGATTGGTCCTGGCCTGGGCGAGTACCGCCTTCCAGTCGAGCATCGGCGTTGCGCCGGCGAAGATCTCGACGTGCGCCAGCACCGACAGCATGCGGTCGCGCACTTCCTTCTGGAAACCGTTCATCACCGACAGGACGATGATCAGTGCCGCGACACCGAGTGCGATGCCGGCGACCGACAGCGCGGTAATGAACGAAATGAAACCGTTGCCGCGGTCGGCCCGCCGGCGGGCACGGGTGTAACGCAGTCCGATGAAGAGTTCGTAGGGAAACGCGGAAAAAGACGGCATCGAAAGAACACCACCACCCGGGCGGCACGGACGCCCTGATCCGGCCTGCGGGAACCCGGCTGCGGTGGCGGCAGTTTGCCATAGAATCCCGAGGTGACTCTGACCATCCTGTGCGCCGGCGCGCTGGCGCCGCCCGGCACGCAACGCACCAGCCTGCAAGCCAGTTCGGAAACGGAAGCGCCGCGCGGACTGGCGGTGGCCCAGTTGCGCGACCGGTTGCGCGAAGAGCGCTCGAGCCGGGCCGGCCACGTGCTGTCGGATCCGGCGCTGCGCCGCCGCCTGCAACGGGCGCGCGTGATCCGGCGCCAGTGGCTCGACGCCGCTGCACCGGCGGAGCTGCCCGACGAACAATGGCTGCGCGAACGCTTCGCGCTGGACGGCCAGGTTGCCGCCTGCGTGCTGGCAACCACCGGAGTGCAGGCGGACGATCCGGCCAGGGCGACAGCCGGAACGCACGGCGTCACCCCGCTGGTCGTGCGGCCGGTTCATCTGCATCTCGGGCTCGACCAGCTGGTCCTGGCCTCGCCGGCGCAGGTCTTTCCCGATGCGCACGAGGCGCAACTGCTGACGGCATCGGCCAACCGCTGGCTGGGCGAGGACGGCATCGAACTCGTCGCCGAACGCCCGGACGCCTGGCGGCTCGCAGCGCAATCTCCGGAGGCGGCGCGGCGCCTCGACGGCATTGCCGCCCTGACCGCACCCAGCGCACGCGTGGCCAGCGGGCGCAACATCGACGCCTGGCTGCCGAGCGGCGCCGCGCGAGGCGATTGGCGCAGCCTGGAAAATCTCGTGCAGATGGCCTGGTTCGAGCACCCGGTGAACGAACGGCGCGAGGCCGAGGGCCGCCTGCCGCTCAATGCACTGTGGCTCGAAGGCCGCGCCGGTGCTGCGCGCCAGCGGCCGTTCGACTGCGTGTGCACCACCGATGGCGCACTGGCCGGACTGGCCGTGCGCGCAGGCGCGCGTGTCGAGAATTCCGCCACCCCTGCCACCCCTTGTTCCGCCACCTCTTCCTCGCCAGGCTCCGCCACCCTGATCGACGCCGGTTTCTGGCGCGATCCGGTCGCGGACGGTGACCTCGACGCCTGGCACCGGGCCTGGCAGGATTTCGGACAGTGGCTGGCCGCCGCGATCGGCGACAGGGCTGCACTGCACCTGGTTCTCACCGGCGAGCGTGCCTGCATCGAGCTGGCGCTCGAACCGGCCGACCGCTTGCGCATCTGGCGTCGTCTCGATCCGGATTCGCTGCTCGAGAGTGCCGCGGAGAACGCGTGACGTGAGCGCTGCGGAACCGCCCCGGATTCTGGCCCGTACCGTCTGCGCCGAATCGGAACGCCGCCTGCTCGACGCCGGCATCGAGCCCCTGCTCGCACGCCTGTTCGCTGCCCGCGGCATTCGCGATGCCGGCGCACTGACACCGGATCTGGCACGACTGCTGCCACCTCTGTCGATGAAAGGCATCACGGATGCAGCGCGTCTGCTTGCCGACGCCATGGCGGCCGGTGAGCGTCTGTGCATCATTGCCGACTATGACTGCGACGGCGCGACCGCCTGTGCCGTGTTGCTGCGCGGACTGCAGATGCTGGGCGCGCAGCGCGGTCAGATCGATTTTCTCGTGCCCGACCGTCTGCGCCACGGCTACGGCCTGTCGCCGGCGATCGTCGAACTCGCGGCCCGGCACCCGCGCCTCGGACAGCCAGACTGGCTGATCACGGTCGACAACGGCATGGCGAGCATCGACGCCGTCCAGGCGGCCCGGGGGCTGGGCATGCGCGTCATCGTCACCGATCATCACCTGCCGGGAGCACAGCTGCCGGCGGCCGACGCCATCGTCAATCCGAACCAGCCCGGCTGCGGATTCGGCAGCCGTCATCTGGCCGGCGTCGGCGTCGCCTTCTACCTGCTGCTGGCGATTCGCGCCGAACTGCGCACGCGCGGCGCGCAGGCCCCGGCGGCGCATGCACCGCTGCAGCGCCTGCTCGATCTGGTTGCGATCGGCACGGTGGCCGATCTGGTGCCACTCGACGAGAACAACCGGCGTCTGGTTGCGACCGGCCTGGCGAGAATCCGCGCCGGCCGGATGCAGCCCGGCGTGCAGGCACTGCTGCAGGTGGCCGGACGGGATGCACGGCATGCCGGCAGTGCCGATTTCGGCTTCGCCATCGGTCCGCGAATCAACGCTGCCGGGCGTCTGGCCGATATCTCGCTCGGCATCGAATGCCTGGTCAGCGACGACCCGGCGCGCGCACTGGAAATGGCGCAGGCGCTCGATGCGATCAACCGCGAGCGGCGCGCGCTCGAGCAGTCGATGCGCGACGAGGCGCTGGCCAGTCTCGACGGTCTGCCAGCGGCCAGTGTCGGACAGGAGCGCTGCGGCGTCGTGCTGCATCAGGCGCAGTGGCACGAGGGTCTGGTCGGACTGATGGCGGGGCGGATCAAGGATCGCCTGCACCGGCCCGTGGTCGCCCTGGCGGCGGCGCATGCGGACCCGACCCTGCTGCGCGGTTCGGGCCGCTCGGTGCCGGGCATCCATCTGCGCGACGTGCTCGACTGGATCGACAAGAAGGAGCCGGATCTGCTGCTGCGCTTCGGTGGCCACGCGATGGCAGCCGGCCTGACGATCCGTGCACGCGATCTGCAACGCTTCGACGCGTGTTTCGATCGTGCCGTACAGGCCTTTGCCGAGCCGGAACACTTCGCCCCGGTATTGCTCACCGACGGCCCGCTCGACCCGGCCAGGATCGATGCCGCGCTGGCGGTCGAACTCGACGCCCAGGTCTGGGGGCAGGGATTCCCGGCGCCCCTGTTCCATGACGATTTCACCGTGCATGCACAACGCATTGTCGGCACGCGCCACCTGCGGGTCGAACTGCAGGGCGCACAAGGCCGACGTCTGGAAGCCATCGCCTTCGGGCGCACGGAGGCGCTGCCGGCGCGCGCGCGCATCGCCTACCGGATCACGCGCAACGAATATCGCGGCATCATCAGCGCGCAGCTCGTGATCGAGGCCGTCGAACCGCTCGGGCAGGAACATCCGCAGCAGGCCGCCTGAGCACAGCAACACCTGCGTCCATCGCCGCTCCCGACGACGCGGACACGGCCGTCCTGCCCCGGTCATGCGCCCTCTTGTCGCCTACAATGGAGGGTTTCCGTTTGTACAAGACCCCGGACGCCATGGAAGCCGAACGCCAGAACCTGCTCGAAGCCCGAATCGATGACCTGCGCACGCGCGCCGATGAACTGCGGAGGTACCTTTGACTACGACGTGAAGAAGACACGTCTGGAAGTCGTCCTGCGCGAGCTGGAATCCCCCGACGTCTGGGAGGACGCGCAACACGCGCAGGCTCTTGGGCGCGAGAAGAAATCACTGGAAGGCGTCGTCGAGCGGCTGTCGTCGATTGGCGCGCGCCTGGCGGATGCCGCCGAGCTGTTCGCGATGGCGGCCGACGAAGACGACGAGGCCACGCTCGTGGCCGTCGAAACCGACGTCCATCAGGTCGAGACGGAAATCGGGGATCTCGAGTTCCGGCGCATGTTCTCCAATCCGGCCGACCCGAACTCGTGTTTCCTGGAAATCCAGGCCGGCGCCGGGGGCACCGAAGCGCAGGACTGGGCGGCCATGCTGCTGCGCCAGTACCTGCGCTACTGCGAGCGCAAGGACTTCGCGACGGAGCTGCTCGAAGAGTCACCGGGCGACGTCGCCGGCGTCAAGGGGGCGACGATCCGCATCGATGGCGAATACGCCTACGGCTATCTGCGCACCGAGACCGGCATCCATCGCCTGGTACGCAAGTCGCCGTTCGATTCCGGCGGCGGGCGGCACACTTCCTTTGCTTCGGTTTTCGTCTACCCGCAGGTCGACGATTCGATCGAGGTGACGATCAATCCGGCGGACCTGCGCGTCGACGTCTACCGGGCCTCCGGCGCCGGCGGCCAGCACGTGAACCGGACCGAATCAGCGGTGCGCATCACGCACAATCCGACCGGCATCGTCGTGCAGTGCCAGAACGACCGTTCGCAGCATCGCAACCGGGACGAAGCGATGAACATGCTCCGCTCCCGCCTGTACGAACACGAGTTGCGCAAGCGGCGCGCCGAACAGGATCAGGTCGAGGCCGGCAAGAGCGACATCGGCTGGGGTCACCAGATCCGCTCGTATGTGCTGGACCAGTCGCGGATCAAGGACCTGCGTACCGGCCTGGAGGAAAGTGACACGCGCTCGGTGCTCGACGGCGATCTCGACGATTTCATTGCCGCCAGCCTGAAGCAGGGAGTGTGAACGGTGAACGACAAGACGACCGACCCGGCGGTGGCACAGGCGGTGGAATCGGAAGGTCCGGCCGACGGACAGCCCGGGGTCGATGAACATGCGCTGATCGCCGAGCGGCGCGCCAAGCTCGCGCGCCTGCGCGAAGAAGGCATCGCCTGGCCGAACGACTTCGTGCCGGCGCACCGCGCCGGCATGCTCGCCGCGCAATACGCGAAAGCCAGCCGCGAGCGGCTCGAAGAGGACGCGATCGAGGTCACGCTCGGCGGGCGCGTGATGCTCAAGCGCGTCCAGGGCAAGGCCAGTTTCGCCACGATCCAGGACGCCACCGGACGGATCCAGATCTATCTGAACGACCAGGGCGTCGGCGCCGGGCAACATGCCGCGTTCAAGCACTGGGATCTGGGCGACATCATCGGCTGTCGCGGCGTGCTGTTTCGCACCAGAAAAGGCGAACTCACCGTGAACTGCAGCGAAATCCGCCTGCTGGCCAAGGCGCTGCGGCCCCTGCCCGACAAGTTCCACGGCGTTGCCGACCAGGAGCTGCGCTATCGCCAGCGCTATGTCGACCTGATCGTCACCGAGCGCGCGCGCGAGACCTTCGTCGCTCGCAGCCGCACGATCCGCGCCATCCGCCAGTTCATGGACGGGCACGACTTCCTCGAAGTCGAAACGCCGATGCTGCACCCGATCCCGGGCGGCGCCACGGCGAAGCCGTTCGTCACGCACCACAATGCGCTCGATCAGCAGATGTTCCTGCGCATCGCGCCCGAGCTGTACCTGAAGCGGCTGATCGTCGGCGGCTTCGAGCGGGTGTACGAGATCAACCGCAGCTTCCGCAACGAAGGCATCAGCCCGCGCCACAACCCCGAGTTCACGATGCTCGAGTTCTATGCCGCGTGGACCGACTATCACTGGCTGATGGCGTTCACCGAAGAGTTGCTGCGCCGCGCCGCGCTGGCGGCCACCGGCTCGACGACACTGTCCTGGCAGGGTCGCGAACTCGATCTGGGGGCCCCCTTCGCCCGGCGCACGATCACCGCAGCCATCCGCGAACATAATCCACGCTACGAGACGGCTGCGCTGGACGATCCCGGCTATCTGCGCAGCGAACTGGCCCGCCTGGGCGACCGGCTGGACGAACCGGCCCTGAAGGATGCCGGCACCGGTGCGCTGCAACTGGCGCTTTTCGAGGAAACCGCCGAAGCGCATCTGTGGCAGCCGACCTTCATCATCGATTATCCGGTCGAGGTTTCACCACTGGCGCGTGCCTCGGATACTCACCCGGCAATCACCGAACGCTTCGAGCTCTTCATCACCGGACGCGAGATCGCAAACGGTTTTTCCGAGCTGAACGATCCCGAGGATCAGGCGGCACGTTTCCGTCGGCAGGCGGAAGCGAAGGATGCCGGCGATGAAGAGGCGATGTATTACGACGCCGATTACATTCGGGCGCTCGAATACGGCATGCCGCCCACCGGCGGCTGCGGTGTCGGCATCGACCGGCTGATGATGCTGCTCACCGACAGCGCCAGCATTCGCGACGTGGTGCTGTTTCCGGCACTCAAGCGCGAGGATTGACCAAAAGTTGACCAAAAGAGGCGATAACGCCGGCACGGTGCGTGCCGGCAGCTTTTCGCCGGGCCCCGCACGGGAGCGCGGGGCTGTGTGTCAGGCGGCGAACGATTCGCCGCAGCCGCAGGTGCCCTTGACGTTCGGGTTGTTGAACCGGAACCCTTCGTTCAGGCCTTCGCGCACGAAATCGAGCTCGATGCCGTCCAGATATGACAGATTCTCGGACGCCACCAGGACACGTACGCCATTGGATTCATATTCGACGTCATCGGCCTGACGTTCGTCGGCGAATTCGAGCTGGTACGACATGCCCGAGCAACCCGATGCCTTGACGCCGACGCGCAGCCCGAGCCCCTTGCCGCGGCGCTCGAGCGAACGCAGAACGTGCTTGGCTGCCGACTCGGTCAGACGAATACCCTTGTCTGTTCCTTCCATGTACAACCTCATCATCCAGGCCATCCGGAACGCGTGTCACGGACACGCGAAGCCATCGTAGCGCAGATCCGGCCTGCAGCTCTGCCCGGAATCCTGTCCCGTGCCCGTCCGGGTACGGGCGACGTCCTCACAGCGTCGTAATCCGCCCTTTCTCGAACCGGATCGACTGCAGGGTCGAGGTCGGGAATTCGAGCGCTGCGCGGTGCTCCTTGAGCACCGAGATCTCGCGCGGATGGGCCTTGATTTCACGGCCCTTCTGCTGCTCGACCAGATCGCTGAGCGAGACCGAATCGAGATATTCGATCATCCGCTTGTTCAGATTGGTCCACAGATCGTGCGTCATGCACGGGCCGCCCTCACCTTCGCAATCCTCCTTGCCGCTGCACTTGGTGGCATCCAGCGGTTCGTCGACGGCGAAGATCATGTCGGCGACCGTGATGTTGCGCGGAGAACGCGCCAGCGTGTAGCCGCCGCCCGGTCCACGGGTGCTTTCGACCAGTTCGTGGCGGCGCAGCTTGCCGAACAGTTGTTCCAGATAGGAGAGGGAGATCTTCTGGCGCTGGCTGATCCCCGCCAGCGTCACCGGCCCCTGATGTTGACGCATCGCCAGATCGATCATGGCCGTCACAGCGAAACGTCCTTTTGTAGTGAGTCTCATTACGTTCTCCGCTCGATAGTTGACTAACTTGCTCGGGAATACGGAGATTGTCCAACTTTCCGTGACCCGAGTTCAACCCATAGCGGGCGAAACCATTAAGAAAACGCGGGATTGATAGGGAAATCCCTATAGAAATATTGTATTTGCCTCTTTAATGCCACAAAAAAACCTGCTGCAGACCGCAGCGTCTGCTTCCATCACTGCCGACCGGAGGCGGGTCCGGAACTCCGGACTCCGCCTCCCGGGAGACATGGCCGACCTGCGGGTTCAGCTGCCGTCAGGCGGCGGCCACCTGCGTCGCACGCCGTTTGGCCAGCTCGAACAGGCCGTCACAGGCATCCTCGATGTAATCCATCGTCTGCTCGAAGCCCTGCGCGTTGCCGTAATAGGGATCGGGAATCGTTGCCGTCTCGTGTTCGGTGGCAAAGCGCATCAGCAGTTGCAGCTTGTGATGCGCCGACTTCGGAGACATCTGCTGCAGAGCCAGCAGATTGTCCCAGTCCATCGCGAGAATGAGATCGAATTCATCGAAATCCTTCTCGCGCACGCGCGCCGCGCGGTACTCCCCGATCTGGTACCCGCGCTGCGCGGCCACGGCCTGTGCCCGGCGATCCGGCGGCTCGCCGGCATGAAAGGCATGCGTTCCGGCCGAGGCGACACGCACCACATCGTCCAGCCCGGCCTGATGCACCAGATGGCGGAACACTCCTTCGGCCATCGGCGAGCGGCAGATGTTGCCCGTGCAGACGAACAGTACCCGCGTGTTCATTGCCAGCGTGACTGGTTCTCTCTTTGCCATGTTTCTTTCCGTATCCGCGTGAGTCGTGAAAATTCCTTCAGGCGCTCTTGCGCCGCGCAGCCGGCTGCTTGCCTGTCGCAGACGCATCCGCAACGAACGGAACCACATTGCTGCCCCCGTCCGAACCAAAAAATCCCTGCTTGAGCGCGGCGAGCCGATCGCGTGTCTGCGCGGCCTTCTCGAATTCGAGGTTCTTCGCCTGCTCGAGCATCATCTTCTCCAGCCGGCGGATCTCGCGCGCCAGTGCCTTCTCGCTGAGCGTCTCGTACTTCGTCTGCTCTTCGGCGGCGCGCTGCTCCATCCGGGCCTGGCTGGCGTCATAGACGCCGTCGATCATCTCGCGCACCTGCTTGCGCACGCCGCGCGGCACGATGCCGTGCGCCGCATTGAAAGCCATCTGCTTCTCGCGCCGGCGCCCGGTCTCGTCGATCGCCCGCTGCATCGAATCGGTCACCCGATCGGCATAGAGGATCGCGCGTCCGTTGAGATTGCGCGCCGCGCGCCCGATCGTCTGGATCAGGCTGCGCTCGCTGCGCAGGAAGCCCTCCTTGTCGGCGTCGAGAATCGCCACCAGCGAGACCTCGGGAATATCGAGGCCCTCGCGCAGCAGGTTGATGCCGACCAGGACGTCGAAAGCACCCAGACGCAGGTCGCGGATGATCTCGACACGCTCGACCGTATCGATGTCCGAATGCAGGTAGCGCACACGCACACCGTTCTCGGCGAGATAGTCGGTGAGTTCCTCGGCCATGCGCTTGGTCAGCGTCGTCACCAGCACGCGCTCGGACACGGCCACGCGCTCGTGGATTTCCGACAGCAGATCATCGACCTGACTGGCCGCCGGGCGCACGATCAGTTCGGGATCGACCAGACCGGTCGGGCGCACCACCTGTTCGACCACCTGCCCGGCATGCTCGTTCTCGTACGCCGCCGGCGTGGCCGAGACGAACACGCACTGGCCGATCTTGCGCTCGAACTCCTCGAAACGCAGCGGCCGGTTGTCCAGCGCCGACGGCAGCCGGAAGCCGTATTCGACCAGCGTTTCCTTGCGCGAACGGTCGCCGCGGTACATGCCGCCCAGCTGGCCGATCGTCACGTGACTCTCGTCGATGAACATCAGCGTATCGGGCGGCAGGTAGTCGACCAGCGTCGGTGGCGGGTCGCCCGGACGCGCGCCCGACAGGTGACGGGTGTAATTCTCGATGCCCTTGCAGAAGCCGAGCTCCTGCAGCATCTCCATGTCGAAGCGCGTGCGCTGCTCGAGGCGCTGCGCCTCGACGAGCTTGCCCTGCTCGTGAAAGAACTCGAGCCGCTCGGCTAGTTCGGTGCGAATCGTCTCGAGCGCACGCAGCACCGTCGCCCGCGGCGTCACATAGTGCGACGACGGATAGACCGTGAAGCGCGGAATCTTCTGGCGCACACGTCCGGTCAGCGGATCGAAGAGCTGGATGCTCTCCACTTCGTCGTCGAAGAGCTCGACGCGCACCGCCAGCTCGGCGTGCTCGGCCGGGAAGATGTCGATCGTGTCGCCGCGCACGCGAAAGGTGCCGCGCGCGAAATCGGTCTCGCTGCGCTTGTACTGCATCGCCACCAGGCGCTGCAGCACGTCGCGCTGCGACATCCGGTCGCGCACGCGCAGCACGAGGATCATCTCGTGGTAGTCGCGCGGATTGCCGATCCCGTAGATGCACGACACCGTCGCCACGATGATCGTGTCGCGCCGTTCGAGCAGCGACTTGGTCGCACTCAGGCGCATCTGCTCGATGTGCTCGTTGATCGACGAATCCTTCTCGATGTACAGATCGCGCTGCGGAACGTAGGCCTCGGGCTGGTAGTAGTCGTAGTAGGAAACGAAGTACTCGACTGCGTTGTTCGGGAAGAACTCGCGCATCTCGGCGTACAGCTGCGCCGCCAGCGTCTTGTTCGGCGCCAGCACCAGCGCCGGACGGCCCAGACGCGCGATGACATTGGCCATCGTCCAGGTCTTGCCCGAACCGGTCACGCCCAGCAGCGTCTGGAAACTCAGGCCGTCGCGCACGCCCTCGACGAGCGCGTCGATTGCCTGCGGCTGATCGCCCGCCGGGGCGAAAGGCTGCAGCAACTGGTACGGGCTGTCGGGAAACCGGAGCAGCTCCGGCGTGGGAAAGGGTGCGGCCATGCGCGAATGAATCCGGATCGATGAAATTGGGCTGCGTGCTAGACTGCTCTGCTGGTTGCGCTGTAACGACGCCCGACCCGTGGCGAGCTACCGCCGACAGGCTGATGCGGGCCGACAGGACTCGACAGACGCCCCCCACCGACGACACAGACGACCGTACCGCTGCTGCGGACGACTCCTGCTGCCAATGTCCGACGAGCACCTGCATTGCGGTGCACCATCTCATGACCCGATGCCCGCACCGCCTTCGTCCCGGCAGGCGCCCGCTTCCGGGACGACACTTGATGGACCGTCTGTCGACGACGCTTTCCGCTGTCGATGCAAGTCAGTCATTATCGGCGCCAAGCGCGTAAAAATCCAGCCTTGACGTTGATTTATGTTGCAGCGCATCGAAAAGAATTGAACAATCGATACGCTTTCCTCCATGAATCCCATCCCAGCCCGCGCATCATGAGCTCATCCCTGTTTTCCGCCGTCGAAATGGCGCCCCGGGACCCGATCCTGGGTCTGACCGAAGCGTTCAACAACGACCCGCGTCCGGCCAAGGTCAATCTCGGCGTCGGCATCTATTACGACGATCACGGCCGCATCCCGCTGCTGGACGCCGTGCGTCGGGCCGAGCGCGCCCGTCTGGAGGCTGCTCCGGCGCGCGGATATCAGCCGATCGACGGCTTCGGCGGCTACAACCAGGCCGTTCGCGAACTGGTTTTCGGCCCGGACTCACCGCTGCTGGCGGCCGGGCGGGTCGCCACCTTCGAAGCACTGGGCGGCACCGGGGCGCTGCGCATCGGGGCCGACTTCCTGCGCCGCCTCGCACCGCAGGCCGGCGTCTGGATCAGCGACCCGAGCTGGGAGAACCATCGCGCGCTGTTCGAAGCCGCCGGCTTCGACGTGCACAGCTATCCGTACTATGACCCGGCCACACACGGCCTGCGTCTCGAAGCCATGCTCGCCGCCCTGCGCGCCTTGCCCGCCGGCTCGATCGTCGTGCTGCACGCCTGCTGCCACAACCCGACGGGCGTCGATCCGGATGGTGCGCAGTGGGACGCGATCATCGCCACCGTCCGTGCCGCCGGCCTGACGGCGTTTCTCGACCTGGCCTACCAGGGCTTCGCCACCGGTATCGAGGAAGATGCGCTGGCGGTGCGCAAATTCGCCGCCTCCGGCCTGCCCTTTCTGGTCTCGAGTTCGTTCTCGAAATCGTTCTCGCTGTACGGCGAGCGCGTCGGCGCCCTGTCGATCGTCACCGCCGACGCCGACGAGACGGCGCGGGTGACCAGCCAGGTCAAGCGCGTGATCCGCACCAATTATTCGAATCCGCCGACTCATGGCGGCGCAATCGTTGCGGCGGTTTTGTCGGATCCCGACCTGCGCGCGTCATGGGAAAGTGAACTGGCCGGCATGCGCGAGCGCATCCGTGCGATGCGCGGCGGCCTCGTCGAGCGCCTGCGCGCCAACGGCATCGAGCAGGATTTCTCCTTCGTCGAACGCCAGCGCGGCATGTTCTCGTATTCGGGCCTGAACCCCGACCAGGTCGAACGTCTGCGCACGGAATCCGCCATCTACGCCGTCGGCACCGGGCGCATCTGCCTGGCGGCGCTGAACAGCGGCAACCTCGACAAGGTGGCGCAGGCCATCGCTGCAGTCATTCGCGGCTGAAATCCTGTGTATAATGGAGGGCTCTTCCCCGATAGCTCAGTCGGTAGAGCGACGGACTGTTAATCCGCAGGTCCCTGGTTCGAGCCCAGGTCGGGGAGCCACCGAATACCGAAGAGAATCAAGCCTATAGCGATTCATCGCCGAGGGCTTCTTTCTTGTTCATGCCGCCCTGATGGGGTCTGTGTCCGAAATTTCCGGCCCGAGAAACGAGACACATTGAGACGATGGATATGGCGCCGCCGGGGTTGCACAGCATCCGCCGACAGCGCTGCCCGGCAATCGTCGAGGGCGTTGATCCAGGCTTGCAAGTCGTCGGACTTCCAGCCGTAGGCTCGGCCTCCCAAGTGCACCGGAAACAGAAACCTACCCTCCAAGATGCGACGGTAGATCGTCGCCCTGCTTAAGGCCGTAAGGTGCATCCCTTTCAAGGTCTTTCCCCCGCAGCCTGTTTGAGGATGCGCGCGGTAGACACATGCGAGCGAGCAATGGAGCCATCCACGTAGTCTTTGGCTTGCACAGTCTTGGGCTTTCGCTTGGAGGAGGCCACTTGCCTGGGACTCATGTGGCTGACCAGGCGCAGCAGGTGATCGGCGAGTTTGCGAGGATCCAACTCCAGAGTGCTTCAAACTGTAATCCGTGCGTAGACGCCTACAAACGCAGCAGAAGCTGGCCACAATGGGGACGCAAGCTATACTGTGAAAAATTTGCAAAAAGTTCGCCTATGAAGAAAAAAGCCGTCTCGCTTTTTTCGGGGTGCGGGGGTTCGGATGCAGGTGTTTTGGCGGCCGGGTTTGAGGTCGTCATGGCCAATGACATTTTGGCCTATGCCAAGGATGTGTACGAAGCCAACCACCCTGAAACAGACTACGTTCTCGGCAACGTCGAGAAAATCAAGTCATTCCCCGCCGCTGATCTGCTAGTGGGATGCTACCCATGCCAAGGATTCAGCCAAGGAGGAGTCAGAGACCCCCTGCGAAAGATCAATACGCTATACCTTGAATTTGCCCGCGCACTCGGCCAGATACGGCCGAAAGCTTTTATCGTAGAAAACGTTTCAGGCATGGTGCGGACCAATTTCTCGCATTTACTCGAAAGCCAGCTCAAGGTATTCACGGATGCCGGCTACCGCGTTAAGCCCGCAGTCTTAAATGCTGCAGATTTTGGGGTAGCGCAAGAGCGCCGTCGTATCTTCATCGTCGGTATTCGGGACGATTTCGGCATTGAATATTCCTTTCCGACGGCTACGCATGGCGAGGGATACCCTAATCCCAAGGTGACGATCCGCGAAGCCCTGAAGCATATGCGCCACTGGCCCGAAGGGGAGTTTTACGACCGGGAATTTCACTGGTACTACCTGTCCCGCGACCGGCGCAGAGGATGGGACGAGACGTCCAAGACTATCGTAGCCAATCCCCGCCATATGCCGCTGCACCCCATTAGCCCGCGACTGCGGAAGGTTGAACACAACGTCTGGGAGTTCGAATCTGACGGGCCTGCTCGCCGGTTTAGCTACCGGGAAGCGGCCAGGCTCCAGGGATTCGACCGAAGCTTCAAGTTTCCCGACACGGAAAACAGCAGCTTGGACATGTGCTACAAGGTGGCCGGCAACGCTGTGCCACCCCCGCTATTCGAGGCTGTGACTCGTTCGCTCCCACCCGAGATTTGGGACTAACAGTAAGACGGATGGTAGGGCCTTTATTCATCACAATAAGGGATCTGCTTTCGATGCCCCCTCCGTCCCGACGGGAAAGACGTTTTAGCTGCTTTCCATGAAGGATATGAGGTGGGATAGCAACGGTTCCCCTTTCTGAATTTCATACTCCCACAGTTCTAGAGTTTTCCAGTCAAGGCTCTCAAGCGTCTCACGGTTTCTCGCATCCCGAGATCGGTTTCTCTCGATCTTCGCGACTCAATAGCCCTAGCCCGGATTTCTCACCCTCAGAGAAGGCATCGGGTCGCAAAATCGGCGAAACTTGTTTTAGGAGAACGAGTTACGAGCGATTCAGGAGAGCGACCCGATGCAGACACAGTGTAACGCGCAGCAGCTGGAATTTCCCGG
>JACDJC010000310.1_pt1 | contig 61117 bp, 50 predicted proteins | sample 7454191 | NCBI WGS metagenome assembly JACDJC01 (sample SAMN14253291, study PRJNA609438) | sludge metagenome | isolation source: sludge after 25d culture with pyrite and EDTA | collected 2018-12-20 | reverse complement strand
GGCCGGTCGTTTCGTGTCGGTGTCCGCTCGTTCGACGAACACCCGTTCGCATTACACCGTGCACGAACGGGTGTTCGCTGTCAAGCACCCGATCGAACGACTGTTCCGGGAACGGATGTTCCACCACTTCCGAGATTCGGCGTGCTACGGTCCAAACACCTGTTCGATCCACGCCAGGAGGACCCCGTGAGCGGACCGAGATCATCCAACCCCGACGCCCCTTCCGGCAGCGCCACCGCCGACAGCGACACGCCCGACAGCGCCGCGCCCGGCACCGCTGGACAACCGCCCGTTCCTGGGGTGCAGCTGACCCAACGCCAGCACGACATCCTGGCGTTCATCGAGAAGACCGTGGGCGATCGCGGCTACCCGCCGTCGGTGCGTGAGATCGGACAGGCGGTGGGACTGGCATCGCCGTCCACCGTGCACAGCCACCTGCACACCCTGCAGAAGCACGGGTACCTGCGACGCGACCCGACCAAGCCCCGGGCGATCGAGGTCACGGCCGACACCGCCAGTGGCACCACCGCAGAGCGGCGCCCCACCCGCCACGTGCCGCTGGTCGGCGACGTCGCCGCGGGGACCGGCGTGCTGGCTCAGGAGCAGGTGGAGGAGCTCGTGCCGCTGCCTGCCGACTTCACCGGTGAGGGTGAGCTGTTCATGCTCCGGGTCCGTGGCGATTCGATGATCGACGCCGGGATCCTCGACGGCGACTTCGTCGTCGCCCGCGTCGAGGACAAGGTTGGCAACGGCGACGTCGTCGTCGCCGGCATTCCCGGGGAGGAGGCAACGGTCAAGACCTTCACCCGCTCCGGCAGCAAGGTCACGCTGCTGCCGGCCAACGATCGGCTCGAACCGATGGTGTTCCCGGCCGACGAGGTGCAGGTCTTCGGTCGGGTCGTGACTGTCCTCCGCAAGCTCTGACCGGCCCCGACCGACCAGACGGCATGCTGGTCGGTCGGACGAGTCAGTTGGCGTGGAGCGACTCGTTGAGCCCTTCCTGCCAGGTGCCGGCGCGTGGCAGCACCTCGACGGCACCGCTCACGGAGTTGCGGCGGAACAGCAGGTCCGGCCGGCCGCTGAGCTCCTTGGCCTTGGCCGTCGTCCCGTCGGGCAACGTGACCACTGTGCCGGCGGTGACGTAGAGGCCGGCCTCGACGATGCAACCGTCGCCGAGTGAGATCCCGATGCCGGCGTTCGCTCCGATGAGGCATCGCTCCCCCACCGAGATCACCTCCTTGCCACCGCCCGACAAGGTGCCCATGATCGACGCGCCGCCGCCCACGTCGGTGTCCGCGCCGACCACCACGCCGGCGGAGATCCGACCTTCGACCATGCACGACCCCAAGGTGCCGGCGTTGAAGTTCACGAACCCCTCGTGCATGACGGTCGTGCCGTCGGCCAGGTGCGCACCCAACCGGACGCGCTCGGCATCGGCGATGCGCACACCGGACGGGACGACGTAGTCGATCATCCGCGGGAACTTGTCGACGCTGCTCACGCCGATCATGCCGCCGACGCTGCGGATCGCCCGCTGAGCGGCGGGGAACGATGCGACATCGCACGGGCCCAACGTGGTCCAGACCACGTTGGACAGCAGCCCGAACTGGCCGTCGAGGTTCAGGCCGTGCGGCTGCACCTTGCGGGACGACAACAGATGGAGGCGAAGGTAGACGTCGTGGGCGTCGACCGGCGGCGCCGCCAGGTCGACGATCGAGGTCATCACCGCGACCTTGCGCACCGGCAGCGCGTTCGGCCGCTCGACCAGACCGGCGAGCGCCTCGAACGCCGCGACGTTCGGGTGGGTGTCGGGCTGACCGGCGTGGACCTCGGCACGGGCCAGCACCTCGGCGATGACCTCGGGGGACAGCACGACGGTGCCCTTCGCCGACGCGGTGGCGCCCACATCGTGCACCACCGCGGCGAAACCAGTGGCGGCGCCCACGTTGATCGAAGTGAACCAGGTGTCGAGCACCGCACCATCGGCGTCCGCGACAGTGGCGATGCCGACGCCGAAGGCGGCGGGCTCGGTGAACTCGGGCCGGCGGCGGGCGGAGTCGACGAGCTCCTCGAACTCGGCGGGAGTCGTCGGTCTGGTCAGGTCGGTCACTGCTGCTCCTGTGCTGGGATCGCTGACGATGCGGGGATCTGACGGCGCGACCACGACATCGGTGGCCGTCGACGCCCCTAGATCTGGGTTGGGCCGTTGGTGAGGAGGTCGTCGAGCGCGCGGTAGGCGCGCTCAAGGCTCGCACGCTCGACACGCTCGTCCTTCGTGTGTGCCAGCGCCGCGATGCCGGGACCCAGGTTCACCGCAGGGACGCCCCACTCCGTGAACCGGGCCACGTCGGTCCAGCCCAGCTTGGCGCTGACCGACAGCCCGTGACGCTCGATCAGCGTCGCCACGACCGGATGCTCGAGGGCCGGCGGGGCTGCTGGCGACCGGTCGTCGACCTCCACCGTGTCGCCGGACTCCAGGAACGGTGCGAGCACGTCGCGCACGTGGGCCTCGGCCTGCTCGGTCGTCCTGTCGGGAGCGAACCGATGGGTGATCGTCACCGAGGCCCGATCGGGCACGACGTTGCCGGCGACGCCACCCTCCACGTGCGTGGCCAGCAGCGCCTCATGGAACCGGCAGCCCTGGAGCTCGGGGCGGCGGGGCTCGTAGGACTCGAGGGCGACCAGCAACCGGCCCAGGCGGTGGATCGCGTTGCGGCCCATCCACGCCCGAGCCGTGTGGGCCCGTGCGCCGACGAAGGTGGCCGTCACACGGATCACACCCTGGCAGCCCGCCTCGATCGTCCCGTCGGTCGGCTCGCCCAGGATGGCGACGTCACCGTCCAGCAGGTCCGGTCGCTCGGCGCGCAGCTCCAGGAGGCCCGACTCGCTCGCCGCGACCTCCTCCCGCGCGTAGAACACATAGGTCACGTCGAGCGCCGGGGCGGTGTGTCGGGCAGCGAGATCGAGCATCACCGCGAGGCCGCCCTTCATGTCGGTCGACCCCAACCCCCAGAGCACGTCGCCGTCGACCCGCGGCTGCTCGTTGCCGTTGGCCGGAACCGTGTCGGTGTGGCCGCCGAGCACCAGTCGCAGCGAACGCCCGAGCGACGTGCGGGCCACGACGTTGTCGCCGACGCGATCGACGTTCAGGTGCGGCAGGGCTCGCAGCTCGGCCTCGATCCGGTCTGCCAGCTCGCGCTCGTCGAAGCTCTCGGAGCGGACCGCGACGAGGTCCGCTGTTCGGGCGAGCAGGTCGGGTGGGCCAGCGGTCACGACGGTGTGTCTACACGCGGCGCGGCGTCACCGAGACCTTCGTGCTGTGTGCGATGGGTGACGCCCGGCGACACCCGTTGCACACAGAACCTGACCAGGTCGACGATCAGGGCTGGCCTGGCGGGGGCGGAGGTGCGGTCGGCGGTGCAGGCGGTGCGGTCGGCGGTGCAGGCGGAGCGGGCGGCACCTGACCCGGAGCAGGCGGCACCTGACCGGGAGCGGGCGGCACCTGACCCGGAGCAGGCGGCACCTGACCCGGAGCGGGCGGCACCTGACCCGGAGCAGGCGGCGTGCCGTAGCCCGGAGCGGGCGGCGTGCCGTAGCCCGGCTGTGCAGCGCCACCCGGCGGGGGTGGGAAACCGCCCGGCGGTGGTACCTGACCCCCCGTCGACACGGTGACGGCCGAGCCGTTGCGCTTCTTCCAACCGGAACGCCTCACCAGCCCGACGATCAGGCAGATGACCGCCAGCACCAGCGCGAAGCCACCCGCCGCGACAGCGCCGATGCCGACGATGAGGCTCGTGAAGCCTGGGAACGGGACCACGAGGTAGTCGCCGGTGCCGCCGGCGACGTCGCTGGCACCCGGCGAGGTGCAGGTGACCGTGTAGGTCTCGTCCGAGCTCGTGTCGAAGATGAACGACAGGTCGAACGACTCGCCATCAGCCGACACGTTGCCAGAGGTGTTCGAACCGGGCGACTCGAACGACATCGCGTTGCCGGCCGAGTCGCTCCCCTCGCACGTGGTGCCGACTGCGGTGGACAGGATCGCTCCCTTGGTGCCGGTCGCGGTGAACGTCGAGGACTCCCCGAGCGCCGTCTGGCCGCCCTCGTCGACGGAGCGCTGGATGTCGTTGCCAAACGACGCGCACCCGAGCGTGCCGCCACCGCACCCTGCGAAGGCGAGCAGGAAGAACACGAGCGCTGCGATCAACCAGCCCTTGGGTGGCTTCGGTCCGTCTGCCATGGGAACTCCCGGAACGTGCGAGCAGAGCCACGTCGGCCCCTGCCCTCCAGTATCACGGGTCTCTACCCGGAACCGGCGGACCCCAGCCCCATGGACCCCTGACGGCGGGCAACGCACCGACGGAGGTCAAGCTCCAGAGCGGGCGAGCCGCGACTCCAGCAGCTCCATCGAGGTGTCGGGCTGGACCATGGCCAGTCGCACGTGGCCCCCAGCAGCGTCGCCGTAGAACTCGCCAGGGCTCGACACCACACCGAGCTCGGCTGCCAGGTGCTCGGCCAGACCCCACGCGTCCCCGCGAGGAGCCGGCACCCACAGGTAGAACCCGCCGTCGGGCAGCGGTGCGTCGATGCCCATCCGGGCGAGGATCCCCGCCATCCGCTCCAGCCGGCTCCGATAGCGCAGACGCTGCTCGTCGACCGTCACCTGGTCGGCGAGCGCCACCACCGCAGCGGCCTGAGCGGGTCCGGGCACCATGAAGCCCGCGTGCTTGCGGACCTCCTGGAGGTAGTGGACCAGCTCGGGGTCGCCCGCGTAGAAGCCGACCCGGAGCCCGGCGAGGTTCGACCGCTTCGACAGCGAGTGGACGGCGACGACGCCGGTGGATCCGGACTCGAGGATCGTGTGGCCCGGCTGCTGGCCGGCGACGACCGGCACACCGGTCCACGTGAACTCCACGTAGCACTCGTCGCTGAACACGGCGACGCCGTTGGCGCGTCCCCACTCGGCGACCGCGGCCAGGTCGTCGAGACCTCCGGCCGGGTTCCCTGGCGTGTTGGTCCACAGGCACAGGGCCCGGTCGGCGTCGGCCGGGTCGATCGCCGACAGGTCCAGGCGCCAGCGGTCGTCGACCGGCACCGCGACCGATCGACACCCGGCCAGCGTGGCGCCCATCGCATAGCTCGGATAGCTGACGGCCGGGTACAGCACGGTGTCGCGGGACGGGTCGCGCAGGGCCAGCCAGCGAGGGAGGCCGGCGACGAGCTCCTTGGTGCCGATGCACGCGCCGACATCAGCCGGAGCGACGTCGACGTCGAAGCGCCGGGCGAACCACTCCGACACGGCGGCGCGCAGCTGTGCGGTGCCGATCGACGCCGGGTAGCCGCGCTCGGTCCCCGACGAGGCAAGTGCGGAGAGGACCGCTGGCGGCGGCGGGTCGTGCGGGGTGCCGATCGACAGGTCCACGGCTCCGCCGTCGAGCTCCGCCGCCAGCGCCGTCAGGTCCTTCAAGCGGTCATACGGGTACGGGGGCGGGACGAAGCCGTCGGGCGATCGGCTCACCTCTGGCCACCGGTGACGAACTCGGCGAACCGGGGCGCACTCGATTCGGCGATGCGAGCCGAGATGCGCACGCCGTCGTCGGTCGGCGTCTCGGTGACGACCTCGCCCGCCCGGTGCAGCGCGGCGATCACGTCGCCCCGGTCGTAGGGAACGAACAGCTCGACCGCCGGCAGCAACGCCCGCAGGCGGTCGCCGATGCGCAGCAGCAGGTCGTCCACCCCTTCGCCCGTCACCGCCGAGATCGTGACCGACCCGGCGTGGCGTTCGGCCAGCTCCTTCGCTCCGGGCCCACGGTCTGCTTTGTTGAAGACGAGCAGCTCCGGCCGCACGTTGCGGGCGTCGCCCTCGGGAGCGATCTCGCTCAGCACCTCCCGGACGGCGGCGATGTTGCCGTCGGGGTCCACCGCCGAGCCGTCGACGACGTGCACCAGGAGGTCCGCGGTGTTGGCCACGTCGAGCGTGGAGCGGAAGGCCTCGACGAGGTGGTGCGGCAGCTTGCGCACGAAGCCGACGGTGTCGGTGAGGAGCACCTGCTCACCGCCGGGCAGCTGCAGCCGGCGCGTGGTGGCGTCCAGGGTCGCGAACAGACGGTCCTGCACCAGCACGCCGGCGTGGGTGAGGCGGTTCAGCAGCGTCGACTTCCCGGCGTTCGTGTAGCCGACGATCACCACGTGCGGGATCCCCGCCCGCGTGCGGGACTTGCGCTGGGTGTCGCGGGTCCGGGCGATCTGGCGCAGCTCCGCCTCCAGCCGGTGCATCTGACGGGTGATGCGGCGGCGGTCGATCTCGAGCTGCGTCTCACCGGGACCTCGGCGGGTGCCGACGCCGCCGGCCTGCTGTGACAGCGATCCGCCCTTGCCCCGCAGCCGGGGCAACCGATAGCGGAACATGGCGAGCTGGACCTGCGCCTTGCCCTCCTGGCTGTGGGCGTTCTGGCCGAAGATGTCCAGGATGACCGCGGTGCGGTCGATGGCGGTCCGCCCGAGCAGCTTCTCCAGGTTGCGCTGCTGCGCCGGACTCAGCTCGTCGTCGAACACGACCGTGTCGCAATCGGTCGCCTCGGCGATCCGACGGATCTCCTCGACCTTGCCGCTGCCCACGTAGGTCGACGGATCCGGTGCCCCGCGCCGCTGAGCGACCCGGGCGACCACGTCGGCGCCGGCGGTGTCGACCAGGAGCTCCAGCTCGTCGAGGGACTCCTCGAGCAGCTCGTCGGCGACGCCGGGCAGGGCGACACCGACCAGGACGATCCGCTCGCGGAACGTTCGCTCGATGAACGCGTCGGACTCGCCGCCGAACTCGCCGAAGGCACCACGGTGCGACTCCTGTTCGCCCGAGCGACCCTCCGGCCCCGCCTCCCCCGAGTCGGTGTCCTCCGAATCGGGGTGGCCGGCCTCGTGATCCCGGGCCTCGTCGACCCAGGAGTCGCCGACCGACGGAGCGTCACCGCCCTCGTGGTCGCCGGCGTTCACGGGACCACCACCTCTGCGATGAAGGCGGACGGACCGGTGAGCAGCGCCCGGGGACCGTCGATCTCGACCACTGCGTCACCGCCCGGCATGTGCACGGTGGCAAGCGAACCGACGACACCCCAGGCGTGGGCGGCGACCGCGGCGGCGACCGCACCGGATCCGCAGGCGTTCGTGATGCCCACGCCGCGCTCCCAGACCCGCATGTCCAGGTCCTCGGTCGACGTGGCGGTCACCACGTGGACGTTGATGCCGGCCGGGAAGCTGCGCTCGAGCACCGGGCCGTGCTCCGTCAGATCGACGGCGCGTGGATCCGCTACCAGGAACACGACGTGCGGGTTGCCGATGTCGAGGGTGGTCCGTCGCTCGGCATCGAACGCCATGGCCTCTGGCGTGAGGGGCGGTCCTGCGGTCGGCTCGCCCATGTCGACCTGGGTCCAGAGCTCGCCATCGACATCGCCCTTCACGGTGCGCAGGTGGCGAAGCCCGCCGACGGTCTCCACCAGCACGTCACCCTCGCCACGGCCCTGCTCGCGCAGCACCGCCTGAGCGAGGCATCGGATCCCGTTGCCGGAGATCTCCGCTTCTGAGCCGTCCGCGTTGAGCAGCACCATGTGGACGTCCGCGTCGTCACCACCCGGGGCCAGCGCGTAGATGAGCCCGTCCGCGCCGACCCCGGTGTGGCGTGCACACAGGGCGCGGGCGACGTCGGGTGACGGGGTCAGGCCGGGGTTCTGCTGGGCGAGCGCGACCAGGAAGTCGTTCCCGAGGCCGTGGAGCTTGGTCATTCGCAGCACGATCACTCCACGGTAGTGGTGGCACCACCGACATCGAGATCGACTTCCGGTCCACTCGGCGCCCGGTCGAGCGGTCGGATCGACCGACCAGCGCCGTCCCAGTGCTCATCCACCACGGCAGCCAACTCCGAGGTCGGCACCATCGCACCGCTGGAGCTCACCGCCTCGAACCACCGGATCCGAGGATCACGGCGGAACCATCGCTCCTGCCGCACGGCGAAGCGACGCGTGCGCTGCACAGCCGACGCCACGGACTCGTCGAGATCGGCCTCGCCGCGCAGGTGTGCCGCCAGCTCGCGGTAGCCGAGCGCGGCCGCTGCGGTGCGGGACCAGCCGTCGGGACGGTGCAGGAGCGCTCGGACCTCCTCCAGGAAGCCGTCGCGCATCTGGCGCGCGTATCGCTCGACGATGCGCTCGGCCATCACGTCGCGGGGCAACGTGAGTCCGGTGAGCACGAACGGCGTGGCCGGATAGGCGTCGAGGCCGGGGCCGAACGAGGAGAACGGTCGACCCGAGCCGATCGTGACCTCCAGAGCACGGATCAGCCGGCGTCGGTTGCCGGGTGGCACGCGTGAGGCGGCGATCGGGTCGAGCTCGGAAAGGCGAGTGGTGAGATCGTCGGAGCTGAGCTCACCGAGGCTCGCTGCGACCTCGGGGAACTGCGGTGGGAGGTCGAACCCGTCGACCACCGCCTGCGCGTACAGACCTGTCCCACCCACCAGCACGGCCGCTCCGCCGCGGGACTCGATGTCGTCGAGCGTGTCGGCGACGAGCGAGGCGAAGCGCTGGACGGAGAACTCCTCGGACGGCTCCACCACGTCGAGGAGGTGGTGCGGCACGCCCCTGCGCTCGCCGAGGGTCGGTGTGGCAGTGCCCACGTCCATCCCCCGGTACACCGCCATGGAGTCACAGCTGATGACCTCTGTCAGGCGTCCTGCCGCTCTGCGTTGCCGGGCCAGCTCGATCGCCACCGCCGACTTGCCCGACGCCGTCGGTCCGACGAGCACCAGGTGACGCCCGGGTGGGCGTCGGGCGTGCTGGTTCACCGGCGGTCCGACGACGCGGATCCCGCCGATGAAGAGGGTGCGGCGCCCAGGACCGCGGTCACCATCGACCACCAGTCCAGTCGGATCGGATCCACCGGTTCGACCCCCGGGTTGGCCGTCACGTAGGCCTCGATGAAGCCGAGGACGGCGCCGGGCCCGAACGTGGTGACGACGTCGGCCATGGCCACCGAGAGGTCACGGTAGGTGTCGCTGCGGGCGGCATCCGCCCACGACGCGAACCGGGGCGGTTCTGTCGGATGCATCGGCGAGCGGCGGAACGTCAGGTTCACCGCGGTGGCGAGCTCCCCCTCCACCAAAGGCATCGGCGACACGAGGTTGGCGAACGTGGCGTCGCCGATGGTGGTGGTGAGGACGTCACCGCCGGCGCGCCGAGCGACCTCGACGGCGAGCGACGCCACCGCCGCACCGAGCGCGTCGGCACCCGCCCGCTGGTACGGCGATCCCTCCGGAGGGTTCCAGCCGGCAACGATCCGAGCGGCGACCGAGCGAGCGGCCGACGCATGGTCGAACGTGCGCCGCACGGCGCTGCACCGGTCAGCTTCGGCAGCACGCTCCACGCCCTCGCTCAGGTGCACCGCTGCGAGTGCCGCAGCGAGCGCTGGGATCAGCGCGGCGGGATCCGGTGGGATGCGATCGACTTCCAACGCCGACGCTCCTCGCGTCGGCGTCGGCTCGTCGGTCATCCGACGCTGACCGGGATGCGGCGACGGTGCGTCGGCTCGGCCACGACGTCGACGAGCTCGCCGACGAGGTTGGTGGTCGACGCCCCGGTGACGAGCACCTCCGCGTACGTGCCGGGGCGAAGCGGTCGCGGCGCCGGGAAGTGGACGAGTCGATTGTGGCGGGTGCGGCCGCTGAGACGGGAAGGGTCGCGACGGCTGGGACCTTCGACCATGACCTCTTCGACGCTTCCGACACGGGCCTCGTGGCCGAGCCGGGACGTGCGCTCCACCACGGTGCGCAGTCGGCTCATGCGCTCGACAGCGACATCGTGGGGCACCGCACCAGGCAGGTCGGCGGCCTCGGTGCCGGGCCGCGACGAGTACACGAACGTGAACGCGTTGTCGTAGCGGGCCTCGGCTGCCACTTCGAGGGTGGCGGCGAAGTCGTCCTCGGTCTCGCCGGGGAAGCCGACGATGATGTCGGTGGTGACCGCAAGGTCGGCAATGCGGTCACGGGCCGTGGTGAGCCGCTCCAGATAGCGATCGGCGGTGTAGCCACGGTGCATCGCCGCCAGGACCGCGTCGCTGCCCGACTGCAGCGGCAGGTGCAGGTGCTCGCACACGTTGTCGACCTCGGCCATTGCCTCGATGGTCTCCGGGCGGAGGTCCTTGGGGTGCGGGCTCGTGTAGCGGACCCGGCGGATGCCGTCCACGTCGCCCACCGCTCGGAGGAGGTCGGCGAACAGCGGCCGAGCCCGGAACGTGCCCGAGTCGACCCAGGCGTCGCCGACCAGGTGCGCCGCGTCGAGCTGCACGGGCGCCTCGCTGTCGGGGTGCTGCCTGAGTCGCAGCGTCAGGTCACGCCCGTAGGAGTTCACGTTCTGGCCGAGCAGCGTCACCTGGGTGACGCCGTCAGCCGCAGCACGTTCGACCTCGGCCAGGACGTCGCCGAACGCACGGCTGATCTCGGGCCCACGCACGGACGGCACGATGCAGAACGCGCAGCTGTTGTCGCAGCCGATCTGGATGGTGACCCACGCCGAGTGGCCGGACTCACGCACGACCGGCAACGCGGAGGGGAACAGCTCGTGGTCCTCCGCAACGGTCTCGGACAGGATCTCGGTGACGGAATCCCCCGTTGACTGGTGCTCGTGCAGCAGCTCCACGGCGCGGTGCACGTTGTGGGTGCCGAGCACCACGTCCACGTACGGGGCCTTCTGAGCGACGAGGTCGCCGTCCTTCTGTGAGAGGCAGCCCGCGACCACGATCTCCACGTCGGGCCGGCGGTCCTTCACCGACTTGAGGTGACCGAGCGTCCCGTACAGCTTGTTGTCGGCGTTCTCCCTGATGCAGCACGTGTTGAGCACGACCACGTCCGCGTCATCGACGTCGGTCGCAGGAACGTACCCGTCTGCTTCCAGCAGTCCGGCAAGGCGCTCCGAGTCGTGTTCGTTCATCTGGCACCCGAAGGTGCGCACCAGGTAGCGCTTGGTCACATCGCTAGCGTACGGCCGCTGGAAGATCGCACCGAAGTCGGAACCGTCGGATCGTCCGAGCCGCGGCGAGGACGCGCCTCCCAGCCCCTGCTGGCCCCACCGACGAACTTGGGCACCGCAGACCAACCACCTGTCGCTCGTGCCCAAGGTCCGAGCCCATCGGTCCGCTGTTGACCACGCTGGCGTCCTATCTGGGCTGCGACGCGACGAACCCGCCGCGTGCACCGTCCTGGGGAGCGGGCACGCGGCGGGTCACGTCGTTCCTGGGGGACTCGTGCGCGTTCCGGCACGGCGCCCCGGGGAAGGGGGCGCCGCCGACCGGATCGGTTCGAGGATCAGCCCGGGGACCCGGCCCACCCGAGAGCGGCGTGAGACCGGGACCGGCTGATCAATCCAGGGAGATGGGGAGATCGTCGGGATCGACCACGTCATCGGAGAGGTTGATCGACCCCTCCGACTCGCCCTGCCCGATGCCGACGGCACGGAGCACGCGATCCTGGATATCCACCATGACCTCGGGGTGCTCGGTGAGGAAGGACTTGGCGTTCTCTCGGCCCTGGCCGAGCTGCTCGCCCTCGTAGGTGTACCAAGCACCCGACTTCTTGACGATGTCGTGCTCGACGCCGATGTCGAGCAGCGAACCCTCCCGGCTGATGCCCTGTCCGTACATGATGTCGAACTCGGCCTGGCGGAACGGCGGGGCCACCTTGTTCTTGACCACCTTCACCCGCGTCCGGTTGCCGACGACCTCCACGCCGTCCTTGATGGCTTCGATGCGGCGGATGTCGAGGCGGACCGACGAGTAGAACTTCAGCGCCCGACCACCCGGGGTCGTCTCCGGCGACCCGAACATGACACCGATCTTCTCTCGGAGCTGGTTGATGAAGATGCAGATGGTCTGCGTCTTGTTCAGGTTGGCCGTCAGCTTTCGCAGCGCCTGGGACATGAGCCGGGCCTGCAGGCCGACGTGGCTGTCGCCCATCTCGCCTTCGATCTCTGCCCGGGGCGTCAGCGCGGCGACGGAGTCGATCACCAGCACGTCGATGGCACCGGAGCGCACGAGCATGTCGGTGATCTCGAGCGCCTGCTCACCCGTGTCGGGTTGGGAGATCAGCAGTTCGTCGACGTCGACGCCGATCTTGGCCGCGTACACCGGGTCCATGGCGTGCTCGGCGTCGACGTAGGCGCAGATGCCGCCGTTGCGCTGCGCCTCGGCCACCACGTGCATGGCCAGAGTGGACTTGCCCGAGGACTCCGGGCCGTAGATCTCGACGACACGACCCCGGGGCAGGCCCCCGATGCCGAGCGCCACGTCCAAGGCCAGAGCGCCCGTGGGGACGGACTCCACGGCCATCGAGCCCTTGTCGCTCATCTTCATGACCGAGCCCTTGCCGTACTGCTTCTCGATCTGGCTGAGCGCCATCTCGAGTGCCTTCTCTCGCTCCACGTTCCTGTTCCCTTCGATGCTCGGCGGGGGCCGCCGGGTGGTGGGTTCGGGGGCCGTTCCCCTCGGACCCGGACCGCTCACCGGTGCGGGAGCACCTGCGGTCGGTTCAGGCCTGTCGGGATCGCTGCACGGCGCCGATCAGTTGGTGCGCTGACCGTACCGAGGGGGTCTGACACTCCCCTGCCCGGCACCACGGGACTGTAGTTACGAACGAGTGTTCGACTCAAGCATTTGTGCCAGATCTGTGGAACCCAGCTGATCTCCGGAGCGCGATCGCGACGAGGGATGTCGCTGAGCACCCCTATGGCCCGGGTGGGGCGAGGAGGTGGCGGCGGAGGAGCGCGAGGAGCGAGATCACGCTGAGCTCGCGCACCTGACGCCGACGGCCCGGCAGCGCCACCTCGACCGACTCGACCAGATCGGGCTCCTCGCCCGCCGCTCCGCTACCCGCTGCGCCGATCGCGATCGCCAGGCACACGGTCCCCGGTCTGCGGCCCTCCTGGGCGTCGGGACCGGCGACGCCGGTGGCCGCGATCCCCACGTCGGCGCCCAGCACCCGACGGGCGCCGAGGGCCATGGCCCGGGCCGCGTCCTCGGTGACGACCGGACCCTCGGCCACGCCGAGGACGTCGTGCTTCACGTCCGACGCGTACGAGACGACCGAGCCCCGGAACACGTCGCTCGCCCCGGCCACGTCGCAGATCCGCGAACCGACCATCCCGCCCGTCAACGACTCGGCCGCCCCGAGGGACAGGCCACGCTCCCGGAGCAGGGCGAGCACGACGGACTCCATCGTGTCGTCGTCGACGCCGAACACGACGCCGCCCAGGATCCCGCGCACCACCTCCTCCTCGGCCCGGAGGATCTCGGTCACGTCGTGGGCCGTGTCGGCCTTGGCGGTGAGGCGGACCTTCAGGCCCTCCACGCCCGACGCCAGGAACGCGATCGTGGCGGCCGCATCACCGGAGCTCGACAGGCGGTCGAGCTCGTCCATGCGCGACGCGAGGACCTCGGCGAGTCCCGACTCCGACTCGCCCCACGTGCGCAGCGTCCGGCTCGAGATGACCGAGGTGATGCCGGCGCGACGTTGCAGGTCGCCGAGGACGGTTCCCGACACCATCTCCTGCATCTCCCACGGCACTCCGGGCACCGCGTAGATCACCTTGTCGACAGGCTCGCCGCTCTCGCGATCCGGACGTCGCAACGGGCACACCAGACCGGGCGCTGTGCCCGGCTGCTGGGCGATGAACTCGGCACCCACGGGCTTCATGGCCTGACGCAGGTTGTTCATCGGCATGCGCCGACCCCGACCGCCGAACATGGCGATGATCCGCTCGGCCGCCTCCTCGGACTCCTCGAGCGGGACCCCCATCACCACGGCGATCGCCTCGCGGGTCAGGTCGTCCTGGGTGGGACCGAGACCGCCGGTGCAGATCACCGCGTCGCTCCGCGACAGCGCGAGCTCGATCACCTCCACGATCCGGCCGAGGTTGTCGCCCACCTTGGTCTGGAAGTACGAGTCGAGCCCGTGGAGGGCGAGCTGCTCGCCGATCCAGGCGGAGTTCGAGTCCACGATCTGACCGAGCAGCAGCTCCGTGCCGACGGCGACCACCTCTACGCGCATGGCCGGCAAGCTACTCGCCGGCACGGGCGGCCCGATCAGTCGCGGGCCATCGTCGTGGTGGCCCGCGAGCCAGCCGAGACGTACTGCGCCGCACTGATCCACGCGACGGCGACGGCGAGCCACAGCACCACGTCGGCCATCCACGTGACATCCGTCGTCCACGGCCACACGACCAGGCTGACGGCGCTGAACTGCAGGAACGTCTTGAACTTGGCGACGTTCGACGCCGGCACCGCCAGTCCCCGACGGCCCCAGAAGCTGCGGAAGCCCGAGATCAGGGCCTCCCGCAACGTGATCAGCACGACCGGCACCCAGAGGAACCGGCCGGCGAGCACCATCGCCCACAGACCGCCGAGGGCGAGCACCTTGTCGGCCAGCGGGTCGAGGAACGCTCCGGAGCGGGTCGTCCCCTGACGCCGGGCGAGGTACCCGTCGAGGCTGTCGGACGCTGTGATCCCGACCCAGAGCACGAACAGGAACCAGCCCGACTGGTCCCGGTAGATCAGCCAGAACGCGACCGGTGCCAGCAGGAGGCGCACGGCGGTGATCGCGTTCGCCGGCGTCATCAGCGCGCTCGGCCCGAAGGTGACGGTCCGCTGATCGGTCACGACGCGACGACCTCTGCCGCCGTGCCGTCGTCGACCCCTGGCGTCGCGACGGGCACCGCGGTGAGGTCTGGACCCGCAGCGGCGACGACCTCCACCAGGTGGAGCGCACCGACCTCCATGTCGTCGGGCACCTCGACGATGCCATCGATCTCCGGTGCCTCCCGGTGGGAGCGGGCGACGCCCGGCTCGTCGACGAGCACCACGGTCCGCTCCCCCACCAGCGCGTCCCGACGAGCGGCGGTGATGGCGTCCTGCAGCTCACGCAGCTCCGCCAGCCGGTCGTCGACCAACGCCGCGTCGACGAGGTCGCCCAGGCCCGAGGCGTAGGTGCCCTCCTCGTCGGAGTAGGAGAAGAACCCGCACCAGTCCAGCTGCGCGGCGTCGACGAAGTCGAGCAGGCGGTCGTGGTCCTCCTCGGTCTCGCCCGGGTAGCCGACGATGAAGTTGGATCGGAACGCGGCGTCGGGTCGCAGCGATCGCACGGACTCGATCCGGGCGAGGAACCGCTCGCCGTCACCCCAGCGACGCATGCGCCGCACGAGGGGAGCCGAGACGTGCTGCAGGGACAGGTCGAAGTACGGGACGGGCCCGGTCGCGATCAGCTCGACCAGCTCGTCGGTCAGCTCCGACGGGTAGAGGTAGAGGAGCCGGACCCGATCGACCTCGTCGGCCACGGCCCGAACGAGCTCGGCGATCGGCGTGGTGCCCGACGGCGCATCGATTCGGCCGTCGCCGGTGCGGTCACGGCCGTATGCGGCCAGGTCCTGGGCGACGAGCACCACCTCGCGCACCTGCAACGCCCGCACCTCCTCCAGGACCGAGTCGAGCGTGCGGGACCGCTGTGGACCGCGGAAGGTGGGGATGGCGCAGAAGCCGCACGCCTTGTCGCAGCCCTCGGCGACCTTCACATACGCCCATGGCCGTTCGGAGCGGGGGCGCGGCAGGTTGAGGAGGTCGAGCGTCGGCACCGACGTCGCTGCCCCGATCCGAGCGGGCCACTCCGTCGCGCCGACCGGCGCGGTTCGATCCACCCGACGCCCCAACGTGACCGGCACACCGAAGCCGGCCACCGCGTCCACCTCGGGGAGGGCGGCCGCGAGCTGGTCGCCGTAGCGCTCCGCCATGCAGCCGGTCACGACGAGCTCGGCACCCTCGGCCTTGTGCTCCTCGAGCGCCAGGATGGTGGCGACGCTCTCCTCACGGGCCTCCTCGATGAACGCACACGTGTTCACCACCACCAGGTCCGCATCCTCCACCGATGCGGCCGGAACCAGACCATCGGCTGCCATGGTGCCGGTCAACTTGTCGGAGTCGACCTGGTTCTTGGGGCAGCCGAGCGTCTCGACCCAGTACGTGCGTGGCACTCGCTCAGGGTACCGGCGACGGCGGGCGCCCTCCGTGACGGCCCCCGGGGAGGGGCGACTACCGGTTGGCGAGGCGGAGTCCCGGACGTGGCCACTCGGCAGCGAGCAGACGGCCCGTGCCCGACGCCGTCACGAACGCGGTGCGCAGGTCAGGGCCGCCGAAGCAGATGTTGGTGACGAGCAGGTCGTCGATCGGATGGTGCTCGACCTGAGAGCCGTCCGGCGAGATCGCGGTGATGCCCCCGTTGACCAGGGTTCCGACGCACACCCACCCCTCGCCGTCGACGGCGAGGGAGTCCAGCAGCTGCAGTCCCGCAAGCCCGGCGAGCAGGTCGCCGTGGGGCTCGAGCAGACCCCCGCCGACGGCGACGCCGGGCTCGGGAACCTCCCACGACCAGACACGACCGGTGTGGGTCTCGGCCACGAAGAGCCGGTCGCCCGACGGCGACAGACCGATGCCGTTCGGCGCGTCGAGCGGGAAGAGCACCTCCCGGATCGACTCGCCGTCGGCTGTCGCGTAGAAGACGCCGGTCCGGTCGCTCGTGCGCTGCAGCCGGACGCCGTGATCGGTGAACCAGAACCCGCCGTGAGCGTCGAAGACCAGGTCGTTCGGCGCCCGCAGAGGGCGGCCGTCGCACTCGGTGTAGATCGTCTCGACCGAACCCGTCGCCAGATCGACCTTCTGGATCGATCCGCCGGTCCACTCCGGCGGCACGGGGCCCGGGATGAGCACCCCGCCCAGGTCGACGTAGGTGAAGCACCCGCCGTTGTCGGTGATCCAGATCGCGCCGTCCGGACCGATCGCGGCTCCGTTGGGTCCATCCCCGCACTCGGCGAGCGCCTCGACGGCACCGTCGGGCGTGACGCGGCTGAGCGTCCCCCGAGCGATCTCCACCACGAGCACCGACCCGTCGTCCATCGCGACCGGCCCCTCGGGGAACCGCAGGCCCGCCGCGAGCGTCGTCCACTCGGTGGCGATGACCGTCGCCTCCCCCATGTCGGCACCCCCCTGTGTCGCCCGGCCCGACCCGGGTCGTGAATCAGGTCGTACCGTACCGCTGCGTCAGCCGACGAAGCCGACCCGCTTGTGGGTGCCGTCGCAGAACGGCTTGTTGCCGGACCCGCCGCAGCGGCAGAGGAACGTCCGATCCTCGCTCGACAGCACGGCGCCGTCGGCATCGACGACCTCGACGGCACCGACGATGGCCAACGGACCGTTCGCTCGCACGTTGACCTGTACCTCCGCGCCAACCGAGGACGCCGCGTCCTCATCCGGTCGGGCTGCGTTCGAGCCGCCGGACGCGCCGTCGGTCCGGGTGTAGGTGAGCGCTCGGCTCGGACAGCGGTCGACGGCGTCAGCGATCGCGTCGGCGTCGGCACGCTCGACGCGCACCCATGGTCGGACGTCGAGGTCGAAGACCTCCGGCAGGCCGTGCACGCAGTTGCGCGAGTGGATGCAACGAGCGGAACGCCAGTGCACCGTGACGCCGTCGGTCACGTAGTCCTTGGATGGCATGTGCTCCTCCGGGGTCGTGCTGTGCCTGCTGTCGTTCTGGGTCTGCTGTCGTGCTGTGTCTGCTGTCGTGCTGGGTGTCGCGTGCTGCGACGCCGACCGGCGGAGCGGACGGCGATCATCGGCTCAGGGCTCCCAGAATGCCGCGGCGAGATCCACACGTCCCGACGCCCGCATGGGCGTGCCCTCCTCCGAGTAGCGACGTGATGCCTCGATGTTGAGGTGGGCGGGCAGCGAACCGTCAGCGCGCACGACGCGCCACCACGGCACCGCGCCGCCATCACGGGACATGACCGCGCCGACCTGCCGGGGACCCGTTCCGACGGCGTCGGCGATCGCTCCGAAGGTCGTGGCCCGACCGGTTGGCACCCGCTCCGCCACCTGCAGGACCGCTTCTGCGACCTCGTCGGCGTCCATCGGCTGGTGTCCGGAGGGGTCAGCACCCGCTCCGGTCGACCTGGAGTCAGATCTCGCCCGACTCGATCATGTTGTCGAGCTCTTCTGGGGTGATCAGGACCTCACGTGCCTTCGACCCCTCGGACGGGCCGACCACCCCGCGCTCCTCGAGCAGGTCCATCAAGCGACCGGCACGGGCGAAGCCGACCTTGAGCTTGCGCTGCAGCATCGACGTGGAGCCCATCTGGCTCCGCACGACGAGCTCCATCGACTGCATGAGCAGCTCGTCGTCGTCGGAGCCACCGGAGATCCCGCCGCCGCCCGAGCCGCCGGTGTCGTCGCCGCCCTGCACGTCGGAGACGTACTGCGCCTCGACATCAGGTGCCTGACGTCGCCAGGACGAGACGATCGAGTGCACCTCGGACTCCTCGACCCACGCCCCCTGGATCCGCTCGGGTGCGCTGGAGCCGCCTTCGAGCAGGAGCATGTCGCCCCGACCGACGAGGCGCTCAGCGCCACCCTGGTCGAGGATCACCTTGGAGTCGGTGGCCGACGCGACGGCGAACGCGAGCCGCGCCGGCACGTTGGCCTTGATCACACCGGTGATCACGTTCACCGAGGGTCGCTGGGTGGCGATGACCAGGTGAAGGCCCACCGCTCTGGCCATCTGCGCGATTCGGCAGATCGACTCCTCCACGTCCCGAGGCGCCACCATCATGAGGTCGGCGAGCTCGTCGACGACGATCAGGATGAACGGGAGGCGCTCGAACGTGCGCTCCTCGCCCGGTTCGGGCTGGAGCTCGCCCTTGTCGAACTTGGCGTTGTAGCCGGTGATGTCGCGCACGCCGACCTCGGAGAGCAGGTCGTAGCGGCGCTCCATCTCCTTGACCGCCCAGTTGAGGGCGTTGGCGGCCTTCTTGGGGTTGGCCACCACCTGGGTCAGCAGGTGCGGGATGCGGTTGTACTGCGTGAGCTCGACCCGCTTGGGGTCGATCAGGATCATCCGGACCTGCTCCGGGGTGGCCCGCATCATCACCGACGTGATGATCGAGTTGATGCAGCTCGACTTGCCCGCACCGGTCTGTCCGGCGATCAACAGGTGCGGCATCGTCGCCAGGTTCATGAGCTTGGCTCGGCCGTCGATGTCTCGGCCGACGCCGACCTGCAGCGGGTGCACGGCGTTGCGGGCCTCTTCGGAGGTCAGGACGTCGCCCAGGTTGACGACCACCCGATCCGCGTTCGGCACCTCCACACCGATCGCCTGACGACCGGGGATCGGTGCCAGGATCCGGACGTCGGGCGACGCCATGGCATACGCGATGTCCTTGTGCAGCGACGTGACCCGGGCGACCTTGACGCCGGTGCCGAGCTCGAGCTCGAAGCGGGTGACGGTCGGACCGACGGTCATGCCGACGATGCGGGTCTGCACGCCGTGCTCGGCCAGCGCCGAGACCAACACGTCGCCACGCGCCGCGACGGCCTTCGTGTCGACGTCACGACGCCCGGAGAGCGACAGCAGCTTGACCGGCGGCAGCTTCCAGACGGAGCCGGCGACGCCAGGTGGCAGCTCGATCTCGAGCTGTGTGGGGTCGGTCGCCGACGCGGTGTCGGCGACGAACACATCGGGAGCAGCGGGCTTCTTGGACCGGCTCCGCTTGGGCTTGGGCGGCGCGTCGACGTCCTGGTCGTAGAGGACGGTGGCGGCTGGCCCGTCGGTCGTCGTCGCAGCGTCCTCGGCCAGCGGCGGGCCGACGCGGAACAGGTCCGACACCCAGGTGACGACACGTCGCCACAGCGGCGCCGCTCCGCGGGCCACGTCGTGCGCGACGATGCGCAACGGTCGGCCGGTCAGGAGGCTGGCTGACAGGACGCCCAGCACGACCAGCGCCGCCAACGCGCCCCAGCGGCCGATGAACCGCTCGAAGATCCCGCCGGTGCCGGCACCGACGAGGCCGCCGGCTCCCGAGTAGGCGTCGAGTCCGTCGGTGGCGACGTCCGCTTCCTGACCGAACGCGACGTGGAGCAGGCCGAGCCCGGTGAGGAGCGCGAGCACCGTACCGACGATGCGACGGGCGCTGATGACGCGACGGTCGTGCGGGTCGACGGTTCCGTCGTACTCGTCGGGTGCCACCTCGCGGTGGTCCCGCGTGAGATCCAACTCCGTGCGTCGGGGCCCGACGATCACCAGCACCCCGGCTGCGATCAGGACCGGCGGCAGGAGGACGTCGAGACGCCCGAAGGACCCAGCGGCGATGGCGGCCAGGCCGGCGCCGAGCACACCGGCGGATCCGGTGTAGACGCCGATGGCCGCCACGATGCCGATCAGCACCAGGGCGAGGCCCGCGAGGTCGTGGCCGTGGCCGTCGAAGACGACGCCGAACCCGCGACGCTCCTGTCGGCGCGACGCGGAGGAGCGAGACGCCCCGGAGCCCGGGGACGATCTGGTCGAGGACCGGCCGCGCGAGCCGGTCGAGCTCTTGGATGAGCCGCGACGTGCGCCGCTCGATCGCTTCGATGTGCTGGTCCGCCGGGACGCGGTGCTCTGCTTGCTCGCCACAGTGCTCACCACGCTACTCAGGGTGCCGGACACTGCGGCGGAGCCTGCACAACAGCACTGCGGCGGAGCCTGGCACAACAGCACTGCGGCGGAGCCTGCCGGTCAGCGGGTGCGGACCGGTCGGTCGTCAGCCGATCGGTTCGAGCTCCTGATCCTGATCCCCCGGACCCGACGGGTCGTCCTCGCCCGGGTTCGTGTGCTCGATCGTGCCTTCGATGTTGACGCTGGGCAGGATCTTGTCGAGCCAACGGGGCAACCACCAGTTGCGGTCGCCGAGCAGCTCCATCGTGGCGGGCACGAGCAGCATCCTGACCACCGTCGCGTCGAGGAGCACGGCGAGCGCCAAGCCGAAGCCGAACAGCTTGATCGTCCGGACGCCTTCGCCCATGAAGCTCCCAAACACGAACACCATGATCGCCGCCGCGGCCGAGATCACCCGGGCGGTCGCCGCCAACCCGTCGGCCACGGACTCCTTGGCGTCACCGGTGCGCACCCACTCCTCGCGGATGCGAGACAGCAGGAACACCTCGTAGTCCATCGACAATCCGAACACGATCGCGAAGAGCATCATCGGCATGAACGGTTCGATCGGAGCGGGCTCGATCCCGAACAGGTCCTTGGCCCAGCCCCACTGGAAGATCGCGACGAGCACGCCGTAAGCGGCACCGATGGACAGCAGGTTCATGATCACGGCCTTGACCGGCACCAGCAGCGACCGGAACACGATCATGAGCAGGACGAAGCTCAGGGTGAGCACGGCGACGAAGAACAGGAGGAGCCGGTCGGAGAGGAACGCCGTGAAGTCCACCGTGACTGCCACGAAGCCCGAGACCAACACGTCGACGCCGGTCCCCTCCGCAGCGGCAGGCAGCACGTCGTTTCGCAGGTGGTGGACGAGCTCGGTCGTCGCCTCGTCCTGCGGGGACGTGGTCGGCACCACGAACCAGAGGGCAGCTGTCGGGTCGGCTGGATCGTTGGGGATCGCGGGCGACGCGAAGGACACGCCCGGTGAGTCGGCGATCGCTTGGGTGATCGGCGCCAGCGCCTCGAACGAGGTTCCTTCGGGCACCTCGGCGACGAGCATCAGCCTGCCGTTGTAGCCGGGACCGAACCCCTCGGCGATGAGCTCGTAGGCGGACCGGGTGGTGGTGCCGACCGGATCGTTGCTCTCGTCGGGGAAGCCCAGGCGCATGCTGAACGTCGGGACCATGAGCACCACCAGGAAGGCGGTCGCACCGATCGACATCGACCAGGGGTGCGCCTGGACGATTCGCGACCACTTGTACGAGGTGGTCTCCCGCAGCGGCTTGGGCTCCCGGCGGGGGACCTCGCGCTTGAGGGGCGTGGGGAAGAACCCGACGATCAGCACGACCACCGCCGCCAGCGCCGCCCCGGCGGCCAGCGGTTGGATCTTGAGACCGGCGCCGAGCAGTGCAAGGGCGACGAGTCCGGCGGCGATGAGCCCACGCCAGCGGGTCCTCTCGACCCGTTCGCCGGCGAATCCGAGCAGCGCCGGGAGCAGCGTGAGCGACGCGACCATCGTGACGGCGACGACCGTCGCGGCGCCGATGCCCAGACCCTGCACGAAGCTCACACCCATCAGGAGCATGCCGAGCAGGGAGATCACCACGGTCAGCCCGGCGAACGTGACGGCCCGGCCGGACGTGTCGATGGCGATCGCGATCGACTCGTCGACCGTGTGGCCGAGGTGGAGCTGCTCCCTGTAGCGGGTGACGATGAACAGCGCGTAGTCGATCCCGACGCCGAGACCGATCATCACGCCGAGCGTGGTGGCGAAGTCGGGCATCGACACGACGTTCGACAGGATCCCGAGCAGGATCGCGCCGACGCCGATGCCACCCAGCGCCACGCCGATGGGGAGGCCCATGGCGAGGACGGAGCCGAACGCCACGATCAGGATGACGATCGCGAACGCCAGGCCGAGCAGCTCGGAGTCGGGCGGCTCGAAGGACGCGAACATCTGGCCGCCGTACTCGATGCGCACGCCGTCGATGTCGGGTTCGACCGCGCGCACATCCTTGGCGAACTCCTCGGCCGCCTCCTGGTCGAGCTCGCCGGGCACCTCGAGGGTCGCGAACGCGATCGTGCCGGCCACGCCGTCCTCGGCGGAGATCTGCGCGGCGCCGGTCGGAGAGAACGGGCTCTGCACGATGGCGCCGTCGATGCCCTCCACCTCGTCGAGGAACGCCTGCAGCTCAGCCTTCTCCGCGTCGTCGAAGCCGTCCGAGGACTGGAACACGATCGAGCCGGGAGCGCCGGCACCCAGCCCGTCGAAGTGGCGCTCCAGGATGTCCATCCCGTGCTTGGACTCGACGTCGGGAAGGTTGAACTCCGACTTGAACGCGCTGCCGAGCGTGCCGCTCAGCGCACCGCCGACCACGATCACCAGGATCCACGTGACGAGCACGACCCAACGCCGTCGACAGCACCATGCACCGAGTCGTCCGAACACTGGCACCCCCGTTTTGGTCAGCCGTCACGGAAGGGCGCGTCGGATCGACGCGCCCCGTCCCGATCGGTCAGTCTGCTCCGCGCTCGCGTCAGCAAGCACTTCCTGGCGCAGTGACATCCGTCGCTGACGCCCGACCCCGACCGCTACGACTCCAGCACCACAGGCACGACCATGGGACGGCGCCGAGTCCGGTCCGACACGAAGCTTCCGGCGGCCTTCCGAACCAGCTTCTCCAGGCGAGGTCGTTCGGCGCCCTCGTCGAGTCCGCTCTGCACGGCGTTGCGGACCCGCTCGGCGAGGTCGCCGAGCAGATCGCCCGACTCGGCCTCGTGGACCCAGCCCCTGGTCGTGATCTGAGGGCCGGCGACGATCTTCTTGCGATCACGGTCGACGCACACGATCGCTGAGACAACGCCCTCGTCAGCGAGGATGCGACGATCGGCGAGCACCCCCGTGCCGATGTCGCCGACGGTCCCGTGGACGTAGATGTAGTCGGCCGGCACGCGACCGACCTCCCGCAGCCCGTCGTCGTCGAGCACCAGTCGATCGCCGTCCTCGGCCACCACGATGCGGTCGTGCGGCGTGCCCATCAGCTCGGCCAGCCGGGCGTGGGCGACCAGGTGGTGGTACTCACCGTGGACCGGGACGAACCACTCCGGCTTGAGGATCGACTGGTAGAGCTTGAGCTCCTCGGCCTTGGCGTGCCCGGTGGCGTGCACGTCGGAGACACCCGAGTGGATGACCTCGACGCCTTGGCGGAACAGGTTGTCGATCACCTTGGTGACCGCGTGCTCGTTGCCGGGGATCGGGTGGCTCGACAGGATGACGGTGTCGTCGGGGTGCAGCTTCAACCAGCGGTTCTCCTGGCCGGCCAGCAAGGTCAACGCCGACATCGGTTCGCCCTGCGACCCGGTGCAGAGCACGAGCACCTTGCCGGGCTGGTGGCGATCCACCTCCTCGACGTCGATGAGCGCTGCGTCGGGGATGTGCAACAGGCCCATCTCCCGGGCCATCGAGATGTTGCGACGCATCGAACGTCCGAGCGGAGCGATCACCCGACCGGAGTCGACCGCAGCGTTCGCGAGCTGCTGGATGCGGTGGATGTGGCTGGCGAAGCAGGCGACGATCACCCGTCGGCCGCGCTGCTCGTACATGATCTGGTGCAGGACCCTGCCGACCTCCGACTCCGACCGCGAATGACCGCGTTGATCGGCGTTGGTGGAGTCGGCGAGGAGCAGCCGAACGCCCTCGCCGTCTGCGAGCGCACCGAGTCGCGACAGGTTGGTGAGCCGACCGTCGACCGGCGTCAGGTCGATCTTGAAGTCACCGGAGTGCACGATCGTGCCCTGCGGTGTGTGGAACGCGGTGGCGACCGCCTGGGGCACGGAGTGCGTGGTCGGTATGAACTCGACCTCGAATGGGCCGATCTCCCACGTGTCGCCGTCTTCCGCGACGCACAGCTCGGTGCGGCTGAGCAGACCGGACTCCTCGATGCGGCCACGGGCGAGGCCGAGGGTCAGCTGCGAGCCGAAGATCGGGAAGCTCGCCTCGCGCAACAGGTACGACAGACCGCCGACGTGATCCTCGTGTCCGTGGGTGGCGATGCAGCCGACGATGTCGTCGGAGCGCTCGAGCAGCCAGGTGAAGTCGGGCAGGACCAGATCGACGCCCAACATGTCGTTGTCGGGGAACATGAGGCCGCAGTCGATGAGCAGGATCTGCCCTTCGAGCTCGAGCGCCGCGCAGTTGCGACCGATCTCGCCCAGACCCCCCAGGAACGTGATGTTGACCGGCGGCGCCATCAGGCGAGCCCCTCGAGCACCTTGCGGGCGCGCTCCTCGAGGTCGTCGGGCGGCGGGCCCATCGGCGCTCGGCACTCGCCGACCTTGAGCCCCAGCAGCCGCAGCATCGTCTTGGTGGGCACCGGGTTCACCGCGTCGGGACTGCTCTCGTAGTCGTAGGACGCGAGCAGCCCGGCGTTGATGCGACGAGCGGCGGCGACGTCACCCTTGTCGAACGCGTCGATCATCTCTCCCATCTGCCGTCCGACCCAGTGCGACGCCACCGAGATGACGCCGACCGCGCCGACGGCCAGGAGGGGCAGGGTGAACGCGTCATCACCGCTGTAGACCTCGAATCCCGACGGCGCGGTGGCGATCAGGCGGGCGGTCTCGGTGGGGTCCCCGGCCGCGTCCTTGACCGCCACGATGTTCGGTACCTGCGCGAGCTCGAGCAACGTCGTCGTGTCGATCTTGCGTCCCGTGCGGATGGGGATGTCGTAGAGGATCACCGGCAGGTCGGTGGCCGCGGCGACGGCTTGGAAGTGGGCGATCAGGCCAGCCTGGGAAGGTCGGTTGTAGTACGGCGTGACCGACAGGATCGCGTCGACGCCGAGCTCGCTCGCTCGCCTGGTGTGCTCGACCGCTGTCGCCGTCGAGTTGGAACCGGTGCCGGCGATCACCGGCACCGTGACCGCGGCGCGCACGGTGCGGAACAACACGAGCTCCTCGGACTCGGTCAGCGTGGGGCTCTCGCCGGTCGTGCCGCACAGCACGAGGCCGTCCGAGCCATTCTCGACCAGCCAGCTGGCGAGCTCGACCGCGGCGTCGAGGTCGAGCTCGCCACGGTCGTCGAACGGGGTGACCATGGCGGTGATGACGCGTCCGAAGGTCGCTGTCATGGGTTGTCTCCATCTTGAGGGTCTCTTGGGTCGCCCGGAGCCGGGTCGTGGTTCGACCCTCCCCCTGGCGTGGGAACGTTCGTGGGGGTGTGGACGGGCACCGGTTCGCGGTGCCGTTCGTAGCCGAGCACCGTGAGCAGGTGCTCGTGCAGCTCGAACCACACACCGTGGTACGAGCTGCCGCTGGCCCTTGTGAGCCACTCCGTGCGGCCGGCGACGACGTGGTCGTAGGACTCGGTCAGCCGTGGACCGTAGCGGCTGAATCGGCGACTACGGCGCGCCAACCCGTCGGTGATGGCGATCGCCTTGGGTTGGAGCCGGCCCAGGCGGCCGATGACTGCAACGTCTCGGGCGGCGTCGCCGTGGTCGTTCAGGGTGTGCTCGCCGTCGACGACCACCACCTGCCAGTCCGTGCAGATCGACAGGAGCTCTGCGTTGAGCGGCAGGAAGTCCAGGTAGGCATCGGCGACGGCATCGGTCGCGTCCGCAGCGGCAAGCTCCGACACCAGGAGGTCCCGGCCGTGGCGGCGACCGGCGGCAGTCAGCGACCAGCCGACGACGCGGCCGTCCCGTCGCTGCACCCAGTGCTCGCTCTCGTAGACGCCCAACGCCGATGCGACCACCGTCGGGCTGACCCCAGCGGCAGCGGCGAGCACGTCGGTCGGCGCGAAGGCCCGCAGCCGCAACTCGAGCAGCAGCGTGGCCGCGAGGTCCTCCGACATCGGCAGTCAGGCTACTGGAGCCCCCCGACGCCTCGGCGATGGGTCCCGTTCGTCCGCCCGCCCGAGCGTCTGTGGGGGCAGAACGTCTGTCAGGCAGAGCGCTGATCGGCGTCGGTCAGCGCGAAGGTCTCCAGCTCGGTCTCTGTGTCGACCCAGTCCTCGAACTGGATGACACCGATCTCCTCGAAGCGATGTCGCAGCCACTTGTCGTTGCGGTCGAGCAGGCCGAGCTTCTTGCAGTTCGGAACGATCTTGGAGAACAGCATCATCTGGAACATCTGACGGGTCGGCGTGAGCATCACCGCCTCGATGGCGTCCTTGACCGGCACGCCGAGGCGCTCCCAGACCTCTTGCTGCAGGAACCGATCTCGCATGCGCACCGCGGCCTCGAACGCGAACTGCTGGCGCTCGAAGATCTCGGCGTCGGAGAGTCCCTCGTAGTACTCCTGCAGCGACAGCACCCCGAATGCCACGTGACGTGCCTCGTCGCTCATGACGTAGCGCAGCAGCTTCTTGAGCAGCGGCTCGGTCGACATCTGGTGCATGAAGCCGAACGCCGCGAGCGCCAGGCCCTCCACCATCACCTGCATGCCCAGGTAGGTCATGTCCCACCGGCTGTCGGTGACGATGTCGTCGAGCAGCAGCTTCAGGTGGGCGTTGACCGGGTAGTAGCCGCTGAGCTTGGTGTCGAGGTACTTGGCGAAGACCTCGACGTGGCGGGCCTCGTCCATGACCTGCGTCGATGCGTAGTACTTGGCGTCGATCCACGGCACGGTCTCGACGATCTTGGCGGTGCAGATGAGCGCTCCCTGCTCACCGTGCATGAACTGGCTCAGCATCCAGTTCTGGCTCTCGATCCCCAGCCGCAGCCACTGCTGCTCGTCCCAGTGCTCGAACGGCGTGCCGGTCACGTCGAAGTCGGCCAGGCCCAGCGCACCGGCGCCGTTGCCACCTGTGTTCTGCAGCGCGTTGGCGATGACGACGGACTCCTGGTCCACGTCGGTGTCCCACGGCAGGTCGGTCTCGCCGTTCCACATGGAGACCTTGGCCTTCTCGTACAGCTTGTCCAGCGCCGGGCGAGCACCCTTCTCGTAGTCCCAGGTGAAGATGGCCTCGCAGTTCTGCTGCACCGCGGAGATCACCTCGCCCCGGTCGACCGCCGAGACGGCCAGGATGGCTTCGAGGTCGTTGACGTCGGCTCGGCCGATCAGATCCTCGTCGATGCTCATGGGGTGGTGCTCCAGTCCGGTGTGTTGGGAGAAGGTGTGGTTGGGAGATGGCTTGGCAGGTGGTCGTCGAGCGAGTGCGTGTCAGGCTGCCGACCGGAGACCGGGCAGCAGGTAGGTGGTGACGAGGCGGTGTGCAGTGGCCTCGTCGCCGGGGTCGACCTCGTCGGACGGTGACTGCAGGTAGGACACGACGACGCGCGCACCCCACATGGCGACGTGGCTGGCCTCCTCGGGCGGGAGGAAGCGCATGAGCGACGGCCCGAACGCAGCACCCGCCAGCAGGAAGATCGGGTCAAGGCGGTCGAACGCCATGTACTTCTCGACGGTCTCCCACTCGTGGGCCCGGACGAAGCCGAGCGCCTGGTGGCTCCGGAGCTCAGTGGTCGTGAAGCTGATCGCCCGTGCGAGCACCGATGCCAGGTCCCCGAGCTCGTCGAGTTGCTCGCGGAGATCGGCGACGAGCCGGGTGACCTCGCTGGCCAGTCCGACCTGGAGGATCGCGGTCTTGCCGCCGGGGAACAGCCGGTAGAGCGTCGCCCTGGACATCCCCGCGGAGCGGGCGACGTCCTCCACCGTGGTCTTGGACATGCCCCACCGAGCGATGCAGTCGAACAGGGCCTCGACGACGCGCTCCTCAGGGCTGTCGGGCTGGACCGTCGCGCTCAGCTGCACGAGCTCGGCCCTCTGACGCGCTGCGACGTCCTGCACCGACGCAGTCGCCTGCCCTGCATGCGGAGCCGAGGGGATGACCGTCGTCGGCGCGATCGTCGGCCCGGTGCTCGCGGAGGCGTTGCTGGTCTCGCGCCCCCCGGCGACCGACATCATGGTTGGAACACTAAGACCGAAATCGTCTCACCGCTACCGCGGGAGCGTGTGACATGCGTCATATTCAGTACCCGCGCCTTCGGCGAATGTGCGCCGACGCACTTTCGGGCACGAACGCTCAGCCACGCGCCCGACGGCAGGCTCAGGTCGAGGCCACCGAACGGGCGATGCCACCCAGGAACTGCGTCCGAACCAACCGGCGAGTCTGCGCCTCGTCGGCCAGGTCCCAGCCGGCAGGGCTGCCCATGTAGGACAGGATCAGCCGGGTCAGGTAGTCCGATGCCTCGCTGATGTCGACGCCGACGCGCACCCGATCAGCGGCCGCCTCCTCCTCCAGGAGCTCTGCGAAGTAGTCCCGGATGACCTGGTGGACGATCGACTCGGTCGGCCGCAGCATGCTGACCAACTCGTCCAACTCCGGTTCGAGGAGGTTGGACAGGATGCTGGAGCGACGCATCAACTTGGTGCCGATCACGAGTCCGGCGACCAGACGGTCCTCGAGCGTCGGAAGGTCCTCGACCGCCAGGGCCAACCGCCGCCAGAACCGGGCGACCTCCCACGTCGCGGTCTCCGAGACCAGCTGGCTGCGGCCGCCCGGGAAGTAGCGGTACAGCGTCGTGCGCGACAACCCTGCCTCGCTCGACACGCGTTCCATCGAGACGTTGCGGATCCCATCGCGCTCCACGCAGCGGATCGCAGCGGCCATGATCCGCTCCCGCGCGTCGGTCGGCCCGCGGACGTCCCGGTCGCCGGCATCAGCCATCGTGTCGCTCCGCCATCTCCCGTTCAGCCATCGTCGACGTCACCAGCGACCGCCATCGCCGGCGGCGTGTGCTCCACCGGCGTCTGGTCGCCTTTGGCCCGGTTGCGCGCGACCCGGCGCAGCACCAGCGGGTAGCCGACCACGGCGATCACGGCGAAGATCCACCACTGGACCATGTAGGAGAGGTTCGTCACAGGCGACGGCAGCTCGAGCGTCACCGGCTGAGGCAGCCCGTTCGTGGACGCCGGCTGCTCCGGCACTTGACCGTCGAGGACGACGTACACCGGTTCGAACGTGGCGTCGACCTGCTGGTCGAGGCGTGGCACGTCGACGCGGGCGACGGTCCGCAGCGTGCCGGTGGTCGGATCAGTGCCGCCGAAGCTGCCCTTGACCTGGCTGCGCTGCGCGAGACCGGTGACCGTCACCGTTCCGGACACAGGTTCGGAGCCCGGGAACGGCGGGGCGGGTGGGTCGACGTCGAGCGGGACCCAGCCCCGGACGACCGCCACGGCGGTGCCGTCGGCTTGCACCAGCGGCGTGAGCACCCACGCTCCGGGAGCGCCGCCCTGGCTGCGGTTGCGCACCAGCACTTCGCCGGTGGCGTCGTAGGTGCCGGTCACCTCGACGCGCCGGAAGTCGACGGATTCGGGCACCTGATCCGGCGGCGTGGTCGCGCTCACGCCGACGTCGGCGAGGACGTCGTCGAGCGGCACGGGAGTGCTCGCTGCCTGTTCGGCCAACGCGTCGGACTGCTCGCGCTCGTCGATCCAGCGCTGCCGTTGCCAGAAGCCCAGGCCGACCATGGCCACCACACCGACCGCCACCAGGACGTGGCTCACGATCCACGCCGGCCGGCGCAGGAAGTCGTACATCGCTGCGGACGTTAGGTGGCCGCCCGCCGCAGGGCACACCGACCGGCCCACCCGGCGATTCTGCGGGAAGAATCCGACCGCAAGGGTGCTGACTTCTCGTCAGAAATGCGGTCCCGTCCGAAATGCGGTCCCGTCAATCACCCGTGGTCGGCAGCGTGTGGTGGGCGAAGCGGTCCCGGAGGTCCTTCTTGGAGAACTTCCCGACGCTGGTCTTCGGGACCTCGTCGATGAACACGACGTCGTCGGGCAGCCACCACTTGGCGACGCGATCCTCGAGGAAGCCGACGACCTCGTCCTTGGTCAGCTCCTCGCCCGGCTTGACCACGACGCACGCCAGCGGCCGCTCGGACCACCTGGGGTGTGCCACGCCGATCACCGCGGCCTCGGCCACCTTGGGGTGCGCCATGATCTCGTTCTCGAGCTCGACCGAGCTGATCCACTCCCCGCCCGACTTCACCACGTCCTTGGTCCGGTCGACGATGCGGACGTAGCCCTCGGGGGTGATGACGGCCACGTCGCCGGTGCGGAGCCAGCCGTCGGCGGTGAACGAGTCGGGCGAGCGGGGGTCGTCGTAGTACGACGCGGCGATCCACGGGCCGGCGGCCTGCAGCTCGCCCCGACTCACGCCGTCCCATGGGAGCACGTCACCGCTGGACTGGTCCGCGATGCGCAGCTCGACGCCGAGCATCGCCCGACCCTGAGTCGAACGCACGTCTGCCAACTCGTCCTCAGGGAGCTCGGCGAGCGCGGAGGTGACGTTGGCGATAGAGGCGACCGGACTGGTCTCGGTCATGCCCCACGCCTGCAGGATCGGGAGCCCGACCTGCGCTCGGTACGCCTCCGACAGCGCCTTGGGCACGGCCGAGCCGCCACAGGGGATCGACCGCAGCGACGACGTGTCGCGCCCGGCGAGCTCCGGCAGCACGCCCATCCAGATCGTCGGGACGCCAGCGGCCAGGGTGACCCGCTCCGACTCGATCATCTCGGCCAACTTGGCCGGCACCATGTTCGGCCCGGGCATGACCAGCTTGGCCCCGGCGGCGACGCCCGCGTGGGCGAGGCCCCAGGCGTTCGCGTGGAACATCGGCACGACCGGCAGGACGACGTCGCGCTCACACACGCCGACGGCGTCGGCGAGCATCACGCCCATCGTGTGCAGGAACGTCGAGCGGTGGGTGTACACGACGCCCTTCGGGTTGCCCGTCGTGCCCGACGTGTAGCACATCGACGCGGCCCGGTTCTCGTCGGTGACGTGGAACTCAACCGGCGACGCGTCGGCGAGCAGTCGCTCGTAGTCGAGCAGCTCGACACCCTCGGGATCAGGCGCTTGACCGCCATCCTCCATGACCACCACGTGGCGGACCGTCTCGAAGGTCGGCAGGAGCGGACCGAGCAATCCGAGCAGCGATCGGTCGACGAAAATGACCTCGTCCTCGGCGTGGTTGACGATGTAGGTGACCTGCTCGGGGAACAGCCGGATGTTCAACGTGTGCAGCACCCGCCCGGAGCACGGCGCAGCGAAGTAGAGCTCGAGGTGGCGGCCGGTGTTCCATGCGAACGTCGCCACCCGGCCGTCGGCCGAGACGCCCAGGTCGTCGAGCACCCCGGCCAGCCGCCGGGTTCGAGCGGCCCACTCCGCGTAGCTGGCGCGCTCGGTCCCTGTGGCGGTCGCGGTGACGACCTCCTTCGAGGGGTTGAGCCGCTCGGCCCGTTCGAAGATGTGGTCCAACGTGAGCGGTCGGTCCTGCATGGTGCCCTGCACGGTTCCCCCTGGATCGATCGCGGGGTCCGCTTCGACGGCCGGTCCGACGTTCGGCGACCACGTTCCCCGGAAGTTGCGGCGTCACCTCATCCGAGGCGACCACCTGTAGGGTCGAGCGTAGGCTGAGTGCGACGTCCATGACCGGCGGAACCGGTCGGCAGCGCCACGACGACCGGCCCGCGTCCAACCGACCAGCACATGTCCGACCACGCTCCCGCACTCCCCCCGGACCACCAGACGCACCCGCGGTGGCTGCTGCCCACCTTGACCGGCGCCATCATCGCCCTGGTCGTGGCATCGAACATGGGCAACATGGTGTGGGCGAGCTGGGTGGAGGACCGACCGCTCGGCCTGATCGCGCTCAACTCCTCGAACAAGTACCTGCTGATCACATCGATCAGCCTGGAGCTCGTCCCGATGGTGATCGTGGGGACGCTGCGCCTCCTGGCGCCCGACCCGATCTTCTTCGCCATGGGTTGGCTGTACGGCGATCGAGCGTTGCACTGGGCCCGTCGGACGTTCCCGGCCAGCTCGCAGCTCTTGGACTACGCCGACAGCGACCCCCGCGTCGTGCACCGGGCCCTCAACGTGCTCGTGGTCGTGGCGCCCAACAACCTGGTGTGCCTGATCGCAGGCGTCGCCCGGTTCCCGATCAGGCGCTTCATCGTGCTCAACGTGATCGGCACCGTGGGACGGATCCTCCTGATGCGCTGGATCGGCCTCATCTTCGAGGACCAGATCGAAGACGTGCTCGACGTCGTGAACCGGTACCAGACGTGGTTGCTGTGGGGCTCGATCGCCGCCGTCATCGGCATCGTCGTGTGGCAGGCGCTGTCGGACCGGGGCCTCGTCGGCGGGATCGAGGAGCTCGAGGAAGAGCTCGGCGACGACTGACAGCATCTGCACCCCCCACCGGTTCTGTTCGTCGTTTCACAACGTTCTTCTTGTGAAACGACGAACAGAACCGGAGGTTCAGGACGCGGAGGTCGGGACCTGCCCTGTCAGTCGCCGAGGTCCAGCAGGGCGTCGAGTCCGACGGTCACACCAGGTCGCTCACCGACCCGCTTGACCGCCAGGAGCACGCCGGGCATGAAGCTCGTCCGGTCGATCGAGTCGTGGCGCAGGCTCAGCGTCTGTCCGGTGGTGCCGAGCAGCACCTCCTGGTGCGCGACCAGTCCCCGCAGACGCACCGAGTGGATGTGGATGTCGGCCGGCCCGACCCCGCCACGGGCTCCAGCGACGACCTCCGACGTGGTCGGGTCCTCCGTCCAGTCCTTCGACGCCTCCGCCATGAGCTGGGCCGTGTGGACCGCGGTGCCGGAAGGGGCGTCGAGCTTGTGCTCGTGGTGCAGCTCGATGATCTCGGCCGAGTCGAAGTACGGCGCGGCGATCGCGGCGAAGTGCATCATCAGCACTGCACCGATGGCGAAGTTCGGGGCGATCACGCAGTTCGACCGGGAGAACTCGCGTCGACACCGCTCGATGTCCTCCGCGGAGAAGCCCGTGGTCCCGACCACGGCGTGCACTCCGTTCGCCGCGCACCACGCAAGGTTCTCCACCGCGGCGCCACGCTCGGAGAAGTCGACGACGACCTCGGTCGCGGTCCGCTCGAACGCCGTCGGCGAGCGCGACATCTTGATCTCGGCGTCCACCCCGGTGACCGTCCGAAGGTCGATGCCGGCGTAGCTCTGGTCGACCGCGGCGACGAGCGCCAAGTCGGGATCAGCGTGCACCGCCTGGCACACGGTGGAACCCATTCGCCCACCCGCTCCGAACACGCCGACCTGGATCACGCGCAGATCGTAGTGCCAGGCTGCCCCCGGCTCAGCCGCCAGGCTGCCCCCGGCTCAGCCGCCAGGCTGTTCGAACAGGTCCTTGCGGGGTTCGTCGAGGTACTCGGGCTCCTGGCCGCGGTCGAACGCCTTGATCGCCGTCGGGAGGTTGTCGGTGAACCCGGCCATCAGCTGGTTGCGGTCCTCGAACTGGATCGCCGCGTCGAGGCTCGAGATCTCCAGCTCGACCCAGAGCGACTGCTTGGTCGCCTCCAGGCCGTGGTGGGAGTAGCGCACCATCGACGCCGCCATGTCGAGCGCCTCTGCCACCAACCGCTCGTCGGGCACCACCCTGGACACCAGGCCCATTCGCAGCGCTTCTGCGGCGTCGACGCGGCGACCGGTGAGCAGGATGTCGTTGGCGTTCGCCGCGCCGATCAGTCGGGGCAGCAGCCAGCCGGCGCCCATCTCCGTCGACGACAGGCCGTTGACGATACCGGTGGCGTTGAAGGTGGCCGACTCGCCGGCGATACGGAGGTCCGCTCCGAGCGACAGGCACATCCCGCCGCCGTAGGCCGGACCGTTCACCGCAGCGATCACCGGCTGGGGGATCGCCCGAAGACGCCGGGTGAGCTGCGAGTACATCCCCATCGACCGGCTGGCGATCCGATGCACGCTCAGACCGTCGATGTTCGGGATCATCCCGTAGTCCTTGAGGTCCAGGCCAGAGCAGAACGCTCGTCCCGCTCCGGTCAGCACGATGACCCGGGCCCTGTTGTCACGGCCGACCGCGGCGAGGGCCTCGTCGAGCTCGACGGCGAGGTCGATCGACAGGGCGTTCAGGCGCTCCGGTCGGGAGAGCCGGACGATCCGGACGTGCTCATCGACGGATTCGGTCTCCACCATGGCCATCTCGCTCCCCCTGTTCGATCCCCTTGGACCGGAGCTGCGCACCTGCGGCCATGTACGGACCGCACCCGGTGGAGCCGTACCGTACTGGTCATGGATCCCCTCCCGGACGGACAGACCGGCGGCGCTGCGCCCGCGGGAGCGCTGCTGCTCCGGGTCAGCGGACCGGACCACCCCGGGATCACCGCTGACCTGATGACCCTGCTGGAGCTGACCGGCGCGCAGGTCCAGGACGTCGAGCAGGTCCTCGTGCGCGGCCACCTCACGCTGGCGATCGCGCTCAGCGACCCCGGCGACGGCGGCGACGGCTTCCGAGGCCCGCTCGACCAGCTCGCCCGTAGTCGAGGGGTCCGGATCGAGCTCCACTCCGCTCCCCCGCAACGCCCCGCACACCAGCGAACCGAGGCCGTCACCGTCCTGGGTCACGAGCTGGAGACACCCCTCTCACCGGCGGAGATCGGAGCGATCGCGGGCGGCATCAACGCCTCGGGGGGCAACATCGACCGCATCGTCCGATTGGCCCGCTACCCCGTGTACGCCTACGAGTTCCGGGTGACCGGCGCCGATCCGACGGCGCTCGCCAAGCACCTGGGCGAGGCCGCCGCCGCGCACCGCCTCGACGTCGCGCTGCAGCCCGAGGGCCTCGAACGCCGGGCCAAACGTCTGGTCGTGCTCGACGTCGACTCGACGCTCATCCAGGACGAGGTGATCGAGCTGCTCGCAGAGGAGGCGGGTTGCGTCGAGGAGGTCCGATCGGTCACCGACCGGGCGATGGCGGGCGAGCTCGACTTCACCACCGCGCTGCGAGAGCGCGTGCGACGCCTCGAGGGCCTCGACGCAGACGCCATGGAACGGGCCCGGACCCGGATGCAGCTGACGCCCGGTGCCCGCACCTTCGTTCGCACGCTCAAGCGACTCGGCTACACGGTCGGCATCGTGTCGGGCGGGTTCACCCACTTCACCGACGGCTTGGCCGACGAGCTCGACCTCGACCACGCCCGAGCCAACGTGCTGGAGGTGCGCGACGGTCGACTGACCGGTGAGGTGCTCGGCGATGTCGTCGACCGCGCAGCCAAGGCCAGGTTCCTGCGCCAGTTCGCAGAGTCCGAGGGCGTGCCGCTGAGCCAGACGGTGGCGGTCGGCGACGGTGCCAACGACCTCGACATGCTGGCGGCAGCCGGGCTCGGAATCGCGTTCAACGCCAAACCGCTGGTGCAGGAGGCTGCCGACACGACGGTCAACGTGCCGTATCTCGACGCGATCCTCTTCGTGTTGGGCGTCACCCGGGACGAAGTCGAACGGGCCGACAGCGCCGAGCGCTGATCGAGCACCCGGTTCGACCGCGCTCCCCCGTTCTGTTCGTCGTTCCACAAGGTTTTCCTTGTGGAACGACGAACAGAACGGGGATTGCTGGTCAGCCGGGTCCGACGGTCGACAGCACGCGGGGCGTACCGAGCACCCGCTGCGCGACCCGATGCACCTCGTCGTGGGTCACGCCCTCGAGTCGGGCGAGGTGCTCGTCGATCGGCGTGACGCGGCCCCGCATGATCTCCGAGATGCCGAGGCGTGTCATGCGCGACCCCACGTCCTCGTAGCTCATCAGGTAGGCGCCACGTAGCGAGCCCTTGGCCCTGGCCAGCTCCTCACGGCTGATGCCCCGCTGCAACAGATCGACGACGATCCCATCGACGACGTCGTTGAGCTCGTCGAGCTTGCCGGGCGCGGTCGCGCAGTGGACGGTCAGCGCCCCGGTGTCGACGTGGTGGCTCACGCCGGAGGAGATCGAGTACGTGAGCCCGCGGTCCTCGCGCACTTCCTGGAAGAGGCGGCTGGACGGTCCGGACCCGAACACGTGGTTGAGCAAGGCGAGTGCGTAGCGGTCATCGTCGTCCACCGACGGTGCCCGCCAACCCATCGCCAGGTGCACGCTCTCGATCGGCCGACCTGCGACCGACTCGGCGACCAGGTCGCCGCTCGGCGGCGTCCGGACGGGATGCTGACCGGACCGACGGTCCCCGAAACGACGCTCGACCTCCTCGACCAGAGCGACGTGGTCGATGTCGCCGGCAGCCGCCACGACGATGTTGACCGGCGTGTACCACTGGGCGAAGAACTCTGCGACCTGGTCCCGTTCGAGCGCATCGATCGACTCGGCGGTGCCAAGCACCTCACGACCCAGCGGGTGCCCGGGGAAGAGGCACTCGAACAGCTTCATCGACGCCACGTCGTCGGGATCGTCGTCCGCCGCGGCGAGCTCCTCGAGGATCACCTCGCGCTCGCCGTCGAACTCCCACGGTCGCAGCGCTGGGCGCTGCACCACGTCGAGCAGCAGGTCGATGCCCAGATAGGCCTCCGCCGCCGGCACCCGTGCGTAGTACGCCGTGTGCTCGTTGGCGGTGAAGGCGTTCATGTCGCCACCGACCGCGTCGATCGCGACGGCGATCGCCTTGGCGTCGCGGCCCTCGGTGCCCTTGAACAGCAGGTGCTCGAGGAAGTGCGACGCTCCGGACAGCTCGTCGGACTCGTCTCGGCCACCGACTCCCACCCACACCGACGCCGCGACTGAACGTGATGTCGGCAGCCGGTCGGTGACCACGCGGATGCCGTTGGGCAGGACGGTACGACGGACGTGCTCGTCGGGTGCCGGGCTCGAGATCCCGGCACCCGACGATGCAGATGTCGACGCGTCCGTCACCGACGCCGCTGGCCGCCGCGACCGCGACCACCGCCGCCGCCGCGGCCACCACGGTCACCGCCGCGGCCGCCACCGCCACCCGATCGGGTGGCGGCCGGACCCAGGTCACCGAACTCCTCGCGGAGCTCGGCGTCGAAGGTCTCGCTGAAGTTCAGCTCCCGCAGGGTCGAGCCCGATACAGCGCCGGTGCCATCGCCGTCGGTGCCGAGCTCCTCGGCACCGTCACTCGCTTTTGGGGAGCCACCGCCCCCGGCCAGCTCGCCGAGCGGCGACAGCGAGATCTTGCCGTTCGGGTCGATGTCGTCGACCTTGACGGTGATCGGGTCACCCAGGCTGACGACGTCCTCGACCCGGTCGATGCGCTTGCCCCCACCGAGCTTGGAGATGTGGACCAGGCCATCACGCCCCGGGAGGATGTTCACGAACGCACCGAACTTGGTGATGTTCACGACACGACCGTCGTAGGTGGCACCCAGCTCCGCGGTCGGCGGGTCGAGGATCAGCTTGATCTGACGCTCGGCTTCCGACACCGCGCCGCCGTCGACGGCAGCGATCGACACGATGCCGACCAGACCGTCGTCGTCGACGCTGATGTTGGCGCCGGTCTCGCCCTGGATCGAGTTGATGACCTTGCCCTTGGGGCCGATGACCTCACCGATCTTGTCGGCGGGGATCTCGAAGCTGATGATCTTGGGCGCCGTCTCGTTGACCTCAGGGCGAGGTTCGGAGATGGCTGCGGTCATCACGTCGAGGATCTGCAGACGAGCTTCCTTGGCCTGCTCGAGCGCCGCAGCAAGGACATCGGCGGGGATGCCATCGATCTTGGTGTCGAGCTGCAACGCGGTGACCGCGTCGGCGGTTCCCGCGACCTTGAAGTCCATGTCGCCGAACGCGTCCTCGGCGCCGAGGATGTCGGTGAGCGTGGCGTACTGGCCATCCGCGTACACGAGACCCATCGCTATGCCGGCGACGGGCGCCTTGATCGGCACACCGGCGTCCATCAGCGACAGGGTCGACGAGCAGACCGAACCCATCGAGGTGGAACCGTTGGACGACAGCACCTCGGACACCAGGCGGATGGTGTACGGGAACTCCTCCAGCGAGGGCACGACCGGGAACACGGCGCGCTCGGCGAGGGCGCCGTGGCCGATCTCCCGACGCTTCGGGCCCCGCATGAAGCCGGTCTCGCCGGTGGAGAACGGCGGGAAGTTGTAGTGGTGCAGGTAGCGCTTCTTGGTGATCGGGTCGATGCCGTCGATCATCTGGTCCATCTTGGCCATGCCGAGGGTGCAGATGTTCAGCACCTGGGTCTCGCCGCGTTGGAACAGGCCGGAGCCGTGCGCTGTGGGCAGCACGCCGACCTCGGAGCTGAGCGGACGGATGTCGCGAAGACCACGACCGTCGATGCGCTGGCCCTCCTTGACGATGCGGGTGCGCACCGTGTTCTTGGACAGCGAACGAACCGCGCTCTTGACCTGCTTGGTGGCGAGCGCCGTCGCCGTGCCCTCGTCCGCACCGTCGCGGACAGCGGCGACGACCACGTCGCCCACGATGCGCTCGAGCATCTCGCTGCGCAGGGCGTCCTCGGCAGCGCCACGCTCGGACTTGTCGGCGATCTGCATGATCTCGCCCATGCGCTCGCCGCCCAGGCTCTTGACCTGCTCGTAGATGTCGTCGGTGTAGTCGACCTGGACGTCGAAGGCCATGGTCGGCTTGGAGCCGACCGCGTCGACCAGCTCCTGCTGGAGGGCGATGACGGCCTTGATGTACTGCTTGCACTCCTGCAGCGCCGTGGCCAGCGCAGCCTCGTCGACCTTGGGCGCGCCTTCGTCGTAGTACTGGAAGCTCTTCTCGGTGCCGCCCGCTTCCACCATCATCACCGCGACGTCGCCGTCGTCGAGCTGGCGGCCGGCGACGACGATCTCGAAGGTCGCCTCGTCGGACTCTTCGTAGGTGGGGTGTGGGATCCACTCGCCGTCGGTGCTGTAGGCCAGGCGCACCGCACCGATCGGACCCTCGAAGGGCACGTCGGAGATCATCAGCGCGGCAGATGCGGCGTTGATCGCCAGCACGTCGTAGGGGTTTGCCTGATCCGCGCCCATGACCGTGCCGACGATGTGGACCTCGTTGCGGAAGCCGTCGGGGAACGACGGGCGCAGCGGACGGTCGATCAGACGACAGGTGAGGATGGCGGACTCCGGAGCCCGGCCCTCACGACGGAAGAACGAGCCGGGGATCTTGCCCGCGGCGTACATGCGCTCCTCGATGTCGACGGTGAGTGGGAAGAAGTCGATCCCGTCGCGGACGTGCTTGGCGCCCGTGGCGGTCACCAGGATCCTGGTGTTGCCCATCCCGGCCATGACGGCACCGCCGGCCAGGCCGGCGAGCTTGCCGGTCTCGAAGGTGATGGTCTTGTCGTCGCCACCGATGGGTGCGGCGACGCGTGTGGGTTCGGCCATGTGGCCCTCCTTCTGCAGCCTGCTCGTTGCGGACTGCGTTCGGTGCGGCGGGGCCAGTTCCCAGTGGTCGAACCCCGGCTCGGTGCTGCCCAGATCCTCGGGCGGGGCCTGCAGCATGTGCTGGGCGTCCTGCGACCGTGACGGCCGCGCTCCGAGGGATCCGGCCGAGGGGCCGGAGGTCGGCAACCGGTAACTGACCGGCCTGCCGCAGTTGTGTTGCGGTCACGCTACCCGACTTCGCGCCCCGGGACGCGAACACCCCCTCAGGAAGCGCCTGAGGGGGTGTGTCGCACATGGCTTCGGCGACTGGAGTGGTCGAAGATCGACCACTTCGTCTGCCAGAACCGGGCCGCCCCGTCGGCGGCGGTCGGCGAGAAGGTCAGCGACGCAGGCCGAGCTCGGCGATGACGGTCCGGTACCGCTCCACGTCGTTGTTCTTGAGGTAGTCGAGGAAGCGACGCCGCTTGCCGACCAGCATCAGGAGGCCACGACGCGAGTGGTGGTCCTTCTTGTGCACCTTGAGGTGCTCGGTCAGGTGGTTGATGCGGTCGGTCAGCAGCGCGATCTGCACCTCGGGCGAACCCGTGTCGCTGTCGTGCTTGCGGAACTTCGCGATCGTGTCGCCCTTGGGCGGGAGGTTGGTGGGCTCCCTGTTGGTCATTCGAGTTCGCTCCTGTGGGTGTCGGACCCTGCTCCGCCGAACCGTCGGCACCGAATCCGGTGCTGCGAGGACGGGAGCGGTCCCCGACGTTCGCCGGGGAGCCGACACGCTACCAGTCAGGACTCGCCATCGACCACCGCGGCCGCCGTCCCGTCGGAACCATCCCCGTCACGGGGCTGCTCCACCTTCCAGCGGAACCGCGGCTTGCGGTGCCGACCGACCACCTTGCGCCGGGAGTCGACCGGGTCGAGGTCGAAGACCTTGGCCGCCGGCGCGTAGCAGGCCGAGCGGATCTGGTCGACCGTCGGGTGACGGGAGCGGATGCCCGCATCCGACAGCGATCGGCGGATCCCGTCGCCCAGGGGGCCGTCGAGCATCTCCGCGATCACCGCCGGCAGGGTCTCGGGATCGGTCAACGGCCACGAGTGCCCCCCGCCCTCGATGGTGACCAGCGTGCCATCGGTCCGCTTGGCTGCGTCGACCGAGGTCCGGTGCGGCACGGCGATGTCGCGCGAGCCGTGGAGGGCGATCACCGCGACCTCGCCCTCCTTGACCGCATCGAGCGCGTAGCGGCTCGAGCGGGTGCGCAGGATCGACATCATCGGACCCATCAGACGCCACGGCTGCACGGCGTGGCCGGCGACGGTGGGGATGGCCAGGCGCATGAGCTTGTACGCCTGGCGAGGGTCGCTGAAGGCCGGGGCGATCATCATCGAGTCGACCGCCAGCAACGCTCCCACCATGGCGAGCAGCGGCGGAGCGACACGGAACAGGTACACGAGGCGGTCCCAGGTGTCGCCCACGATCGCGTCGATGAGTATCACCGCCATGGTCCGCTCCGGCCACTTGGCCGCGAGTCGGGTGACGAGCTGACCGCCCATCGAGTGTCCGGCGAGCACGAACCGCTCGATGCCGAGCTCGTCGATGCAGCGGCCGAGCAGGTCGGCGTAGTCGTTCATGCCCTGGCCCGACAGCGGCAGCCCCTGGGTCGCGCCGTGACCGGCGGTGTCGATCGCGATCACCCGGAAACCCATGCCGACCAGTCGGGACAGCGACTGGGCGTAGAGGAAGCCTTCGGCGGAGAATCCGTGGACGACCACGAGCGGGATGCCCTCCCCCGCGACGGTGACGCCGACCTGGTGGCCGTCGGCGAGGGTGACCTCGTGGCGGGCGAGGCGCGGCACCTCGACGGCACCGGGCGCGACCGGTTCGTCGCGGATCGGGCCCTCGATCGGGTCGAAGAGCTCGCTCGCATCGATGTGGCTCATCGCCGGCGCTCGCGTCGGATCGGCACAGGGAACAACGCTACCGAACGCCGCTCGGATTCCGGCGCTTTCGACCCGCTGCGTCCCGGTGGTCGGCCCGCTGATCCGCCCGGTCGCGTCAACGGAGGTTGAGGAGCCGGGCGGCCTCGTTGCAGTCCGCCCGGAGCTGCCGGGTCAACTCGTCGACGGACGCGAACCGGGCATCGGCACGGATGCGGTGGGTGAATCGCACCGAGACGTCGAGACCGTAGAGGTCGCCGGCGAAGTCCAGCGCGTGGACCTCGAGGAGGGTCATGGCCCGGTCGTCGTGGAACGTCGGGCGCTTGCCGACGTAGATGGCCGACGGCAGAACCTCCCCGCTGGCACGCAGCTCCATCTCCCCCGCGTAGATGCCGTCGGCGGGCATGAGCATCTCGTCGCCGATGGCGACGTTGGCCGTCGGGAACCCGAGCGTCCGACCCCGAGCGTCGCCGGTGGTCACGGGACCACGCATCTCGTAGGGGCGTCCGAGCATGGCGTTCGCGTCGGCCAGGCGACCTTCGATCAACGCCCGACGGATGGCGGTCGACGACACCTGGGCGTCGTCACGCGCCGCAGTGCCGTCGGGTCCGACCAGCTTGTGGCCGTGCACGCCGAAGCCCAGCGACGCACCCATTTCCTCGAGCAGGGCGACGTTGCCGCGACGGCGGTGTCCGAAGTGGAAGTCCTCACCCACCACCACCTGCCTGGCGCTGAGGCACTCGACGAGCACGGTTCGCACGAAGTGCTCCGCCGACTCCGACGCCCGGCCCTCGTCGAACCCGATGACGTACACATAGTCGACGCCCGTCTCGGCGAGCAGCTCGAGCTTCTGGTCCAGGTCCGTGAGCAGCAGCGGTGCGGAGTCGGGACGGATCACCTGCGCCGGGTGTCGGTCGAACGTGACCACCGCTGATCGCTGACCCTGCGCCGCAGCGCGGTCCCGGACGGCGCCGATCACCGCCCGGTGACCGAGGTGGACCCCGTCGTAGGCGCCGATGGTGACGACGGTGCCGTCGGTTGGGCGCGGGCAGCCCTGCTCGTCGCGGATGACCTGCACGGTTCGGGAGGGTACCTCTGCCGCTCGCTGAACCCGGTGAGCCGGCGACGATGGTCAGATCATGACGAACGCGGGCTTGACCGTCGTGGCCCGGTGGGCCTGGTAGACCGCGAGCAACGGGCCGAGGGGACCGCCGAGCAGCGCCCACGGACCGGCGTCATCGTCGGCCACACCGACCTGAGAGCGTTCGAGCACCCGGCCGTGGCCCACATCGATGGCTGTCTGCTCGTCGATCTCGACCGAGTCGAGCACTCGGGTGATCCCTGTCGGCGGGATGATGCAGCGGTCGCCGAGCTCCTGCAGCTCCGCAAGGCTGACGGCGTCGTCAAGGGTGAACGGCCCTACCGAAGTCCGGCGCAGCCCCACCAGATGGGCACCGCCGCTGACGGCATGGCCGAGGTCTGCGGCGAGGACACGCACGTAAGTCCCGGCCGAGCAGTCCACCCGGGCCCTGAACACCATCGGATCGGCCGTGGCCTCGACGTCGAAGCGGCCGACCACGATCGGTACCGGGGTGCGCTCGACGACGGTGCCTGCGCGCGCCAGCTCGTGCAGGCGGCGACCGTCGACCTTCTTGGCCGACACCATCGGCGGCACCTGCAGCTGCTCACCGGTCAGGTCGAGTGCGGCGGCGCACACCTCGGCGAGCGTCGGTGGCGCCATGTCGTGGGTGACCGTCACCGTGCCGTCGGCATCGAGGGAGTCGGTCTCCTGCCCGAATCGGACCTCCGCCGTGTAGGCCTTGGTCAACCCGCTCAGGAAGGCCAGGAGCTTGGTGGCGCGACCGACGCCGAGCACCAGCACCCCCGTCGCCATCGGGTCGAGGGTGCCGGAGTGACCCACCTTGCGGGTGCCGAGGATGCCCCGACACTTGGCGACCACATCGTGACTGGTCCACCCAGGGGGCTTGTCGACCACGACGAACCCGATCGGCCCGTCGGGTCCCTCCGATCGGCTCACGGCGGACCGTCGGACGGCGCCCCCTCGACCTCGGACGCACCGGCGTCGGGGTCGTCGGAAGTGCCCTCGTCGGAGCTCATGTCGCGGAGGATCTCGTCGACGCGCAACGCAGAGCGGAGCACGTCGTCGTGACGGAACGATATCTGCGGCGTCTTGCGGGCGCGCACCTCGCGGTTGACCACCTGCTGGACCTTCCAGCGCTGGTCCTCGAGCGCGTCGGCGACCTCGTCGAGACGACCGTCCTCCTCCGCCTGCAGGCAGGAGTAGAAGACGTCCGCGTGCTCGAGCGAGCCGTCCACGCGTGCATCGGTGATCGTCACGAGGTCAAGGCGCTCGTCGCCGATGCGCTCCAACTCGGTCGCGACCACCTCTCGCACCAGCTCCCCCAGACGGTCGGTCCGGCTGTACTGCCGAGGGGCGCGACGGGCTGCAGCGGTGCGGCGACGGGCCATGCGCCATTGGTACCACGCGTCCCGTTCGGATGGGCACCCGATTGACGGACTCTCAGGAACAGGCAGTTCCACCCAGGATGGCGACCGAGCCACCTGGGGCACACTTGTGCCGTGACCGTCGCGACGACACCGGCACCGGCGCGCCCCAAGGCCCGTCGACAGCGCCGGCCCGCCACCCCCGCCCAGATCCTCTCGGTCGTCGCCATCGCCGCGGTCGCAGCGACCATCGCCGCAGCGACGTCCGACGCGTCGCCGACCGGCCAACCCGCCCTGGATGCCGCCTGGCGCGCCGCGCTCGTCGTGGCCTGCACCGTCGCCGGGGCCCGCGCCCGGCGCTGGAGCCTGGTCGTCGCGGCGGGGATCGTCACCATCGGGGCCGCCGACTGGTGGAGCATCGCCGGTCTGGCTGCTCTCGCCACCACGTTCGGGCTGGCATGGGACCAGCGTCGCAGCAGGATCGTCGGCTCGATCGCCGGCGCGTTGATCGGCGTCACCGCCCTGCACCTGGGCTGGCCGACCGCCACGTTCGCCACCGCGGTCGTAGCCGCCGTCGCCGTCGGCGTGGTGTGCGCATCCGCGTACCGGACCAGCAGCCGTCGAGTGCGGCGGCGGGTCCGGATCGCCGCCTACGTCACCGCAGCGCTGATGGTTCTGGGCATGGTCTGCGCCGCGGCATTCGGCCTCACCCAGCGATCGACCGTCCAACAGGCCATCGACGAGGCGATGAGCGCCGCGGACGCGGTCGGAGCGTCCTCCACCGAAGCATCGACGGAAGGGTTCGCGTCGGCGCGGACGAAGCTCGACCAGGTGGTCGCCGCTGCGGAGCGGCCCTGGATGCTCTTCGCACGGGCCGTCCCGGTGCTCGGAGCGAACGTGGGCTCGGTGAGGGATTCGGCGGCAGCCGGAGCGGATCTGGCCGGCGCGGCGGAACGGCTCTCCGCTCAGGTCGACTACGAGCGCCTGCAGCTACCGGGCGGCGGGATCGACCTCGCGGTGCTCCGCTCCTTCGCAGCGCCGGTGGCCGATGCGGAAGCCACGTTGGCGCAAGCAGAGCGGACGCTGGCCGATGCGAGCTCGCCCTGGGTGCTGGCACCGGTGGCAGAGCGGCTGACAGACCTGCACGACCGGGTGAAGGCGGCGCACGGCGACGCCACCACCGCCCGCTTGGCCGTCGAAGCCGCCCCCGGCATCCTCGGCGCCGACGGAGCGCGCCGCTACCTCCTGATGCTCGGCAACCCGGCCGAAGCGCGCGACCTCGGTGGCCACCTCGGCAACTGGGCCGAGATCACGACGGATGGCGGCCGCATCGACGTGGTGCGCGTCGGCACCCCCTACGAGCTGTTCGGCCCGACCGGCCCCGACCGTCCATTCCTGGCGGAGACCGACGGCTATCCGAGATCGCTCTTGGAGATGAACCCGACGCGGTTCCCCCAGAACTGGGGGGGGACCCCCGATCTGCCCACCGTCGCCCGTCTCGCCGCCCAGCTGTACCCCCAGACCGCAGGTGGCGGGCCGCTCGACGGGGTGATCTACGCCGATCCGACGGCGTTCGCCGCCGCGCTGTCGATCACCGGACCGACGACGGTGCCCGGCACGACGACGACGATCGACGCATCCAACGCGGCGGAGTACCTGGAGCGGGGCCAGTACGCCGAGTTCGACCAGGAGTCCAAGGGCGATCAGGCGGTGACCGAACTGGTGCGCCACGTCCTGGACCAGCTGCTCGAAGGTCCGCTGCCATCGCCCGCTGCGGTCGCGACGGCGTTCGGGCCGGCGGTGGATGGCGGCCACCTCAAGTTCGTGACGCTCCACGACACGGACCGCCCGCTCCTCAACCGGCTGGGTGTCGACGGTGCGGTCCAGGTCGAAGACGGTGCCGACCTCCTGGCGGTGATCAGCCGGAACGCGAACCCGTCCAAGATCGACTCGTACCTGGAACGAACCATCGACGACCGCGTCTCATGGAACCCCGACACCGGCGAAGTTCGCTCGCAGGTCGTAGTGACCTTGACGAACACGGCACCGGCAGAGGGCTTGGCCCCGGTCGTCGGGCTCCCACCGCCGGGCGGTTCGCCGGGCACGAACCGCACCGAACTGGCCGTCCTGACGCCCTTGCGGACGACCGGTGCGTCGATCGACGGTGTCAGGGCACCGATCGGCACCCGCACGGACCTCCCGGGCCTCTTGCGCCACACCGTGTCGCTCGACCTCGCGCCCGGTCAGAGCCGCACCGTCGTCTTCGACCTGAGCGGGCATCTGGATCCCGGTGACTACCGACTCCGGTGGGTGGGTCAGGCGCTGGCCAACCCCGACCAAGCCCGCTTGACGATCCACTCGAGCGGTGCTCCCTTCCTGGGTGGGGTCGAGGCCGGCACCGTCGAGCTCACCCCGGGTGGGCAGGACCTCACGGTGCGCGTCGCCCGCTGAACGTGGGTCGGCAGGGTGATGCACGACGGGCAGGATCACCCCACGGATCGACCGGGTCGCTGCTGGACTCAGCTACGCTTCACGTCCACACTGTCCATTGCGATCACCTCGCGTCCGCGTCGCGTTCGCTGGACGAGTGGCTGTGGACAACGGAAGCACTCGAGACTCGATGAGGGAGCAAGGTCGTGGCTGACCAGACGGGCGTGACGACGAAGCGCGGTGCGGCGATCGGCATCGCAGCGGTGTTGGCCATGGTGCTCACCGTGCTCAGTGCGGCACTGGGCGCTCCGGCCGGCGCTGTCGAGGAGACCGGCGACTACCCCGACGGCCCAGGGTCGATCTCGATCGAGCAGGGACCCATCGGCCAGACCGGCTTCTGCCTGCCGTCGGTGTTCGCGTTGTCCTACTCGGCGCAGAACACGCCGACCGCGTTCATCCTGACGATCACGGCTTCGCCGTCGCTCTGCGAGAGCGTCGACGGCATCGCCGCGATCTACGCCATGCCGAACGGCGCGTCGTCCAACTTCAACGCCTGGCCCCAGACGCTGGCCACGAAGACGCCGTTCACCATCCAGGGCCCCGGCACCACCACGATCACCTTCACCAAGGGCTGCCTGCCCGCCCAGTTCGACACCCTTGCCGGCGGAAGCGAGACCCCGCCCAAGATCGACCCCTGGGGCGGCCCCTTCCACGGCCCGATGCTCTTCCCGTGGCCGTACAACATCGACTCGGCGTTCCAGTGGTTCGGTGGCGACTGCAGCGGCACCGGCTGCGAGAGCTACACCCCGACCAACCTGGCCATCGAGCCGACCAGCGTGGCCCCCGGCGACAAGATCACCGTGTCGGGCAACGGCGTGGCGGGCACCACGATCGTCATCTCCTTCCGCCAGCCGCCCGGTGCGCCGATCCCCACCGGCGTCACCGTCGTGGTCCCCGAGGATGGCAAGTGGTCGGTCGAGGTCACGGTGCCCCAGGACATGGAACCGGGCGAATGGGAGGTCGTCGCCGGTGTCGAAGACTGTGATGTCGCCACCACCGCCGACATCACCGTCGTCCCGACGCCTCCCGTCGAACCACCGGTCCCGCCGGTCGAGCCACCGGTGACGCCCCAGCCGCCGACTGACGTGGCGCCCGCCGCAGCGGCCGTTGCGTCCGCCACCACCACGCCACTGCCCGCAGCGGCCGTGGCAGGCACATCTACCACGAACTCGGCAGCGGCAGCCGGAGCCGGACTGGCCTACACCGGCTCGTCGGTGCGGGTTCCCGTCCTGATCGGCATCGTGCTCCTCGTCGCCGGCACCCTGCTGGTCCTGCAGCGTCGCCGCCGCTCCTGACCGCCGGCTCCTGAGCAACACCATCCACTGAACCGCAGAACGGCCCGGGACCATCGGTCCCGGGCCGTCTCGCGTCCTGGTTCGCCCAGCCCGCTCGGCAACAGAGTCGCCCAGCCCTGTCTGCGCCCTCGCTGCAACAGAGGAAGGTGGAGCAACAGAGGAAGGTGAACGATCCCCCGAGAGGGATCAGCCGCGGGGGATCTCCTTGAGGTCGAACGTCTCGATGACGTCGCCCTGCTTGAGGTCCTGGAAGTCCGAGAGTCCGATGCCGCACTCGAAGCCGGCCTGCACCTCCCGCACATCCTCCTTGAAGCGGCGCAGCGAGCTGATCTCGCCCTTCCAGATGATCGTCCCCTCACGGAGGAAGCGCACCTTCGAGCCTCGGGTGATCGTGCCGTTCTGCACCATGCAGCCGGCGACGGCACCCACGCGGGGCACCCGGAAGACCTCCCGGACCTCGGCCTCGCCGGTGACGACCTCTTCGAACTCCGGCTCGAGCATGCCGACCATGGCCGACTCGATGTCATCGAGGAGCTTGTAGATCACCTCGTAGGTCCGGATCTCGACGTCCTCGATCTGGGCGAGCTCGCGGGCCTGGCGGGCCGGGCGCACGTTGAAGCCGATGATCGTGGCGCTGGAGGTGGCAGCGAGTTGGATGTCGGACTCGGTGATCCCGCCGACGCCACGAAGGACGAAGCCGATCTTGACCTCGGGCCGCTCCAGCTTGCGCAGCGACTCGGTCAACGCCTCGAGCGAGCCCTGCACATCGGCCTTGACGATCAGGTTGAGCACCGCCTGCTCGCCGGCCTGGATCTGGGCGAAGATGTCCTCGAGGCGCGCACCGTGGGACATGACCGATGCGTCCCTGGCGCGGGAGGCCTCTCGGTGCCAGCGCTCGCGGGTCTCCGCCACGGCCTTGGCCCGACGCTCGTCGGGCGCGACCACGAAGTCGTCGCCGGCCTGGGCGACGTCGGAGAGCCCGAGCACCTCCACCGGGGTGGACGGGCCGGCCTCCTTGACCTGCTCGCCCTTGTCGGTGATCAGCGCCCGCACGCGGCCCCAGGCGGGTCCGGCGACCAGCGGATCGCCGACCTTGAGGGTGCCGCGCTGGACCAGGATCGTGGCGACGGGTCCCCGACCCATGTCGAGGTGCGCTTCGAGCACCGTGCCCCGTGCCCGACCTTCGGGGTCGGCTCGGAGGTCCTCGAGCTCGGCGACGACCAGCAGGTTCTCGAGCAGCTCGTCGATGCCGATGTTCTGCAGCGCAGAGACCTCGCAGACGATCGTGTCGCCACCCCAGGACTCGGGCACCAGGTCGTGTTCGGCGAGCTGCTGTAGCACGCGGTTGGGATCCGCGTTCTCACGGTCGATCTTGTTCACCGCGACCACGATCGGCACCTCGGCGGCGCGGGCGTGCTGGATGGCCTCCAGGGTCTGGGGCATGACGCCGTCGTCCGCTGCCACCACCAACACGACGATGTCGGTCGAGTCCGCACCACGGGCACGCATGGCGGTGAACGCCTCGTGGCCCGGAGTGTCGATGAACGTCAACGGCTTGCCGTCCTTCAGCACCTGGTAGGCGCCGATGTGCTGGGTGATGCCGCCGGCCTCTCCCGCGACGACGTTCGCGTTGCGGATCTGGTCGAGCAACTTGGTCTTGCCGTGATCGACGTGGCCCATGACGGTGATCACCGGCGCACGGTGCGGCAGCGACTCGTAGTCCAGGTCCTCGTCGTCGCCCAGGTCCAGGACCTTCTGGAGCTCGACCTCCTGCTCCTCACCCGGGTTGACGAGGCGGATCTCCGCGCCAACATCGGTGGCGAACAGCTCGATCATGTCGTCGGTCAGCGACTGCGTGGCCGTGACCATCTCTCCCTGCTGGAGCAGGAAGCGCACGACGTCGGCAGCGGTGCGGTTGAGCTTGGGACCGAGGTCCTGCGGCGTGGACGCCCGCTCGATGACGCTGACCCCCTCCGGTACCGGCGCAGTGGCCGGCGTGTAGGTGGGGATGTCCATCGGCTGGAGCTCTTCGCGGTTGCGACGACGACGCCCCTTGCGACGCGGCGGACGCGGCCCGCCACCGGGACCACGACCGCGGCCGGGGCCCCCACCAGGTGCTCCACCGCCACCGGGCGGAAAACCGCCACCGGGACCGCGGTTGAATCCACCGGGACCACCCGATCCACCTGGACCGCCGGGCGCACCACCGGGGCGCGGACCGCGGCCGGGAGGACCACCGGGCGATCGGCCCGGACCGCCCTGACGGGACGGAGCGGGTCCGCGACCGCCCAGACCAGGCGGCGGCGGGATCGGCTTGCCGGTTCGCGACAGCGGCGGACCGGGTGGCGGCGGGATCGGCTTGCCCGAGCTGGACAGCGGCGGGCCAGCAGGGGCGGGCGCCTCGCCGGGCGACGTCGACGTCGGAGCGGACGCGGTGTCGCTCGGAGCGGACGTGGTGTCGGTCGGCGTCGAGGCGGCAGGTGCGGCAGGTGTCGGCGTGGAACCGGTCGACGAGGGAGCGCCGGTCCGGGGGCCCTGCGGGGCCCGAGCCGCTGGTGCTGCACCGGCGGGCGGACCGGCGGGGCGGGCCGCAGGCGGACGCTGGGCAGCTGGGGCGACGTCGGGATCGACCGGTCGGGGAACGGGACGACCGCTGGCCGGCTTCGACGACACAACCTTGCGGGCGGGCTCCGCAGCAACGGGCGTCTCGACCGACGCGGATGCGGCCGGCGCGGATTGCACCGACGTCGTCGGCTCCGGTGCGGGCGCCGCGGTCGGCTCGGCCGGCGCCGCGGTTGCAGGCGGGGCCGGCACCGCCTGAGCGTCGGGCGCAGCTGCGGCCGGCACGGCACCATCGGTGGCCGGCGCAGCGGCCTCGGCGGCCGGGGCGCTCTTGGCAGGCGCCTTCTTGGCAGGCGCCTTCTTGGCCGCCGCCTTCTTGGCGGGCTTCTCCTCCGCCGGCTGCTCGTCGCGGATCAGGCCCTCTCGCTCGGCCTTGCGACGAACTTGGTCGGCATACGCGCCGTCGAGGGAGGAAGAGTGGCTCTTCACCCCGTACCCGAGCGCGTTGCAGAGATCGATGCACTCCTTGTTGGTCAGACCGAGCTCTTTCGCGAGCTCGTAGACACGCTGCTTTGCCAAGACGTTCCGTTCGTTGTCAGTCGTTCGCCATCAGTCGCTCGCACACGGTGTTCCATGACCCGCTCTCGGGCGCGACAGACCCTTTGAGCGGCCCTCCATCCAAGCACGGATCCGGCGCGGACACGAACCACATCCGGGCCGGCGAGACCGATCCGGCAGATCCTGGCCCCCAGTCAACGACGCCGGGGCAGCATCTCCCAGCCGGGCCGGGTGCCGTCGGGCGGTTCAGTCCGAGCCGTCGGGTTCCGGTGCCGTCCCCGCGGTCAGTGCCTCGTCAGCTGCTGCCTCGAGCGCGGACTCGACCTCGTCGGTCGCCACCTCGTCGAGCTCGGACTCCTCCTCGTCGACCTCCGCCGCGGCGATCACGTCGGTGACCTCGTCCACCGCCTCGGCGACGTCGCCCGCCAACTCCTCGGCGACGGCCTCTTCGACCGCTTCGACGTCAGCCTCGGCCTGAGCGGCCTCCCACTGCTCGAGGGTCCACGCAGGCGAACCGTCGCTCGGCTGCCACATCTGCTCGCCGGTCTCCGGATCCACGATCCAGGCGCCCTCGGCATAGGCGTCAGTGCCGTAGGTGCGCTCATAGGCCTCTTGCTCGGCGATGTCGGTCTCGGAGCGGATGTCGATGCGCAGACCGCTCAGGCGCGTGGCGAGACGGGCGTTCTGGCCCTCCTTGCCGATCGCGAGCGAGAGCTGGAAGTCGGGCACGATGACCTCGGCGGTCCTGTTCACCTCGTCGATGCGGACCTCCTTGACCTTCGCGGGCTGGAGGGCCTTCATCACGAAGTCGTGGCGGTCGTCGCTGAACGGGACGATGTCGATCTTCTCTCCCCGCAGCTCGTTGACGACCATCCGGACCCGGGCCCCACGGGCGCCCACGCAGGCACCGACCGGGTCGACGTTGGGATCGTTCGACCACACGGCGATCTTGGTGCGCTGACCGGGCTCCCGGGCACAGGCCTTGATCTCCACGATGCCGTCGGCGATCTCGGGCACCTCGAGCTCGAAGAGGCGCCGGATCAGGCCCGGATGCGTGCGGGACACCACGATCTGCGGGCCCTTGATGGTCTTGCGGACCTCGACGATGTAGGCCTTGACCCGCTCACCGGGCTCGGGACGCTCGTAGTTGACCTGCTCCGACTGCGGCAGCAGCGCCTCCACGCGGCCGAGGTCGAGCAGCGTGTAGCGAGCGTCGGACTGCTGGATGATCCCGGTGACGATGTCGCCCTCCCGGCCCGCATACTCCTCGTACTTGAGCTCACGCTCGACCTCTCGGATCCGCTGGGACATCACCTGGCGCACGGTCTGCGCTGCGATCCGGCCGAAGTCGTCGGGCGTGACGTCCATCTCCGGTCCGGTCGGCAGGTTGTCCTCGTCGAGCTCCTGCGCGAACACGCGCATCTCGCCGGTCTCGGTGTCGATGTTCACCCAGACGAACTCGTAGTCGTCGTTCTGCTTCTTGTACGCGGCTTCCAGCGCCTCGGCCAGCGCCGCGAACAGCGCGTCCTTGGAGATCCCCCGGCTCTCGGCGAGGGCGTCGAGCGCTTCCATCATCTCGGGGTTCATGCTGTGGCCTCAGTTTCGTCGGTGCTGTCGGAATCGGTGCTGTCGGAGTCGGTGCTGTCGGAATCGGTGCTGTCGGAATCGTCGGTGTGGTCAGGGCTGCCGGGAAGATCGGCCTCGCCAGAGGGAGGTGCGTCCTCAGCAGCACGTGCCACGCCCTTGGCTCTGGGCTGCTTGCCCGGCTTGGGGTTGGTCGCCCACACGAAGACGGTGTGGGCCGAGGTGACGTCGGCGACCGCAACGGTCCGGTGCTCGCCACCGTCGGACGTCGTGATGGTGATGGTGTCGCCGGTCGCGGCGCTCAGCACGCCGTCGAGACGTCGGGCTCCGTCGACGCCCGGGCGCAGCTTGACCTTCACCTGCTCACCCACCGCGCCGGCGAAGTGCTCTGCCGTGCGCAGCTTGCGCTCCAGGCCCGGGCTCGACACCTCGAGCAACGACGTGGACGCGAAGGACCCGTCCTCGTCCATCGAACGGGAGATGCGTCTCGACGCGTCGGACAGGGTGTCGATGTCGACGCCACCCGGCCGGTCGAGCAGGACCCGAAGGGTGCCGCTGGCATCCTCGATGTCGTAGACGGTGACGTCCAGATCCTGGGCCACGGGAGCGACGAGGCGCGCGAGACGGTCAGCGGTCGTCGTCACCGTGACACCTCCTGCGTCGCTCGATCGTCACCTCATCGCCGGGCTGGTCCCGGCGTCCGGATCATGGAAAAGGCGTGGGCAACGCCCACGCCTCCCGGAAGTCCGAACGGCCTGCAGTATAGATCCCCGGCGAAGCCGATGGCGGATCGCCATGGATCGCCCCCACGGAGCGCCCGCTCCGCCTCCAGCGGGACAGGCTCACACCCAGCCAGCGCCGGGAACAGGAGCGCCGGGTCAGATGACGTCAGTACGAACGGGCGACGACGGCGACGAGACCGTCGTCGTCGACCGATACCGGGATGTCGCCGTCAGCGTTGAGCAGGCAGCGCACGGTGATGGCATCCGATCCCAGCTGCTGCACTCCCCCGTCCGCGAGCGCCGACCAAGGGATGCGGGCGAAGCCGGTCGCCGCGACCTCCGCCGCCTCGGCGACGGTCGACACGTCCGCCGTCCTCGACTCACGCAGCGCGAGCGCCTGATCGAACATCGAGGTCTGTATGGCGTGGAGCAGCTCGGGCACCCGGGTGCTCACCTCGACGATCGGCACCGGCACCTTGGCGGACTCGTCACGACGGACCACCACGACCTGGCCGTCGGCAAGGTCCCGGGGACCGACCTCGATGCGCACCGGCACGCCCTTGAGCTCCCAGTCGGTCGCCCGGCGGCCGAACGGGGTGGACACCCGGTCATCGAGCCGGGCCCGGACGCCGGCCGCCACCAGCCGCTCGACGAGCTCGCCGGCTGCAGCGGTGACCGTTCCGTCCTCGTCGCGGACCACCAGCACCACGGCCTGGGTGGCGGCCAGTCGGGGCGGGACCCGCAGGCCGGCGTCGTCGCCGTGGGCCATGATCAGCCCGCCCATCATGCGTGTCGACACGCCCCACGACGTGGTCCAGCAGAGGTTCTGAGTCCCGGACTCGTCGAGGTAGTCGATCTCGAAGGCCCTCGCGAAGTTCTGGCCGAGCTCGTGGCTGGTGCCCATCTGCAGCGCCTTGCCGTCGCCCATCATCGCCTCGCACGTCAGCGTGTTGGTCGCTCCGGCGAAGCGCTCCTCGGGGATCTTCACGCCCGGGATCACGGGGATGGCGAGGACGTCGACCATGAAGTCCTGGTACACGTCGGTGAGGATCCGACGGGCGTAGGCGCGGGCGTCGTCCTCGGTGGCATGCGCCGTGTGGCCCTCCTGCCAGAGGAACTCGCTGGTCCGCAGGAAGGTGCGGGGGCGCAGCTCCCAGCGCACGACGTTGGCCCACTGGTTCAGCAGCAGCGGTAGATCCCGGTACGACTGGACCCACTTGGCCATGTACTCGCCGATGACGGTCTCCGACGTGGGCCGGACGACGACCGGCTCCTCGAGCTCCTTGCCGCCGCCGATCGTGACGACCGCCAGCTCGGGGCTGAAGCCCTCGACGTGCTCCGCCTCTCGGTGGAGGTACGACTCGGGGATGAACAGCGGGAAGTACGCGTTCTCCGCGCCGGCCGCCTTGATGCGGGCGTCCACCTCGGCGACCATCCGCTCCCACAGCGCGTAGGCGTAGGGCCGGATGACCATCGTGCCGCGAACGGGGCCGTTGTCGGCCAGCTCCGCCTTGTTCAGCACGTCCTGGTACCAGCGGGGGAAGTCGTCCTCCCGAGGGGTCAGGACCGGCGCCTTCTTCTTGCCCTGCTTGGGCGGCGTGGGCTGCTGCGGTGCACCCTGGTGCTGTTCGGCCATGGCGGGCGAGCCTACCGGTGCACCACGCGGTCCTCTGCGGTCGGTTCGTCGCCGGAGCGGCGCGGGCCCCGACCGATCTAGCCTTCGACGATGGCTCGTTCACCGCTCAAGGTCGCCGGGGCCGTCGCACTCGGGGCCGGCCTGGTCGCGATCGGAGCGATCGCCGGGGTCGGTGTCGCCGGACGGCGCATCCGGGAGACCAACCACCCCGAGACCGACGCGCTCCTGCGCCCGCCCGACGATGTCGTGCACCGCACGATCCGCTCCGACGACGGCGCCGAGATCCACCTGGTCGAGCGGGGCGAGGGTCGGCCGCTGCTGCTGCTGCACGGCGTGACGCTGCAGTGGTGGGTGTGGGGTGCGCAGCTCAACCTGCTGTCGGAGCGCTACCGCGTGCTCGCATGGGACATGCGGGGCCATGGCCGGTCGACGGTCGGCGAGGAAGGCATCACGCTCGAGGCGGTGGCCGACGACATCGCTGCGGTGCTCACCGAGCTCGATCTGCGCGATGCGATCGTGGTCGGCCACTCGATGGGTGGGATGGCGTTGGGCCGGTTCTGCGCCCGCCACGAGGATCTGATGGTCGAGCGTTGCGGCGCACTGATGTTCCTCGACACGAGCGCCGCTCCCCTGGCCCTGCCGGCGTTGCTCGAAGGCAGCACGAGGGCACAGGAGATCGTGCGACGAGCGGCGTACGCCGGCACCGCCCGGCCCCGAATGCGCTACGCGTGGCCCGACACCAACACCTCGCTGCTCATGGTCCGCGCTGCGTTCGGCCGTCACCCCAGCATCGAAGCCGTCGACGACGTCCGGGAGATGCTCGCCGAGATGGACCACGACAACCTCATCGCCGCCGGCCGAGCCATCGTCGATCACGACGTGCGCCAGGACCTGACCCACGTCAAGGTCCCGGCGATGGTCGTCGTCGGCTCCGCCGACCTGCTGACCCCCGTCGGTCAGTCCAAGGTGCTGGCGGCCGCCATGCCGGGCTCGGTGCTGCGCGTCCTGCCCGGCGTCGGTCACCAGACCATGCAGGAGGCACCGGGGCGCTTCGCTGAGCTCATCGACGAGCTCGCCAGCATGGCCGGCTGACCATCGACCTTGTACGCCACGGTCGCCGATGCGGTCGACCACGTACAAGTACCGCAGCACCTGTCGAACTTGTACGCCACGGGCGCCGATGCGGTCGACCACGTACAAGTACCGCAGCACCTGTCGAACTTGTACGCCACGGGCGCCGATGCGGTCGACCACGTACAAGGTCGACGGAACCCGCCCGCGTCAGTCGAACCGCTTGTGGATCAGCTCCACACGCTGCTCCGACGCGTTGGCGTCATCACCCTGTTCGTCCAGCAGCGCAGCGCGATCCTTCTCCGCCTCCCGGCGGGCCTTCTCCACGTCGACGCGCGCCAGCGCGGCGTCGGTGCCGTGCTCCGCGATGTACTCGGCCCACTCGACGAGGGTGCCGACCATCTCGTCCTCGGGAACCACGGCCACGTTGGTGCCCTTCACGAACAGGTGACCCCGGTGACGCCCGGCGGCGATGCCGATGTCGGCGTCGCGGGCTTCGCCGGGTCCGTTCACGACGCAGCCCATGACCGCGATCTGCAGCGGCAGCTGACGGTCCGCGAACGCGTCGCGTGCCGCCTCCGCGATCTGGATCACGTCGACCTCGGCGCGGCCGCAGCTCGGACAGGCGATGAGATCCACGTTCTTGCGCTCGCGAAGGCCGTAGGCCTCCAGCAGCGCTCGACCCGCTCTGGCCTCCTCGATCGGATCAGCGGTGAGCGAGTACCGGATCGTGTCGCCGATCCCCTCGGCCAGCAGGGTGGCGATGCCGGCCGTCGCCTTGATGAGGCCGCCGGGCAGCGGACCGGCCTCGGTCACGCCGAGGTGCAGCGGGTGGTCGGTGGCCTCGGCCAGCTGGCGGTAGGCCTCGATCATCAACGGGACGTTGGACGCCTTGACCGAGATCTTGATCTGGTCGAAGCCGACCTCGTCGAAGTAGGCGATCTCGGTCATCGCGGACTCGACCATCGCTTCGGGGGTGACGGTGTCGCCGTACTTGGCGTAGAGCGACGGGTCGAGCGAGCCGCCGTTGACGCCGATGCGGATCGGAACTCCCCGGTCGCGGGCCTCCGACGCCACCGCCTTGATGTGCTCGGGCTTGCGGATGTTGCCCGGGTTGAGTCGCAGCCCGTGGACCCCCGCCTCCAGCGCGGCGAGCGCCATCTTGTACTGGTGGTGGATGTCGGCGACGATCGGCAGCGGGCTGCGCGGCACCATCCGGGCCAGGCCCTCCGCCGCCTCCATCTCGTTGCACGTGCAGCGGACGATGTCGCAACCGGCCGCCGCCAGGGCATAGATCTGCTGGAGGGTCCCGTCGACGTCTGCGGTGCGCGTCGTCGTCATCGACTGGACGGTGATCGGCGCGCCTCCACCGACCGCGACCGACCCGACCCGGATCTGGCGGGTGTTGCGGCGGGGGAAGGTGACTGCTCCGGCGTCCACGGGTTCAGACTACGGGCGCAACCGCGATCAGGTGCTGACGCCCCGGGTGATGTCCAGGTACATCGCCGCCACGAACAGGAGCCCGAGCACCATCACCACTCCGTACGCCACGGGGATCATGTTGGACACGTCGGCCAGGTAGCGGCGGGTCTGGCGCCGGCGCATCTCCTGGGCCTTCTCGTACACCGCGATCGCCACGTGGCCACCGTCGAAGGGCAGCAGCGGGATCAGGTTCAACACGCCGAGCATGATGTTCAGCCCGATGAGCAGGCCGATCAGGTTGCTCCAGCTCTCGGCGGTCATCTCCGAGCCGAACATGACGATGCCGACGATCGACACCGGCCGCTCGGCGCCTGCCGATGCCGATTGCGCAGCAGGCGTGGGCTCATCCACGGTGTCGGCAGGCTCGGCACCGGTGGCGGTGTCGTACAGGAAGCCCACGATGTTCGGCGGCCACAGGACGCGTGCCGTCCCGGCGACCGTGGCGCCCACGTAGCGACCGAACTCGGTGACCGAGGAGCCGACGGCGGCCGGCAGCGAATCGGTGGTCAGGACCGCCTGCTGGCCGATGCCCAGGAAGGCTGCGGGTGCCACCGTGTCGACAGCGGAGCCGAGGTCGACGACGTGGTCGTTGCGGGTGCCGTCGGCGGACGCTGTGGTGACGGTGACGTTGCCTTTGTCGAGCGAGTCGCCCGCAGCGACCGCGGCGGTCAGGTCGGAGGCTCGGATGATCGGACGACCGTTGACCGCCACGACCTCCTCGCCGGACTCGAGCCCGGCGCGGGACACCTCACCGTTCGGTTGCGTCGCACCGACGACGACGCGCTCCCCGTTGTCGACCAGGTCGAGGTCCTCGCCGATCGTCCCGATCACGCGGGCACGCTGCGACAGGGTGACGGGCACGGTCTGCTCGCTGCCGTCACGACGGATGATCAGGTCGACGGTGCCCGGCTCCTCCGCAGCGATCAAGGCGCGGAAGTCGTCGTAGGTCTCGAACGTCTGGCCGTCGAAGCTGACCAGTTCGTCGCCTTGCCGGAGCCCGGCCGCCTCCGCCGCGCTGCCGGGCGTGATGTTGCCGATCTGCCAGCGATCGCCGTCGGGATGGCCGATGAACGCGAACTGCACGACCAGCAGCACGAAGGCGATGAGGAAGTGCATGGTCGAGCCGGCCACCGCGACCGCCAGGCGGTTGCGGAAGGGCGCCTGGCGGTAGGTGCGGGGCTCGTCCGCAGGATCGACCTCCTCCATGGAGGTCATGCCGGGGATCTTCACATACGCACCGGCGGGGATCGCCTTGATGCCGTACTCGGTCTCACCCCGCTGGAAGGACCAGATGCGTGGGCCGAAGCCGATGAAGAACTCGGTGACCTTCATTCCCGACCACTTGGCGGCCATGTAGTGGCCGAGCTCGTGCAGGAAGATCATGACGACGATCGCCAGGATGACGACGACGATCGGCAGGCCCTTCCAGATGCCGAGCGCCACGATCAGCGCGATGAGCGCGCCGAGGCGCAGCGCCCGGGTCAGCGGCGTGCCCAGCACCCCGGCCATCTCGTCACGCTCCTGGGTGATCGATGCGGCGTCGTGGCCGGGCTGGGTCGAGACGGGTTGGGTCGACGGGGTCGACGGGACGGGCGGGACCAGCGGCTCGGTCGGTTCCGCATCCTGGCCGGGTCGAGGATCGTGGATCGTCATGCCGCGACCTCCGCGTCGAGCAGCTCCCTGGTGATCGCACGGGCCGCGGCATCGGCGGCGAGCACCGCGTCGAGCGAGTCGGCCGGGGTGCCGTCCCAGCGGTCGAGCGACCGCTCGACCAGCTCGGCAATGCCGCTCCACGCGATGCGCCCGTCGAGGAAGGCGTCGACCGCGACTTCGTTCGCCGCGGACATCCAGGCCGGCGCGGTGCCGCCACTACGCCCCGCTCGTTCGGCCAGGTCCAGGCAGCGGAAGGTGGCCCGGTCGGGCGGCTCGAAGGTGAGCTCGAAGCGCTGCGTCAGGTCCATCGACCCGAACGGCGTGCCGATCCGGTCGGGGTATGCCAGCGCGTAGCCGATGGGCAGGCGCATGTCGGGCATCGACAGCTGGGCGATCGTGGCACCGTCGGTGAACTCGACCATGGAGTGCACGATCGACTGCGGGTGCACGACCACGTCGATGTCGTCGTAGTCGACGTCGAACAGCTCGTGGGCTTCGATGACCTCGAGGCCCTTGTTCATGAGCGTGGAGCTGTCGATCGTGATCTTGGGGCCCATGCTCCACGTGGGGTGCGCCAGGGCGTCCTCCCTGGTCACGGTGGACAGGTCGTCGGCGCTGCGACCCCGGAACGGTCCGCCCGACGCGGTCAGCACGATGCGACGCAGACGCCGGGTCCCCTCGCCGGCTCGCAGGCACTGGTGCACCGCGCAGTGCTCGCTGTCGACCGGCACGATCTCAGCACCGGGCGTGTTGCGCACGGTGCGCACCACCGGTCCGGCCGCGATCAGCGACTCCTTGTTGGCCAGCGCGAGCCGTCGACCTGAGCTCAGCGCCGACATGGTCACGCCCAACCCGGCGAAGCCCACCACCGCGTTCACCACGACGTCGGCGGACGCGGCGGCCTCGGCCAGCGCGTCCGGCCCGCCCTCGACCCTGGTGCCCGCCGGGATCAGGTCCCGCAGCTCGGCCACCCGGTCGACGTCCGCGACGACGACAACCTCGGGTCGTACCGCGGCAGCCTGCTCGGCGAGCGCGACCACGTCGGAGCCGGCGCCGAGCGCGGAGATGCGGAAGCGGTCCTGCTCGGCCGCCACGACGTCGAGCGTCTGCGTGCCGATGGACCCCGTGGAGCCCAGCAGGGCGACGGTCGTCATTCGGCCGCCATCGTACCGAGGCGGTGCGACAGGACCCCTCGCGCCGCGATGGAGACCGGGAGTCCTTTCAGGTACTCGAGCCGCTGGGAAGGCCACGACGTCGAGAGCCGACTCAAGTTGGAAGGCGTTGCTTGCAGATGGTGTCGCGCAGGGTCGTCGAGAGGAAGGGCGGACCCATGGATGTTCGTCGTACCGCGGTCGCTGCGGTGTTCGTCGCGTTGGCTGTTGTGGCTGGTGGGCTTGTCGGGGTGTCGCCGGTTGCGGCCGCTCCGATCACGTCGCAGCGCACGGAATGCAAGGGCGAAGCTTCCGGGGCAGCTCGTCGACCTCCGTGCATGCTTGCGTTGTGACAGCACATTGTCACCTTGTATCGTGCGTGCATGACCGTCGCCAACTACCGGGTCTCGGAACGTGGCCAGATGGCGTTGCCCGCCGAGGCGCGCCGACGTTGGAACCTCACCGACGGCGGCGCGGTCGAAGTCGCCGATCTCGGCGATGTGCTCCTCATCGTTCCCGCCGGGCGAGGTGGGCTCCGCGGGGTGCTCCGCGACGCGGTCGACGAAGCCGGCGGCTACGAGCGCCTCGTCGAGCGGGTGACCGCCGACGATCCGGACCTGGCTTGAGCGCCATCCTGGTCGACGACCACCTGCTCCTCCGCCTGCTCCTGGACGACGAGCCGAGTGACCTTCGCTCGGCCGGCACCAGGATCGCGACGACCGGGCTCTGGTACCACCGGTTGTGTCGCGCCCTCGCCGACGAGGCCGTCGTGGGTTCCATGTCACGCCGGCTCGGCGCGGTCGGCGACGACATCGCCGTCGACGTGCTCGCGTCCGTCGTCGAGC
>JACDJC010000309.1_pt1 | contig 61218 bp, 51 predicted proteins | sample 7454191 | NCBI WGS metagenome assembly JACDJC01 (sample SAMN14253291, study PRJNA609438) | sludge metagenome | isolation source: sludge after 25d culture with pyrite and EDTA | collected 2018-12-20 | reverse complement strand
TCTCATCGAAAGCGAGCTCTTCGGCCACGAGAAAGGCAGCTTCACGGGGGCGGACCGCCAGCACAAGGGCTATTTCGAACGCGCCCGCGGCGGCACGATCTTCCTGGACGAAATCACCGAGATGTCCATGGAACTGCAGGTACGCCTGCTGCGTGTGCTGGAAACCGGCCGTTTCATGCGTGTCGGCGCCCACGAGGAAATCGAGGCCGACGTGCGCGTCGTCGCGGCCACCAACCGCAACCCGGAACAGGCGGTCGCGGGCGGGGCGCTGCGCGAGGACCTCTATCACCGGTTGAGCGTCTTTCCGCTGGAGCTGCCCCCTTTGCGCGAGCGGGAAGACGACGTGATCCTGCTGGCCGAGCATTTCCTGCAGAAGCTGAACGACGAGAACAACACCCGCAAGACCTTCGCGCCCGAAGCGGTCAAGGCCATGCGCGAGTATTCCTGGCCGGGGAACATCCGGGAACTGCGCAATTACGTATATCGTAGTTACATTCTGGCGGACGACGTGATCAAGGGCGATTTCAATTCGTTCGAGCTGGAGGCGCATTCGGCCGGCTGGGGGTCGGAGATCCTGGTGCCGGTGGGGGTGCCGTTGGCGGAGGCCAACCGGCAGTTGATTCTGGCCACCTTGAAGCAGTGCGGGGGGGTGAAGAAGACGGCTGCCGAGATGCTGGGCATCAGCCTCAAGACCTTGTACAACCGGCTGGAAGAATACGGGGCGGATACGGATCTGGACGGGTCGTCGAATCCGCTGCGGTAGGCTTGCCCAACGATAGGTACGAAGATTGCTGGCGCCCTGCCAACTTGCTTTGTAACCTATCCGAGCGTGGGCATGAGTATCTATCTGAACGAAAAGGCGGAAGCGCGCGTCAGCATCGTCGTGCTGACCTACAACCGCCGGGCGCGGGTCTTGGGGTTGCTGCGCCGGCTCCAGGCGCTGGCCGGCGACTGGCCCATCATCGTGGTGGACAACGGCTCCATGGACGGCACCGCGGCGGCGGTGGCCGCGGCTTTTCCGTCCGTGCTGCTGATCAGGGCGAAACGGAACCTGGGCGCCGCGGCGCGCAACATCGGCGCGGCCTACGTCCATACCCCCTATATCGCTTTCTGCGACGACTACATGCAATGGGAGCCCGACGCCCTGGAGCGCGGCGTCCGGCTGCTCGACGGCGCACCGGACGTCGCGGTGCTCAGTTCCCGCATATGGAAGGACGGCGACCCCGCGGGCGATGAGGACGGCGGGGCGCAACACCCGGCCTTCCAGGGCTTTCTCGCGGGCGCATGCATGGTGCGGACGCGCGCGTTCTGCGATGTGGGCGGCTATTGGCCGCCGCTCTTCAACGGCGGGGAAGAAGTACTGATGGCGCTGGACTTGGTGGAGCGCGGCTGGCGCATCGTGTATGCCGCCGATGTGGTCGCCCGCAGCCTGCCGTCGCGCCGCGAGGAAGCCGATGCGCGCAACCGCCTGCTGTTGCGCAATGTGATCTGGGTGGCCTGGATGCGCCTGCCCATGCGGGCGGCGTGGCGCATCACGGCGCAGCAGCTCCGCCGCGCCTATCGGCGGCGCTGTCTATGCCGCACCGCGCTGGGGGCGATCGCGGGGCTGCCGCGGGTGCTTTCCCACCGCCAGGTAGTGTCGGCCGCGGCTCAGCAAATGAAGCCGACCCTGGGATTCTGAACGTCCCGGTTCACGCGCTTGCCCGGCGGCGGATCCGGAATCCGTATTTCCTCGGGCGTTTCGCGCGGCGGCAGTTCGATGTCCTCTTCCGGCTCCTCTATGGGCGGTGTTTCGGGCGGTGTTTGTGGAATGCCGTCGGGCGGATCGGGCGGCGTGGGTACGTGAGCGCGCTGCGATCCCGCCGATATTTGAAAATTCTGCGTGGTGTGCATGGGGTCCTCCGGGGCTGGATGGCCGGCCGGCCGGCCGCGCCTTCGGATGCCCGGCAAATCGCGTGCCCGGCATCGAAGGCGGGGCGCGGCGGCGCCAGGCACGGCACTTGCTGCGGGGCTCCCAGGCCATGACGCGGATGGACCGCAACCGCGTTGCGTTCGGTGTCATGGTGTCCAAAGCCTTGAAGGGAGAAAACTGTGGCTCTGAACATACTTGCTGTTTCATCGGAAGTGTACCCTTTGGCGAAGACCGGGGGGCTGGGGGATGCGGTGAGCGGCCTGGCGGCGGCCCTGTCATCGGGCGCGGCGCGGGTGACGGTGCTGCTGCCCGCTTATCAAGGCGTTTCCAGCCACGTCGATCGAATGCGGCGGGTGGCCACATTGACGGATCTGCCGGGCGGCGACGCGGAGCTGTGGGCGGCCCATTGCCCGGAACTGGACTTGCCGGTGCTCCTGCTGAAGAACGACGCCCTGTATGCGCGCAGCGGCCTGTATCTGAAGCCGGACGGCACCGAATACGAGGACAACGCCGTACGGTTCGCCGCCTTGTCCCAGGCGGCGGCCAGGATCTGCCAGGGCATATTGGGCCTGCAGCGCCCGCATGTGGTGCATGCGCACGACTGGCATGCGGCGCTGGTGCCCATCTATCTGCGGCAGCGGCGGGTCGAGGACGTGAAATCCGTGCTGACGCTGCACAACATCGCCTTCCAGGGCGTCTTCCCCATGTCGCTGGCGCCCCGCCTGGGCATCGAAGAGGCCTATTGCACGTCCGACGGGCTGGAGCATTGGGGGCAGATGAACTTCCTGAAGGGCGGCATCCGCTATGCCGACCTGATCACCGTGGTCAGCGGCAATTATGCGCGCGAGATCCTGACGCCCCGCTTCGGCTGCGGCCTGGAGCACATGCTGACGCAAAGGCGGGCCGACCTGATTTCGATACCGAACGGCATCGACACCGTGCTGTGGAATCCCCGGGCGGACCAGTTCCTGGATGGCGAAGGCTTCGATGCGGAATGCCTGGAGAACAAGCAGCGGTACAAAAAAGCCTTGCAGGAATTCTTCGGCCTGGCTCCCGTGGCCGGGACGACGCTGATGGCGATGGGCAGCCGCCTGACCACTCAGAAAATGGCCGACGTGGCGATGGCGGCGATTCCCCGCGCGCTGGACGCCCACCCGGACCTGCAGGTGTGCGTCATGGGGCAGGGCGAAAAGGGCCTGGAGCAAGGCCTGCTGCAAGTCGCCGAGCGCTATCCCGGACGCTGCGGGGTGCACGTGGGCTTCGATGAGCCGCAGGCGCATCTGCTCCATGCCGGCGCCGATGTGCTGCTGCACGGCAGCCGCTTCGAGCCCTTCGGCCTGACGCCGCTGTACGCCATGCGCTATGGCTCGGTCCCGATAGGATCCAGGGTGGGCGGCATGGCCGACACCATCGTCGACCCGGGCGGCGGCGTATCGACCGCCGCCATGCGCGCCGCCAACGGCATACTGTTCGACGGCGAGCAGCCGGACGACATGCTGGGAGCGATACACAGGGCCATGGCGCTGCGGCGCACGCCGGACGTCTGGCGCGCCATCCAGGTGAACGGCATGAAAACCGACTACAGCTGGGAGAAATCCGCGCCGGCCTATCTCAGCGCCTACCAGGCGCTGCGCCCGGACGTCATGCTGGGCCGCATTCCCGAGCGCCGCAGCGCCGTGGTCGGCGCGCGCGGCTGGAAGCCCGTGTTGCCGGCAGCGCTGCGCAATGCGCCGGTATCCGGACCGTCCACGGGCGTGGCCATGGGGCGGTCCGCGCTCAAAGGGCTGGAGGTCGGAGGCGCGATATCCGCCCGTGAACCGTCCGCAGCCTGATCATGCGTATCTATCACTTGCGCCATGCGTCCGACCGGCCCGATTGGGCGGCGGTATGCAGCCACGTGAAAGGCCTGGGCTTCGACCATTTGCTGGTTTCGCCGCCCACGGACGAGCTGGAACGGCTGGCCGGCCCGCTCGCGCGCGAATGCGGACGCGCGGGCCTGGCCTTGCTGGCCGACCTGGACCCGCCGGCGGAAGCAGGCCCGGACGCTTGGGCCGAAGCCGCGCTGGCCGGACTGGGAGCGGGCCTGGCGGGTCTGCGGGTGCTCCAGCCGTCCCGGCTGGACGGCCGGGCCTGGGCCGGCATGATCGCGCACATGCATGAACGCCACCCCGACGCATCGTTCCTGGCATGGACGCCGGGGCTCAGCCGCCAGCAGCTGCTGGATCTGGCCGACTCGGGCTTCGACCACGTCTTCTCGTCCCTGCCCTGGTGGGACTTCCGCTCGGACTGGCTGGTCGAGGAGCGTGCCCGCCTGCGCGAGGTGGCCCCCGTCATCGCGCCGGTCTACATGCCGGAAGGGCGTGCGCGGCGGGACGACGAGCAACGCGCCTTGCGCTGGCTGTGGACGGCGGCTTTCCTGGGCGACGGATGGCTGGTGCAGGAAGGGCTGGAGGAGCTGGCGGGCGCGGCGGCCCTGCAGGAGATCAATCGCTGGGTCGCGCAGGACGCTTCCGGGACGGCGCGCATCCGGGGGCTGACGGGGCCTTTGTCGCCCGTGACGGCGCTTGCGCGGCTGGATGCGCAAGCCTCGCTTCTTCTGGTGAATCCGCGCGATGACGAAGCCGTGCCCGTCGATGCGCGCCAGGCGGGCGCCCGCCTGCCCGGCAGCTACACGCTGAGCGCGGATGCGGCCGCCTCCCTGCCGGAGCGCCTGCCGCCCGCGGGCTGGCTGCTGCTGCCGCTGGAGCAGTCCAGGCCGGTGCTGATGCCGACGGGCGTCAAAGCCTGGCGGCGCAAAGGCGTCGCCGAAGCGCTGGCCGCGCCGCGCATCGCCATCGAACGGGTCACGCCTTTGGTGGACGACGGCGCGTTTGCCGTCAAGCGCAGCGTGGGCGAGGCCGTGGAGGTCCAGGCCGACATCTTCATGGACGGCCATGCCAAGCTCTCGGCCTGCCTGCTCTGGCGCGCCGTCGACGAGCCGAACTGGCGCCGCGTTCCCATGGCGCTGGTGGACAATCACCGGTGGAGCGCCACCTTTCATCCGGACCGCCTGGGCATGCACTGCTATGCGGTCCAGGCCTGGCGGGACGACTGGCTGAGCTACCGGGACGGCCTGGCCAAGCGCGTGGCGGCCGGCCAGGACGTGGCCCTGGACGTGGAAGAAGGGCGCATGCTCATCGCGCGCTATCGCGACCGCATTCAGGACGAGTTGCCCGACATGGCCAATACGCTGGCGTCGATGCTGCACAGGATAGGCAACCCGCGCTCCACCATGACCCCAGTTCCCAGGAAGAAATCCCTGCTCACGGGCGCCACGCCGGAGACGGGCGCGCGTGACCTGCCGCCCGCCGCGAGCGAGCAGATCGAGTTGCTGCTGTCGGAGCTGTGGTCCAGCATCATGCACGAGGTGCCGGTGCGCCCCTTCGAGACGACGACGCCCAGCCACCCCTTGGTGGTGGAAAGGCGCGAGGCCCGCTATGCGTCCTGGTATGAACTGTTTCCCCGCTCGCAGGCGCCGGAGCCCGGCCGCCACGGCAGCTTCCGGGACGTCATCGCGCGCCTGCCCTATATACGCCGCATGGGCTTCGATGTGCTGTACATGCCGCCCATCCATCCGATCGGGATGACGAACCGCAAGGGCCGGAACAATGCCCTGAAGGCGGAGCCCGACGACCCGGGCAGCCCGTACGCCATCGGGTCCGAGGACGGCGGGCACGACGCCGTGCATCCGCTGCTGGGTTCCATCGAGGACTTCCAGGAACTGGTGAGCGCCGCGCAGGCCGAGCATCTCGAAGTGGCGCTGGATTTCGCCATACAGTGCTCGCCGGACCATCCATGGCTGAAGGCGCATCCCGAATGGTTCGATTGGCGTCCGGACGGCAGCTTGCGCTATGCCGAGAACCCGCCCAAGCGCTACGAGGACATCGTGAATCCGGAGTTCTATGCGAGTTCGGAGCTGGCGCCGGGCAAGGCCGGGCTGTGGAAAGCCTTGCGCGACGTCGTCCTGTTCTGGGTGAGCCAGGGCGTGCGCGTCTTCCGGGTCGACAACCCGCACACCAAGCCCCTGCCTTTCTGGCAATGGCTGATCGCGGAAGTGCAGGGCGCGCATCCCGACGTCATTTTTCTGTCCGAGGCCTTCACGCATCCCAAGCTGATGTATCGCCTGGGCAAGCTGGGCTTTTCGCAGTCCTACACCTATTTCACGTGGCGCCACGGCAAGCACGAGCTGACCGAGTATCTGCTGGAAGTGTCCCGGCCGCCCGTGTCGGATTATTTCCGGCCGCATTTCTTCGTCAACACCCCGGACATCAACCCTCATTTCCTGCAGGAATCCGGCAGGGCGGGCTTTCTGATCCGCGCCGCGCTGGCGGCCACGACCTCGGGCTTGTGGGGCATGTATAGCGGTTTCGAGCTGTGCGAGGCCGCGGCGATCCCCGGCAAGGAAGAATACCTGGATTCCGAGAAATACCAGCTGCGCCATTGGGACTGGGACCGGCCGGGCAACATCGCGCAAGCCATCGCGAGCCTCAACCACATCCGCCGCATCAATCCCGCCCTGCAGATCCAGCAAGGGCTGGAATTCCATCGCGTCGACAACGAGCGGATATTGTTCTTCACGCGCAGCACGCCCGAGCGGGACAACGTGGTGCTGGTGGCGATCAGCCTGGACCCGCATGCGCGCCAGCAGGGATGGCTGGAGCTGCCGGTGGCCGAATGGGGGCTGAGCGGGCGCCCCGTGCCGCTGCACGACCTGCTCGGCGACCAGTATTTCACCGCCCGTGACGCCTGGCGCCAGGTGGAATTGACGCCCGACCAGCCCTTTTTGATCTGGCGGCTGTCTGCCGGGACGGAGGCATGATGGAGACCCAGTGGTACAAGGACGCGGTCATCTACCAATTGCACGTCAAATCCTTCTTTGACGCGAACAACGACGGCCAGGGGGATTTCGCCGGCCTGATCCAGAAGCTCGACTACATCGCCGGCCTGGGCGTGAATACGGTCTGGCTGCTGCCGTTCTACCCGTCGCCGCGCCTGGACGACGGCTACGACATCGCCGAGTACCGCGGCGTGCACGAAGACTACGGCTCGCTGGCGGACGTCCGCAAGTTCATCCGCGCCGCCCACGAGCGCGGCCTGCGCGTGATCACCGAACTGGTGGTCAACCATACGTCGGACCAGCATGCCTGGTTCCAGCGCGCACGCCGCGCGCGGCCGGGTTCCGCCGCCCGCAACTTCTACGTCTGGTCGGACAACGATCAGGCCTATAGCGGCACCCGCATCATTTTCTGCGATACCGAGAAGTCCAACTGGACCTGGGATCCGGTGGCCGGCGCCTACTTCTGGCATCGCTTCTATTCGCACCAGCCCGACCTGAACTACGACAATCCGCGCGTCCTGAAGGCGGTCATCGGGGTCATGCGGTACTGGCTGGACATGGGCGTGGACGGCCTGCGCCTGGACGCCGTGCCCTATCTGGTGGAACGCGAGGGCACGAACAACGAGAACCTGCCGGAGACCCATGCCATCCTGAAGCAGATCCGCGCCGCGCTGGACGCCGACTATCCGGACCGCATGCTGCTGGCCGAGGCGAACCAGTGGCCGGAGGACGCCCAGGAATATTTCGGGAACGGCGACGAATGCCACATGTCCTTCCATTTTCCGCTGATGCCGCGCATGTACATGGCGATCGCGCGCGAAGACCGGCTGCCCATCGTGGACATCATGCAGCAGACGCCGGAAATCCCCCCGGCGTGCCAGTGGGCCATTTTCCTGCGCAACCACGATGAGCTGACGCTGGAAATGGTGTCCAGCAGCGAGCGGGACTATCTATGGGACGTGTACGCGGCCGACCGGCGCGCGCGCATCAACCTGGGCATACGCAGGCGCCTCGCGCCGCTGCTGGAGCGCGACCGCCGGCGGATCGAATTGATGAACAGCCTGCTGCTTTCCATGCCGGGAACGCCGGTGCTGTATTACGGGGACGAGATCGGCATGGGGGACAACATCCATCTCGGCGACCGCGACGGCGTGCGCACCCCCATGCAGTGGAGCCCCGACCGCAACGGCGGGTTTTCCAGGGCGGACGCCGAGCAGCTGTCGCTGCCGGTGCTGATGGGCTCTTTGTATGGCTACGAGGCGGTCAACGTCGAGGCCCAGATGCGCGATCCGCATTCGTTGCTGAACTGGACGCGGCGCATGCTGGCCAAGCGCCAGCAAAGCCACGTGTTCGGCCGGGGCAGCTTGCGCTTCCTGCATCCCGGCAATCGCAAGATCCTGGCCTATGTGCGCGAGTACGAGGGCGCGGTGCTGCTGTGCGTCGCCAATCTCTCCAACGCCTCGCAGCCCGTGGAGCTGGACCTCGCCGCCATGGCGGGGCGGGTGCCGATCGAAATGCTGGGCGGCACGCCGTTTCCCACCATCGGCACGCTGCCCTATCTGCTGACCCTGCCGCCCTACGGATTCTATTGGTTCGAGCTGAGCGAAAACGCCGCGCCGCCGGCCTGGCACGCGAGCGGGCCGCCGCAGATGCCGGAATACATCACGCTGGTGCTGCGGCGGCGGGGCGCCTTCCAGCTGATGGAGGGCTCGCGCCGGGCCCTGAGCCGCGACGTATTGCCGCTGTACCTGGAAAGGCAGCGCTGGTTCGCCGGCCCGCGCCCGCCGGGCGAGATCGGGCTGGCTTATGTCGCGCCGCTCATGGCCGCCGGCGACGGGCGCGGCGTCGAACTCTTTCTGTCGGAAGTCGAGATCGGCGCCGGCCAGGGCGGCGAGCCGGCGCGCTATTTCCTGCCGCTGGGCCTGCGCTGGGAAGAGGAGGCGTCGGGGCCGGCCGGGCAATACGCCCTGGCGCGCGTCCGCCGCGCCGCCGACCTGGGGTGGGCGACCGACGCCCTGACCCTGCCGGAGTTCACGCGGGCGTTGCTGGCGGGCTGGGCGTCCGGGCGTGAAATCGAGTTTGAAACCGCCGCCGGCCGCTCACGCCTGATCTTCCGTGCCGAGGCCGGGTTCGCCGACTGCGAATGGGACGGCGAGCAGAGCGTGGACTGGTTCCCGGGAGAGCAGTCCAACAGCTCGGTGTCCATCGCCCACAAGGCGGTCCTGAAGCTGTTGCGCCGGGTGGTGGCGGGCGAGCACCCGGAGGCCGAGATGACGCGCCGCCTGACCTCGGTGGGCTATGCGAATTCCGCCGCGCTGCTGGGAGAGCTGCGGCGGGTCGACGCGGAAGGCACGCCGCATACGCTGGCCTTGCTGCATGCGCACATACCGAACCAGGGAGACGCCTGGGCCTGGACGCGCGATTATCTGCAGCGCACCCTGGAAAACGCCGCGCTGACGGGAGAAAGCAGGGCGGATTTCGAAGAGGACTTGCGCGGCTACACCACGGTCGCGGGCATCATGGGCGAAAGACTGGCCCAGTTGCATGCGGCGCTGTCGCTGCCCACGGACGATCCGGCCTTCGAGCCCGTCGCCGCGGGCGCGCGCGAGGCGCAGGCATGGGCCGTCCAGGTGGGCGCCATGTTCGACGACGCTTTGGCCGCCGCCGACCGCTGCGCGCTGTCCGACATCGCCGCCCAGCAGCTCAAGGCGCTCCGCAATGCCCGCAAAGCCCTGCGCAAGAGCATCGATGCGCTGGCCGCCGCCCTGCGCGGAACGCAGCGCACGCGCATCCATGGCGACTTCCACCTGGGCCAGATCCTGATCGCCCAGAACGACGTGTACATCATCGATTTCGAGGGCGAACCGGTGCGTTCCCTGGAGGAGCGCCGGGCGAAGAGCACCCGGTGGCGCGACGTGGCCGGCCTGCTGCGGTCCTTCGACTACGCGTGCGCGGTATTCGCATCGTCCGCCGCGCCCGCCGCGCGGCCGGAGGCCCCCGCCGAGCCGGACGCCACGGGCGCTTCGGCGGCGGCGCTGATGGCGCAGCAGCGCCAGGCCTTGCTCGGGCAATTCTGCGAAAGCGCCTCGCAGGCTTTCCTGCGCGCCTATCGGGCCGGCTATGAAAAAGCCATGCGCCCGGACGGGAGCGATGCCGCCGCTGCCGAGCCGCCCGCGGAGGCGGGCGGGAACGAGCCCTTGCTGGAGCTGGCCTTGCTGGAAAAAGCGGCCTACGAAATATGCTACGAGGCGGCGCACCGGCCGGACTGGGTGGCCATCCCGCTGGCCGGGCTGCATCGGGTCGCCCAGCGTTTGCTGCCGCGCGGCGCATCGGGAGAGGCATCATGAAGCCTGCGGATTCCACGGCGCAGGCGCCGGCGCGCGCCGGGCGGGAAGGGCATCGCCTGCTCTTGGGCGAGCTGGACGTGCATCTGCTGGCCGAAGGGCGGCATTGGCGCCTGGCCGACTGCCTGGGCGCCCAATGCATGGACGTCGACGGGGTGGACGGGGTGCGTTTCGCGGTCTGGGCCCCCAATGCCAGGAAGGTGTCCGTCGTCGGCGACTTCAATGACTGGGACGGCCGCCGCCATCCCATGTACCTGAGGCGGGAATGCGGCGTATGGGAGGTCTTCGTGCCGGGCGCGGGCCCCGGCGCGCTCTACAAGTACGAGCTGCAGGCGCCCAACGGCGAGATGCTGGCCTTGAAGGCGGACCCCGTGGCGCGGCGCAGCGAACTGCCTCCGGCCACGGCCTCGGTGGTGGCGGAGCCCGCGGCATTCCGCTGGACGGACGAGGCATGGATGGCGGAGCGCGGGCGGCGCCAGAGGGTGGACGCCCCCTTGTCCATCTATGAGGCGCACCTGGATTCCTGGGCGCGCGATGCGCCGCCGGGGCGGGTATGGAAAGAGACCGGCCCCAGGCTGATCGCCTACGTCCGCGAGATGGGCTTCACGCACCTGGAACTGCTGCCCGTCATGGAACACCCCTTCGGTGGTTCCTGGGGCTATCAGCCGCTGGGCATGTTCGCGCCGTCGGCGCGCTATGGTTCCCCGGCGGATTTCGCCGCCTTCGTCAATGCCTGCCACGAGGCCGGACTGGGCCTGATCCTGGACTGGGTGCCTGCCCATTTTCCGTCCGACCCGCACGGGCTCGCCTGGTTCGACGGCACGGCGCTGTACGAGCATGCCGACCCGCGCCAGGGCTTCCATCCGGACTGGAACACGCTGATCTACAACTTCGGCCGGACCGAGGTGCGGAACTTCCTGATGGCCAGCGCCCTGGAATGGCTGCGGCATTTCCACGTCGACGGCCTGAGGGTGGATGCGGTGGCCTCGATGCTGTACCTGGACTACAGCCGCCAGCCCGGCCAATGGACGCCCAACCGCCATGGCGGCCGCGAAAACCTGGAAGCGGTGTCGTTCCTGCGGGAGTTGAACGCGCTCGTGGCCGAGCAATGCCCGGGCGCCGTCATGATCGCGGAAGAATCCACCGCCTGGCCCGGCGTCACGGCGCTGGTGGGCGGCGGCGGGCTGGGCTTCCATTACAAGTGGAACATGGGCTGGATGCACGACACGCTGAGCTATATGGCGCGGGACCCCATACACCGGACCTATCATCACCATGAAATGACCTTCGGCATGGTCTACGCCTATTCCGAGAACTTCATCCTGCCGCTGTCGCACGACGAAGTCGTCCACGGAAAAGGTTCGCTGTACGGCAAGATGCCGGGCGATGCTTGGCAGCGCCATGCCAACCTGCGGGCCTACCTGGGCTTCATGTGGGGCCATCCGGGCAAGAAGCTGCTGTTCATGGGCGGGGAACTGGCCCAGCAGGCGGAATGGAATCACGAGGCCGCGCTGGACTGGGCCGGCCTGGAGCCCGGCCGGCCCGAGGCGGCCATGCGCGCCGGCATGCAGCGGCTGGTGCGCGAACTGAACGCCCTGTATCGGCGCCTGCCGGCGCTGCACGGCGCGGACGCGGATCCCACCGGCTTCGCGTGGACCGTCGGCGACGACACCGGGAACAGCGTGTTCGCCTTTACGCGCTGGTATGCCGGGCAGTGCGTGCTGGTGGTGTCCAACATGACGCCGGTGCCGCGGCAGGCCTACCGGATCGGCGTGCCGGTCTCCGGCCGCTGGTGCGAGCTGCTGAATACGGACGCGGCCGTCTATGGCGGATCCAACGTGGGCAACGGCGGCGAGGCCTGGACGGCCCCGGTCCCGGCGCACGGCCATGAACAATCGCTTGCGCTGCAGCTTCCGCCGCTGGCGACGCTGATGTTCGTACCGCAGGAGTGCTTGACATGATGCTGCCTGATCGTCTGGAGCCGGGCCTGCCCTATCCGCTGGGGGCGACCAACGACGGCCTGGGAGTCAATTTCGCGGTGTTCTCGGCCAACGCCACCAAGATGGAGCTCTGCCTGTTCGATGCGCGCGGGCGCAAGGAGCTGCGCAGGCTGGCCATGCCGGAGTGCACGGACGAAGTCTGGCACGGCTACCTGCCCAATGCGGGGCCCGGCCTGGTCTACGGCTACCGCGCCCATGGGCCTTACGACCCCAAGCGCGGCCACCGCTTCAACCCCCAGAAGCTGCTGATCGACCCTTATGCGCGCAAGCTGCTGGGCGAGACGCGCTGGTCCGACGCCTTGTTCGGATACCGTGTGCAGCATCCCCGGGCCGACCTCAGCCTGGACAGGAGGGATTCGGCGCCCCTGATGCCCAAGTGCATCGTCACCGACACGCGCTTCCGGCCCGGCGACCTGAACCGGCCGGTGGCGCCGTGGGCGGAGACGGTCATCTATGAAGCGCACGTGCGCGGCATCTCCATGATGCGCGACGACATCCGCAAGGAGTTGCGAGGCACTTGCGCGGCGCTCGCCGACCCGAGGCTGATCGATCATTTGCTGAGGATAGGCGTGACGGCGATCGAACTGCTGCCGGTGCACGCCCATCTGCAGGATCACTTCCTGTTCGAGCGCGGGCTGCGCAACTACTGGGGCTACAACAGCCTTTCCTTCTTTGCGCCGGAGGCCTCGTATCTGCAGAACGGGATGAACAACGACTTGCGCATGGCCATCCGCCGCCTGCGCAGCGCCGGCATCGAAGTCCTGCTGGACGTCGTGTACAACCATACCTGCGAGGGCAACGAGCTCGGCCCGACGCTGTCCTGGAAGGGGCTGGACAACGCCAGCTATTACCGGCTCGTGCCGGGCGACGAGCGCTACTACATCAATGACACGGGCTGCGGCAACACGGTGAACCTGTCGCATCCGCGCGTGCTGCAAATGGTGATGGACTCCTTGCGCTATTGGGTGGAAAGCTATGGAGTCGACGGTTTCCGCTTCGACCTGGGGGTGACCCTGGGGCGCGAAGGAACGGGCTTCGATCCCGGGTCGGGTTTCTTCGACGCCATCCTGCAGGACCCGGTCCTGTCGCGCCTCAAGCTCATCTCCGAACCCTGGGACATCGGGCCGGACGGCTATCAGCTGGGCAACCATCCGCCCGGCTTCGCCGAGTGGAACGGCCGCTTCCGCGACGACGTCCGCCGCTTCTGGATGGGCGAGGAAGGCATGCGGGGCGAGGTCGCCGCCCTGTTGATGGGTTCGCCGCAACTGTTCGACAGCCGGCATCGCCGCCCCTGGGCGTCGGTGAACTTCCTGGCCTCGCATGACGGCTTCACGGCGAACGATCTCGTCACCTATGCGGAGAAGCACAACGAAGCCAACGGCGACGACAACCTGGACGGCCATGCGGACAACTTCAGCAGCAATTGGGGCCATGAGGGCCCGGTCGACGATCCCGCCATCACGGCCTTGCGCCGGCGCGCGCTGCGCGCCATGCTGGCGACGGTATTCGTGTCGCACGGAACGCCCATGCTGCTTGCGGGCGACGAATTCGGCAACAGCCAGCAGGGCAACAACAACGCCTATTGCCAGGACAACGAGATTTCCTGGCTGGACTGGTCCCGCGCCGCCACGCCGGAAGGGCGCGACCTGACGGCCTTCATCGCCCGGCTCGCCGCCTTGCGCCGCGCCCATCCTTCGCTCAGGTTCCCGCGCTATGTGGACGGCAATCACGAGCTGCTGCCCGGCCTGCCCAGGGTCGGCTGGTTCGATCTGGACGGCGGGCCCATGAGCGCCGAGGCCTGGGACTATGCGCCGGGCAGGGTGCTGGGCTTGCGCCGGGCCGCCGAAACGGGGCAAGGGCACATCGACCTGAGCCTGGTGCTTTTGAACGGCGGCGGCGACGACGTGCGCTTCAAGCTGCCGCAGCCGGCCTTCGACTGGAAATTGCAGCTGGACACCGCGGCGAATCCCAAGCCGAGCGTCGCCAGGCCGGGCGCCAGGCCCGCCGCGGCCCCCCCCGTCGGCGACGCCGTCGACTTGCGCGGCCATTCGCTGATGGTGTTCACCGCCACGCATGAGCCGGAGGGCGGCCATGGCTGAACGGGGCGAACATCCCGCCGCCGGCGCCGCCTACGCCTATGGCTTCGGCGCGATGCCGGTGGACGAGGGACGCACCCGTTTTCGCCTGTGGGCGCCGGATGCATGCCAGGTGCGGCTGGAGTTGGAAGGACAGGTGTCCATGCTGATGGGCACGGCCGCCGACGGCTTCCATGAACTGGTATGCCCGTGCGCGCCGGGCACGCGCTATTGCTTCCGCATCGACGACGATCTGTGCGTGCCGGACCCGGCTTCCCGCCGGCAGGACGGCGACGTGCACGATCAGAGCATCGTGGTGGATCCGTCCGCCTATGCCTGGCAGACCCGCGGCTGGCGCGGACTGCCGTGGTCCGAGAGCGTGATCTACGAGATCCACGCCGGCCTGGCGGGCGGTTTTCGCGGCGTGCTGGAAAAACTGGCGGAACTGAAGGACCTGGGGATCACGGCCGTGGAGCTCATGCCGGTGGCCGATTTCCCGGGGGCGCGCAACTGGGGCTACGACGGCGTGCTGCCTTACGCGCCCGACTGCGCCTATGGCGGCCCGGACGACCTGAGGCTGCTGGTGGACACCGCGCACGGCATGGGCATGCAGGTCTTTCTGGACGTGGTGTACAACCATTTCGGGCCGGACGGCAATTATCTCGGCAAGTATGCGTCCGGCTTTTTCCGGGACGACGTGAAGACCCCATGGGGTCCCGCCATCGATTTTCGCAAGGCTCAGGTGCGGCGTTTTTTTGCAGAGAACGCCCTGTACTGGCTGGAGGAATACCGCATGGACGGCTTGCGCTTCGATGCCGTGCACGCCATACGGGCGGAGGGCTGGCTGCCGGAAATGGCGCGCTTCCTGCGCGACCGGATAGGCCCGGACCGGCATGTGCACCTGATCCTGGAAAACGACGACAACAGCGCCGCCCTGCTGGGCCAGGGTTTCGACGCGCAATGGAACGACGACGCCCATCATGTGCTGCACCATATCCTCACCGGAGAGACGGAAGGGTATTACTCGGACTACGCGGAGGACCCCACGGCGGACCTGGCCAAGGTGCTGGCCGAGGGCTTCGTCTACCAGGGGCAGGCCAGCCGGTGGCGCGGGGGCGCCAGGCGCGGCGAGCCCAGCGGCGGCCTGTCGCCCCTCGCCTTCGTGTTCTTCCTGCAGAACCATGATCAGACCGGCAACCGCGCCATGGGCGAGCGCCTGGCCGCTTTGTGCGCCGACCGGCCCGGCGCCCTGCGCGCCGCCGTCGCGCTGCAATTGCTGGCGCCGCATATTCCCATGCTGTTCATGGGAGAGGAATGCGGGTCGCGGGATCCTTTCCTGTATTTCACGAGCTTTCGCGACGAGGCGCTGGCGGCCGCGGTCCGGGACGGGCGGCGCGCCGAGTTCGCGGGCTTCCGGGCGTTTTCCGATCCGGACGAGCGGGCGCGCATACCGGACCCGAACGATGTCCGGACCTGGGAGGCATCGCGCCCCGGGTCCTTGCATTGCGCCGACCCGGCGGCCAAGGCCTGGCGCGCGTATTACCGCGGCTTGCTGCGGGTGCGCAAGCAATTCCTGACGCCGCATCTGCGCGGGGCTCGATCCGTGGGCGTGCGGGAGCTGGGCAGGTTGGCCGTGCTGGCGGCCTGGCGGCTGGACAATGGCAGCGTATTGCGGCTGTATTGCAATCTGTCGCAGGAAGAAGTCCTCACGCCGTCCGATGTCTCCACCAACGAGGTCATCCTGTTTTCCAGCGCGAAGCAAGCGGACGCCGCTATGCGCAAAGGGCGCCTGCCGGCGGAAAGCACCATCGCCACGATCGAATCGCTCGCCTCCATGCCGGCGCGGCCGCGGAGGGCGCGATGAGCCGGCCGGAGACGGAGGCGCTGCGCGATCTCGCGCGCGCCGCCGGGCTGCTGGCCGAGTGGCGCGATGCCTTCGGCGCGCCGCGCTCCGTCGCGCCGGAAGTGCTTGCCGGCATGCTGGCGCGCATGGGCTTTCCCTGCGGCACGGTCCAGGACCTGCGGGACAGCGTCCACAGGCTCGAATCGAAGGCAACGGCCGGCGGGCGGCCGTTGCGGGTGGTGGACGCCGGTCAGGCCATCGAATTGCGCGATGTCGCGAGCCTGAAATACAAGGTGGAGCTGGAATCCGGCGAGACGCTGTTCGGCACGGCGGGCGCCGGCGCGCCCGGTTCGGCCATCATTCCAGCCATCCGCCGGCCCGGCTATCATCGCCTGCTCATCGGCGGACAGGCGTTCGCGCTGGCGGTGTGTCCCGCGCGCTGCCCGGCGGTCCGGGACCTGGTCCCGGGCGGCGGCGCGAGGCCATGGGGCCTGACCGCGCAGCTCTACAGCCTGGCCGGCGAGGGCGCTTACGCCCAGTTGGCCCGCCTGGCCGGGCACGCGGCGGCGCAGGGCGCCAGCGCGCTGGCGATCAGCCCGGCCCATGCCATGTTCAGCGCCGACCCATCGCGCTTCAGTCCTTACTCGCCGTCCAGCCGGCTGTTCCTGAACGTGGCGCACATCGAGCCTTCCAGCGTCCGGGCCCAGGACGCCGCGGCGAGCGCGATCGGGTCGCCGCCGGCGGAAGCCGAAAGGCCGGACGCGGCATCCGGCTCGCGCCACCTGCATTGGGACCGGATCGTGCCGGCGCGGCTGCGCGTCCTGCGGCGGCTGTTCGATGCGTTCCGGACGCAAGGGGCCGAGGGGGCGAAGCGGGAGTTCGCCGAGTTTTGCCGCCAGGGCGGCCAAGCGCTGCGGCGGCATGCGGGCTACGAGGCCCTGCACGCGCATTTTTCCGCCGCCCTGGGGCCGGGCTGCGGCTGGCGAGACTGGCCCGCCGAATTTCACGATCCGGATGGGCCGGCGCCGCGGGATTTCGCCCAGCGGCACGCGCTGGAGCTGGATTTCCACATGTTCCTGCAATGGCAGGCCTTTCGCAGCCTTGCCGGCGCGCAGCGCGCCGCGAAGCAGGCCGGCATGGGCATCGGCCTGATCGCCGATCTGGCCATCGGCGTCGATGGGCGCGGCAGCCAAGTGTGGAGCCGCCAGTCCGAGATGCTGGTGGGGGCGTCGGTGGGCGCGCCGCCCGACCTCTACCAGCAGGCGGGCCAGAACTGGGGGCTGTCGACTTTTTCCCCCTGGTCGCTCGCCGACAACGGGTATGCGGGCTTCCTGGAGACCTTGCGGGCCGCGTTCGCCCATGCCGGAGGGCTGCGCATCGACCACATACTGGGCTACGGCAGAATGTGGCTGATAGAGGAAGGCGGCGACCCCGTGGACGGCGTCTACCTGCGCTATCCCCTGGACGACATGCTGCGGCTGCTCACGCTGGAGGCATGGCGCGCCGGCGCCGTCGTCATCGGCGAGAACCTGGGCACCGTGCCCGAAGACTTCAATGACAGGCTGGCGCGCCGGGGCATCATGGGCACCAGCGTGCTGTGGTTCGAGCGGCGGGACCACGCCCGGGGCGGGGCGCAGGATTTCGCCGCGGCCGAGCAATGGCCGGATTGGACCATGGCCACCAGCACCACGCACGACCTGCCCACGGTGGCGGGCTGGTGGAAGGGCAGGGACTTGTACTGGCGGCGGCGGCTTGCGCCGCCGCCCAGCGGCGCCACGGCCGACCCGCACGATGCCGCGGCCGATCCGTATGGCGCCGCGGCCGATCAGCATCACGCCACGGCGGGTCCGGGAGAGTCCGGCGTCCGGACGCAGGAGCGGGCCCTGCTGTGGCGGCGGGCGGCGCCGTCGGCCGCCGCGCCGCCGCCTTCGGAGCCGCCGCTGGCGGACATACTGGCTTTCGTCGCGCGCTCGCCGTCCCCGCTCTTCATGCTGCCGCTGGAAGACTTGCTGGGCGTGGAGGAACAGCCCAACATCCCCGGCAGCCGGTCCGGGCTGGAACCGGGCTGCTATCCGAGCTGGATGCTGGCCCTGGGCGCGGACCTCGACGCCATGTGGGCGAGCGAGGGCGTGCGGCGAACCATCGCGGCCGTCAAGCAGGCCAGGGCCCGCACCGGGAGCAGCGATCCATGACCCCATCGTCCACCGTCCGCCTGCAATTGCATGCCGACTTCGGCTTCGATGCCGCGCGCGAGCAGGTGCCCTATTATGCCCACCTGGGCGTCTCGCATTTCTATCTGTCGCCCGTCACCCGGGCGCGGCCGGGCTCGCGCCATGGCTACGACGTGGTCGACCATACCCGCGTGAGCGATGCGTTGGGCGGCGAGGAAGGCTTGATCGCCCTGGCCGAGTGCCTGCACGAGCAGGGCATGGGCCTGATCCTGGACATCGTTCCCAACCACATGGCGGTCCATGCCGACAACGCCTGGTGGTGGAGCGTGCTCGAATCCGGCGTGAACAGCCCATGCTCGGCGTGGTTCGACATTGACTGGCGGGCGGCGGACCCGCGGCTGCGCGGCAAGGTCCTGGCGCCCTTCCTGGCGCGCCCTTACGCGGAAAGCCTGGCGAACGGCGACATCCGGCTGGTCCACGATGACGGCGCCGGCGCCTGGCGCATCGAGGCTTGCGACAATCCCTATCCCATCGCGCCAGGCACGATGCCGGCCCTGGGCCTGGATCCCGCCCAGTCGCAAAAGCTCTTCAGCGGCCGCCACGCCGACGGCCGCCAGCGCCTGCACGATCTGCTGGAGCGCCAGCACTACCGGCTGGCCTGGTGGCGTTGCGCGGCCGACAGCATCAACTGGCGCCGGTTCTTCGACATCACGGAGCTGATCGGCGTGCGCGTCGAGCTGGAAGAAGTCTTCGACGCGGTCCATGCGCTGCCCTTGAGGCTGTATGAGGACGGCTGGATAGACGGCTTGCGGATCGACCACGTGGACGGTCTGGCCGATCCGCTGGGATACTGCCGCCGGCTGCGCGCCGCCCTCGACGAGCGGGCCCTGCGCCGTCCGGCGAAGCCGGGCGCCGGCCGTGCCTGGATCGTGGTGGAGAAGATTCTCGCGCCCAGCGAAATCCTGGACAGCGACTGGCAGGCGGACGGCACGACGGGGTACGACTTCATGGACCAGGCGGGGGCCGTGCTGCACGATCCCACGGGCGAGAGCGCGCTGACCGCCACCTGGAACGCGGTGGCGCAAGACGCGCGCGAAGTCGGCGACTACGTGCGCGAGGCCCGCGCGCTGCTGCTGCGGCGCTACTTCGTCGCCGAGCGCAAAGCCTTGCTGGAGGCCTTGCACGAGGTGGCCCAAAGAGGCCTGCAAGGCCGCGACTGGAGCATCGAAGCCATTGGGCGCGTCCTGGACGAGCTGTTGCTCGGCTTTCCGGTGTACCGCAGCTATGCCGACGGAAGCGGGCGCCGGCAGGCGGACGCCGATCTGTTCAAGCGCTTGCTGCCCGGGGTGTCCGAGCGCCTGCAGCTGGGGCGCTACGAGGGCGAGCCCCTGCTGGCTTGCCTGGACGGCTGGCTGGGCGGCGAGCCCTGCCTGGGCGCGGCCATTCCGGATGCGCCGGGCGGCGACGCGCGCAAGACGGTGCTGAACCGGTTCCAGCAGCTGACGCCGCCGCTGGCGGCCAAGTCCCTGGAAGACACCGTGTTCTACCGGTACGGGCGGCTGCTGTCGCGCAATGAAGTGGGTTCCGATCCGGCGGTTTTTTCCTTGTCGGTGGACGACTTCCACCAGCAGAACGCCTGGCGCGCCCGCTACGGCAATATGTCCATGCTCGCCACCGCCACGCACGACCACAAGCGCGGCGAGGACGTCCGGGCCAGGCTGGCGGTGCTCAGCGAGATTCCCCTGCGCTGGGGGCGCAAGGCGCGCGGCTGGCTGCGGGACGCCGAGCATGAATACCCGGCGGCCGGCCCGCGCCAGGCGGGCGAGCGCTACATGCTGTTCCAGACGCTGGTCGGCGCCTGGCCGCTGGACCTGGCGCCCGACGCCGCGCCGGCGGACACGCAAGCCTATCTGGACAGGGTCGCCGCGTGGCAGCTCAAGGCGCTGCGCGAGGCCAAGCGGGACAGCAGCTGGATGGCGCCGGATCCGGGCTACGAGGCGCGGGCCGCGGACTTCATCGGCAGCCTGGCCGCGGGGGGCGCAAATCGGGCCTTGCTGGCGGAGATCGGAGAATTCGCCCACGACGTGGCCGCCGCCGGCGCCGTCAACAGCCTGGCGCAGCTGATGCTGAGGGTGATGTCGCCCGGCGTTCCCGATCTCTACCAGGGGACCGAGCTATGGGATTTCAGCCTGGTGGACCCCGACAACCGGCGGCCGGTGGCCCATGATCTGCGCGGCCGCATGCTGCGGGAACTGGAGGGGAAGGACCATGCCGCGCTGCTGCGGGACTGGCGCTCCGGCGCGATCAAGCAGGCCGTGCTGGCCCGGTCGCTGGCGGTGCGCCGCGGCATGCCGGAGCTGTTCCGCAAGGGCGACTACGTGCCGCTGCGGGTGGACGGCCCGCGCACCGGCCACGTGCTGGCCTTCATGCGGGTACTGGGCGACCAGCACGCCGTCGTCGTGGCGCCGCGCCTGTGCGCCCAGGCGATAGGCATCGGGGCCGCCGCCCCGATGCTGCCCGCGACCTACTGGCGCGGCACGCGGCTGGCGCTGCCGTCGCGCTATGCGGGCGCGGCCTTCACCGATGCCCTGACCGGCGCGCGGCATGCCGGCGCCGCCGACGGCATGCTGGACGTGACCGGCCTGCTGGCCGGCCTGCCCGTGGCCTTGCTGGTCGAGGCGTGAGGGATCAGGGATAGAGGCCGCGCAGTTCGCGTGCCTCCAGGATGCGCGTGCAGGCGGTGATGAAGGCCGCCGTCCGCTGGCTGACGCGGTGTTCCTTGGCGACGGCGGAGACGGCGCTGTATGCGCTGCGCATCATGGCTTCCAGGCGGTGGTTGATTTCGGGCTCGGTCCAGTAGAAGCTGGAAAAGTCCTGGACCCATTCGAAATAGCTGACCGTGACGCCGCCGGCGTTGGCCAGGACGTCGGGGACGATCAGGGTGCCCTTGGACGTCAGGATGTCGTCGGCTTCGGGCGTGGTGGGGCCGTTGGCGCCTTCGATGACGATTTTCGCCCGGATGCCGTCCGCGTTGCTTTCGTTGTTCTGGCCTTCCAGGGCGGCGGGAATCAGGAGCTCGGTGTCCAGCGCCCAGAATTCGGCGGCGGACAGCGATTCGGTGCCCGGGCAGCCGGCGACGCCGCCGTGCTCTTCGGCGTGCTTGGTCAGGCCCAGGACGTCCAGCCCGCCGGCGTTGTGCACGCAGCCGGTGTGGTCCTGGACGGCGATGACCTTCGCGCCGGCTTCATAGAACAGGCGGGCGGCCGTGCCGCCGACGTTGCCGAAGCCCTGTATGACGACGCGAGCCCCTTCGATGGGAATGCCGGCGTCGCGGGCGGCTTCGGTGCCGATCACGAACACGCCGCGGCCGGTGGCTTCGACCCGGCCCAGGCTGCCGCCCAGGGCGACGGGCTTGCCGGTGACCACGCCGGTGGTCGTGGCGCCCTTGTTCATGGAGTAGGTGTCCATCATCCAGGCCATGGTCTGGGCGTTGGTGTTGACGTCGGGCGCGGGGATGTCTTTGTGGGGCCCGATGATGGCGCCGATTTCACTGGTGTAGCGCCGGGTGATGCGTTCGAGCTCGCCGCGCGAATAATTGCGCGGGTCGATGCGCACCCCGCCCTTGGCGCCACCGAAGGGCAGGTTGACCGCGGCCGCCTTGACGGACATCCAGGCCGCCAGCGCCATGACTTCCGACAGGGTGACGTCTTGGTGGAAGCGCACGCCGCCCTTGCCCGGGCCGCGGCTGGTGTTGTGCTGCACCCGGTAGCCCTCGAAGTGGGCGATGGTGCCGTTGTCCAATTCCACCGGAATGTCCACGATCAGAGTCCGCTTGGGCCGTTTCAGGGTTTCGACCCATTTGGACAGCTTGCCCAGGTAGGGGGTAACGCGCTCTACCTGCTCCAGGTAAATGCCCCAAGGGCCGAGGTCGTCGGCGTGCAGATATGAAGGGAGCGGATGCGTCGGGTTTTCTGACATTTGGAGGGCCTTAATGATTGAATGTGGCGCCCGCCGGCGCGGGCGGTGGATTGGAAATGCGGATATTTTAGTGTCTTGCCGCGGTAGCGTCCCTTTTTTTCGGGGGCGTGTGCCAAAAAGGGGACGGAAGCGCGGACGCGCCCCCGGCATGCGCCGGCAGGGCCGGTCCGGATTTCATTATCGGATATTTGCATGCATAATCAAGCCCGTAAATCTTCATGTCTATAAATTCAATGAGGCAAAAGTCCATGTCTAAAATTCTGAAATCCATGCTGGCCGTAACGCTCTTCGGGGTCGCGGGCATCAGCCAGGCCTCGGCCTGGCCTGAAAGAGCCGTGCAATGGGTCATCCCGTATCCCGCCGGCGGCGGCTCCGACGTCATCGGCCGGGTGGTGGCATCCGGCCTGGAAAAGCGGCTGGGCCAGCCCATCGTCGTGGAGAACAAGCCGGGCGCGGCCACCATCGTGGGCGCCAGCTACATCCAGAGCGCCAAGTCCGACGGCTACGTGGTGGGCACGGCCGATTCCGGCACCCTGGCCTTCAACCCGTCCCTGTACGATTCCCTGAAGTACGACCCGGCCAAATTCACGTATATCGGCGGGCTGGGGCGCTTTCCGCTGATGCTGGCCGTCAAGGAAGACTCTCCGTTCAAGTCCGTGGCCGACGTCCTGGATGCGGCGCGCAAAGAGCCCGGGCAGCTCACTTCCGCCTCGGCGGGGGCGGGTTCGCCCCACCACATGGCCCTGGAAATGTTCAAGCAGCGCGCCGGCGTGCAGATCCAGCACGTGCCGTACAAAGGCGCCGCTCCCGCCCTGCAGGACATCCTGGGCGGCCAGGTCAGCCTGGGGTTCGTCGATTCCGCATCGGCGCTGGCCAACATCAAGGCCGGCAAGCTGCGCGTGCTGGCCGTCGCCACGCCCGAGCGCATCGCCCTGCTGCCGCAAGTGCCCACCATGGCCGAGGCGGGCGTCCCGAACTTCACCGCCTATGCTTGGCAAGGCCTGGTCGGCCCGGCCGACCTGCCCGGCGAGGTCGTGGAAAAGCTCAGCAATGAATTGGCGGCGTCCTTGAAATCCGAAGAGATCGACGCCAAGATCCGCGCCATGGGCGTCGAGCCCCTGCCCATGCCCGCCGCCGAATTCAAGCGCTATTCGGACGCCCAGCGGGCCGAATGGGCCGAGGTCATCAAGACCGCCGGAATCAAGCTGAACTGAGCGCGGCCGCTTGGCGCCATGGGGCGCTACATTCCGTAGCGCTTCAGGCCTTCCAGGTCCAGGACCTGCAAGGCGCCGTATTCCACCTTCAGCAAACGGGCGGATTCGAGCTTGCTGAGGGCCTGGTTGGCCCGCTGCCGCGATATGCGGGCCAGGTAGCCCACTTCTTCCTGGGTGATGTCCAGCCGCATGTTGCGGCTGGGGTATAGCAGGGGGTTGAACAGTTCCGCCAGGCAGCGGGCGACCCGGGCGTCGGGCGCCAGCAGGCGGTCGGATTCCGCCTTGCCCACGAACTGCCCCACGCGCTCGTTCAGTTGGTGCAGCAGGTAGCGATTGAACGGGATGCTGCGGTCGAGCAGCCAGTTGAAGGTCTGGTCGGGCAGCCGCGCGATGGTGGTGTTGCGCAAGGCCACGACGTCGTATTTGCGGGCTTCGTTTTTCAAGAGCGAGCCTTCGCCCAGCCAGCCGCCGGCGGGCACGCCCATCAGCGAGGCCACCTTGCCGTCGGAATTGCCCACCGACACCTTGATCAGGCCGCTGATGACGCCCAGCCAGGCGTGGGCCTGTTCGCCCTTGCGTTCTATCATGGCGCCGGCCGGGTAGTGCGTGGTCGAGATGTCACGCTGGACGCGTTCCTGCTGTTCGCGGTCGAGTAGCCTGAACCAGGCGGCTGCGTCTTGCAGGGAGTCTTTCATCAGCATGAGGATTAACCCTAGAAAAAGCAGGAATGTCACGTTCGTGACAGTTGACGCGGTGGCGAGCCTATAACTTATACCCAGCTCAATCATAAAACGTCCGGACCGTGCGCAAGCACTAGGAAATCTACCGACCGGAGGAGACAACGTGGCGCAAAATGTCGCTTCGCCGCACGCCGATGCAGGGATGACGTTCCCTGCGCTGGTGCTGCATCATGCCAAGGTGCGTGGCGCGCGCCCCGCCATGCGCGAAAAGGATCTGGGCATCTGGCAGACCATCACCTGGGCCGAGCTCGCCGCGCAGGTGCGGGAGCTTGCCCACGGCCTGGCCGCGCTGGGCCTGCGCGCCGGCCAGCACGTGGCCATTGTAGGCGAGAATCGCCCGCGCCTATACCTCGCGATGATGGCCGCGCAATGCGTGGGCGCCATCCCCGTCCCCTTGTACCAGGACGCCGTCGCGCAGGAAATGCTGTACGTGCTGCAGGACGCCGAAATCAGCCTGGCCGTCGTCGAAGACCAGGAACAGGTGGACAAGCTGCTGGAAGTCAGCGACCGATACCCGGGGCTTGCGCGCATCGTGTACGACGACCCGCGCGGCCTGCGCAACTACAAGGACGCCAGGCTGATGGCCTTCACGCGCGTGCTGGAGCTCGGGCGCGAGCACGCCGCCGCCCATCCGGCCCATGTCGACCAGGCCATCGCCGCCATCGACCCGCAAGACGCGGCCGCCATGTTCTATACGTCGGGCACCACCGGCAAGCCCAAAGGGGTGGTGCTCAGCCACCATGCCCTGATCGACCGCGGCCTGGCCATACAGGAATTCGAAGGCCTGACCGACCGCGAAGACGTCCTGGCCTACCTGCCGCCCGCATGGATAGGCCAGAACATGTTCTCGTACACGCAGTTCCTGGTCACCGGCTTCACCGTCAACCATCCCGAATCCCCCGACACCGTCGCGATCGACATGCGCGACGTCGGCCCCACCTATTATTTCGCCCCGCCGCGCGTGCTGGAAGGCCTGCTGACGCACGTCATGATCCGCATGGAGGACGCCGGCGCGATCAAGCGCAAGATGTTCCACGCCTGCATGAAGCTCGCGCGCCGGGTGGGGGTGCGAATCCTGGACCAGGACCCGTCGGTCGGCGCCTGGGACAGGCTCAAGTACGCCGTGGGCAACCTGCTGGTCTACGGGCCCTTGCGCAACGCCCTGGGCATGAGCCGCGTGCGCGTCGCATATACGGCGGGCGAGGCCATCGGGCCGGACCTGTTCATTTTCTACCGTTCCATCGGCATCAATCTGAAGCAGCTCTACGGCTCCACCGAAACCTCGGTGTTCGTCTGCGTGCAGGCGAACGGCCAGGTGCGGTCCGACACCGTCGGGCCGCCCGTCAAGGGCGTGGAGATCCGGGTGGCCGACAACGGCGAGATCCAGGTCAAGAGCCCTGGCCTGTTCAAGGGCTATTACCGCAACCCGGCCGCCACGGCCGAATCCTATACCGAGGACGGCTGGTATCACACGGGCGACGCCGGCTACCTGGACACCGACGGGCAGCTCAAGATCATCGACCGCGCCAAGGACGTCGGCAAGCTGGCCGACGGCAGCCTGTTCGCCCCCAAATACATCGAAAACAAGCTCAAGTTCTTCCAGTACATCAAAGAGGCGGTGGCCTTCGGCGCCGGCCGCCCGGAAGTCTGCGCCTTCATCAACATCGACCTGGAAGCGGTGGGCAACTGGGCCGAGCGCCGCGGCCTGCCCTATGCCGGCTATACCGATCTCGCGGGCAAGCCCCAGGTGTCGGAGCTGATCCGTGAATGCGTCGAGCAGGTCAACGCCGACCTAGCCGCCGACCCGCGGCTGGCCGCGTCGCAGGTCTCGCGCTTCCTCATCCTGCACAAAGAGCTGGACCCGGACGACGACGAGCTCACGCGCACGCGCAAGGTCAGGCGCGCCTTCATCGCCCAGAAGTACCAGGTGCTGGTCGACGCCATGTTCGCGGGCAAGTCCAGCCAGTTCATCGAAACCGAGGTCAAGTTCGAGGACGGTCGCAGCGGGGCGATCTCCGCCGACCTGCAGATCATCCCGGCGAAGACCTACCCGGAAAACACCAGGAAGGCCGCATGATGAGCCAGAGCATGCACCAGCGCCGGATGGGCGAAGTCATACTCGACTTGCGCAACATTTCATTGTCCTTCGGCGGCGTCAAGGCGCTCACGGACATCTCCTTCGACATCCGCGAGCACGAGATCCGCGCCATCATCGGGCCCAACGGGGCGGGCAAGAGCTCCATGCTGAACGTCATCAACGGCGTCTATACCCCGCAAAAAGGCGAAATCCTGCTCGACGGCATCCGCTTTTCCAAGATGAATTCGCGCCGCGCCGCCGAGATGGGCATTGCGCGCACCTTCCAGAACCTGGCGCTGTTCAAGGGCATGAGCGTGCTTGACAACATCATGACGGGCCGCAACCTGCGCATGAAAAGCGGCATACTCGCCCAGGCCCTGCGCCTGGGCTCGGCCGAGCGCGAAGAAATCGCGCACCGGGAATTCGTCGAGAACATCATCGACTTCCTCGAAATCCAGGCGCACCGCAAGACCCCGGTGGGCCGGCTGCCCTACGGCTTGCAGAAGCGGGTGGACCTGGGCCGCGCCCTGGCCATGGAGCCGCGCATCCTGCTGCTCGACGAGCCCATGGCCGGCATGAACATCGAGGAAAAGCAGGACATGAGCCGTTTCATCCTCGACGTGAACGATGAATACGGAACCACCATCGTCCTGATCGAGCACGACATGGGCGTGGTCATGGACATCTCCGACCGCGTGGTGGTCCTGGACTACGGGCGCAAGATCGGCGACGGCGCGCCGGACGACGTCCGCCAGAGCCCCGAGGTGATCCGGGCCTATCTGGGGGCGGGCGGCGCCGCCCCGGCCCCGGCCGAACCCGGGCTCGCCAAATAGGAAAGGACGGCAGACATGGCATTTTTCCTGGAAACACTGTTCGGCGGCTTGATGACGGGCATGCTGTATTCCCTCGTCGCGCTGGGCTTCGTGCTGATCTTCAAGGCATCGGGCGTCTTCAATTTCGCGCAGGGCGCCATGGTCCTGATCGCCGCGCTGTCCATGGCCCGGTTCTCGGAATGGATCCCCGGATGGCTGGGCATCGACAACATGATCCTGGGCAACATCCTGGCTTTCGCCGCCAGCGCGGTGTTCATGTGGCTGATCGCCGTGGCGGTCGAGCGCTGGGTGCTGCGCCACCTGGTCAACCAGGAAGGCACGACGCTCCTGATGGCCACCATAGGCATCAGCTACCTCCTCGACGGCATGGGCCAGATCATCTTCGGCAGCAGCGTCTATTCCATCAACGTCGGCATGCCCAAGGACCCGGCCTTCATCCTCGACGGCGTATTCGAAGGAGGGCTGCTGATCAGCCTCGAGGACTTGACGGCGGCCGTCATCGCGGCCCTGCTGGTGGCCACGCTGGCCTTCTTCTTCCAGTACACCGGCGTGGGGCGCGCCCTGCGCGCCGTGGCCGACGACCACCAGGCCGCGCAATCCATAGGCATCCCCCTGAATCGCATCTGGGTGGTGGTCTGGACGGTCGCGGGCCTGGTCGCGCTGGTGGCCGGCATCATCTGGGGCTCCAAGTTCGGCGTGCAGTTCACGCTGGCCACCGCCGCCTTGCGGGCCTTGCCGGTGGTGATCCTGGGCGGGCTGACCTCGGTGCCCGGCGCGATCATCGGCGGGCTGATCATCGGGGTGGGCGAAAAGCTGTCCGAAGTCTACCTCGGCCCCTTCGTGGGCGGCGGCATCGAGATCTGGTTCGCCTACATGCTGGCGTTGGTGTTCCTGCTGTTCCGGCCGCAAGGCCTGTTCGGCGAAAAAATCATAGACCGTGTTTAGCGCATACAGGGAAGACCATGTTCTATCGTGAAAACGGCCAGTTCAAAAGCACTTACCGGGCGGACCAGCAAATCTTCCCGATCCGGCAGGACCGGGTGTTCATCCTGGGCCTGCTGGCCGTCGCCGTGGTGGCGGTTCCCCTCCTGGCCACGCCGTATTTCCTGCAAGCCATACTCACGCCCTTCCTCATCCTGTCGCTGGCGGCCATCGGGCTGAACATCCTGGTCGGGTACTGCGGGCAGATCTCCATCGGGTCGGGCGCCTTCATGGCGGTGGGCGCCTATGCGGCATGGAATTTCGGCGTGCGCATGCCGGCCACGCCGCTGGTGGTGCAAATCCTCCTGGGCGGCGTGTTCGCCACCCTGGTGGGCGTGGTGTTCGGCGTGCCCAGCCTGCGGATCCGCGGCCTCTACCTGGCGGTCACCACGCTGGCCGCGCAGTTCTTCGTCGACTGGGCCTTCCTGCGCATCCCCTACTTCACCAATTATTCGTCGTCGGGCAACGTCTCGGTGCCCGCGCTGTCCGCTTTCGGCCTGCCGGTCCAGACCCCGGCGCAGCGCTATCTGTTCGTCCTGGCTTTCGTCGTGGTGTTCGCGCTGCTGGCCAAGAACCTGGTGCGGGGAGCCATCGGCCGGCAATGGATGGCCATACGCGACATGGACGTCGCCGCCTCCGTGATCGGCATACGCCCGGTCTACGCCAAGCTCACGGCCTTCGCGGTCAGTTCTTTCATCATCGGGGTGGCCGGCGCCTTGTGGGCATACGTGCACCTGGGGTCCTGGGAGCCCCTGGCCTTCGACCTGAACCGTTCCCTGCAATTGCTGTTCATCGTCATCATCGGCGGGCTGGGCTCCATCGTCGGCAGTTTCTTCGGCGCGGCCTTCATGGTGCTCCTGCCGGTGCTGCTGACCAACGTGCCGCACTTCTTCGGCCTGTCCCTGGCGGTGGACACGGCGTCGCACATCGAGCACATGGTGTTCGGCGCTTTGATCGTATTTTTTCTCATCGTCGAGCCGCACGGGCTGGCCCGGCTATGGAGCATAGGCAAGGAAAAACTCAGGATCTGGCCGTTTCCGCATTGATGCCCGCGGGAAGGCGGCTGATTCCGTTTCACCATCCAGCGCATGCGCGGCGCCCAGGCGCGGCGTCACCGGCGCAAGACGGGAAACGGGACGACGAGGCGGCCGGTCTGTTCCGGCTACGCTGAAACACAACGGTGCATTCAGACACCATGGAGGACTTGGAGATGAAGGTTTCCCTTAAACGTGCAGTTGCCATGGCCGCGGTCGCGGGTTCGCTGGCCGCCGCTTCGCTTCCCGCCGCGGCGGCGGAGCAATTCATTCCATTGCTGGCCTATCGCACCGGCTCGTTCGCGCCCCTGGGCATTCCATGGGCCGACGGCAAAATGGACTACCTCAAGCTGGTCAACGAGCGCGACGGCGGCATCAACGGCGTGAAAATCGTCTATGAAGAATGTGAAACCGCCTACGCGACGGACAAGGGCGTGGAATGCTACGAACGCCTGAAGGCCAAGCACGGCGGCGCGTCGGGGTTCGACACGCAATCCACCGGCATCACCTTCGCGCTGACCGACAAGGCCATCGTCGACGGGATCTCCATCGAGACCGTGGGCTACGGCCTGTCGCAGTCCGCCGACGGCTCCGTGTTCAAATGGAATTTCCCGCTGCTGGGTACGTACTGGACGGCGGCCGACGTCATGATCCAGGACATCGCCAAGAAGCTGGGCGGCGAAGACAAGCTCAAGGGCAAGAAGATCGCGCTGGTCTATCACGATTCGCCCTATGGCAAGGAGCCCATCGTCCTGCTGCAGTCGCGCGCCAAGGCCAATGGCTTCGAATTGCTCTTGTATCCGGTGACCGCGCCCGGGGTCGAGCAGAAATCCACCTGGCTGCAAATACGCCAGAGCCGCCCCGACTTCCTGCTGCTCTGGAGCGCCGGCATCATGACGCCCACCGCGGTGCGCGAAGCCCAGGCCGTGGGCTACCCGCGGGACAAGATGTACGGCATCTGGTGGGCCAGCTCCGAGACCGACCTCAACGACCTGGGGCAGGTCGCGAAGGGCTACAACGGCATCACCATACACAACAGCGCCGACCATGGCCGCGTGCATGAGGACCTGAAGAAATACGTCTACGCCAAGGGCCAGGGCTCGGACACCCAGGGCAAGTACGTGGGCAGCATCGCGCACACCCGCGGCATGATGATTTCCATGCTGCAGGTCGAGGCCATCCGGACCGCGCAGGAAAAGTTCGGCAAGGGCAAGCACATGACGCCCGAACAGGTGCAATGGGGCTTCGAGAACCTCAACATCACGCAGGAGCGCCTCGAAGAGCTCGGCTTCGCCAAGCTGATGCGCCCGGTGAAGACCAGCTGCAGCAACCATATGGGCGACGACTGGGCGCGCATCATCCAATGGGACGGCGCGAAGTTCAACATCGTCTCCGACTGGTATCAATCCAACAAGGATTTCGTCCAGCCGCTGGTGAAGGAGCTCGGCGCCAAGTACGCCGCCGAGAAAAAGCTGGAAGTGCGCAACTGCGCGGGCTGATTGTGCATCGGGCCGGGAAGGCGCTTGCGCAGCCCCGGCCCCAACCATGGCGGTCATCATGACGACAAACGAGGCGGCAGCCACACAGGCCCCGGACATTCTCCTGAATGTGAACGGCATCGAGGTCATCTACAACCACGTGATCCTGGTCCTGAAGGGGGTGTCGCTATGCGTGCCCCAGGGGCGGATCGTCGCGCTGCTGGGCGCGAACGGCGCGGGCAAGACCACGACGCTGCGGGCGGTTTCCAACTTGCTGAAAGCCGAGCGCGGGGACGTGACCAAGGGCAGCATCGACTATCGCGGCGAGCGCATCGACAAGCTCACGCCGGCCGACCTGGTCAAGCGGGGCGTGGTGCAGGTGATGGAAGGGCGCCACTGCTTCGCCCACCTGACGATAGAAGAGAACCTGCTGACGGGCGCCTACACGCGCTCGTTGAGCCGCGGCGAGCTGAACGCCGAGCTGGAAAAAGTCTACCGGTACTTTCCCCGGCTCAAGCAGCGGCGCGGCAGCCAGGCGGGCTATACGTCCGGCGGCGAGCAGCAAATGACGGCCATCGGCCGCGCCTTGATGGCCAACCCCGCCATGATCCTGCTCGATGAACCGTCCATGGGGCTGGCCCCGCAAATCGTCGAGGAAATCTTCGAGATCGTGCGCGACCTGAACGTGCGCGAGCGGGTCAGCTTTTTATTGGCCGAACAGAACACCAACATCGCCCTGCGCTACGCCGACTACGGCTACATCCTGGAAAACGGCCGCGTCATGATGGACGGCCGGGCCTCGGAACTGGCCGAGAACGAAGACGTCAAGGAATTCTACCTGGGCGTGTCCAGCGGCGAACGCAAGAGCTTCCGAGACACCAAATTCTACCGGCGGCGCAAGCGCTGGCTGGCTTAGGATCTGTCATGAATCCATACTATCAGGATCGCGAGGCGATCTCCCCCGAGGAACGCGAGCGCGAACTCTTTTCCCGTTTGCCGGCGCTTCTGGCGCGCGCGCGCGCGCGGGCGCCGGCCATCGCGCAGCAGCTGCAAGGCGTGGATCCGGAAGCGATCCGCAGCCGGCCGCAGCTGGAACGCATACCCGTCATCCGCAAGAGCGAGCTGCTGCAGGCGCAACTGGCCATGCGGCGGCAGGGCGGGCCTGAGGGGCAGCCTTCCTCGAGCCGCGTCTTCGGCGGTTTTTCCACCATAGGCTGGGGCGAGGCTTTGCGGGTCTTCGCGTCGCCCGGCCCCATCTATGAGCCCGAAAGCGCCCGCGCCGACTACTGGGGTTTCGCCCGTTCGCTGTACGCGGCCGGGTTTCGCCCTGGCGACCTGGTCTACAACTGCTTCTCCTATCATTTCACCCCCGCCGGCTCGATGATGGAGACCGCCGCCCACGCCCTGGGCTGCACCGTGTTCCCGGGCGGCGTGGGGCAGACCGAACAGCAGGTCCAGGCCATCGCCGACCTGGCGCCCTCGGGCTATACGGGCACGCCCAGCTTTCTCAAGATCATCCTGGAGAAAGCCGACGAGCAAGGCATCGGGCTACCGTCCCTGAAGCGGGCGCTGTTTTCCGGCGAGGCCTTCCCGCCGTCGCTGCGCGACTGGTTCGCGGGCCGCGGCATCGACGGCTTCCAGGCATACGGCAGCGCCGACCTGGGCATGATCGCCTTTGAAACCCCGGCGCGCGAGGGCCTGGTCGTCAACGAGGACATCATCCTGGAGATCGTGCGCCCGGGCACCAGCCAGCCAGTGCCCGCCGGCGAGGTGGGCGAGGTCGTGGTCACGACCCTGAATCCCGACTATCCGCTGGTGCGCTTCGGCACGGGCGACTTGTCCGCCCTGTTGGCCGGGCAATCGCCTTGCGGCCGCAGCAACCTGCGCATCAAGGGCTGGATGGGCCGGGCCGACCAGACCACCAAGGTGCGGGGCATGTTCGTGCATCCCGGGCAGGTGGCCGGCGTGCTCAAGCGCCACCCCGAGGTCGGCCGGGCAAGGCTGGTGGTCAGCGGCACGCCGGGCAGCGACGTCATGATCCTGAAAGTCGAGCTTCCGGAACCCCGCCGCGAAGTGCTGGACCAACTGGCCGCGTCGGTGCGCGAGCTCACGAAGCTGCGCGCGGACATCGAGCCGGTCGCCCCGGGCAGCTTGCCCAACGACGGCAAGATCATCGACGACATACGCAGTTACGAATAAGCATATAAGGTGTGGCCCCCGCCGGCTTTGCAGTAAGATGCAGCGAAAATCCACGTTGTTTCTTACAGGGGAATGTTTATGCGCAAGTTCAAGTACGCCTTGGGCGTGATGGCCATGTTCGCCGCGGTGCAGGCCGCGCAAGCCGCTACGCTGGACGTCGTCAAGAAGCGCGGTGTCGTGCACTGCGGGGTGACCACCGGTTTCGCGGGGTTCTCGGCGCCCGACTCGAAGGGCGAATGGCGCGGGCTGGACGTCGACGTCTGCCGCGCGGTGGCGGCGGCGGTTCTGGGGGACGCGTCCAAATTCAAGGCCGTCCCGCTCAATTCCCAGCAGCGCTTCACGGCCCTGCAATCCGGCGAGATTGACCTCCTGGCGCGCAACACCACGGTCACGCAGCAGCGCGATACGGCCCTGGGCGCGATCTCGGCGGGCGTGAATTTCTATGACGGGCAGGGCTTCCTGGTGCCCAAGTCGCTGGGGGTCAAGAGCGCCAAGGAGCTCAACGGCGCTTCGGTCTGCATGCAGACCGGCACGTCCAATGAGAACACGATGGCCGACTGGGCGCGGGCCAACAAGGTCACGTACAAGCCGGTGGTGATCGAGCAGTTCAATGAGGTGGTCAACGCTTTCGCGGCGGGGCGCTGCGACGTCTTCACGACCGACGCTTCGGGCCTGGCTTCCATACGCATTTCGAAGCTGTCCAACCCCGACGACTACCAGGTGCTGCCGGAGATCATTTCCAAGGAGCCGCTTGGCCCCTTCGTGCGCCAGGGCGACGATGCCTGGCTGAATGTGGTGAAGTGGACGCTGCACGCGATGGTGGGCGCTGAGGAGCTGGGGGTGAATTCGGGCAATGTGGACGAGCAGCTGAAGAGCGACAATCCGAACATCAAGCGCCTGCTGGGGGTGACGGAAGGGTCGGGGAAGAACATGGGGCTGGATGAGAAGTGGGCCTACGCCATCATCAAGCAGGTGGGCAACTACGGGGAAAGCTTCGAGCGGAACGTGGGGCAGGGCAGCCCGTTGAAGATCCAGCGCGGGCTGAATGCGCTGTGGACCGACGGCGGGCTGATGTACGCGCTGCCGATACGGTGAGCACAGGCGGCGCGGGAGGCAAGCCGCCTACCTGCGCCTTCTGTACACCAGCGCGATCCTGGCGAAGGCGATCTGCAGTTCCCTGGTGCCCGCCTGGAACACCACCGGCCGGCCGCGGCTGGTGAAGCAGATCAGCCGCTTCGAGGCAAGCAGCGGGACGAACTTGGCAAAGGTGATGTCCTGCCAATCGACTTCCCGGCGGCTGATCCAGGTTTGCCGTATGCCCTCGTGCGTGATGCTGGTCACCGACACCAGCATGTAGCGCGCCAGGACCACCAGCCCGGCGAAGCACAGCACGATGCTGCCCGCCACCATCGGGCTGACGTTCCGCCCGACGGGGCCGGCGGCGGTGACGGCGATCTGCACGCCGATGAACGCCAGCACTGCGCAAGCCAGCACCTTGATCCATTTCGGCCAGGCCATGCCGCTGAGCGGCAGCGGCCCCAGTTCCTGCATCAATTGGGCGTGTTCTTCGGGGCTGGGGCGCTGGTGACCCAGCAGATTCATGCGGCCGCCGCCTTGCGGGCCGCCAAGGCCGAGCCGGCCCGGCTGGACGACTTGCGGCCGAGCTGGCCCGAGATCCAGTGGCCGATGTCGGCCACGGCGTCCAGGTCGACGCCGGTTTCTATGCCCATGCCGTGGAGCATGTACAGCACGTCTTCCGTCGCCACGTTGCCGGTGGCGCCCTTGGCATAGGGACAGCCGCCCAGGCCGGCGACCGAACTGTGGAATATCGTGATGCCGGCCTGCATGGCGGCCAGGATGTTGGCGAGCGCCTGGCCGTAGGTGTCGTGGAAATGGCCGGAGACGCACGCCGGATCGACGACCTCGGTGACCGCGCGCATGACGTCGTACACGCGGCGCGCCGTGCCCGTGCCGATGGTGTCGGCCACGTCGATTTCATCGCAGCCCATGGCCAGCAGGCGCTGCGCCACGTTGACGGCCGAGACGATGGGGGTTTCGCCCTGGTAGGGGCAGGCCAGGGCGCAGCTGATGCTGCCGCGCAGCCGGATGCCGGCGGCCTTCGCCGCCTGCGCCACCGGTTCGAAGCGGACCAGGGATTCGTCTATGCTGCAATTGATGTTGCGCTGGGAGAAGGCTTCGCTGGCGGCGCCGAAGATCACCACTTCGTCGATGCCGGCCGCCAGGGCGGCCTCGAAGCCGCGCAGATTGGGCGTGAGGGCCGAATAGACGGTGCCGGGCCTGCGCCGTATGCCCCGCATGACTTCCGTGCCGTCGGCCATCTGGGGCACCCACTTGGGCGACACGAAGGACGCGGCCTCCACGTTGGGGAAGCCGGCGGCGCTGAGCCGGTCGACCAGCTCGATCTTGACGGCGGTGTCGATGAACTGCTTTTCGTTCTGCAGCCCGTCGCGGGGGCCGACTTCCACGATCTTTACTTTGCTTGGGAGGTACATATGCGCATTCCCGGAGGATTCATGAGGGTTGCCGGCCATCATAAAGCCTTTGATCCGTAGGCGCCACTGCGGCCTGGCGCCGCTGGAAGCGGCCGTCTTCGTGCCGGAAGACGCGGTCCGACAATTCGAGTTCCAGCAGGCAGGCGTTGAGCCGGGGCAGGTCCATGCCGCTGCGCGCGGCCAGCTGGTCGATGTGGGCCGGGTCGTGGCCCAGGGCATCCAGCACCCTGGCGGCGTCCTCGTCCAGCGGGGGCGCCTCCAGCGGGGAAAGGAGATCCGGCGCGGACGCGGCGGCGCTTGAGCCGGGAGCGCCCAATTCCTCGTGGATGTCCTGCCCGGACTCGACCAGCTTGGCGCCCTGGCGGATCAGGGCATGGCAGCCGCGCGACAGCGGCGAATGGATGGACCCCGGGATGGCGAAGACTTCCCGCCCCATTTCGGTGGCGAGCCTGGCGGTGATGAGCGAACCGCTTTGGCGGGCGGCCTCGACCACCAGGACGCCGCGCGACAACCCGGCGACCAGCCGGTTCCGCCTGGGAAACTGATGGGGCAAAGCCCGGGTGCCCAGCGGGAATTCGGAAACCAGCGCGCCTTCCGCCGCGATGCGGTGGGCGAGCCCGCGATTGCGCGCCGGATAGACGATGTCTATGCCCGTGCCCAGCACCGCGACGGTGCCCCCGCCCTGGCTGCCCGCCGCCAGCGCGCCTTCGTGCGCCGCGGCATCGATGCCCAGGGCCAGCCCGCTGACGATGCTCCAGCCTTGCTCCGCCAGGTAGCGCGCGAACGCCCGGGCGTTGTCGGCGCCGCCGACGGTCGCGCTGCGCGCGCCCACGATGGCGATGCCGGGACGGGACAGCAGCGGCACCGCGCCATTCACGTACAGCAGCAAAGGGGGATCGTGGGTGTCCAGGAGCGACCTGGGATAGCCGGGATCGGCCAGGGTCAGCAGGTGGTGCCCGGGCTGGTCCAGCCACTTCAGGGTGGCATCGACGGCGGCGCGGGTTTCGTCCGCGAGCGGGCTTTTCAGCTGCAGGGCGAGCGGCGGCGGCAGCAGCCCGGCCAGCTGTCCCAGCGAGGCCGCGTAGACGTCTTGCGGCAGGCCGATGGCGGCCAGCAGGCCGCGCGCCTGCGCCGGGCCGAGGCCGGGTTCGAGCGACAGCCGGATCCAGGAGGAGAGTTCGTCTGTGGGTAAGGTCAGGGGCATGCCTCAGTTTGACACAATGCCGGCCTTCGAGGAGGGCCGGCGCCACGAATGGTCACAGTCAAAACTTTGTTTTATCATGGAAGCTTAGACTAATTCAGAGATTTTGCTTCATGGCTTTGCTTCCCATACTTCGCTACCCCGACCCGCGCTTGCACAAGGTTGCAAAGCCGGTCCAGGTGGTCGACGACCGTATCCGCCAGCTGGTGCGCGATATGGCCGAAACCATGTACGCCGCCCCGGGCGTCGGCCTTGCCGCCACCCAGGTCGACGTGCACGAGCGCGTGGTGGTCATCGACGTCTCTGAAGGCGGCAACGAACTCATCGTGCTCATCAACCCCGAAATCATCTGGAAGAGCGAAGAAAAACAGGTCTACGAAGAAGGCTGCCTGTCGGTGCCCGGCGTCTACGACGAAGTCGAACGCGCCGCCCGCATACGGGTGCGGGCGCTGAATGAAAAAGGCGAATCCTACGAATTCGACGCCGAAGGCCTGCTGGCCGTCTGCGTGCAGCACGAACTCGACCACCTGCTGGGCAAGGTGTTCGTGGAATATCTTTCCGTCCTCAAGCAGAACCGCATCAAGACGCGGCTGCGCAAGCAGGAACGCGAAGCGCTCAAAGCCTGACCCCGTCATTCCGATACCAAGTCCCTACGCCGTGCGCATCGTATTTGCCGGAACCCCCGAATTCGCCCGCCAGGCGCTGGACGCCATCCTGGCGGCCGGGCATCAGGTGCCCCTGGTCCTGACCCAGCCCGACCGCCCCTCTGGCCGCGGGTTGAAACTGATGCCCAGCGCCGTGAAACAGGCCGCGCAGGCGGCGGGCATTCCGGTCTGCCAGCCGCGCAGCCTCCGGCTCGACGGCAAATACCCCGAGGACGCGGCCGCCGCGCGCCAGGCTCTGCTGGATGCGCGGCCCGAACTGATGGTCGTCGCCGCCTACGGACTGATCCTGCCCGAATGGGTCCTGGCCCTGCCGGAACGCGGCTGCTTCAACATCCACGCCAGCCTCCTGCCGCGCTGGCGTGGCGCCGCGCCCATACAGCGCGCGATCGAAGCGGGCGACGCGCAAACCGGCATCACGATCATGCAGATGGATCAGGGCCTGGACACCGGCGACATGCTGCTGGCCCGGGCGCTGCCGATCACGCCGGAACACACCGCGGCCACCCTGCACGATGCGCTCGCGCAAATGGGCGCGCAGGCCATCGTCGAGGCCGTCGAGGCGGCCGAGGCCAATGCGCTACGCGCCACGCCGCAGCCCGCCGAAGGGGTGACCTACGCCGCCAAGCTGGAAAAATCCGAGGCGCCGCTGGACTTCACGCAGCCCGCGGAGCAATTGGCTCGGCGTGTCCGCGCGTTCAATCCGGTTCCGGGCAGCACCATGCGGCTGCCCGGCCTGGCCGACCCGGTCAAGGTCTGGCGGGCGGCCGCCTTGCCCGGCCGGCCCGCGGCGCAGCCGGGCGACATCGTGGCGGTCGGCGCGGAAGGGGTGGACGTCGCCACCGCCGACGGCGTCCTGCGCCTGCTGGAGTTGCAAAAAGCGGGCGGAAAGCGCCAGCCCGTAGCGGCTTTTGTGCAGGGCTGGCAGGCCTGAGGGGCCGGCGGAGCGCCGCCCGAATGCCTCGCCGGCCCGGCCGGCGGCCGGCAATGCCTGATTAGCCGGCCAGCTGCGTGCCGTATAGATCGTACTCGTCCGAATCGGTGACTCGCACCCGCACGATGTCTCCGGGCGCCAGCGTTTCCTCGGTTTCGACGAACACGCTGCCGTCGATCTCGGGCGCGTCGGCGCTGGACCGGCCGATGGGGCCGTCTTCGTCGATTTCGTCGATCAGCACCTCGATTTCACGGCCTATCTTCCCGGCGAGCCGCTGCGCGGAGATCCGCTGCTGGTGTTCCATGAAGCGATTCCAGCGCTCTTGCTTCACTTCGTCGGGAACGTGATCGGGCAGTTCGTTGGCCTTGGCGCCCTGCACGGGCGAATACTGGAAGCAGCCCACGCGATCCAGCTGCGCTTCGCTCATCCAGTCCAGCAGATACTGGAAGTCCTCCTCGGTTTCGCCGGGGAAGCCGACGATGAAGGTGGAGCGCAGGGTCAAGTCCGGACAGGCCGCGCGCCAGCTTTTGATGCGGGCCAGGGTCTTGTCCTCGAATGCCGGCCGCTTCATGGCTTTCAGGATGCGCGGACTGGCATGCTGGAAGGGGATGTCCAGATAGGGCAGGATCTTGCCGTCGGCCATCAGGGGAATCACTTCGTCGACGTGCGGATAGGGGTAAACGTAGTGCAGGCGCACCCACACGCCGAAGCCGGACAGCGCTTCGCTCAGCTGCGTCAGGTGGGTCTTGATGGGGCGCCCGTTCCAGAAGCCGCTGCGGAACTTGACGTCCACCCCGTAGGCGCTCGTGTCCTGCGAGATCACCAGCAGTTCCTTCACGCCCGCCTTGACCAGGCGTTCGGCTTCGCCCATGACGTCGCCGATCGGGCGGCTGACCAGGTCGCCGCGCATGGAGGGGATGATGCAGAAGCTGCAGCGGTGGTTGCAGCCTTCCGATATCTTCAGGTAGGCATAGTGGCGCGGCGTCAGCTTGATACCCTGGGGCGGCACCAGGTCGACATAGGGGTCGTGCTCGACATTGGGCGGCGCCGCCTCGTGCACGGCGCGCACCACCTGCTCGTATTGCTGCGGGCCGGTCACGGCCAGCACCGCCGGGTGCACTTCCCGGATGAGGTTTTCTTCCACCCCCATGCAGCCCGTGACGATGACCTTGCCGTTCTCGGCGATGGCTTCGCCGATGGCGTCCAGGGATTCGGCCTTGGCGCTGTCGATGAAGCCGCAAGTGTTGACGACGACCACGTCCGCATTGTCGTAGTCGGGGGTGATGGCATAGCCTTCCGTGCGCAGCTGCGTCAGGATGCGCTCGGAGTCGACCAGCGCTTTCGGGCAGCCCAGACTGACGAAGCCGACTTTTGGGGAACTCATGGATGACCTTTTAGCGTTGACGGGCCGCCGGGGCCCGGAAAAGAAAGAATTTTAACGGTGCGCCGCGCGCCATGGACGGGCCGCGCGCGATTTGATGATAAAGTCCGACTCAAAGCCCATTCATACACACGTCTTTCGCAGCTGTGCACCCAGACCCGTCCCGGCATCGCAATATCAGCTTGTCCGACACCTTGTCGGCCAGCGCGCGCAATGTGCGCGACGTCCTGGCCGGCAGGTCGCTGTCGGACAGCCTGGCCGCGACGCCGGCCGAATTGCGGGCCTCGGCCCAGGCCGTGTCGTTTCATGCCATGCGCAAGCTGGGGCAGGCCCGCCATGCCAGGCGGATGCTGGTCAGCCGCAAGCCGCCCAACCCGCTGTTCGATGCCTTGCTGCTGGTGTCGCTGGCCTTGCTCGAGACCGCCATCGGGCACGAGGCGCCGGAAGGCGGGCCCGTTCCGCGCCACCTGCCCGTCTATGCCGTGCATACCCTGGTGGACCAGGCCGTCAAGGCGGCGTCGGCGCAGCCGAAGCTGCGTGCCTACAAAGCGCTGTTGAATGGGGCGCTCAGGAATTACATACGAGAGCGCAAGGCGATTTTAACCCAGGCGCAGGAGTCGCCCGAGGCCTGTTTCAACTTTCCGGACTGGTGGGTGGCGCGCCTGCGCAAAGCCTATCCCGATCGGTGGGAAGATCTGCTGCGGGCGTCCGACGAACCGGGGCCGATGACGCTGCGCGTGAACCGGCGCCGCGCCACCGTCCAGCAGATGCTGCGGGCCCTGGACGCCGCCGGCATGCCGGCGTTCCATCGGGGCGGCGACGCCGTCACCCTGTACACGCCCAGCCCGGTGCCGCTCGTCCCCGGCTTTGAAGAGGGGTGGTTTTCGGTCCAGGATTACGCCGCGCAGCAGGCCGGCGCCCTCTTGCCCCTGGAGCCGGGCATGCGGGTGCTGGACGCCTGCGCCGCGCCGGGCGGCAAGACCGCCCACCTGCTCGAACGGGCCGATGTCCGCTTGCTGGCGCTCGACGCCGATGCCGGCCGGCTCGTGCGCGTGCGGGAAAACCTTGCGAGACTGGGGCTGGACGGCCCGGCCGTGGCCCTGAAGTGCGCCGATGCCGCCGACCTTCCCGCCTGGTGGGAAGGCGCGCCCTTCGACGCCATCCTGGCCGATGTCCCCTGCACGGCCTCCGGCGTGGTGCGCCGCCATCCCGACATCCGCTGGCTGCGCCGCGAGGCCGACGTCGCCAGGACCGCCGCGCTGCAGCGGCGCATCGTCGATGCCCTGTGGCGCACCCTGCGCCCGGGCGGCCACATGCTGTATGCCACCTGCTCCATTTTTCCGGAAGAATGCGAAGACCAGGCGCGGCGATTCCTGCAGCGTCAGGCCGACGCCGTCCGGCTCGACGCGCCCGGCCAGATGCTGCCCCTGGCCGAAGATCCCATGACGGCGCACGACGGTTTTTTTTATGCTTTGTTTGCCAAGAAGGCGTGACTCGTCAAAAATGACGGCTTCGGACCACTCTTTGTGCAGGCCGGCCCTGCCACTCTTTAGCATTGATAGGCCTTAAATGCTGCGACTGCTGTTTTCCGTTTTCCTTTCCCTGGCATTGGCGGGGGCCGCGTGCGCCGAAGCCGGCGTGCAAGAGGCGGGTGAACAGGTGCTGCGCGTCGAGCCGATGGTCCGCGACGGCAAGCTTTATATCGACGCCGACGTCCAGCTGGACGTCACGGGCGACCTGCGCAACGCCGCCGAAAAGGGCGTGCCCATTTATTTCACGGCGGACCTCAAGATCGTTACCAAAAGATGGTGGTGGTTCGACAAAGTGGTCGTCGACGAGCAGCAAACCTGGCGCATCGTCTACAACGCCCTGACCCGGCAATGGCGCGTGGGCACCGGCGAGCTCTCGCTGCCGGAATCCTCGCTGGACAACGCATTGTCGCTGGTGCGGAACATCCGCGGCTGGGCGGTCGCGGACATCGGCGACCTGGAGCACGATGAGCCTTACGAGGGCCGCATCCGGGTGCGGCTCGACACTTCGCTTCTTGCCCGGCCCTTCCAGGTCGACGCCCTGAACAGCAGCGCGTGGTCGCTTGCTACTCCATGGAAAAATTTCAATTTTTCAATCTCGGTCGTCGAGCCTCAGCGCTGATACGCTGGGGCTTGCGCGCCGCCCTGATCGTCGCCGCGCTCAGCGCCCTGGCGTTGCTCGCCTTGCTGGTCTGGTCCACGGGCAATGCGTCGCGCTACGCCCAGCAGTACGACACCTTGCTGGTGCTCAACGGGATACTGGCCGTCGCGCTGATCTTCTGGGTGCTGGCCCTGTCGGCGAGGCTGCTGCGCCAGATCCGGCGCAGGCAGTTCGGCGCCCGGCTGACCGCCCGGTTCACCCTGTATTTCGCGCTGATCGGCGTACTGCCGGGGGCCCTGATCTACGTCCTGTCGGTCGAATTCATGTCGCGGTCCATCGAGTCCTGGTTCAACGTGCGGGTCGACACGGCGCTGGAGGCCGGCCTGAACCTGGGCCGCGCGGCGCTCGATTCGCAGCTCGACGACCTGAACGCCCGCGCCAAGGAAATGTCCGCCAAGCTGGGCAACGCCAACGATGCGGAAATGTCCCTGGTCATCTCGCGCCTGCGCGAGTCCTATGGCGTGGCCGAGGCCATGATCTTCACCGGCAACGGGCGGCTGATCGCCTTCAGCTCCTCGGCCTACGGGCAGTTGCTGCCGGATCTGCCGCCCGCGTCGGTGATCAACCAGCTCAGGGTGTCGCGCTACTACTCGGCGGCCGAGGCCGACGAAGTCGACGAGCCCGCCAAGGACCGGGACGGGGAGGCCGTGGCGCAGGCGGGCCTGCATCTGCGGGTGGTGCTGCCGATCAACACGGTGGAACGGCTGTCATCGGTGCTGGGCATGGCGCCCGATGCGCGCTGGCTGCAGGTGATCGAGCCGGTGCCGGAACAGATCGCGCGCAACGCCAACCAGGTCCAGCAAGGCTTCCGCGACTACCAGGAACTGGCGCTGTCGCGGCTGGGCTTGCTCAAGCTGTACGGCATCACCCTGACCCTGGCGCTGATTCTGGCGGTGTTCGCGGCCATCGTGTTCGCGCTGTCGGTGTCGCGCCGGCTGGTGCGGCCGCTGCTGTCGCTCGCCGCCGGCACCCAGGCGGTCGGCGTGGGCGACTACCGCCCGCTGCCCGAGCCGCCCGAGAAAGACGAAGTGGGGCAGCTGACGCGCTCTTTCAACGCCATGACGCGCCAGCTGGACGAAGCGCGCCACATGGTCGAGAACAACCGGCAGCAGCTGGAGCGGTCGAACGTCTATCTGGAGTCCGTGCTGAGCAATCTGTCCTCGGGCGTGCTGGTGTTCGACGAAATGTTCCGGGTCAGCATGTTCAACCAGGGCGCCCAGAGCATCCTGCGCACCGACCTGCGCTCGGTCAAGGGCCGGCCGCTGGAGACCGCCGACGGCGCTTTCGCGCTGTCCCAGCTCATCCGCCAGGCCTTCGCCGCCCATGCCGCCGTGGGTTCCGAGCGCCAGTACTGGCAGCAGCAGTTCGAGCTCGAACTCGAAGCCGCGGTCGACAACGAAAAGAAGAAGCACATCGTCACCCTGCTGGCGCGGGGCACGCACCTGCGGGTGGACGGCCGGGGCAACGGCTACCTGGTCGTGTTCGACGACATCAGCGAAGTGATCTCCGCCAACCGTACCGTCGCATGGGGCGAGGTGGCGCGCAGGCTGGCGCACGAGATCAAGAATCCCCTGACCCCCATACAGCTGTCGGCCGAAAGGCTGGCCATGAAGCTGGAAGGCAAGCTCAGCGACGAGGACGCCGCGATGCTCACGCGGTCCACGGCCACCATCGTCAACCAGGTGGCTTCGCTGAAGCAGATGGTGGACGACTTCCGCGAGTACGCGCGCACGCCGCCGGCGCAGATGCAGCGCATCGAAATCAATGCGCTGATCGCCGACGTGCTCGCCCTGTACGGGTGGGACCCGGAGGGCGGCATGGTGCGCGACGACGGGCAAAGCATGCATATCGATGTGGAGTTCGATCGCGCCGTGCCCGACATCGAAGGCGACCCCACCCAATTGCGCCAGGTGATCCACAACCTGCTGGCCAATGCGCGCGACGCGGCCTCGCAGCACCAGCCGCTGGCCGAGGCCCGCATCCACGTGCAGACCAAGCTCATGTATTCCGGCGCGGAGGGCGACACCCAGCGTTCCGGCGTGCGGCTCACCATCACCGACAATGGCTGCGGCTTCCCTTCCCAGGTGCTGGCGCGGGTCTTCGAGCCCTATGTGACCACCAAGGCGAGCGGAACGGGCCTGGGACTTGCTATAGTTAAAAAAATTATCGAAGAACATGGCGGTCGCATCGATATTTCCAACCGCCGCGAAGGCGGGGCGCGCATCTCCATCCTGTTCACGCGCCTTGCCGACCCAGCGTCTCCGCTGGACGAAGAAAGACAAGGGAACGATAATGCGGAAAAAAGGTAGGTGACGCTTTATGGCCAGAATTCTGGTTGTTGACGACGAAATTGGTATCCGTGAGCTTTTGTCCGAAATCCTTTACGACGAAGGGCATTCGGTCGAGCTCGCGGAGAACGCCGCGCAGGCGCGCGCGGCGCGCTTGCGGGCCCGCCCCGATCTGGTGCTGCTCGACATCTGGATGCCGGATACCGACGGCGTGAGCCTGCTGAAGGAATGGGGCTCGCAAGGCCTGCTCGACATGCCAGTCATCATGATGAGCGGCCACGCCACGGTCGACACGGCGGTCGAAGCCACGCGCATCGGCGCGGTGGATTTCCTCGAAAAACCCATCACCCTGCAGAAGCTCCTGAAGACGATCGCGGCGGCCCTGGCCAAGCCTGTCGCCGCGCCTGCGCCGGCAGGGGGCGCGCGCCTGCCCGAACGCCGCCCCGACCACCTGCCCCCGCTGACCACCGACACCGCGTCGGCCCCCGCCGCCGAGCCTGCGGCCGAACTCAACCATTCCCTGCTGGGCGGCATTTCGCTCGACCAGCCGCTGCGCGACGCGCGCGACGAATTCGAGCGCATCTATTTCGAATATCACCTGGGGCGCGAAAACCACAGCATGACCCGCGTGTCGGAACGAACAGGCCTGGAACGCACCCATTTGTACCGCAAGCTCAAGCAGCTGGGCATAGATTCCTCACGCAAGAAGCAAAGCAGCTCGAACAACTGATGGCCGATCTTTTCGACCCCATGGCCTTGCGCGGGCTGGCCCTGCCCAATCGCGTCGTCGTGTCGCCCATGTGCCAGTATTCGGCACGCGACGGCAATGCCAACGAATGGCACGTCGCCCATCTCGGCAGCCTGTCGCTGGGCGGCATGGGGCTGTTGTGCCTGGAGGCCACCGCGGTCACGCCCGAAGGCAGGATCTCGCCCGGGTGCCTGGGGCTATGGTCCGACGAAAACGAGGCCGCCATGGCGAAGCTGCTGAAGGTGATCCGGGCGGCGAGCCCGGTGAAGCTGGCCATACAGCTGGGCCACGCCGGCCGGAAGGCGTCTAGCGCGCCGCCATGGCAAGGCGGCCAGCTGCTGGCCGAAACCGAGGGCGGCTGGCGGCCCATCGGCCCGTCGGCGGTGCCGCACAAGCCCGGCGAGCCCGCGCCCGAGCAGCTGGACGCCGCCGGCCTGCGGCGCATCCGCGATGCCTTCGCGGCGGCGGCCGGGCGCGCCGTCCGGCTGGGCTTCGATGCCATCGAGCTGCATGCGGCGCACGGCTATTTGCTGCACCAGTTCCTTTCGCCGGTCTCGAACAGGCGCGGCGACGAATACGGCGGCAGCCTGGAAAACCGCATGCGCTTCCCGTTGGAGGTCTTCCGCGCGCTGCGCGCCGCGGTGCCGGACACGATGCCGGTGGGCGTTCGTTTATCGGGCACGGATTGGCTGGACGGCGAGCCGAGCTGGACGCTGGAGCAGACGGTCGAGCTGGGCCTGCGCTTGAAGGACGCGGGCGTGGACTGGCTGGACATCTCCAGCGGCGGGGTCTCGCCGCGCCAGAAGATTCCGGTCGCGCCGGGGTATCAGGTCCATCTGGCGGAGGCGGTGAAGCGCCAAGTGGGCGTCCCGACGATGGCGGTCGGCCTGATCACGGAGCCGCGGCAGGCGCAGGACATCGTCGCGCAGGGCCGCGCGGACATGGTGGCGTTGGGGCGGGCAATGCTCTACAACCCGCGCTGGGTCTGGCACGCCGCCGCGGAACTCGGCGCGCAACTGGAGGCGCCGCCGCAGTACTGGCGCTCGCTGCCCGCGGGCTTGAATTCCATCTTTCTGAACACTGCGTTCGGGATGCGCTGAGCGGGCCGCCCGCCTTTCAGCGTTGACGAGCCCTAGAACTCGTCCGGCTTGCGCGGCCTGACCGTAGGCCGCGGGCCGCCCGCGTCGCCCGCCCTGCCCACCGACGAAACCGAGATGCGCGTTTCCCCCGGCGCGCGAAGCGCTGCCGAACGCCAGGCATGGCCGTAAGCGACTTCCAGGCTCAGATGGATGGTGCCGTCCTGATGCCGCTGCGCCTCCAGGGCCGTGAGCAGCCGGTTCAGCCATTGCCGGCCCGGCAGCCCGGCCCGGCGGTCCAGGCTCGGATTGCCGCCCAGGATCCGCATGTCCTCCAGCAGCTTTTCGGGCGTCCGGTAGGTCAGGGTGATGATCTCCTGGTCCATGACGGGATCCAGAAAACCGCGCCCCAGCAGCAGATCGCCGAAGTCGTGCATATCGACGAACTGCAGGGTTTCCGTCTGCAGGCCGGCTTCCGCGACGGCCGCGCGCAGTTCCGCCAAGGAGCCCGGGCCCAGGCAGGAAAACATCGCCAGGGCGCCCGGCTTCAGTATGCGCCGCCACTCCGCCAGCACGTTGTGAGGCTCGGGATGCCAGTGCAGGGCCATGTTGGACCAGACCAGGTCCATGCTTTCCACGGGCAGGCCCGAATCGGCCATGTCGGACTCCAGGAAGCGCACGGGCGGCGTGGGCTTGTTGCGCAGCTTTTGCCAGAAGCCGGGCTTGGCGACGTAGCGTTCGCGCGCCACGTCGAGCAGCGCCTTGCAGGCGTCCTGGCCGGAATAGTCCATGTCGGGGTATTGCGCGCGCAGCGGTTCCAGCGCATGGCCGGCGCCGCAGCCGGCGTCCAGCACGTTGACCGGCTTGACGCGGATGTAGCTGAGGCGCTGCAGCATGCGCTGGGCGATTTCGCCGTACAGGAACTGGGCCGCGTCCAGCGGACTGCGGCGGGCGAATTGCCGGCTGACATGGGATGCGCTGATGCGCAGTCGGGGAGGCTGGGACATTTATGGCTGGCGGACGATGGCGTTGAAAGGCGATTCGTGTTCAGATGCGGGCGTAAGGCCTGGCGGCCGCAACGATAGATGTCATTATGGCGTATATGAACTTCCTGCGCGAATCGGCGGCGCCCATCGCCGCGCTCATGCGGCGCTTGCACGGCGCGTTGCCGCTCGATCCCGCCGCGCTGGCGCCCGGCCATTGCGATCTATGCCAGTGCGCCTCGCGTGCAAGCCGGCTATGCCCGTATTGCCGCGGCCTGGTGCTCGCGTCCATGGCGAACGGCGGCGCGCGCTGCGCGGTCTGCCGCCTGCGGCTCGACGGCCGCAAGCGCTGTCCCGACTGCCCGCCGGGCGGCTACGCCTTCGATCGCATCATCGCGGCGTTCGACTACGCCGCTCCGGGCGACCTGCTCATCCACCAGCTCAAGAGCCGCGGCAAATTCATCAGCGCCGCCACGCTGGCCGGCCTGCTGGCCGATGCCGTCCAGGATGCGGGGCCGCCTCTGTCCAAGGCTACAATTCTCGTTTCCGTGCCCGCCGGCCGGGCCGCCGTATTGCGCCGGGGCTTCAACCCCGCCGCCGAGATCGCGCGGTCGCTGTCCCGCCGCCTGCGGCTTGCCCACCGCCCCGAGCTGCTGGTCCGGGCGCGCGACGGCGCGAGCCAGACCCGCCTGAACCGGCACGAGCGCGGCCTGCATGCGCGTGCGCTGTTCCGCTGCGCCGGCGACGTCTCCGGGCGGGACATCGCCGTGGTGGACGACGTCCTCACCACGGGCAGCACCTTGCACAGCATCGCGCTTGCCCTGAAAGAAGCGGGCGCGGCCTCGGTGTGCGGGCTGGTCGTGGCCCGCACGCCTTATTGATTCTTTTACGGATGTTCCATGTTTCATATCGTCCTGGTGTCGCCCGAAATCCCGCCGAATACGGGCAATGTGATCCGGCTGGCGGCGAATACGGGGGCGGCCCTGCATCTGGTCCGCCCTTTGGGATTCGAGCTCGAAGATAAAAAGCTCAAGCGGGCGGGGCTGGATTATCACGAATGGGCGCGGGTCCGGGTGCACGACGGCCTGCAGGCCGCCTTCGACCACATAGGCGGGGACCCCGAGCGCCGCTACGCCATGACGACCAAGGGTTCGCGCCTGATCGGCGCGGCGCTTTTGCGTCCGGGCGACGTATTCGTATTCGGGCGGGAAACCGCCGGCCTGTCGGCGGAACAGCTGGCGCTGTTTCCCGCCGCGCAGCGCCTGCGGCTGCCCATGCTGCCCGCGCAGCGCAGCCTCAATCTGTCCAATGCGGTCGCGGTGACCGTTTACGAGGCATGGCGGCAGGCGGGCTACCAGGGCGCGGTCTAGGGGCTCAGGGCCTAGTCCAGCGACAATCCCAGGCGGTTGATGACCTCGTCCCAGCGCTTCTTTTCATTGACCACCAGCGCGGTCAACTCCTCGGGCGTGGAGGCCGCCGGGGTGAAATAAAGCGCCGCCATCTTCGCCTTGACCTCGTCGCGCTCGATGACTTTGCGGATGGCCGCGTTCAGCTTCCGGACGATGTCGTCCGGCGTGCCGGCGGGCACGAAGATGGCGTCCCAGGAAATCGATTCGAAGTCCTTGAAGCCTTGCTCGGCCATGGTGGGCAGGCCCGGCAGCACGTCGCTGGGCTGCAGGCTGGTGATGCCCAGGATTTTCGCCTTGCCCGCCTTCACCTGGCTCATCGCGATGCCGGGCACCATGAATCCGGCCTGGATGTCGCCCGCGAGAATGGACGTGATGATTTGCGGGAAGCCGGTATAGGGGATTTGCTGCAGCTTGATGCCGGCCTGGTGTTCCAGCATGGCCATCGCCAGGTGCGAGGAACTGCCCGGGCCCACCGTGCCGTAGTTCAGCTCGCCGGGCTTGCTTTTCGCCATGGCGACGAATTCCTGCGCGTTGCCGGCGGGCGAGCCGGCCGGCACCACCAGCACGTTCGGGCTGGTGCCGACCAGGGTGATGGGCGCCAGGTCCTTCAAGGGGTCATAGCCCAGCGTCTTCTTGTACAGCGTCGGCGCGGTCACCATGGGCCCGTTGATGGTCAGCAGGATGGTGTAGCCGTCGGGCTTGGCCTTGCTGGCGAAGCGCGTGCCGATGTTCCCGCCGGCGCCGGGCTTGTTGTCGACCACGATGGGCTGGCCGAGATCCGCCGACAGGGGTTCCGCGATCGCCCGCGCCAGGATGTCGGGCGACGAGCCGGCGGGGAAGGGGACGACCATCTGGATGGGGCGGTCGGGCCAAGCGGCCTGGGCGGCGGCGGATGCGGCGAGCAGTCCGGCGGCCGCCAGGCCCAGGAGGGACGCGCGCAGGCGGCGCGTGGAAAGAGAGCGAGACATGGGATTCCTCTTTGCAGAAAAAAGATGCCTATCGCGGAGCGAGCGGCGATTCGGATCGCGCGACACGGGACAGCAGGCCGGTGACCGCCTCCTGTGGCGCAAGCCCTTCGAATAATACCTGGCACACGACCTCGGTGATGGGCAGGTCGACGCCATGGCGCCGCCCGAGGTCTCTTGCCGCCTGGGCGCAGCGCACGCCTTCGGCGGTCATGCCGCCGGCCAGGATGTCGTCCAGCCGGCGCCCCTGCCCGATAGCCAGGCCGACCTGCCGGTTGCGGGACAGGGCGCCGGTGGCCGTCAGGACCAGGTCGCCCAGGCCCGTCAGGCCGGAAAAGGTTTCCGCCTGGCCGCCGAGGGCGACGCCCAGCCGCTGCATTTCGGCCAGCCCGCGGGTGATGAGGGCGGCGCGCGCGTTGGTGCCGAGCTCGAGGCCGTCGGCGATGCCGCAGGCGATGGCCATGATGTTCTTGAGGGCGCCGCCGACCTCCACGCCGATGATGTCTTCGCTGTTGTAGATGCGCGCGCTGCCGCCGTGCAGGGCGGCCGTGACCGCCTGGACGGTGCGCGCTGCGCGGGTGGCGATGGTCAGCGCCACGGGCAGGCCGCGGGCGACCTCGTGCGCGAACGACGGCCCCGACAGCACGCCCAGCCCGATGGCGGGCAGGTCCTTGAATGCGGCTTGCGCGATTTCATGGGGCAGCTCGCCGGTCTCCGGCTGGAAGCCCTTGCAGGTCCAGACGACGCTCAGGCCGGCATGGGGAAGATGCCGCAATGCGTCGGCGAGCCGGCGACAGGTGTCGCGCAGGCCGGCCACCGGAACGCCCAGCACGATGAGCCCGCGCGCCGGGTCGGCGCAGGCATGCCCCAGGGCATGGCCGAAGTCGGACGTGGCTTCCAGCGTTTCGGGCAGCGCGATGCCGGGCAGGTATCGGTCGTTGCGGCGCGTGCTTTGAATGGCGAGCGCCAGCGCCGGATCGCGGGCCCAGAGCAGCGCGCCGGCCTGTTTGCAGGCCAGCGCCGCCAGCGCGGTGCCCCAGCTGCCCGCGCCGATGACGGCGACGCGAATGGTCGGGGAGGCGGCGCTCATGCGCAGGCAGCCATCGGCCGGTTACTGGCGTGTGGCGCCGGGAGGCAGGATGATGCCGGAATCCTGCTGCTTCTGTTCTTCGGCGAGCTGGGCGATGCGCTGTTCGTACAGGGCCTGGAAATTGACTTCGGCCAAGTGCAGCGCCGGCAGCGAGGTGCGGTTGATGGCGTCGGCCACGTTGGCGCGCAGATAGGGGTAGAGCATGGTGGGGCAGACGATGCCGATCAGGGGATCGAGCTGTTCGGCCGGGATGTTGGAGGCTTCGAAGATGCCCGCCTGCGTGGCTTCGACGAGATACAGGACCTTGTCCTGGATGCGGGTGGTCACGGTGGCGGTGACGGTGGCCTCGAAAATGGTTTCCGCCAGGCGCTGGCCGCCGACGTTGATCGATACTTCGACGGTGGGGCCTTCCTGCTCGAGGAAGATCTCGGGCGCATTGGGCATCTCGACCGACAAGTCCTTGATGTAGGTGCGCTGCAGGCTGAAGCTGGGATCCCGGCTGGCTTGCTGGTCGTGGCTGTTCTGGTTCTCGGCCATGGTTGTGTCCTGATTAGAATGAGGTGAAGCGTAAGTGTAAGCCTAGGGCCTGGGGGTGTTGAGCGCCCGCCGGCTAGCTTGCCAGCAGGGGCAGCAGGCCGTTGGCGCGGTCCAGCGCGGCCAGGTCGTCGTAGCCGCCGACATGGGTCTCGCCGATATAGATCTGGGGTACGGTCCGGCGGCCGGTGCGTTCCATCATGATGGCGCGCTGGCTCGGATCCAGGTCGATGCGGATTTTCTGGATTTCGCTGACGCCGCGCTGCTTCAGGAGCATTTCGGCGCGTACGCAATACGGGCAGACTGCGGTGCAGTACATCGTTACGGTAGCCATGGGATTCCTTTACAGGTGCAAGAAGTCAGTTCTTTTTGGTCAGCGGCAGGCCGGCCTGCAGCCATGCGCGCAAGCCGCCTTCCAGGCTGACCGCGCCGGCGTGGCCCTCTTTGCGCAGGGTTGCGGCGGCCCGGACGGACTCGCGGCCCTGGTCGCAGACTATGATGAGGGGTTTGTCCTTGGGCAGCGTGGCGTGCTTGGCGGGGATGTCGGCAGTGGGCATATTGCGTGCCTGCGGTATGCTGCCGAGCTTGAAGGCTTCGGCGCTGCGCACGTCGATGAACACGCCCTGCTGGTCGTTCGCCAGCTTGACGGCCTCGTGGACGCCCACGGCTTTGGAACCGCCCTTCAACAGGCTGGGCAAGGCCAGCATGACCGCGGCGGCGATGGCGATGAAGACGAGGATGAGGTTGTTCTGGTCAAGAAAAAAGTCCACGATGTATCCCGAATAGGCCTTTGGAAAATAGGCTGATTGCGGGGATTATAAAATGGACGAAGAATTTCAACTTTTAGGCGATTTTTACCATGCATAAACTTGTTCTGATGCGCCATGGCGAAAGCCAGTGGAATCTTGAAAACCGCTTCACCGGCTGGACGGACGTCGATCTGACCGACGCCGGCCGCGAGCAGGCGCGCCTGGCGGGCGAACTGCTCAAGGAAAAGGGATTCGAATTCGACCTGGCGTATTCGTCCGTGCTGAAGCGCGCCATTCGCACTCTGTGGATCGCGCTCGACGCCATGGATGCCATGTACACGCCGGTCGGGCTCAGCTGGCGGCTGAACGAACGGCACTACGGCGCGCTGCAGGGGCTCAACAAGTCGGAAACCGCCGCGAAGTTCGGCGACGAACAGGTGCTGATCTGGCGCCGCGCCTACGCCATCGCGCCCGATCCGCTCGATCTCGACGACCCGCGCCATCCGCGCTTCGACCGGCGCTACGCCAAGATCGGCGCCGACAAGCTGCCCGCCACGGAATGCCTGAAGGACACCGTGGCGCGCGTGCTGCCCTTCTGGAACGAGTCCATCGCCCCCGCCATACGCGCCGGCCGCCGCGTGCTGGTGGCCGCGCACGGCAATAGCCTGCGCGCGCTCATCAAGCACCTCGACGGCATTTCCGACGACGACATCGTGCACCTGAACATCCCCACCGGCCAGCCCCTCGTCTACGAGCTGGACGAGGACTTGCGCCCGGTCCGGCACTACTATCTCGGCGATCCCGCCGAGATCGAGGCCGCGATGGCGGCCGTGGCCAACCAGGGCAAGGCGGCCAAGTAAATCATGCGGATCGCGGCCGGTCTCCTGGTGCTCGCCTTCTGGATGGGGGCGGCCGCGGGCGCGGAACCGACGCTGGCCGAAAAACAGGCGGCGGCCAAAAAGCAGCAGGCCGAGCTGCGCGAGCGGATCGAGCAACTGCAAAAGGAAATAGATGGCCAGGAGTCCTCGCGCCGCGATGCGGCCAGCGAGCTGAAAGAATCGGAATCGGCCATTTCCGCCATCAACCGGCGGCTGGCCGAACTCTCCGAGAGCCGCCGGCATGCCGAGAACGAACTGAAGGACCTGGCCAAGCAGACCGAAGAACAGCAGCGTCTGCTGGCCAAGCGGCGTCACGAGCTCGGCGAGCAGTTGCGCGCCCAGTACGCCGGCGGCCTGTCTCCCTGGGCCGCCCTGCTGTCGGGCGACGACCCGCAGCAGATCGGGCGGGACTTGAGCTATCTGGGCTATGTCACCCGGGCGCAGGCGGCGGCGGTGCAGGCCGTGCGCGAGGCGCTGGCCCGCCTGGAAGGCCTGCGGCAGCGCACCGAGACCGGCCGGAAAGAGCTGGCGCGCCTGGTGGAGGAAACCTCCGAGCAAAAGGCCTCGCTGGAGAAACAGACCGAGGAAAGGCGCAAGGTGCTGGCCCGCATCGAATCGCGCCTCGCCGAACAGCGCGGCCAGGCCGAGCGCCTGGCGCGCAATGACGCCCGCCTGGGCAATCTGGTCGCCGGCCTCGAAAAAGCCATCATCCGGCAGGCCGAAGAGGCCAGGATCGCCGAAGAAAAACGCAAGGCCGAAGCGGCCCGGCGCGCCGCCGAACTCGCGCGCCGGCGCGAGGCCGCGCGCAAGGCCGAGGAAGAAGCGCGCATCGCCCAGGCGCGCGCCCAGCGCGAACGCGAGCGCCAGGAAGCCGAGCAGGCCCGGCTGCAGGTGGAACAGGCCCGGGAAGAGGCGAAGCGGGCGGAACAGGCCGAACGCGCGGAGCTGGCGGCGCGCACGGAGCAGGCGGAACGCGCGGAACAGGCGCAGCAGGCGGAGCGTGCGAGACAGGCCGAGGCGGCGCGCGAACCGGCGAGCCGGCCGGCCCGTGCGGAACCTTCCGGGGGGTTCAAGGGTCTACGCAAGGGGCTGCCATATCCCGTGCGGGGGGAGGTGCTCGGCCGCTTCGGCGCGCAGCGGCCCGACGGCGGGCTGTGGCGGGGCATCGTGCTGCGCTCCCCGGAAGGAACGGCGGTGCGCGCCATCGAGGCGGGCAGGGTGGTCTATGCGAGCTGGCTCAGCGGCTTCGGCAACATCATGATCGTCGATCATGGCGCCAAGTTCCTGAGCGTCTACGCCTATAACCAGAGCCTGCTCAAGCAGGTGGGCGACATCGTCCACGGCGGCGACACCATCGCCACCGTGGGCGCCACCGGCGGGCAGGTCGACCCGGGTCTATACTTTGAAATCCGGCACCAGGGCACCCCTGTGAATCCCCTGCTTTGGTTGAAGCCGTAATTTCGTTACTATTTACCTGATGCCGCCGGCATCGGGTTTTGTCTTTCATCAGGAACGTGCATGAGCACTCGCAGGTTACGCGGATTTGGATTGGTGGTTGCGGGCGCGCTTGGCGGCGTGCTCATCAGCCTTGGCATCACGGCGGCCGCCCAGCGGGGCGAGCCCTTGCCGCTCAAAGAATTGCAGCAGTTCGCCAACGTCTTTGCGGCCATCAAGGCCAGCTACGTCGAGCCGGTGGCCGACGACAAGCTGATCAATGACGCGATCAAGGGCATGTTCAGCGACCTGGACCCGCATTCCACCTACCTGGACGCCGAGGCGTTCAAGGAAATGGAAGCCATCACGCAGGGCGGCTTCGGCGGCCTGGGCATCGAGATCGGCAGCGAAGACGGCATGCCCAAGGTCATTTCGCCCATCGAGGACACGCCGGCCGCCAGGGCGGGCATACTGTCGGGCGACCTCATCACGCACATCGACGGCAAGCCCACCAAGGGCATGACGCTCAACGACGCCATCAAGCTCATGCGCGGCGAACCCAAGACCTCCATCGTGCTGACCATCAAGCGCGCGGGGGTCGACAAGCCGCTGGTGATCACGATCGTGCGCGACCTCATCAAAGTGCGCAGCGTGCGCAGCAAGATGCTGGACAACGACATCGGCTACGTCCGCATCGCCCAGTTCCAGGAACGCACTGTCGAAGACCTGGCCCGGCAGCTGACCGAACTCGGCAGCAAGAAGCAGCCCAAGGCGCTGGTCCTCGATCTGCGCAACGACCCGGGCGGGCTGCTCGACGGCGCAATCGGCGTCTCGTCGGCCTTCCTGCCGCCCGACATCCTGGTGGTCTCCACGAAGGGCCGCATTCCCTCGTCCAACCGCGAGTACTTCTCCAAGCCCGTGGGCTTCACCAGCAACCTGCTCAACGGCGAGCCGCCGAACCGGGTGCGGGTGCCCGAATGGGTCAAGACCATCCCCATGGTGGTGCTGGTCAACGTCGGCTCCGCATCGGCCTCCGAAATCGTGGCGGGCGCCCTGCAGGACCACGGCCGCGCCAAGATCCTGGGCAACCGCACCTTCGGCAAGGGGTCCGTGCAAAGCGTGCTGCCCCTCAGCGAAGACACCGGCATCAAGCTGACCACCGCGCGGTATTACACGCCCAAGGGGCGCTCCATCCAGGTCACCGGCGTCGATCCCGACATCACCGTGGACGACACCGCGCAAGGCAATCTCTTCCGCCTGCCCCGCGAGGTCGACCTGCAGCGCCATCTGATCAACAGCGGCGTGGTCGAAGACCCTGCCGAGGAAGCCGCCGACGACGACGGCAAGCCGAAGCCCAAGATGTTCGAGTTCGGCGGCGGCGACGACTACCAGCTGATGCAGGCCATCAATTTCCTGGAAGGCCGGCCGGTCAAGAAGAGCGATCCCAGCATGGTCGCCAAGGCCGACAAGCCGGCCGACAAAGCACAGGGAAGCACAAAAGGGAATTCATCCGGGGCTGAAAAAAAAAGCCCAGTGAAAGCCGCTGAGGCTCCCAAAGTGCTCCGCTACAGGGTCACTCCCCAGGGCGTGGTGCCTGTTCAGCCATGAACGACGAGCAGCTGCTGAGGTACGCGCGCCATGTCCTGCTGGACGAATTCGGAATAGAAGGGCAGGAGCGCGTGCTGTCCGCGCGGGCGCTGATCATCGGCGCCGGGGGGCTGGGGTCGCCGGCGGCCCTGTACCTGGCCTCCGCCGGGGTCGGCCACATCGTGCTGGCCGACGACGACGAGGTCGAACTCAGCAATCTGCAGCGGCAGATCCTGCACACCACGGCGCGCGTGGGCCAGGCCAAGGCGCAGTCCGGCAAGCTCGCCTTGAACGCCCTCAACCCCGATGTCCGCGTCGACGCGGTGGTGGCGCGGCTGCTGGGGCTGGCGCTCGACGAGCAAGTGGCGCAGGCGGACCTGGTGCTGGACTGCTGCGACAATTTCGCCACGCGCCACGCCGTCAATCGCGCCTGCGTGCGTTACGGAAAGCCGCTGGTGTCGGGCGCGGCCATTCGCTTTGCCGGCCAGGTCAGCGTGTTCGACCTGCGGCGCGCGGACGCGCCCTGCTATCACTGCCTGTTCCCCGAAGCCGACGATGTCGAGGAACTGCGCTGCGCGACCACGGGCGTGCTGGGCCCGCTCGTGGGCATAGTGGGCAGCATGCAGGCGGCGGAGGCCTTGAAGGTGATCACTGGGATGGGGGACACGCTGACGGGGCGCATGCTGTGCCTGGACGCGCTGGCCATGCAGTGGCAGACCATACGGTTCCGGCGTGACCCCGCCTGCCCGGTGTGCTCGGGGCGCTGACCGGGGTCAACCGCCGCCGCGCACCAGCAGCCGTCCCACCGAATTGACCCGCACATCCACATACAAGGCGCGGCCGTAATGCTGCGCCGAAAACGGCGTTCCCGCATGGTACACATGCACCGTCCGCATGCCCGCCTGCCGCGCGCTCTTCAGGTTCCTGAGCGTGTCCTCCACCAGCACCACCCGCCCCGCCGGCACGCGCAAGCGCGCCAGCACCTGCCGCATCAGCGCGGGCGAGGGCTTGGGGCGGATGCGGCCCTGCAGCGCCATGTGCTCTATCGTCCAGATCCCGTCGAAATGGTGCAGTATGCCCAGCGTCTTCAGCACCGTGCGCGCGTACTCGGTGGGCGCGTTCGTCAGGAGGATCTTGTGCCCCCGCAGCCGCCCCAGCTTGCGCGCCAGGCCGTATTCCGAATGCACGAGCGCCGCGATGTCGAAATCATGGCTCAGGTGCAGAAAGGTATCGGCCTTGATGCCGTGATGGCGCACCATGCCGATGACCGTCGCGCCATAGCGCCGCCAATAGTCCTTGCGCAGCACGTCGGCCTCGTGCTGAGGCAGCTGCAGGCTGGTGGCGACGGCGCGCGACATCGCGCTGTCTATGGCCTTGAAAATGCCCTTGGAGCAATCGTGCAGGGTGTTGTCCAGATCGAACAGCCAGACCGTTTTTCCGGTGTCCGCGGGCAGGGGCGGACGATGCCGGGCAACGGCATGGCGCAGCGGACGCATGGGATCAGTGGGAACTGATCATCGTGCCGACGCCGCGGTCCGTCAGGATTTCGAGCAGCAGGCAGTGCGGAACGCGCCCGTCGACGATATGCACCGACGTGACGCCGTTGCGCGCGGCATCCAGGGCGGAAGAGATCTTGGGCAGCATGCCGCCTGAAATCGTGCCGTCCGCAAAGAGCTCGTCGATGGTCTGCGCGGACAGGCTGCGCAGCAGATTGCCGTTCTTGTCCAGCACGCCCGGCGTGTTGGTCATCATGACGAGTTTTTCGGCGCCCAGGACCTCGGCCATCTTGCCGGCGACCACGTCGGCGTTGATGTTGTAGGCGCGGCCGTCTTCACCGTAGCCGATGGAGGAAATCACCGGGATGAACTGGTCGTCCTGCAAGGCCTTGACCACCGCCGGCTCGATGTGGGTGATGTCGCCCACGTAGCCGATGTCCAGCCATTCGCCGGGCTTGTCCTTGTCGGCCAGCATTTTCTTCTTGGCCTGGATCATGCCGCCGTCTTTCCCGGTCAGGCCCACGGCCTTGCCGCCGGCCTCGTTGATCATCATGACGATGTCCTGCTGGACCTGCCCGCCCAGCACCCATTCGACGACTTCCATGGTTTCGGCGTCGGTGACGCGCATGCCCTGGACGAACTCGCCTTCCTTGCCGATGCGCTTGAGGGCGGCATTGATCTGCGGGCCGCCCCCGTGCACGACCACCGGATTGAGCCCCACCAGCTTGAGCAGGACCACGTCATGCGCGAAGCTGCGCTGCAGTTCTTCTTCGGTCATGGCGTTGCCGCCGTACTTGATGACGACCGTCTTGCCGTGGAAGCGGCGGATGTAGGGCAGGGCCTCGGAGAGGACGTCAGCCTTGACGGTCGAGGAATGCTGGGATGGATCGATGGGAGTGGTCATGTTTCTTAGCTGGCCAATGCCTTGTTGACGATGCTGAGGAAGGCTTCTTTATCGTAGTTGCCCAGGTAGCGCTTGATGATGTGGCCTTCCTTGTCGATCAGGAAGGCCGTGGGCGTGAGCCGGACGTCGCCGAACGCCTTGGCGATTTCGCCTTGGGCGTCGATCGCCACCTTGAACGGAAGCTGGCGCGTTTCGGCGTAGTTCTTGACGTAGTTGGGCGGATCGTACTGCATGGCCACCGCGATGGTCTCGAAGCCTTTGGGCGACAGTTCGTTGTAGTACTTGATGGTGTCCGGCATCTGGGCGATGCAGGTGACGCAGCTGGTCGCCCAGAACTTGACCAGCACGACCTTGCCGCGCAGATCGCGGGTGGTGATTCGTTCGCCCGTCAGAGACGTGAAGGTGACGTCGGGCGCGGCCTTGAAGGGCGCGGAGAATTGCCAGATGCCTATGCCGGCCAGGGCCAGGACGGCGATTGCGCCTAGGAGTATCTTTTTCATTGGACAGGTATGGCTTCAGCGCCGCCCATGCCGGACGCGGGCGCGGCGGGGGTTGGATCGGCCGGCGGCCTTTCTTCGACCACGGCGGGCGAGTCGGGCGCGGCGATGCTTTCCGGCGAGACGATCTGGAACAATTTTACTACCTTGTTGACCCCGCCGACCGCGGCGGCGGCCTTGGCGGCGCGCTTGCCTTCGGCGTCGGTGACCTTGCCGAGCAGGTAGACCACGCCTCTTTCGGTGGTGACCAGGATGGTGCGGCTGGGGACTTCCTTGGTGTTGATGAGCGCGCTGCGTACCTTGGAAGTGAGCCAGGTGTCGTTCGTGCGCACGCTGATGGGGGTGATGTCGCCCACCCGCAGTTCGTTCACGACGCGATTCACTTTTTCGACCTGCTTGGCGGCTTCCTCGGCCTTTTGCTTGTCCTGCGTGGTCGGGACGTCGCCGGTCAGGAGCACCAGGCCGGCGTAGGAGGCGACGTTGACCCGGCCGCGGTCGTCGAAGAGCCTGCGCATGTCGGCCGCCGTCTTCATTTCGATGGTCTGGTCTTCGACCTGCTCGCCGGTCGTGCGCCGGTCTGTCGCGACGACGGCGGTGGTGGCCGCCGCGCCGCCCACCACCAGGGCGCCGCAGCCCGACAGGACGGTGAGCCCGGCCAGCGCGATGCCCGCCAGCAGGTATCGTTGCGTGTTGGACGGTCTGCGCATTAGAGGGTGTCTCCCAGGAGTAGGGCGTCGATTCCGTCGCACAGCGCATGGAGCAGGACGATATGGACTTCCTGGATGCGCATGGTGCGGTCGTGGGGGACGCACAAGTGGATGTCGGTTTCTTGCAGGAGGCCGGCGATGCCGCCGCCGCCCTTGCCGGTGAGGGCGATGACGGACATTTCGCGGTCGTGCGCGGCCTCGATGGCTTTGATGACGTTGGGCGAATTGCCGCTGGTGGAAATGGCGACCAGGATGTCGCCCGGCTGGCCCAGCGCATTGACCTGGCGCTCGAAGACGGCGTCGAAGCCGTAGTCGTTGCCCACGGCGGTGAGGATGGAGGTGTCGGTGTTCAGGGCGATGCCGGCGAGCGGCAGCCGGTCGCGCTCGAAGCGGCCGACGAGTTCGGCGATGAAGTGCTGGGCGTCGGCCGCGGACCCGCCGTTGCCGCAGGCCAGGATCTTGGCGTTGTTGGCCAGCGCCCCGAACAGCATGTCGACCGCCACGGACAGCGGCTCCGCCAGTTCGCGGGAACTGGCTTTCAAGGTGTCGATCGCGTCGTCGAAGTGCGATGCCATGTGGGAGGTCATATCCATGAGGGGAATTATCTCATGTTCGTATTGAAACGATGTCAAAGAACGTAAGCCCCGCCGCGGCGGCCGGGGCCTTCCGGCTTTCGGCGCCGACTGGCCCCGGGGCGCTTTCAGCTTTCGGTGAAAGCGTTTTTGATCCATTCCAGCGCGTTTGGTTCCACGCTGACCACGTCGAACCGGCAGACGGGCGTGCGGCCTCCGAAATGGCGGCGCACCAGCATGGGCAGGAAATAGCCCGCGCTGCGCAGCAGCTTCGCCTGTTTCAAGCCGTCCACGCTGCCGGAGGCGCCGCCGTAGCGCGACGAGCCGCGGCGCCGTACTTCGATGAACACCAGCACCGTCCCGTCGCGCGCGACCAGATCGATCTCGCCGGCCCTGCAGCTCAGGTTGCGCTCCAGGATGCGCAAGCCCTGTGCCTGCAGATGGCGCATGGCCAGGCCCTCGAAATGGCGGCCCGCCCTTTGCGTGGGCGAATAGCGCGCGGCGGCATCGGCGCTTGCGGATGCGGAGGGGCCGGCCGCGGCTCGCGCCGCCTTGCGGCGCCTTGCCTTGGCGGCGCGCTGCTGGGCGCCGGCGGCCAGGGCATACAAGACCGTTTCGTCTATCATGTCCGTCTGCCTTTCATTTCCATTGAGCCCGTCTCATTGCCCAGTATGACCGAAACCCCCGAATTTTCCGACCTCTCGCCGTCATGGAAACGTCTCGCGGAGCGCGTCGGCGCGCAGCACTGGCCCGCGGCGACGCTGTACGTGGTGGCCACGCCCATCGGCAACCTGGGGGACCTCGGCTTGCGCGCCTGGCAGGCATTGGCGCGCTGCGACGTGATCGCCGCGGAAGACACCCGCGTCAGCCGCGCCCTGCTCGAGGCATGGGGCATCGGCACGCCGCTGATGGCCGCGCATCGCCACAACGAGGCGCAGGCGGCGCAGTCGATACTCGAACGGCTGGCCAAGGGCGAGCGCGTGGCCCTGGTCTCCGATGCGGGCGCGCCCGCCGTCAGCGATCCGGGGGCGCGCATCGTCCGCGCCGTGCGCGCCGCCGGCTACGGCGTGACCGCCATACCGGGCCCGAGCGCCGTCATCACCGCCTTGATGGCCAGCGGCGCAACGTCGGACGAGAATCCCGCCTTCGCCTTTGCCGGCTTCATCCCCGCGAAGCCGGGCGCGCGGCGCAAATGGCTGCAGCGCTGGTGCGCGCTGCCGGCGCCGGTGGTGATGTTCGAGTCGCCGCACCGGCTGGCGGCGTCCATCCGCGACATGCACGACGTCTGCGGCGCGCAGCGGGAACTGACCGTGGCGCGCGAACTGACCAAGCGGTTCGAGCAGGTCCATACCCTGACCCTGGGCGAGGCCCAGGCATGGCTGGAAGGCGACCCTCATCGCGGCCAGGGGGAGTTTGTGCTGATCGTGCACGAGCCGGAGCAGGAGGCGGACGACCAGGAGCTGGATTCCGCCACGCTGTCCTTGCTGGACGCCTTGCTGGAAACGGTTTCCGTGCGGGACGCGGCCCGCATCGCCGCGAAGGTCAGCGGCGCGCCGCGCGACGTCCTGTATGCGCGGGCGCTGGCCCGGCAGGCATCAGCGCAGGGCCATTGAGGACTGCAGGCCGGTTTCCTGCTGTATGCGCATGGCGGCATTGACGGCGGCC
>JACDJC010000308.1_pt1 | contig 61355 bp, 49 predicted proteins | sample 7454191 | NCBI WGS metagenome assembly JACDJC01 (sample SAMN14253291, study PRJNA609438) | sludge metagenome | isolation source: sludge after 25d culture with pyrite and EDTA | collected 2018-12-20 | reverse complement strand
TGGTGGAGGTGGCGGGAGTCGAACCCGCGTCCGAGGACGTTCAATGCCCGGATCTACATGCTTAGCCCGCCGTTCGATCTCGTTCCGCGACAAGTACGGTGAGCAAGACGCACCGCGGAACCAGCCTGATTGATTTGACCTGTAGCCGCCAGGCGGCAGCGTTCGGCGATCTCATGATAATGACCCTACACCGACGAGCATGAGCACAAGTGGGTTCGGGGCTTACGCCTTAAGCGGCGAGAGCGTAGTTGTCGTCGTTGGCAACTATGAGTTTGCTGCTGGATTTACGAGGAAAGCTGCCCCCTCGGCATGCACCAAGTCATCTCACTACCCCCGTCGAAGCCAGAACACCCCCGGGGAAACGATTTGACTCATGCAAGTATATGGGGGCGCCGAACACGACCGCAATCGCCACGGCGGCAAGCCTGACCCGACCATTCAGATTCCACCCTGTGCTACCGGCACGCGACGCTCGCGGGAAAGCGGCCGGAGGGTGTCGTGGACGCGGTCGCCCCTGCTCAATCTTTGAACACTCGCCGTGAAGTGTTGTTCCGGCGCGAAAGCAACGTCTATACTTCAGGGACTGCGTCAACTTGTCGCAGCGTACTCGTGGGGATCAACTCGATGACTCGATTGCACATGCTTGGCCTGATCGCGGCCACCGCTCTCCTCGCTACAACCAGCGCTCATGCCGAGGGCGACAAGGCCGCCGGGCGCAAGCTTGTCTATACCTGTGCCGGCTGTCACGGTGTACCCGGCTACACCAATGCGTACCCGCAATACCCGGTGCCGAAGATTGCCGGCCAGAACGAGCAGTACATCGTCACTGCACTGCAAGGCTACAAGAGTGGCGACCGCAAGCATCCGACGATGGACGCGCAGGCGGAAAGTCTGTCCGATGCCGACATCCGGAACATCGCCGCCTATCTCTCCAGTCTCGCCAAGTAGTTGCCAAGGAATTTTCGCATGAAGAGTGCGCTTACCCTGATTTCGTTCGGTGCCGTACTGGCGTTTGCATCCACGCCGCTGCTGGCCAACGGCGATGCAGCCGCCGGCAAGACCAAGGCTGCGGCCTGTTTCGCCTGCCACGGTGTCGACGGCAACGCGGTCGATCCGCAGTACCCGCGCCTGGCCGGCCAATACAATCTTTACCTGCAGCAAGTGCTGCACGAATACAAGGATGGGCAGCGCGACAACCCGATCATGAAGGGCATGGCATCCATCTTGTCCGACCAGGACATCGAGGACGTTTCGGCCTATTTCTCCAGCCTGCCGGGCAAGCTGGATACATTGAAGGGGCACATCGCCGGCGACAACTGAGCCTGAGGACGGCCCGGAAAAGGCCCGCCATGCGGGCCTTTTCGTTGCTGCCGGGCAACGCGGGACGGTCAGGCCATCGCCGATTTGCCTTCGGCCTTCTTGTAATAGGGCTTTGCCCCACCGGCGTGATCGGTGGCATCGCGTACCGCCGTGATTTCCGGCACGAGCTCGCGCAAGGTCTTTTCCACACCCTGCTTCAGGGTCACGTCGACCATGCCACAACCGTGGCAGCCGCCACCGAACTGCAGCACCACCGTATGTTCGGCATCCACCTCCAGCAAGGTCACCCGGCCGCCATGCGAGGCCAGCTTGGGGTTGATCTCGGATTCGATCACGAAGCGCACGCGTTCGATCACACCGGCATCGGCGCCAGGTATATGGCCCTTGATCTTCGGCGCGCGGATGTTCAGCTGGCCACCGGTGGCGTTCGGCTCGAAGTCGATGGTGGCCTGGTCCAGCCAGCTGGCGCTGTCGCCGTCGACGTGGAACTCGAAGCCGGCGCATTCGATCGTCCACTCGCCGCCGGTCAGGTCGTCGGGCTCGCAGAACTCCAGTTCGCAATTGGCCGCCGGCGTGCCGGGCGAGGTCACTCGCAGGCGGATACCCAGGCCATCGATGCCCTGCTGTTCAAGCAGGCGCAGGAAGTGCTGCTGCGCGCGTTCGGAAATGTCGATCATGCCTGCTCCGCTTTCACTCATCAGGAGCCGGTGGGTCGCACCGGCTAATCAGCACCATTTTAGTCCTGTTTCAGCGGGAATGCTCGGATGCCGCGTGTGCTTTGACTTTTGCACGGGCAACTTCGACCCTTCTCCTTTCTGGCTTTCCACCTTCATGGAGTCCTGCATGCACATCAACGATCTCTCGACCAGGCATTGCCAACCGCGCAAGGGCGAGGAGCACGCGCTTGACGCCGCCGAAGTGGCCGAGCTGCTGAAAGATCTGCCGGGCTGGCAGCTGCGCGACAGCGGCAAGGCCATCGTCAAGGACTTCAAGTTCAAGGATTTCCACCACACACTGGGCTTCATCAACGCGGTGGGATTCCTGGCCAACCATGAGGATCATCACCCGGACATGGAAGCCGGCTACGGCCATTGCCGGCTGTTGTGGTCTACCCATGACGTGGGCGGCCTGTCGCTGAACGACTTCATTTGCGCGGCGCGAGTGGAGGCACTGCTGGCGCGTTGATCAAAGATCGGTGCGCGACTTGTCGCGGGTATAGGCCAGCCGCCTGCCCTTGACGGCGAGCGTATCGAGGAACTCCTTCAGGTCATCGGGCAACGGCGCGGAGAAGCTGTAGGCGCGCCCGTCCAGGTCGAAGCTCATGTGCGCGGCGTGCAGGAACATCCGGTGCAGGCCCAGCTCGCGGTAGCGCTTGTTCATCTCGCGATCGCCGTATTTGGGATCACCGGCCACCGGATGTCCGATATGTGCCGCATGCACGCGGATCTGGTGGGTGCGGCCGGTACCCAGGGTGGCCTGCATCAGGCGGGCGCTGGGGTATTGCTCCATCTCGCGGAAGAAGGTCAGCGAGGGTTTGCCGCTGTTGGCCACCCGCACCATCCGTTCGCCGCCCTGCATCACCGATTTCTGCAGCGGCGCGTTGACGTCGAATTTGGCCCTGGACGGGTGACCCAGCATCAGGCACAGGTATTGCTTGGTGACTTCGCCGGCGCGGATCGCCGCCTGCAGCCCGATCAGCCCGGCCCGGCTCCTGGCCAGCACCAGCACGCCGCTGGTGTCGCGATCAAGGCGATGCACGAGCTCCAGGTGCTCCTGCGGGCGCGCCGCACGCAGCAACTCGATCGCGCCGTGGCTGATGCCGCTGCCGCCGTGGCTGGCCACGCCGGCCGGCTTGTCGATGACCAGAAAGTGCTTGTCCTCGAAAATCACCGCCTCGGCCACTTCGGCCACCTGCCCCGCGGCCGGGCCATGCTGCTCCGGCCGTTCAGCCACCCGGACCGGCGGAATACGCAGCGTATCACCGTCAACGAGACGCGTGTCCGGTTTGGCCCGCTTGCCGTTCACACGCACTTGGCCGGTGCGCAAAAGTCGGTAGATCATGCTCTTGGGGACACCCTTGAGCAGGCTCACCAAGGCATTGTCGATGCGCTGCCCGTCGCGTTCCGGGCCGATCGCGACCTGGCGTACGCCGTGCGCTGCGTCCGGGGAAGTTGCCGTCTGCATTGAAAAAAACCTGCTTAGATAGGATACTCGCCAAGCGCTGGTTTCCACCGGTCTGCTGTCTGGACCGGCTGGAGTGCCCGCCCGTGACGTCGGCGAGGATAGCGCCGGTCATTGAAGTGGCCGGTCGCGGCTCCCTTTCATCGTAACGGTTTGGGCTGGTGTTTGTCCGATACCATCGGGTATCGCGGCAGCAGGCGCAGCTGACCGAATCATCTCCGACACCGATAACGGTGCCGTTTTTTTGCCGCTTTACCGCAGCGGCGCGATCCCCGGCAGGCCGCCATTCGAGGCGCCACCGAGGTTCGCGACGCGCGGCCAAGCCGAGGATTACCACCATGAAACGTATGTTGATCAACGCGACTCAGCGTGAAGAGTTGCGTGTGGCCATTGTCGATGGCCAAACCCTTTACGACCTGGACATCGAAATCCCTTCGCGGGAACAGAAAAAGTCCAATATTTACAAGGGCCGAATCACCCGGGTTGAAGCATCACTCGAAGCGTGTTTCGTGGAGTACGGTGCCGAACGCCACGGCTTCCTTCCGCTGAAGGAAATCTCCCGCGAGTACTTCACGCCGGGCCTCGACCATCACAAGTCGGGCATCCGCGAGCTGGTCAAGGAAGGCCAGGAAGTGGTCGTGCAGGTCGAGAAGGAAGAGCGCGGCAACAAGGGTGCCGCCCTGACGACCTTCATCAGCCTGGCCGGCCGCTACATGGTGCTGATGCCGAACAACCCGAAGGCCGGCGGTGTCTCGCGCCGGATCGAGGGCGAGGATCGGCAGGCCCTGAAGGAAGCGCTGGACCAGGTCACCGTACCGGAGGACGTCGGCCTGATCGTGCGCACCGCCGGCCTCGGCCGCGACGCCGAAGAGCTGCAGTGGGACCTGGACTACCTGCTGACCCTGTGGAAGTCGATCTCCGAGGCGGCCAACAAGCAGAAAGCGCCGTTCCTCATCTACCAGGAATCGAAGCTGTTCATCCGCGCCCTGCGCGACTACCTGCGCAACGACATCGGCGAGATCCTGATCGACGACGAACCGCTGTTCAACGATGCGCGCGAGTTCATGCAGCAAGTGATGCCGAACGCGCTGCGCAAGCTGAAGCTGTACCAGGACGACACCCCGCTGTTCACCCGCTACCAGATCGAGACCCAGATCGAGAGCGCGTTCGACCGCCAGGTGCGCCTGCCCTCGGGCGGCTCGATCGTGATCGACCAGACCGAGGCGCTGACCGCCATCGACGTCAACTCGTCCAAGGCGACCAAGGGCAGCGACATCGAGGAAACCGCGTTCAACACCAACATCGAGGCCGCGGTGGAAATCGCCCGCCAGGCGCGCATCCGCGATGCCGGTGGCCTGATCGTGATCGACTTCATCGACATGGACAGCCCGCGCCACCAGCGCGAAGTGGAAGACCGCCTCAAGGACGCCCTGAAGCTCGACCGCGCCCGCGTGCAGGTCGGCCGCATCTCGCGCTTCGGCCTGATGGAGATGTCGCGCCAGCGACTGCGCCCGAGCCTGGGCGAGGCCACCCAGATCACCTGCCCGCGTTGCGATGGCCACGGCAAGATCCGCGGCGTGGAATCGCTGTCGCTGTCGACCCTGCGCCTGATCGAAGAACACGCGATGAAGGACAACACCGGCCAGGTGCTGGTGCAGGCGCCGACCACCGTGGCCAACTTCCTGCTCAACGAGAAGCGTGCCAGCGTGGTGGAGATCGAACTGCGCCACAAGGTGCACGTGATGATCGTTGCCGACGAGAAACTGCAGACTCCGCACATCGAGATCCAGCGCATCCGCGAAGCGGACATGGGCGAGCACAGCAAGCCCAGCTACGAGATGCTGACCACGGTGGAAACCACCGAACTGCCGAAGATGGGGCAGACCCTGGGCAGTGGTGAGCAGCCCGCTGTGAGCGGCATCGTGCCGGGTGACCCGGCGCCGGTGCGCGAGGAAGTGCCCGGGCCCGTCGCTGCGGCGCGACCGTCGAGCCAGCCTCAGCGCTCTACCCCACGCGCCGAGACAGCCGCTTCCACAGGCGGCTTGCTGGCCCGCCTGTTTGGTTGGTTCCGCAATGCTGAAGCGGCAGCACCCGCGCCGGCCAGGGCGCCCGCCAACGGCAAGGACAACGGCAGTCGCGCCCGTCGTGATGATCGCGGCACGCACAGTGGCGGCCGCGGCACGAATGGATCCCAGGGCTCCTCGTCACGCCAGCCACGGCGCGAAGCGGCGGCATCGCAAGGGCAGAAATCCGCAGCTCAACCATCGGCGCGGGCCGGCCGTCAACGCAACAACGACGCTTCACCACGCCAGGCAGGACAGCCCCAGGCACAGAGTGCGCGCACCGAACGCCAACCCAAGGCGGCGCAGGCCGGCGAGCAGGCCCCGTCGCGAGCGGCGCGCAAACCGCCGCAAACCAAGGCGGAGCGTCCGCCGCGCGCAGAGCGTGCCGAGCGTCCGGCCGGCGAGCCGCTGGACGAAGCCGCCAAAGCAACGGCCTTGTCGGCAACGCCGTCGACCGAGCCGACACCGACGATCCGTGCCGAGAGCTCCGGCGAAAAGTCCGCCGCACCGACCAGCGGCGATGGCGATGGCGGCACTTCACGCCGCCGTCGCGGACGCCGCGGTGGGCGTCGCCGCCGCCGTCATGACGAGGCCGCGACTGGGGCGGGCACAGCGGATACCGCATCCGCCCAGGCGCTTGACGACGAGGATCGCGACCACACGGCGAAGGCTCCTGCCAGCGCCAAGCCAGCGGTCACGACCCCGGCCGACGCCACGCCCCCCGTATCCGCAGCGCCCACCGCGCACGCCACGGCCGACCATGCGGCACGGCAGGAAGCTCCCGTGACAGGATCGGACGAGAAACGCCCCATCGCCGCGACACCGACGGCGGCGCCGACACCGCCGAGCGAGAAGCCAGCCGAAAAGCCTGCTCCGGCAGCGGCCGCTGCCGAAAACACCACGGGCCAGCCGCTCAGCACTCCAATCGCCGGTGCACCCGCCGCTGCGTTCCACCTGCCTGCCCTGCCGCCCATCCCGGATCAGGCTTCACCCGCGAGCAGCTCCGAACCGGTTGCCCCAAAGACGACCCCGGCGGCAACACCGGCGCCCGCCAGCCAACAACCCGCGCCCGTCAGTGCCGAGCTCGCTCGCCCGGAGAGCAGCAAGCCTGCCGCCCCGCCGCAACCATCACGTGCCGGCATGGATAGCGCAACGACCGCGCCCACAGCGACACCCACGCCCATGCGCCATTCGGCACCGGAAGCCACTGGTCGGGGCGACACCACGCCGGCGCCGGTCACCGCGCGCCCGGTTGGGCCGGTTACGGCAGTGCCGTCGATTCCGGCGATCCAGCCAGTGAACCCGGCGCCCGCGACCCCGCTATCTTCCCGGCAAGCAGCCGAAACCGGCCATCCGGTCGCCGGGCAGACGGTGCCGACTCCGGTGCCCACCGGTTCACCCAGGCCCAGGCAGGGCGACTTGCTGGCCCCACCGGGTCCGGCGGCAACGCACGTGCCGGGCAACGAGTCCACGGCCCGCCCGACAGTCGAAGCGCCGCAGAAAGAAAGCAAGTCCGGCAGTGACTCCCACGGCTGACTCGCCCATCCGCTGAAGACCGAAAAACCGGACCTGGGTCCGGTTTTTCTTTTTGCGGGATGGCGCACAGGCGGCATTCGCCGCCGCGCGGATCAACCCGGCACGCGGTCAATTGCCGACGTGGTGGCCCGGCGCGTCGATCAGTCCGTGCGCCGTCATCAGGTGTGCCAGGCCGAGTACGTGATCCACCTGCAGCTTTTCCATCAGCCGCTGCTTGTAGGTAGAGACCGTTTTCGGGCTCAGGTTGAGCTGCTCGCCAATCATCGTCAGCGGCTTGCCGCGTATCAACATCATCGCCACCTCCAGTTCACGGCTGGAGAGCATGTCGAACGGCGAGGCACTGCCATCGAGGGTGGCGAGTGCAAGCTGTTGCGCCACCGCCGGCGCCAGATAACGCCGGCCACCGGCAACCTGGCGCACCGCGGCCACCAGCTCGTCCGCACTGCAGCCCTTGGTCAGGTAACCGAGCGCGCCGGCATCGAGCAGGCGCTTGGGAAAGCGTGCGTCATCGACCACGGTCACGATGACGATGTGCGTGGGCAGTTTCGAGCGGCACACCCGTTCGGTAAGCTCGATACCACTCATTCCCGGCATGTGCACATCGACCAGGGCGATCTCCGGCGACAGGCTGCGGATCAGCCGCAGCCCCTCTTCCGCGCTGCCGGCCTCGCCGCTGACACAGATATCCGATTGTTGCTGCAAGATCATCCGGAAGCCGGTGCGGACCAGCTCATGATCATCCACCAGGACCACATTGATCACGTAACGCCCTCCTTGGTTGGGCCGCTTGAAATTAGGCCGCATACCGCGCCATTGCAAGCGGCGGGACCCGCATCCCCTTCATGGCGGCGATGATTGAAAAGAATCACGCCGATCGCGCGCGAGCGATCACCCGCAGCATGTCACGCGCCACGCCGTCGGGATGTCAGCCAAATCCTACAGTTGGTGTACGGAAACCCAGCGGACGCCCTGGGCGACGCGAACAGGGTTCGGTCCGGGTCCGCTCTTGGCACCGGGGGCAGGATGGAAATCACGAAACGGTCGCTTGCACAGCCGGAAACGAAAAGCCGCCAGTAGGCGGCTTTTCGTTGTTACGGCTCCGGCAGCAACCTGCCGGAACCGTGCATTATTGGTGCCCAAGAGGGGACTCGAACCCCTACGCCTCGCGGCGCTACCACCTCAAGGTAGTGCGTCTACCAGTTCCGCCACCTGGGCAGGTGTCTTGCTTCAGTGCTTCTTCGGCGGCGTGGGTGCCGGCACCTCATTCTGGCTCGGGGCGGGAGTGCTGTTGCCGGTGGCCGCCGGTGTCGCTGCCGGGACCGCCGCGCCGCCGCCAGCCGGCGTGGCCGCAGGCACCTCCGAGCCGGCTGGCACGGCGGGAGCCGCCTGCGCAGGCGCCTGCTGCTCGGTGGCCCCGGCCATCACGCCAAGACCACCACCGCTGGCCTGCGGCGCGCCGTTCTCGTGCAGGTAGATACCCATGCCCAGGCTGAGCAGGAAGAACAGCCCAGCCAGCACGCCGGTGGCCCGGGTCAGAAAGGTCGACGAGCCCCGGGCACCGAATACCGTGGCTGAAGCACCACCACCGAAGCCGGAACCGGCATCGGCGCCTGCACCGTTCTGGAGCAGGATCAGCACAATCATCGCCGCCGCGATCAGGATGTAGAACACGCTGAAAATAACGAACATAGATTCTAGTCGAGCCTGTTTGCTAGCTGGCTTGAGATGCCTGGTGTGCCGCGGCACAGATGGCGAGGAAGTCAGGCGCGATCAACGAGGCACCGCCGATCAACCCGCCGTCCACGTCCGCCTGCGCGAACAACTCCGCGGCATTGGCCGCCTTGACGCTACCGCCATAAAGCAGTCGGGTCAGACGGGAAAGTGTAGCATCTTCGGTTTCCAGTTGGCTACGAATGAAACCATGTACCTGCTGGACCTGCTCCGGTGCGGCGGTACGACCGGTGCCGATGGCCCAGACCGGCTCGTAGGCGATCACCGCCCTGTCGAAGCTGGCAATCCCGGAACCCCGCAACACCGCCTGCAACTGGCGCGCGATAACCATCTCGGTCTCGTCGTTCTCGCGCTGCCGCAAGGTCTCGCCCACGCACAGGATCGGGGTAAGTCCGGCAGCGCACGCAGCAGCAAACTTGCGCGCCACCAGTTCGTCGTCCTCGTGGTGGTACTGACGGCGTTCGGAATGGCCGACCAGCACCCAGTGTGCGCCGACATCGGCCAGCATCGCCCCGGAAACCTCGCCGGTATAGGCACCCTGCCCTTCGTGCTCGCTGAGATCCTGTGCGCCTACGCCGAGGCCACTGTCGCGATGCTGCGACGCCAGCTCGGCCAGATAGGGGAACGGCGGGAACACGACGACATCGATGGACGCCGGTCTGGCCGCGGCGATTTCGTTGACAAGGGCAGTGGCCATCGAGTGGCTGCCATGCATCTTCCAGTTGCCGGCGACGAGTTTCTTGCGCATGCTGTCCTTCCAAAACGATCAAATGCCCAGGAGTCTATCGGACTTTGGTTGGCCGACAGGCTCCTAGCTTAGCCAGCGCCCGCAATAGCGGCAAACGTCAAAAGGCGCTGACGCAACGGAGCCCGGATCCACTGGCGTCGCGACTGTCCGCACGGCAGGGAACGCACCGCCGGGATACGGAAGCCCGCTGACCAGCACCAGCGCAATGGCCAAGGCAACCACTCCCTCGACATCAGGTTTCACACGCATGTCCCTGTTCCCCACCCAGATGCGCCCCCTGCCCTATCGCAAACCGCAGCAAGGCCGCGATTACTGGGTGGTGGAGGATGCCTTGCCGAATGCAGACGAAGTGCGGGCGCGTTGCCTGGCGAGCACCGACTGGGAGCTGGGCTACCCGCATACCGGCGAGGTGTGGCCCGGCATGCGCACCACGCCGGCACTGCTCGAAGGGGAACTGGCGGCCCTGGACGAGCGGATATGCACACTGACCGGCGCGGCCAGAGTCTGGGTTGAACAGAGCGAGGCCGGAACCCGGCTCAACCACAACTGCGTGCAGGTGGTCGGTTCGGTCGAAGGTTCGGTCAAGCCGCATACCGATTCCTCCCACCTGTGCCGCTACGCCGGCGTGCTGTATCTCAACCCGCACGTACCCGAACACTGCGGGACCAGCTTTTTTCGCCAGCGCATGCCCGGTGGCCGGCTTGGCGGCAACATTGTGCTGCCGCCACATCGCAACCTGGCCGAGGCGCTGGGCAATCGTTTCGTGCAGCCGGACGCGTTTGTCGAGGATGTGCGGGTGGCGCATCGCTACAACCGCCTGTTGGTCTACAAGGCCAACCTGATCCACAGCGCCAGCGCCTACTGGGGACTGGAGATGGCGGCCAAGCGCATGACCGCCGTCTTCTTCTGGATGGCCTGAACGCGCATCCCGAATCCCGAATCCCGGCTACATCAACTTGATCTCGCGCAACCGCTGCAGCAGGTATTCGTGCGCACTGATCGGGCTGTCATAGCGGCGCGGGTTGTCCGGCGTGATGCATGAATCGAGCGGGTCGAGCATCACGTCCGGGTTCGGGTGCAGGAAAAACGGTACCGAATAACGTGGCTTGCGCGCGTTCGCGTTGGGCGGGTTGACCACCCGGTGCGTGGTCGACGGATATACGTGGTTGCTCAGACGCTGCAGCATGTCACCGATATTCACCACGATGGCGTCGCCCTCGGTGGTGATCGGCAGCCACGCGCCGTGGCTGAGCACTTCCAGGCCCTCGGCGCTGGCGCCGACCAGCAGGGTGATCAGGTTGATGTCCTCGTGCGCACCGGCGCGTGCGTTGGGCACGTTCTCATCGGTGATCGGCGGATAGTGGATTGGCCGCAGGATCGAGTTGCCGACGTCGGTCTTGTCCTCGAAGAAGTTTTCCGGCTGCTCGATATGCAGCGCCAGCGCACGCAGCACGCGGGTGCCGAGCTGGTCCAGCACCTCGTACAGGCCGTAGCCGTAACGCCTGAAATCCGGTACTTCGGCCGGCCAGATGTTCGGCGGCATCACCTCGGCGAACTTCGAGTCACGCGGAATCTCGCGACCGATGTGCCAGAACTCCTTCAGGTCGGCATACCGGCTGTCCTTGGCCGTCTCCACCTTGAACGGCGTATAGCCTCGCGCACCACCGCTGCCCGGCACGTGGTACCGCATCTTGGCGTCGGTGGGCAGTGCAAAGAAGCGCCGGAACACCTCGTAGGAGCCGTCGATCAGCTCGCTCGGAATGCCGTGGCCGCTGATGCAGCAGAAACCGAATTCACGGTAGGCCGCGCCGATCTCGGCGACGAAGGCATCGCGCTCGGTGTCGTAACGGCGGATGTCGAGGGTGGGAACACGTTTCATGGCTGCAGGTCCAGTCTGCGTACGGTCCATTCATTCGCCACCGCAGGGGCGGGCACGTCGGGCTGTACATGGCGAGCTTGATACTGCTGCAGGTTCACCAGCGTTCGGCTGCGGATTTTACAATCCCGGCGAGCTTTTCCGCCAACTGTCGCACTTCTGCCGCGTCGGAGCCCTCGACCGTGACCCGCACCAGCGGCTCGGTGCCGGAGGCGCGCAAGACGACCCGGCCACGCCCCTGCAACACCTGCTCCACGTCGGCCAGTGCCTGCTTCACCTCGTCACTGGCCAGGCTTTCGCGTGCGCCGCCGGCACACACGTTGAGCATCACCTGTGGCAGCTTGTCCAGGCCCTGCCGTGCCGAGGCAAGATCCTGGCCGGAGCGCGCCAGCGACTCCAGCACGGCCAGCGCCACGATGATCCCGTCGCCGGTACTGGCCCGATCCAGGCACAGGATGTGGCCGGAGGTCTCGCCGCCGAGCACACCGTCGTGCTGGTGCAATTGCTGCAACACGTAGCGGTCGCCCACGTTGGCGCGGATCAGGAGCACGCCGAGCCTGGCCAACGCCTGCTGCAGCCCATAATTGCTCATCAAGGTGCCCACCACGGGGCCCTTCAGCAAGCCTTGCGCATGCAGGTCACGGGCCAGCACGTAGAGGATGTCGTCGCCGTCGGCCAGTCTGCCGTGCCGGTCGACCAGGATGACCCGGTCGCCATCGCCATCGAACGCGATGCCGATGTCGGCCGCATGCTCCAGCACAGCCCGCTGCAATGCCTCCGGGTGGGTCGAGCCCACGCCCTGGTTGATGTTGAATCCGTCCGGTTTGTCGCCGATTGCGATCACCTCGGCGCCCAACTCGGCGAACACCTTGGGTGCGACCTGGTAGGTCGCGCCATGGGCACAGTCCAGCACCAGCTTGACCCCACGCAGGCTGAAATCCCCGGCGACGGTGGCCTTGCAGAATTCCGCATAGCGGGCAACCGCATCGTTCACGCGCACGGCCTTGCCAAGCTGCTCGGAGGGCACGGTGGTGAACGCGGCATCGATCTCCCGCTCGATCGCCAACTCCACCGCATCGGAGAGTTTCTCGCCAATGTCGGAGAAGAACTTGATGCCGTTGTCGTGATGGGGATTGTGCGAGGCGCTGATCACGATGCCGGCCTGGGCCCGCATCGAGCGGGTCAGGAATGCGACGGCCGGCGTCGGCATCGGGCCGAGCAGGCCGACGTCGGCCCCGGCCGCCACCAACCCGGCTTCCAGCGCGGACTCGAACATGTAGCCGGAAATGCGGGTGTCCTTGCCGATCAGCACATTGGGGCGCTGGCCGCCCTCGCACCACAGCACCGCGCCGACGGCGCGACCCAGCCGCAACATGAAGTCGGCGCTGATCGGCCATTCGCCGACCAGCCCGCGGATGCCGTCCGTGCCGAAATACTTGCGTTCAGTCATCGCGTCTTCCTGAAGGGGAGGGATCGGTAGAGTTGCACGTCGGTGGCACTTCAATCGTCATCGGGCCACCGTGGCGCGGCGGGCCGATCCTCCCGGCGTGGCACCACGTCGGCGGCATGCACTGCGTGCCAGACTGCCAGCGCATCGACTGTGGCCAACACATCGTGCACCCGCACCATCCGCGCGCCACGCTGGACCGCAATCAGTGCGGCCGCCGCAGAGCCGGCCGCGCGATCGGCCGGCGTGGCACGGCCGGTCAACATGCCAATCATGTGCTTGCGGGACAGGCCTACATAAACGCCGCTGCCGAGATTGGCGAAGCGCTCGAGCTCACACAGCAGGGCAAGATTGTGTTCCAGCGTCTTGCCGAAGCCGAAACCGGGATCGACCAGCACCTTGCGCCGGTCGATGCCGGCCAGCTCGCAGGCGAACAGTCGATCGGTCAGGAAACGGTGCACTTCGCCGACGACATCGTCGTATCGGGGGTCGTCCTGCATGCTGCGCGGTTCGCCCAGCATGTGCATCAGGCACACCGGCACGCCAAGCTCGGCCGCCGCATCCATCGCGCCGTCGCGGCGCAACGCATAGACGTCGTTGATCATGCCGGCCCCGGCGGCCACTGCCGCGCGCATCACTTCCGGCTTCGACGTGTCGATCGAGATCGGCAAGCTGGTACGGGCCGCCAGTTGCTCGATCACCGGCAGCACGCGGCGCAGCTCTTCGTGCGCAGGCACCTCGTCGGCGCCGGGGCGGGTCGATTCACCGCCGACATCGAGCATGTCGGCGCCCTCCTCGGCCATGCGCAACCCGTGCGCCACGGCCTCGTCCACATCGGCATGGAGGTTGCCGTCGGAGAAAGAATCGGGGGTGAGGTTGAGGATGCCGACCACGCGCGGGCGATCCAGCCGCAGCAGTCGTCCGGCGCAATCGAGCACCGGCGCAAACAAGTCGTTCGGCTCACTCATGTCCCGTTCCGCTTGCACGCTTGGAACGCATCACGCCTTCACCTCGCCGCCCAGCTCACCCATGTAGCGCCGGTAATAGCGCAGCTCGGCGATGGAGTCGCGAATGTCGGACAGCGCCGTGTGTGCCGATTCCTTGCCCACGCCCTTGGCGATCTCCGGTGCCCAGCGCTGCGCCAGCTCCTTGAGCGTGGACACATCGAGGTTGCGATAGTGGAAATAGCGTTCCAGCCGCGGCATCTGGCGGTGCAGGAAGCGGCGATCCTGGCAGATCGAGTTGCCGCACATCGGAGACTTGCCCGGCGGCACCCAGGCACGCAGGAACTCCACCGTGGCCTGCTCGGCCATCGCATGATCGGTTTGTGAAATCAGCACCTGGCGCCACAAGCCGGATTTGTGGTGCTGGTTGGTGTTCCAGCTGTCCATCGACTCGAGCCGGTCGATCTCGTGCCGTATCGCGAAAACCGGCCCGTCGGCAAGTACGTTGAGGTTCTTGTCGGTTACCACCGTGGCGATCTCCAGAATCGAATCGCTGTCGGTGTCGAGGCCGGTCATCTCCAGATCGATCCAGATCAGGTTGTCTTCGTGGGCTTGGCTCATGGAATCTCCTTGTGGCGGCGAGTTTATCAGCCTTGCCCGCGTGCGATGCCCACATGCGATGATCCGGGCATGCAGACATTCTTCTGGCACGATTACGAAACCTCCGGCGCCGACCCGCTGCGCGACCGGCCATTGCAGTTCGCCGGAGTCCGCACGACCCTGGAGCTGGAGGTGATCGGCGAGCCGGTGATGTTCTACGGCAAGCCGCCGCGCGAGATGCCGCCCCACCCGGACGCCTGCCTGATCACCGGCATCACCCCGCAGCAGGCCGAACGCGAGGGCGTCGGCGAGGCCGAGTTCGCCGCCCGCGTCCATGAACAGCTGGCGACTCCCGGCACCTGCGGGGTCGGCTACAACTCGCTGCGTTTTGACGATGAGTTCACCCGGCAGATGCTGTACCGCAACTTCTACGAGCCTTACGGGCGGGAGTGGGAGAACGGCAACTCACGCTGGGACCTGATCGACCTGGTGCGCATGTGCCAGGCGTTGCGGCCCGAGGGCATCGTCTGGCCGACCCGCGAGGACGGTTCGCCCAGCTTCAAGCTGGAACACCTGGCCCGTGCCAACCACCTCAGCCAGGAACGCGCCCACGATGCGCTGTCCGACGTGTACGCGCTGATCGACCTGGCTCGGCTGATCCGCGCGCGCCAGCCGCGCCTGTGGAACTGGTACTACGCGCTGCGGCGCAGGCAGAAGGTATTCGAGCTGCTCGACGTGGTGAACATGACGCCGCTGGTGCACGTGTCCTCGCGTTATCCGGCCAGCCGCCACTGCCTGGCCGTGATCGCGCCGCTGGCCACGCATCCCAGCCGCGCCAGCGAGGTCATCGTGTATGACCTGGCCACCGATCCCATGGAATGGCTGGCGCTGGACGAGGACGAGATCGCCGACCGGGTCTTTACCGCACGCGCCGACCTGCCCGAGGGCATCGAGCGCATCCCGCTGCGCACCGTGCGCACCAATCGCGCACCGGCGCTGGCCCCGCTGTCGGTGCTGCAAGGCACGGACCTGGAACGCCTGCAACTGGACCCGGCTCGATTCCAGGCACGCCGTGACACCCTGCGCGCGGTCGACGGATTGGCCGAGAAGTTGCGGCGCGTGTTCCAGCGTGCGGCCGGGTTTCCCGAACCGGAGGATCCCGAATTGGCACTCTACGGCGGCGGCTTCCTGTCCGATGCCGACAAGCGCCTGCTCGGCCAGGTCCGCGCCACGCCGCCGCAGGAACTGGCTACGCGAGCGTTTCCTTTTCGCGACCCACGTTATCCCGAGCTGCTGTTCCGCTACCGGGCGCGCAACTGGCCCGAGACCCTGAGTGCGGAAGAACATGCACGCTGGGCAGCCTTCCGGGACGCGCGGCTGACGCGACACACCGCCCTTACGGCGCTCACCCTGGACGATTTTTTTGCACGCGTGGGCGACCTGCGCCATGATCCCGTCGCGCGGGACAAGCAACCGCTGCTCGATCAGTTGCAAGCGTGGGGCGAAGAACTCGCCGCCAGCCTGCCGGCCTGATCGCTCCATCCCACAACAGACACCATGCCGAAGACGTACTTCACTCCTGCCACCTTCCGTTTTCTGCGCGCACTCGGACGCAACAACCGCCGCGAATGGTTCCACGCCCACAAGGACGACTACGAGCGCCACGTGCGCGAGCCGTTCCTGCAGCTGATCGCCGACATGCAGGCGCCATTGGCGAAGATCAGCCCGCACTACCGCGCCGACCCGCACAAGATCGGCGGTTCGCTCTATCGCATTTATCGCGACACGCGCTATTCGAACAGCAAGCTTCCGTACAAGTCATGGCAGGGCTCGCGCTTCACCCACGAGCGCCGCCGCGAAATCCAGGCCCCCGCTTTCTACCTGCACATCGAACCGGGGGACTGTTTTGCCGGTGGCGGCATGTGGCATCCGGAACCGGATGCGTTGAAGCGCATCCGCGAGTTCCTGATCGACAATCCAACGGCATGGAAGCGTGCCACTCAAGGCAAGGCGTTCCGCGGACAGCTGCAACTCGTGGGCGAATCGTTGACCCGCGCACCGCGCGGTTACGACCCCGCGCACGAACTGATCGAGGACCTCAAACGCAAGGATTTCGTCGCCACCACCCGCTTCGACGAAGCGCTGGCCTGCTCGGGCGAACTGATGCCCTGGACGGTGGCCACTTTCAAGCGTGTCGCCCCACTGGTCGATTACCTGTGTGCGGCGCAGGAGCTGGAGTTCTAGCAAATCGTCGGGCTTTGCCGGCTGAAGCGGGAGTTCAAGCCGTGCGAGGACAGACCACGGCGATCTGCAGGCCCATCGTGCTTCGACGGGTCAGGAATCGACGGTAGACGGGCCGCACGGACAGATTCGCCGACCGACCGGGCAAGGCGCGACCGCCCCCGGGAACCGCGCGCCGGCCCGACCGGCGACACCGCACACGCCGGCGCGCCCCGCACGTGGACCAGGCCGGTGGCCCGGCAACACGTCGGGACCGGCAGGCGAGGGACGGCGCGCCCCGGTGGCCACCCTTCATTTATGTGCAGTCGCGCCAAGACGCCCAGGCATGGCGCTGCTAGAGTCCATACTGTGCCGCACGGTCCGGGGAGATCGGGCGACACATCCAGACGATGCCGCGACGGCATCACCCGTAGTCGATCGGCCTGCGGCAGGGGTGGTTTGACATACCTTCAATCGGGCGATTCGGCTCTATCCGCGGCAGTTTGCCGCTTGCAAGGGGAGACACTCACGTGCGACGCATGATTTTGATGTTGTTACTGGCCCTGGCCTGCACCAGCGCAGCGGCCGCCACCACCGGGGTAGCCCTGGTGCACGGCACCGGCGACCAGACCGACGCCTATCACGACTACTGGCAGGCGGAAATGGTCGAAGGCATCCGCAACGGCCTCACCGACCGAAACAACCTGCTGGTGGTCAACTGCGATTTCACTCAATACATGTGGGACTCCCGCGCCGCCGGTTGCCTCGCCGGCCAGCTCGACGGCTTCATCCGCAGCCGCCACATCGACCGGCTGGTCGTGATCACCCATTCCAACGGCGGCAACGTGATGCGCTGGATTCTGTCCAACCCAACCTGGGATGCGCGCTATCCGAACATCATCCGCCACACCGTCAAGGTCGACGCCATCGCCGCATCCAGTGCCGGCACCCCGCTGGCCGACGCCGTGATCGCCGGCAACGTGTTCGAGTCTACGCTGGGCTGGTTGCTCGGCTACAAGAATGACGCAGTACGCCAGCAGCAGGTCGGCTGGATGGCCACCTACAACCAGCAGTACCTGCTCGGCACCTCGGGGCGCCCGGCGCTGCCCACGCCGTTTCGCGACGTGGTCGGCACGGATGTGGTCTCCGCCGTCTGGGCGAGCCAGGCGTACTGCGGTGGCTACGCCGACAGCGTGGGACTGGAGATCACCCAGAACTGGCTGAGCAGTTGTTCGGACGGCTTCATCGACTGCTCCAGCGCCAGCGCCGCCGGCACCTTGTGGTTCAAGGACAAGCAGCGAACCAGCAATGGCTACGTGCTCAACCACAACCAGAGCCGCCGGGCCTGCTTTGGCCTTGAATCCATTCTTGCCAACGACATCTGAGGGAGTGAGCGCCATGAAGCACAGGATTCTTGCCAGCGCCTTGCTGGCCATCTTCACCGCCACTTCCGCCTTCGCCGGCACGCATGCCCTGCTCCCGGCGCAGCCCGGGGACCTGGTGCCCACCACGTTGCGGGCACGTACCGCCACGGCCAGCCCGGCGCCCCTCACCAGCGCGGCCGCGGAAGATGCGCCACGTGTACAAACGGAACGCCAGCCGGTCAGCGTGAGCTGGGCGTTGCCGCATGACCAACCCGTGGAAAGCGCCGCGCAACCGTTCGAGCACAGCAGCCGCGAGTACTGGATGGATGTTTCGGCCACCACCCTGCAGCGCGGCATCGAGCTGCCGCTGACCGCACCGGGCGCCGTCATCCGGTTGAGCCCGAGTGACCCCCAGGGCGGACGGCTGGATGCGGGCAAGGTGCAACTGCGCCTGGGCCGGCAGTCGCTGAACGTGCCGCAGGCCAGCAGCACGCTCGCCGACGAACAATCCTTGCGCGCCGCCGGCCTGGATGTGCCGCAGGCCTCGATGATGTTCAAGCTCAAGCCGGAACTGGGCAGCGGGATCGCCACGCTGCAGGCCCCGACCGCCAGCGGCCGCTACGTGGTGCACGTGTTCGAACCGCAAAGCCCCTACAGCGTCACCGCGCGCGGTGATCGCAGCGAAGTACTGCTGGGCAACGACATGCGCGTGCGCGTGGCCATGCATGATGCGGACAAAGCCGCGCCGCTGGCCGCCGTCGGTGGCTTCCTGCGCGCACCCGACGGCACCACGACCAACCTCGCCTACCAGCGTCAGCAGGACGGCAGCTTCACGACCGATGTGCAACCGCGCAACATTCCCGCCACGCCCGGCCTGTGGGAAGTGCACAGCTTCACCGCCGGCACCGACGCCGCGGGCAACGAAGTACGCCGCGACACCACCACCGTGTTCGCCGCGGCGGTACCCACCGCCCGCTTCAGCGGTGTGGCAAAGACCTCGCGCAGTGCCGACCACGGCATCGACATCACGCTGGGCGTGACCGCCGCGAGCAGCAGCCGGTTCGCGGCCTCGGCCGTGCTGTACGGTCGTGCCACAAACGGACGCATGGTGCCGGCGGCGTTCGCGCAATCGGCGGCCGTGCTGGACAAGGGCGACGGCCAGTTGGTGCTGCACTTCGATGCGGACAGCATCAAGGGTGTCGGCGCACCCTTCGAGCTGCACGATCTGCGCCTGCAGGACCAACCGGCGGTCAGCCTGATCGAACGGCAGGCGGTAGCGTTGCGCTTCGACACGCCGTAGTACTGCCCGACGCGCATGCCACGGACGGCATGCGCCCACTCACGCCGTGGCGAACGGGAACGCCAGCACGTCGGCGATCACGTCGGTATCGGCCAGACACATCAACAGGCGCTCGACACCAAGCGCCACGCCGGCGCAATCGGGCAGCGCATCGAGCTCGGCCAGCAGACGCTCGTCGATGACCACCTGCGGTAGGCCACGTTCATGACGCACGGCGTTGTCGCGCTCGAAACGGGTCCGCTGCTCGTGCGCATCGTTGAGTTCGTGGTAGCCATTGGCCAGCTCGTACGGCCCCAGGTACAACTCGAAGCGTTCGGCTACGGGTGGCTCACCCGGACGGATCTTCGCCAGTGCGCACTGGCTCGCAGGATAATCGTGAATCACGGTGATGCGATCATGTGGAAACGCCGGCTGCAGCCGGTGCGTGATCAGCAAGTCGAGCCAGTCATCGCGTCGCAGGCCTGACGGATCGATACCGAACTGCTCCAGCGGAGCGCGCAGCTTTTCTGTCGGGTCACGCATCGGGTCAAGGCCCAGCCCGTCGAGAAACAACTGGCGGTAGCTCTGGATCACCACCTCGGCCCGGCGCTCCACCATTGCCAGCGCGGCGGCGACCACCTCGATGGTTTCCTGGATCAGCTGCCGATGATTCCAGCCAACCCGATACCACTCCAGCATGGTGAATTCCGGATTGTGCCGGCGACCGGCCTCGCCGTTGCGGAACACCCGGCCGAGTTCGTAGCAATCGCCGATCCCGGCGGCGAGCAGGCGCTTGAGCGGATACTCCGGCGAGGTGCGCAGCCAACGCTCGCGCGCACCGGCGTCGACGTGGCCGCTGAAGCACGTAGTGAAACTCTCGATGTTCGGTTCGGTGTTGCCGGCCGCGGAAAGGATCGGGGTTTCCACTTCCAGTACCTTACGCTCGGCGAAGAAGGCACGGATTTGCGCATACAGCCGCGCCCTGAGCTGCAGGGCTGCCGCAAGTGACGATCGGCTCACGCACCGGCTCCGTGCTTCTGCAACAACGCGAGCAGTTGGCCCTCGTCCCATACTGGCACTCCCAGCTCCGTGGCTTTGTCGAGCTTGGAGCCGGCCTCGGCGCCCGCCACCACGCAACTGGTCTTCTTCGACACGGAGCCGGATACCTTGGCACCCAGGGCCTCAAGTCTTTCCTTGGCGGCATCACGAGTCAGCGATTGCAGCGTGCCGGTGAGGACGATGGTCTGCCCCTCCAGGGGGAACTCGCCGGTTGCGGCCGCCGCGGGGATCGCGTCGAGCAATTGCCGACCGGCCGCCTCGGCACGCTCCAGTTCGGCCAAGGCGTCACGGTCGGCCAGGAACCTCTCCAGGTTCGCCGCCGCCGCCTGCGGCAGGCCGGCAATGATCCATTGGGCGGCGCCGGCATCGCGCAGTTGCCGCAGCGATGCATAGTGTCCGGCAAGCAGGCGCGTGCGCTTGGGTCCGAGTTGGGCGATCGGCGCCATGTCGAGCAAGCTCGCCAGGCCGAGTTTCTCGCGCAGCTTCGGTGATGGCATGGTCTCGTCGAGCAGTTGGATACCTTCGGCCAGCAGATCGTCCACCACCCGCTGATTGCCGGGCTGTGCAAAGAAGGCCTCGATCGAACGGGCCACCTCGCTTCCGACGTCGGGCAAAAGGCGCAGCACCGGCGCCGGCGTGCTGCGCACGAATGCAAGCCGGCCCAACCAGTTCGCCAGGGTCTTGGCCGTGCTTTCGCCGATGTGCATGATGCCCAGCGCGAACAGGAAGCGCGCCAGCGTGGTGCGCTTGCTGGCCGCGATCGCGTCGACCAGGTTCTCGGCCCATTTGGTTGCTATCTTGCCGGCCTTCACCGTCTCCGGGGTACTCCCGTCACGTTCATCGGCGCGTTGCTTCATGTCGACGAAGTCACCGACGGTGAGCCGATAAAGGTCAGCCGGCGTTTTCACCATGTCGAACTCGACCAGTGCCTCGGCGAAGCGCTCGCCCAGGCCCTCGATGTCCATCGCCCGGCGCGAGGCGAAGTGGATCAACGCCTCCTTGCGTTGCGCGGCGCAGACCAGTCCCCCAGAGCAACGCCATGCGGCCACGCCCTCCTCGCGCAGCAACGCCGAGCCGCACACCGGGCAATGCGTCGGCATCGTCCACGGTAGCGTGCCTTCCGGGCGCCGGTCCTCGACCACGCGCACCACCTCCGGAATCACGTCGCCAGCGCGACGCACGATCACCGTGTCGCCGATGCGCACATCCAGTCGTGCGATCTGGTCGGCGTTGTGCAGCGTGGCATAGGTCACGGTGACGCCGGCCACCTGCACCGGCTCCATGCGCGCCCGTGGCGTGGCGGCGCCGGTGCGGCCGATCTGCACCTCGATGTCGAGCAGCTTCGTGGTCTGCTCCTGCGCCGGGAATTTGTGCGCCAGCGCCCAGCGTGGTGCGCGCGCGACAAAGCCCATCTCGCGCTGGCCTTCGTAGTCGTCAAGTTTGTAGACAACACCGTCGATGTCGTAGGGCAGGCTGTCGCGTTTTGCGCCGATCCGATGGAAGTAGGCGATCAGGCCATCGAAGCCGCGCGCGATGTCCACCTCGGGCGATACCGGAAAACCCCAGTCGCGCAGTTGTTTCAGCGTGGCCGAATGGGTTGCTGGCAGTTCGCCGCCTTCGACCTCACCGATCGCGTAGGCGAAGAAACTCAGCCGTCGCCTGGCGGTGACGGCCGGGTCGAGCTGGCGCAGCGAACCGGCCGCGCCGTTGCGCGGATTGGCCAGCGGTTTTTCGCCGTGGGCGCGGGCGTATTCGTTGAACGCCTCGAAGTCCTTGTGCAGCATGATCACTTCACCGCGCACTTCCAGCACATCCGGCCAGCCCTTGCCACGCAGCTTCAGCGGGATCGCCCGCACCATGCGCAGGTTGGCGGTGACATCCTCGCCGGTTTCGCCATCACCGCGGGTGGCGCCCTGCACGAACACGCCATGCTCATAACGCAGGCTGATCGCCAGGCCGTCGAGCTTGGGCTCGACCGAGAATACCAGTTCGTCGCGCCCGAGCGTCTGCTTGATGCGCCGCACAAAATCGGCCACTTCGCGAAAGCGCCCGCGCTCGGTTTCGCCCTCTTGTTCGAAGGCGTTGCCCAGCGACAGCATCGGAATCGCGTGGCGCACCTCGGCAAAACCACCGCGCGCCCGCGCACCGACCTTGCGGGTCGGCGAATCGTGGGAAGCGAGCACCGGATATTCCGCTTCCAGCGCTTCCAGCTCGCGCATCAGGCGGTCATAGTCGGCGTCGGTGATCTCCGGATCGTCGAGTACGTGGTAGCGGTAGTTGGCCTGCTCGATCTGCGCCCGCAGCGCGGCGGCACGGGCCAGGGTATCGGCGGGGACAACGGATTCGCTCATGCGGGTCTCCTGGTCCCCGCAGTTTAGCGATGCGGCTGTCATGTCGCCGTCGAAACGCGGCTCAGCGGTGCAGGTCCCCGGCGGATTCCGGCTGATAGGTGATTTCCAGCACCTTCAGGCGGCGCTTGCGCCCATCCGGCATCGGCCAGTCGATCATCTGACCCTGCGCCAGGCCCAGCAGCGCGCTGCCCACCGGGGCCAGGATCGAGACCGTGCCGGATTTGCCGGCCGCGTTCGGATAGACCAGGGTGCGGGTCAGTTTCTCGCCGTTGTCTTCATCCTCGAAGGTAACGGTGGAATTCATCGTCACGATATTCGCCGGCATCTCTGCCGGCTCGACCACCTCGGCACGATCAAGCTCGGCACGCAACGATTCGAGCTTGTCCGCTTCGGCCGCCGGCAAACGCTCCAGCAGGGCTTCGATACGGTCCAGGTCGATCCGTGAAACGGTGATGACTGACTTGCTCATGACTTTGTCCTGTTACACGATGCACGCGGCTCCTGCCGCACAAAAACACGCGCCAGAACGAAACGTCCCGGCGCGTGAGGTCGGTAATTCACTGTCGTGCCTGGCAGCTTAGGGCGACAACTGAAGCAGGTGCAACTTTGCAAAAAACCACCGTGAATTGCAAGCTGCCGCCGCAACACCGGCGGCAGGTTCGCCCGTCTTGGCAGGGGCGCGTAAACGCTTCCATGACCGAAGATCAAGCCAGCGCCGACCATGTGGCCGCATTCTGCCGGACGGTGCTGTTGCCGGCGCCGAACGTGGCAGCGGCAGGCCGCGTGTCCGGCCGCCTGCCAGCCGCTCGATCCGCTTAAGTGCACTCGTCGCCATTCTGCAGCAGTGCACCGGGCTGTTACCCTATGGGGTGCGCGTCACTCGACACGTCAGATCACTTTTCCGAGGAGTGCCCATGCAAAGGCTGTTTGCCTTGGCCGCCCTGTTCGCCTGCGTTCCTGCGCAAGCGTCCGAGGCCGGCGCCGACATCAACTTCCACCTGACCGCGCATCCGGTCGGCTGGCTGGCGCTGCTGCTGTTCGTGCTGGCATACATCTTCGTGGTCCTGGAAGAACACATCCACGTCGCCAAGTCCAAGCCCGTGGTGCTGGCGGCGGCATTGATCTGGGGATTGATCGCCTGGCAGACCGGCGGCATTGGCAGCGGCCAGGATGCCAAACACGCGTTCGAGGCGATGTTCCTCGAGTACGCGGAGATCTTCTTCTTCCTGGTGGTGGCAATGACCTATGTCACTGCCGTGGGCGAACGTGGCGTATTCGATGCGCTGCGCCATCAGTTGACCCGACGTGGCTTCAGCTACCGCTCGCTGTTCTGGATCACCGGCGTGCTGGCGTTTTTCCTGTCGCCTCTGGTGGACAACCTGACCACCGCGTTGGTGATGTCGGCGGTGATCCTCGCCGTCGGCGCGGGCAACGCGCGCTTCATCACCCTCGCGATGATCAACCTGGTGGTGGCAGCCAATGCCGGCGGCGCCTGGAGCGCATTCGGCGACATCACCACGCTGATGGTGTGGCAGGCGAACAAGGTTCAATTCTTCGAGTTCTTCCGCATCTTCGTGCCGTCCCTGGTCAACTGGCTGGTACCGGCACTGATAATGTTTTTTGCGGTGCCCAAAGGTCGGCCGGAGCCGGCCGGAGGCAACAGCCCGATCAAGCCCGGCGGTATCAGCATCTGCCTTACTTTCGGCCTGACCATCGCAATCACCGTGATCGGCCGCCAGTGGCTGGGCATGCCGGCTGCCTACGGCATGCTGACCGGATTGGCGCTGCTCAACCTGCTGGCCACCCGGATCGACTACCGGCAGCGCCACTACGCACTGGCACAGGGCCTGGAGCCGCAGACCTATTCGATCTTCCGCATCATCGCCAACGCCGAATGGGACACCTTGCTGTTTTTCTATGGCGTGTTCGCCTGCGTCGGCGGATTGGCGGCATTGGGCTACCTGGAACTGGCCTCGGTGCACATGTACGGCAACCTTGGCTTCACCCTGTCCAATTCGCTGATGGGCGTGCTCTCGGCAATCGTTGACAACATCCCGATCATGTTCGCGATATTGAAGATGAATCCGGCGATGGATCATGGCCAGTGGCTGCTGATCACGCTGACGGCCGGTGTTGGCGGCAGCCTGCTGTCGGTGGGTTCGGCAGCCGGCGTCGCGTTGATGGGTGCGTCGCGGGGGCAGTACACATTCATGAGCCATCTGCGCTGGAGCTGGGCGATCGCACTGGGCTACGTTGCCAGTATCGCCATGCACATGTGGATGAACGCCCATCTGTTCAGCGGCAGCTGATCGCGCCAACCCCGGATCGGCTCAAATTGGCTCCATCGCGCCGGCGCATGCGTCAGCGACACCGGCTTGCCGCGACGGTAATGCCATGGATTGCGGCCTGGCCGCCGCGAGGACGACCGACTGGATGGTCGTCGCAGCCCGGCTCCGCACGCGCGAGCTTTTCACCCCGACAGGCGCTATGCTCGCAGACGCGGAGGCGCCAGGAGGTTGCCGGAATTTGATCGACCGGCCGGAGAATCTGCCTGTGCGACCCGTTGCCCGCCGCTTCACTGTTCCCCAAAACCACCATGAGGCAGGGAATCGTCGTTGCCTGTCCTTGCCCGGCCGAATCCTCGCCCCGGCCATCCACGCCTGACAGCCTTCCAGGGCATGCATCACGGATGCACGACATGAAGACCGTACTCATTGTCGACGACGACGCGCTGGTGCTGGAGGCCATTGACTTGGTGCTGTCCCAGGCCGAGGGCTTTCGCAGCATCCGCGCACTGGGCGTGGCCAGCGCCCGCAGCGACCTGCAGCAGGCCCGAATCGATGTACTCGTTGCCGACGTCATACTCGCCGGAAGCACCACCGGCATCGAGCTTTGCGAACGTGCCATCGAGCGCTATCCGGCAATCGCCATTGTCGTGATCACCGCCGACAACGAAGTCCGGTGTGGGGATATTCCCAAACGCGGCGTCTTCCTGCGCAAGCCATTCGGCGGCAAACAGCTGCTCGAGGCGATCGATGCGGCGCTGGAGCGAGCCGATGAAGTGATGTACGGGCGAACACACGCCGATCGAGGGGGGCCGTGACCCACGCCTGCGCGCAGGCCAACAGCCGATCCCGCATTCGATTTCAGTGCTTGGCGAAGAGATGCTCCACGCCGGCACGCTCCTCGCGAAGTTCCTTGTTGCTGGCATCCATGCGCGCGCGGGAGAAGTCGTTGATCGCCAGGCCCTGCACGATCTCGTACCTGCCATCCTTTACCGTCACCGGATAGCCATAGATGACCCCCGGAGCAATGCCATAGGAGCCATCGGACGGGATGCCCATCGAGACCCAGTCGCCCTCGGCGGTACCCTGCGCCCAGCTGCGCATGTGGTCGATCGCTGCGGCGGCCGCGGATGCTGCCGACGAGGCGCCGCGTGCCTTGATGATCGCCGCACCGCGCTGCTGCACGGTGGGGATGAAGTCGTTCTCGTACCAGGCTTGGTCGATCAGCGACATCGCCGCCTTGCCGGCGACGGTGGCGTGATGGAGGTCCGGGTACTGGGTCGAGCTGTGGTTGCCCCAGATCGTCATCCGGCGGATGTCGGTGGTGTGGCTGCCGGTTTTTTCCGCCAGTTGCGACAGCGCGCGGTTGTGGTCGAGTCGAACCATCGCGGTGAAACACTTCGGGTCGAGATCAGGCGCATTTTGCTGGGCGATCAGCGCGTTCGTGTTGGCCGGGTTGCCGACCACCAGTACCTTCACGTCGCGCCTGGCATGTGCGTTCAGCGCCTTGCCCTGTGGAGCAAAGATCGCGCCGTTGGCCTCCAGCAGGTCCTTGCGCTCCATGCCGGGGCCGCGCGGACGCGCGCCGACCAGCAGAGCATAGTCCACGTCCTTGAAGGCGACATTCGCGTCGTCCGTGGCCACCACGCCGGCCAGCGTCGGAAATGCGCAATCGTTCAACTCCATCATCACGCCCTGCAGCGCCGGCAGCGCCGGGGTGATTTCCAGCAGGTGCAGGACCACCGGCTGGTCCGGGCCCAGCATGTCGCCGGCGGCAATGCGGAACAGCAAGGCGTAGCCGATCTGGCCAGCGGCGCCGGTGACGGCAACTCGAACGGGGGCTTTCATGGTTTGATCTCCGGAAGTGGGGGAATGGGGAATGGGGAATCGGGAACGCGAAACGGGCTTTGATTCCCGCTTCCTCGATCCCGGCTCCCTGCTCTACTCGAGTTCGGCAAAAAATTCGGCGATGCGCGCCAGGCCGGGCGTCAGTTGCGCGCTCGGACACGTATAGGAAATACGTAGCGCGCGCGGCTCGCCAAACGCGGAGCCCGGCACACAGGCAACGCCCTTGGTCTCCAGCAGCGCGGCGCAAAACTCGATATCGTTGTTGATCACACGGTTGTGGTGGCTCTTGCCGAACGCCACCGAAACATCCGGAAACGCATAGAACGCACCTTGTGGTCGCGGGCAGACCACGCCGGGGATCGCACGGAGCGCCGTGAACACGGTATCGCGCCGCGCGGCGAATTCGGCACACTTCTGCCGCGGCACGTCCTGCGGGCCGGACAAGGCTGCCACCGCCGCTGCCGTGATCACTTCGGGCAGACTGGTGATGTGGTTGGAGTTGAGCGTGGAGATCGCCTGGGCCACGGCTTCCGGCCCGGCCAGCAAGCCGACCCGCCAGCCCGGCATGCCGTAAGTCTTGGACAATGAATCAACGAAGATCACCCGGTCAGCCAGCTCGGGCCTGGCGAACACGAAGTGATGGTAACCGATGCCGTCGAACACCATCGCGTTGTAGATGTCGTCGGTGATTATCCAGGTGTCGGGATGCTTGACCAGCACCTCGGCCAGCGCGGCGATCTCCTCTTGGGTATAGACCATGCCGGTGGGATTGGAGGGGTTGTTGAACAGGAACACCTTTGGCTTGCGTGCCAACGAGGAGTCAAGCTGAGCCGGGGTCAGCTTGTAGTTCTGCTCCGGCCCGCAGTGCATCACGTTCGCCCTGGCGCCCACGATGTCGGCGATGTCGCGGTACGTCGTCCAGTACGGCGCGGCGAAGCAGATCTCGTCGCCATCGTTCAGCAGAGCCTCGGCCAGGTTGTACAAGACCTGCTTGGCACCGATGCCGATCGACACGTTGGCCCGCGTGTAACCACTGAAACCCAGCGCCTCGACATGTTTCAAGAATGCGTCCTGCAAGGCCTCGGCACCGCGGTTGCTGCCGTACTGACCGGAATCGTGAGACAACGACTCGCGCGCGGCGGCGTATACATGCTCGCCGGGCAGAAAGTTCGGTACCCCGATCGAGAAACTGATGATGTCGCGGCCGGAAGCCTTGAGCTGCTTCGCCTTCTCGGCAATCAGCATGATCGCGCTGGGCTTGGCGCGGCCGACACGTTGGGCGAGCTTGGGCATGGGTTTCTCTGGATGCGGCGAGCAAAGGCCGTGATTTTACCATGCCGCCGCGCACGCGCACCGCCCACGCCGGCCGCCGCTGCTGCGGCGGCGCCAACGAAGAGCCCATCGGGAAACCGCCCGGCTGGCGAACGACACGACTTCGCCCTCGTCGGGGGAGCGGCCGCGGGCAAAACGGTGCCTGCGGCCGTTCCGGATCGGGTGACGGGACGATCAGCCGCGCTGATCGAGTACCGCGTTCCAGTCCCTGATGCGGTCGGACTGGGCCGCAAGCAGGCCATCGACATCGCCTTCCACGGTTACCTTCTCGATCGTGTCACCCTGCCTGATCGCGTTGACCACGTCCATGTCGGCGGCATCGACCACCTCACCGAACACACAGTGCTTGTCGTCCAGCCACGGCGTCGGGCCATGGGTGATGAAGAACTGGCTGCCATTGGTGCGCGGGCCGGCATTGGCCATCGACAGTACCCCGGGCTTGTCGTGGCGCAGCGAGGGGTTGAACTCGTCCTCGAACTTGTAGCCCGGGCCACCGCGGCCACTGCCCTCGGGGCAGCCGCCCTGGATCATGAAATCGGCGATCACGCGATGAAACGAGAGTCCGTCGTAGTAGCCGCGCTTCGCCAGATTGACGAAATTGGCAACCGTGACCGGCGCCTTGCCGTCGTGCAGGCGCAAGTGAATGGGGCCACGATTGGTGGTGAAGGTGACTTGGATGGTCATTGAAAATCCTTGCTTGTGGATACCGCCGCGCGGCATCGCGGCGACGGAGCCCCCAAGGATAACCCAGCAAGACCGGCCCTGGCGGCTCGGCCGGCAGGGGCGCACGCCGTTGCGCGCCTGCCACGACGGATGCATCAGGGCAGGTCGAGCATGCGCGAATCGAGCATGCTCGACCCGCGCTGCTGGGCCGCAGGCGTCGACACCTCACTCGGCCAGACCGCATCTTTGTACAAATGCGCCCACAGACGATCCAGCGCAGCGTAGCCATAGGGCAACAGCGGCACGTGCCGGTCGCCGAAACCGGGCAGCACCAGGAATGCGTCGAAGTGTTGCGCGTGGGGCACCTTCCAGTACAACGGGTGACGCCCCTGTGCGCGCAGCCAGGCAATATAGGGGTCGGAGCTGAATGCCGTCGGCAACAGGCCATCGCTGGCGCCATGCACCACCCACAGCGGCAAGTCGGCGCGCGGCAGCTTGGCCGCGGTGGCGGCAATCGAGGCGTGCAGCATCTGTGACGCGTGGTCATCGCCTGCCCACAAGGCACGCAGGCAGTGTTCGCCGACCAGCGTCGGGTCGGGTGACACATTGACGCCACCGAACAGGCCCACGCCGTTGCCCGGCGGAATGCCGGAGGCATCGGCCCACCACGCTGCCCGTGCCACCGGATCGGTCGCCCCCGGCAGCGCCCCTGCACCCAGCGCCGCGTAGTGGAAGCCGCACGGCATGTCGGTGGCCGCGCGGCGCAGATACGACGCGGCATAGCCGGCGGTGATCGCCCGCCACAGGTCGAACGTGGTGGTGCTGGCCGCGGTGGCGATCGCCTCGTCGCTCCAGCCACGAACATGCAGATGGCGATAAGCCTGTCCGGCCTGCTCGGCCAGGCTGTTGCCACGCAGCTTCCCCTGCGCACGCAGGCTGGCGCAGCGCAATGGCCATGCCGGTGGTGGCAGGCGATTCGGGCCGCGTGCAAACGGTGCGTCGGCAAACCGGGCATCGCTCAACGCGCACGGCAGCCAGATCGCCGCCTCGGTGGCGTAATCGTAGAGCGGGCGTCCGCCCTCGGCCACGTAGACATTCGGCTCCAGCGCCACCACGCCGGCGAAAAAGCCGTCGTGATCCAGGCCGGCTGCCTGCAGCACCGCGCCACCGCCATTGGACAGGCCGGTGGCGACGATCCTGGTGTTCCGTGCGGTGAACGGCGCCTCCTCAGGATAGGCGCGATCGAGCATGGCCAACCCGAACCGGGCCGCCTGGATCACGTGCCGGCCCCAGTCCGCCTCGGGGTTGTCACCCGAGTGCATCTGCTTCACCGCAATCCCTGCATCAGCTGGTGCCGGCGGCGGCTGGAATTCCAGTTCCGCCTCGCCGCGCTTCGCACGACGTCCATCCAATGCCACGCCGCTGTTGTCGGCATAGTCGTAGTAACCGGCGCCGGTGCCCTTGTCGGTATAGGCCACCGCGCAGCCACGCGGCAGGCCCCAAGCGCCAGCCAGCGCAATCGCGCCATAGATGCCGCGCGAACCGGACGACGCCGTCACCAACAGGCAACGTTTGTGGCGATCGAAGGCGTCGGGCAACTGCAGCAGCACGCGATGTGGCGCATGAGCGCCCGGAAGGCGCGCGAACATCTGGTATTCGCGACCGGGCACGTCCGGCACGCTGCCGTAAACGGTGCCGAAGCCACCCAGAGGACCCAGGTCGGCGACGCCCTTCCAACTGGTATGGATCGCACGACGGCGAAGCTCCGCCGCGGTCGGATCCAGCGGATTGGCAAACGGTACGGGCAGGCCGGCCAGCCCGACCAACCCCAAGCCAGCGCTGAGCAAGTCGTCGTGACCGCGATGATCGGTTACGCGTACGGGGCCTCTATCGAGTTCACGCATGGTCGATTCCCTTGCTGCCGGTCCGCCGGCACAAGCGGACAGCATCGCCGAAACTAGCACGGGCACGCACAGCAGGGTCGACCGACGGGACGATTTGTTCATTTCGACACCATAACAAGCATGTCGCCCGCCGCCATCGTACGAAAGTCCAGTCATGCCGATAACGGCGAGATTTGCAAATGCCCGCTTTTGCGACTCGACGTCGACGCCGCGGCCGGCTAACTTGAGGCACATGACGAGCCTGCTGATCGCCGACGACCACCCGTTGTTCCGTGCGGCACTGCGCCAGGCAGCCGGGCAATGTCTGCCCGGCTGCTGCATCCGCGAGGCCGCGGACCTGGCAACCGCGCTCGTCGCGCTGGACGCCGAACCCGACACGGACCTGGTGCTGCTCGACCTGCACATGCCCGGCAGTTGCGGACTGGCCGGCCTTGCCTCCTTGCGCGGACAGCATCCCGGCGTGGCGATACTGGTGGTATCCGCCCATGACGAGCCGCGGGTGGTGCGGCGCGTACTCGATCACGGCGCCGCCGGTTTCATCTCCAAGAGTGCCAGCCCGGCCGAGATCGGCGCGGCGATCCGGCAAGTGCTCGACTGTGGCACCTGGCTGCCTCCCACGTTGGCCGATGCCGTCGCCGCCCTGCCCGGCGACCCCGCCGACGCCGACCTGGCCTCCCGCCTGGCGCGGCTCACCGAACAGCAATCACGCGTGCTCGCGCTGCTGGCCGAGGGCCTGTTGAACAAGCAGATCGCGGATCGCCTCTCGATCCAGGAACGCACGGTGAAGGCGCACGTCACGGCCATCTTCGAGAAGCTCGGGGTGAGAAACCGGACCCAGGCAGGCATAGCCTTGAAATCACTGGAGCTGGGCGAACCCGGACGGGTGACCTGATCCGGCACCAGCTCCAACCGCGGTGGCGACGCAGCCACCCTTCGGCGAGGTGGCGACGGTCGTGGTCCTTCAGGTGAAGTGCGTAGCCCCGATCTCGGTGTTGGTAGGCAGCATGAAGTACTCATGCAGGTATTTCTCGCCCTCGTCGCAGAAGATCGTGACCACGGTTTCCAGCTCCGGGAAGTTCCTGCGGATACGCTGTGCCGCCAGCATGTGTGCACCGGAACTGGGACCGCAGAACAGCCCATGCTGACGGGCCAGCCGCTTCATCTCGGCCACCGCATCGACGCTGGATACCGACAACACCTCGTTCACCAGACTGGCATTGCGTTGGAAGATACCCGGCACGAAGCCGTCGGAAATGCCCTCGATGGTGTGCGATGCGATCTCGCCGCAGAGGATCGTGCACGACTCGGACGGCTCCATCGCAAACAGGTGCACGTCGGGATTGACTGCACGAAACGCCTGCCCCACCCCGATCAGGGTGCCGCCGGTGCCGACCCCGAGCACCAGCGCATCGGGTACGCGGCCGGCCGGCAGCTGGGCAAGAATCTCCGGCCCCAGAACCTCGCGGTTCTCCTCCACATTCCATTCCGACTCGAATTGGCTCGGGCAGAAATAGCCCGGCTGCTGGCCCAATTCCTTGGCGCGCGCCAAGGCCTCGTTGACGTGGAAGTTGCCGCAAAACAGCACCTCGGCGCCGAATGCGCGCGAGATCGCCACACGCTCGCTGGACAAGCCCTCGGGCATCACCACCAGCATGCGGTAGCCCTTCACCGCGGCCACCATCGACAAGGCGTTGCCGGTGTTGCCGCTGGTCGCCTCCACGATGGTGTCGCCGGGTTTGAGCAACCCTTCCTGCTCGGCACGCTCGATCATGTACTTGGCGATGCGGGCCTTGATCGACCCGGAGGGATTGACGAACTCGATCTTGGCGTAGATGCCTTCAACCTCCAGCAACGGCGTATCGCCGATCGCATCCAGGATGCTGTCCGATACCGAGGTAAAGCGGGTAGCCATGTCAGTCCGCCTCATGCGAGTGCTGCATCACATCCAGCGCGAGCGCGGAATGCGCGTAGGCACCGCCCGCGCGCATCTCCGCGGCGACCCAGATCGCCTCCATGATCTGCTGTTCGGTCGCACCGCGCTTGAGGGCCTCGGCAGTATGGCCCTTGATGCAATAAGGACACTGCGTCGTATGCGCGACTGCCACCGCGATCAGCTGCTTGGTGACATTCGGCAACGCGCCATCGGCAAACACCGCGGCGCTGAACGCCTTGAAGGCCTTCAGCGGCTCCGGCGCCAGCTCGCGGCGCTTGCGAGCCAGCTCGACCGTGGATTGGGGGTACATCGACGTGTCCATGACTCTCTCCATGATGATCAGCGGGCAACCCGCACGATTTCGCCGCAGGCGATCGGCAAGGTGACCTGGGCTGGAATGGTTCCCAACGAAGCGACCGTTTCCGGCAGTTTTGTGCTCGACGGGACACCGTGAATGAACACGACACGCCGATCAAGATCCAGCCCCTTGCTGTGGAAGGCCTTCTCGAAAGCGCTGGTGAGAGCACTCAGCGACACGGTCTTGCGATAGTCGTAACTACCGGTGGCGGATGCGTGGGGGTAGGTGTCGGTGACGATCTGCATGTCGACCGGGTCGGCCTGGAACGGCACCATGGTAGTGCCGGCCATCGGCTCGGTCTCGATCAGATCGATGATGCCATCGCTGTTGGCGTCGGCCGCCGCGGTCGGGCAGGTGGCCTGTTGATTGTCGGCAAAGCCGTGGAAGTGCTGAAGGTGCATCATGCCTGGCGGCAGGTTGCGGGCGTCGATGCTGATCTCGAGCTGGTCTCCGCTCACCACGAAGCGGGCTTCGCCTGTCGACTTCAGCCCAGTGACGCCCTCGTTCATCGGGTGCAGCTTGGCCACGTAAGTGACCTCCCCCTCGTTGGCGGAAGGCGTCGACGAGGTCGCCGCCGGCGTACCGGCGGCGGCAGCAGACATGGTGAAAGCGGCCAGCAGCGTGGCAGCAAGTACCGGGGAAAGTTTCGCATTCATGCTCAAACTCCATCTAGCCAAGGGTAATTCCCGGAAGGCAGAACCGTTCCAGGGGTGTCACTGACACACGGGTGCGGTGCCCTGCACCCAACTCGGCGTGTTGCTGGCCGGGAAGCTTTGTGCCAACGCCTCGTCGATCTGTTTGCTCGTGTCGCAAGCGCACCTGGCGACAACGCTCGCACTTCGCGCGCACGGTGGCAACCTTGCCGGCGTCGCCGGCTTGGCCCGGTTGCCCCGGGCGCTGCGCAGACAGCGCCGTTGGGGGTGAACAGCGACGCAGGCCGATGCTGGTCAGGCGGCAGAAGGTCGCGTTGGCGCAAATCGTCCGCAACCGTCCGAGGCCGAGGTACCTGGCCGCCGACGTGGACTCCGGCCGGACCGCGGCAGTGGCAGTGGCAGTGTAGGCCATAGAGACGGAAGTCCACACGCGGTCACCTTCCACGCTTGCCGCTGAATGGTGTGCTGCAACACCTCCTGCATTGCGCCATCCCGTTGTTCCAGTGACGGTGTCCCGCCGGGGTCGAGCCTTTCGACCATAGGCCCGGCCAGTGTGCGTGGCATTGATCCAGATCAGACGCAGCCTTGCTGCGCCCCGTGCGCCTGCCGCACGCCAACGCGCTGCAGGGTCTGCCGGAGTGCCAGCGGCTTCAGCGGCTTGTACAGCACACCCACGCCGGCATCGAGCAGTTGTCGGCGCAGGTCGCCGTCGCGATCGGCGGTGAGCATCACCGTGGGCACGTCGGGGTGCAGCTCGGCCAACTGCCGCCAGACCTCCAGCCCGGTCTGGCCGTCGTCGAGATGGAAGTCCAGGATGTTGAGGTCCGGCCGCCACGGCACGGCGAGCGCCTGTGTCGCATTACGCACGGCGTGCACCTGCCAGCCCCAGCTCGCCAGCAGCGTGGTCAGCGCCGTCAAGGCCGCCGATTCGTTGTCCAGCACCAGCGCGCGACCAGCCGGCAACGGCTGCATCACCATCGGCACGGGTGCGTGACGCGGTATGGCGCTCGCCAACGGCACGTCAAGATGGAACACGCTGCCTCGGCCCGGCCACGAGCGCAGCCCCAGCGGATGTCCCAGCAGTTCGGCCATGCGTTGGGCGATCGACAATCCCAGACCCAGCCCCTGTCCGCCCGCCGTGCTGCCGCGCTGGAATTCCTGGAAGATCAATTGCTGCTCTTCGGGCGCAATGCCGGGGCCGGTGTCCCACACCTCCAGACGAAGCTGCAGACCACGTCGACGCGCGCCCAACAGCACGCGACCATGCCCGGCGTAGCGCAACGCGTTGGACAGGAAGTTCTGCAGCACCCGTCGCAACAGCTGCGGGTCCGAATGCACCCACACCCGCGTGGCTACTACATCCAGCCGCACATCGCGATCGATCGCCATGGCGCGAAACTCGGCAGCCAGCGGATCGATCACCTCGGCCAGCGAGAACGCCCGCGGCTGCGGATGCAGACGACCGCCTTCGAGCCGCGCCACGTCGAGCAGGCCGCTGAGCAGGCCCTCGGTGGCGGCGAGTGCACCATTGAGATGCTGCGCGGTCTGGCTGTCACTGCCACGCTCGTTGAGCGAATGGGCAAACAATTGAGCCGCATGCAACGGCTGCATCAGGTCATGCGTCACTGCGGTGAGAAAACGGCTCTTGGCCTCATTGGCCGACTGCGCTTGCGCCGAGACACGGGCAAGCTCATGGGTGCGTTCGGCCACGCGCAGCTCCAGCGTCTCGTTGACCCGCTTGAGCGCGGTCTCGGCCTGGCGGAACGCGGTGACGTCGGTGAAGGTGGCCACGAACCCGCCGCCGGGCATCGGGTTGCCACGGATCTCCACGATCGTGCCGTCGGGAAACCTGCGCTCGGACAGGTGGCGGGTGCCGGCGCGCATGTGTTCCAGTCGACGCTGCACACGCGCCTCGACTGCGCCGGGCCCAAGCATGCCGGCGGCGACGTTGTAACGCGTCAGGTCGGCGACCGGGCGGCCTACTTGCAGCATCCCGGGCGGGTAGTTGAACAACCGCGCATACGGGGTGTTCCACGCCACCAGATGCAAGTCGGCATCGACCACGCAGATACCCTGGCTCATGTTTTCCAGCGCCGCCTCCAGCACGCGCTGGTTGAAGCGCAGATCCTGCGCCGCCTCGCCGACGATGGCCACCACCGTGTCCAGATCGTCGCGCCCCTGCCGATGCACCACTTCCAGCAGCAGTCGCGCCGACGCGGCACCGATCACCGCGGCCAGCTCGTGCTCCACCTGCGCGACGCGCCTGGTACCGGATGAGCCGCTGACGGGCGCACCCTCAAACAGGTGCCCTACCCGCTCCGGCGGCAGAAAGCGGGCGGCCAGCGCGCGCAGTTCGGCAACATCGACATGGCCCACGCTGACCGCCCGAGTGCTGTGGCCAAAACGCGAACCGGCCAGCGCCAGCATCACGGCGACATTCACCGCCAGGCTCGCCAGCACCGCGCGGCCGAGCCGGTTCCAGTCGCCCAGCCCGAACAGATCGTCCGGTGCCAGCCAGTCCACCCCGAAGGGCCCCGCGTGCAGCCAGGGCGCCGGCACCGGCAGCAGCGCCGGCAACACCGCGTAGATCCATACCGCCATGCCGGCTGCCAACCCGGCCATCACCGCGCGCGGCCCCAGCTGCGGCCGGTACATCGCCGCGAGCACCGCCGGAGTCAGCCCGGCCAGTGCCGAAAACGATATCGCGCCGATATCGGCCAGGGCTTCGTTGCGCGCCAGCAGGCGGCTGTACGCCCACGCCAGCATGATCACCACCAGGATCGCCACGCGCCGGTGGTTGAGCAGTTCACCGCGCAGATCGACGTGTTCATCACGACCCCACCCTGCGCGCACCCGTAGCGGCGCGATGAAGTGGTTGACCACCATCAGGCTCAAGGTCAGCGTGGCGATCACCACCATGCTGGTGGCGGCACTCAGCCCACCCAGGAACGCGACCAGTGCCAGGCCATGCTCGCCCCGCGCCAAGGGCAGCGCCAGCACGTACATGTCCGAGGACACTCCGGCCGGCCCCAGCAGCGCATCGCCAAGGCGGGCCAGCGGCAGGATCGGCAACGAGATCAGCAGCAGATACAGCGGGAACAGCCAGCGCGCGGTTTGCAGGTTGCCATCGCTGCGGCACTCCACGATGCCGGCATAGAACTGGTGCGGCATGGTGAACATCGCCAATGCACCGAGCAGGATCAGCGCGGGGAAACCGCCGCTGTCCGGTGGCGCCGGCACCTGCGCGGGCAAACCCGCCGGCAGCGCGGTGAACAGCAATGTTCCGAGCGCCAGCATTGCCCCAAGCTTGAACAGCGACTCGAACGCCATCGCCAGTACCAGTCCGCGGTTGTGCGCCATGGTCGATGCGCGGCGCGTGCCGAACAGCATCGCGAACAGCGCCATCAGCAGCGCGACATACAGCGCGCTGTCCTGCCACGGCTCCGAGTCGGTCAGTTGCCCCTGGCTGAGAATGCCGTAGCTCATCGCCACCGCCTTCAACTGCAGCGCGATGTACGGCACGATGCCGATCACCACCACCGCGGTCACCAGCGCCGCCAGCCCCGAATGCCGGCCCAGCCGCACCGCGATCAGGTCGGCCAGCGACCCGGCGTTGTACTCGCGCACCAGCTGCACCATCCGGCGCAGGAACTTCAGCGCGAACAGATACATCAGGATCGCCCCGACAAAGGTGGGCGGCAGCCACCAACCGGAGCGGCTGGCCTGGGTCACGGTGCCGTAGAACGTCCACGAAGTGCAGTGGATCGCCAGCGACAGCGCATACACGATCGCCCAGCGCTTCTCGAAAATGTGCGGACGCCGCTCGCCCAGCAGCGCCACCCCGAACAGCAGGCCGAGCCAGCACAGCGCCGCGATCGCGATGACGCTGGCGCTCAGCATGGCAACCAGAGTGTTGGGGATGAATGCCACGCCCTCTCTTTCGAAAGACAGAGCGGTCGATCGCCTACGGCGACCGAGTCACTTTTCTCTTGGCCACGCAAAGAGAAAGTAACTCGGCTGCCGAAGGCAGACGAAAGCTCTTGTTTTAAATGCAGCCAGAGCATCGCGGACAGGGTGCGCTCCTATAATCAAACAAAGACGCTGATGGCGATGCCCCGCCATCAATGCCCCGCTGGCAACCCCAGCGCACGTACCGCGTTCACAAGCCAGCGCAACTGCACGCCCTGGCGCGTGTCGTAGTCGGTTCCCGAATATCCCCACCAATCCCAACATGCCTGCGGATTCAAAGGCGCGAAACTTGCGCGGGTCTGAGGATATAGCACGACTACGTCATACGCGTCGGCCCAGCGGTTGAACCCCGCATCATTGACGAAGGCCGTGCCGACGGCTTCTGCATTCTGCTTGCAACCATGGAAGACCACCAGCAAGCCGCAGCGCCGGCCGGCGGCGCAGTCCGGCGGCAGGTAAAGGTAGCCCATGCTGGCGAGGAAGGCATCGGCACCGGTTGGCCGCAAGGCATCCTGATCGAACGTCCGCAGGTCACCGCGTGCATCGGCCGCCACCGAATGCGCCGGTTGGCCAAACATCCTGGCAAAAATCTCGCCGGCGGCATCGAAACCGCAGTGACCAAGATACGGCGCCTGGGATGTGCCGCAATCGTCGCCGCTGGCCGCTATCGGCAAGTTGTGCGCGAACGCGCGCTGGCTGTCGTCGCTCACCTGCATGCCCTCGAGCCCTGGCACGCGATCGCGCAACTGTTGGTAGAAATGCACGTTCGCTGCCGCCACGGCGGAGGCCACCACGGCATCGTCTTTGCCGTGCAGCAAGTACACGCGGGCATGCACCAGGTCCCGCAGTTGGCCGATTTCCCCAGCCGCCGAGCGACTGGTTGCGCGGGTCACCAGCGCAGCAACGTCAGGCGCCGGCACGCCCTTCATGCAAGCGCCCAGTGCGCGCGACAGCTCGCCTTGAGCACAACCATAGGGCCCACCGGCCACCAGCGCCGCATTCGGAAAAAGTTCCGGATAAGCCAGCTGCGCCTGGCTGGCCATGTACGCACCCGACGACAGACCGGCTACCGCAGTACGGGCCGGGTCGAGGTGCAAGGTGGGCAGGCCCGAGCCGGCATCCCTGGCACAGGCACTGCCACCACTCAGTACGGCCAGCCAAAGCAGCCGGTGCAACCATCGGCAGGTCATTGGTCTGCTCCCATCCAACCCAAGCCATCAAGTACGGGAATCGGGCAGGCGGGTCGCCTGCCCGATCACGATGCACGTCAGAAATTGTAGCGCGCACTGACGTACCAGTTGCGTGGCGCCCCGTAGTACGCGGTCTGGATGTTGCCCACGCTGGAGAACTCCTGGCCATCGGTCTTGTACACCTTGTCGCCCAGGTTGCGTACCCCGGCACGCAACTGCCAATGGCCGTCGACGGTGTCGTAGACGCCGAACAGCCCGGTCACCACGTAGGCCTTCTGCATCAGGCCGTCGCGATTGTCGACACTGAGCCAGGTGCTGCTGCGATAGGAGGCGTCGGCACCGAAGGTGAGTGCGCTGCCGTCCGGCAGGCCAAACGTCTGTGTCAAGGCCACGCGTGCGGTGAACTTGGGCGAGAACGGCACGTGATCGTGCAGGTTGGCCAGGGTGGGATCGTACTGCGTGCGCGGATCCACAAACTTGTCGTAGCGTGCGTTCATCCACGCCAGTTGGGTGGATAGCTTGGTCCCCTGGCCCAGCAGCGCGGCACCCTCGAATTCCAGACCATCGATTGTCAGCTCGGCGGCGTTGAGTACTGGGAAACTGAAGTTCGGTGTGGGCGATTCCGGATTCTGCACTTCGGAAACGCGGGCCTGGAAATCGGTGTAATTGGAATGGTAGGCCGCAAGATTGCCCTGCAGGCGGCTGTCGGCCGAGCGCATTTTCAGGCCTATCTCGTAGGTCCAGACATACTCCGGATCGAAGGTGGGGTCGGCCGCTTCCGCGGGATCATTGGCGCGACCGTTGAACCCGCCCGACTTGAACCCACGGTTGGCCGAGATGTAGCCCATCACCTGCGGCGTGAACTGTTTTTCCAGACTCAGCGACGGGGTGACCGCGCTCCAGGACTTGCTCACGCCCGGAATGACCGCCTGCGGGTCCTGGCTGAAGCCCTGCAGCGGTGCCCCGAAGAATGCGCTGGTGGTGCGCCAATAATCCTTGGTTTCGTGGGTATAACGCACGCCGACCGCAAGTGTCCAGGTGGGTATGAACTCCCAGTTGACGTGGGCAAAGCCGGCCCAGCTCTTGTTCTCCAGGTCGTCGTCGATGGTGCGCAGGAAATCGATCGGCAGGCCGGCCAAGCGGATGAAATCGTCGGCGTAGGCTTCCTGGTGCGACGGTACCTTCTCGTCCATGTAGTACAGACCGTACACGGCTTGCAGGTCGCTCCCGTTGTCATAATGCAACTGCAACTCCTGGCTCAGCTGCTTCTGGTGGAAATTGACCAGCACGTCGCCCAGTTCCAGGGTCGTGGCGTCGATGTCGATGTAGGAATCGCTGTCCAGCTTGCGGTACGCCGTGATGCTTTTCAGATCCCACTGCTCGGCGAGATGCCAGTCCATGTGCAGCGACACGCCCTTGCTGATCAGGCCCTGACCTTTGCCGGGATCGAACGAGGTCTCGCCCTTGAAGTCGTATTTCTTGGAAAGGTCGGGCGTGTACAGCAGCACCGGGCCGAGCACCAGGTCGGTGGCATACAGCGGCGCGGTAGCCTGGCCCAGCGTCAGCGCCGTGTCCAGCTTGGTGTAGTCGGCGGCGAGGGTCGCGCTGAAGGTGTCGCCGGGCTGCCATTTCAGCTTGCCGCGCACGGCCCTGGTGTCCTCGTCATTGTACTTCGCACCGGTGGCCGGGTCGGTGACGTAGCCGTCGGTGCGCGCATAGACACCGGCGAAGTTGCCCGACACGGTCTCGCCGAGCGGTCCCGACACGTAGAAGCGGCCTTCGCGACGGCCGTAGTCACCCAGCGTTCCCTCGACGGAGCCTTCGGCCACGTCGCTGGGCTGCCTGGTGATGATCTTGATCGCACCGCCGGTGGAGTTCTTGCCGTACAGCGTGCCCTGCGGGCCGCGCAGCACTTCGACCCGCTCAACGTCGAACAGGCTGAACAAGGCACCCTGAATGCGCGAATGGTAGACGTCGTCGACATACATGCCCACGCCGGGATCGAACGTCTGCAAGGCATCCGGCTGCCCGATGCCGCGAATGAACACGTTCACCGAGGACGACGAGCCGCGCCCCTGCACGATGTTCAGACCCGGCACCGCACCCTGGAGGCCGTCAATGTTGTCGGCTTGCAGATCCTTCAGATCCTCGCTGCCGAATGCGCTGACCGCCACCGGCACCTTCTCCAGCGACTCGCCACGCCGACGCGCCGTGACCGTCACTTCCTGCAATTCGGTCGCCTTCGCCTGCGCGGCAGCGGTTGGCTGGGGTGCACCGGCCGTATCGGTTGCCTGCTGCGCTTGCAGTGGCACGGCAAACAGCAGGCCAATCGCCAGAGACAAAGTCGTACGCTTCATGATTTCCCCTCGCAGATAAAACCAGCATCCAAGATGAAGGCCGATGTACTCAGGGTAGGCAGGTAACCGCGCCGTGGCACTTGTACCTTCGTACAGTGCCGCGTTGACCATGCCTACCGATAGTCACGGCGTGGGCGAGTCTATCCAGGAACAAACCGGGAGCCGCATGCTGTTGTGTGCGGTGCTGTGAGCGCGCAGAAACAACAGCACCCCGGCACCATTTGCTGTCAATAGCGGTAAATCAGGCGGAGGTCGTAGGTACGCGGCGCGGTGTAGAAAGCCAATTGCACGCCGGGGAACTCCGCCAGGTTGAAGCCCTGGACGTGCACTTTCTCGTTGCTGATATTTTTGACTCCGGCACGCAACTCCCACTTGTCCCTGGCCGAACGCAGCCCGACGAATGCGTTCAGCAAGGTATAGGCGCGCTGGCGCAAAACCGGGGAGTCGGTAATCTCGGTGGCCAGGGAGCTGCGGTGGTTGGCATCACCGTGCAGCACCAGATCCAGGTCATCGGCGACTGGCCGCGTCCATGTGACTCCCGCACTCGCATTGACCTCCGGGCTGTTGACGAGGCTGCGGTAGCTGACATCGGTCACCACCCCGCCGACCAAGGTGCTGAATTTGTCGTAGTTGGCGTCGAGCAGGCCCAGCGACGCGTTGACCGACAGGTTCGGCGTCGGCTGTGCGGCCAGTTCGAACTCCAGACCCTGGATGGTGGCGGCTGCGGCGTTGGAGAACAGACTGACAAAGACACCACTGACCGGGTCCGCACCAAAGCTGGTCACCTGCATATCGGTGTAATCGCTATAGAAATAGGCCGCATTGAAGACCAACCGGCCGTCCATCCAGCCGGTCTTGGCCCCAGCCTCGTAGGTCCAGACGAATTCCGGCTTGAATGGTTGGAAGCTGAAGTCGGTCGTAGCCCGGCCATCGAAGCCGCCGCTTTTGAAGCCCCGCGCGGCAGAGGCATACAACAGCACGTCGCTGCCCGGTTTGTAGGACAACGAGAATCTTGGCGTCACGGCGTCGAAGTCGGCCTTGCCGTGGATTGGCGTCCCCGCGACTCCTGCACCGGCAAGAAACGGTGGCGTGTTGTTGATCACCGAGACGGTCGGATCAAAGAAGTTCTCGAACTCCCGCCCTGAGGTCTTTTCCTCGTAGGTGTAACGCAAGCCCGCACTGACGGCGAGCTTTTCACTGATGTTGTAGGACACATCGGCAAACGCGGCGTATGACTTGGTGACCTGCTTGGTCTCGGCCAGACTCGAGCTGGGGAAGCCGAACAGCGTGACCGGGAAGCCAAAGATCGTGGCCGAACCATTGTCCACACCGGAGAAGGTGGTGTCGTCGTCGTGGAAGTAATACAGGCCCGCGGTACCGGTGAGCGCGCCACCCGCATCGTAACTGGCGCGAAGTTCCTGACTGAACTGGTCCTGCTTTTCCTTGAGCAGGATGTCCAGGATCGGCAATGGTGAACCATCGGTGTCGAGGTTGAGATCGAAGTCCATGTCGCGATACGCCGTGATCGACTCGATCATCACCGAGTCCGACATCTGGTAGCGCGCCGTCACCGACGCACCGTAGGCGGTGAGGTCGGACAAACCATTCGCGTTGACATCCACAACGTACGGATCGGTTGCCTTTGGATAGGTCACCAAGCCGGCGGAGGTTGCGCCGGTGATCTCGGTCTCCCGCACCGGACTGCGCGAGGTATCGGGCCGGTCGCGCTTGCCATCCACACTGAACAGGACTTGCAGGCGGTCGCCGGGCTTCCAGTCCAGTGCGGCGCGCGCCGACAGGCTGTCCTTGTCGCCATCGCTCTTGCCGTCCACTGTGTTTCTGGCGTAGCCGTCACGCGAGGAATAAGCCATGGCGACCTTGCCGTTGAGCGTGTCCTTGACCAGCGGGCCGCCAAAGCTCGCCTTGAGCACGCGCTGGTCGTAGTTGCCGGCCCCCACTTCCAGGTAGCCCTTGGGCGTGCGCGGTGGCGGCGATGACACGAATTTGATTGCACCGCCGATGGTATTGCGTCCGTACAACGTGCCTTGCGGACCGCGCAACACCTCGATCCGGTCGACATCGAACAACTCCAGGAAGGCTGCCTGCGAGCGCGCGATGAACACATCATCGACATAGATGCCCACACCCGGATCGGCGAAGGCCAGCGAGTCGTTCTGACCAACGCCACGCATGTACACGACCGCGTTCGCGCCATCGCCCTGGTCGAGATACAGGTTCGGCACCGCATGCTGGATACCGGAAATGTCGTCCGCCTGCAGATCCGACAGTTGCTGTTCGCTGAAGGCGGAAATGGCGACCGGCACATCCTGCAACCACTCGTCGCGGCGGCGTGCGGTGACCTTGACCGCTTCCAATCCGGTGGCTTCGCTCTTCTTGGCCTGCGTCTGGGGCGGCACCGCCGGACTGGTCGTGTCGTCATCGGCAGAAGCTTGCTGTGCCTGCAACGGCGCTACGAACGCAAAACCCAACACCAGGCCGATCGCCAAACTCAATTGCGTGCATTTCATGACGTCCCCTTCGCTGTGAATGCATCGCTCGCGCGAATGCTGCATGAGCGGAGCTTAGGCACCCGCGCAAAAGGGGGCACTTGTACCTTCGTACAGTGCCGCCACCGCAGTCGCTCCGGGATACTCGATGCCCGTTGTCATTGGCGGAGTTGGAGGAGATTCACGGATGGCATTTGTGATCGTGCTGGCCGCGTTGTGCTTTTTGATGCTGGCCGCGTACCGTGGCCACAGCGTGATCCTGTTCGCACCGATCGCCGCGCTGGGCGCGGTACTGCTGACCGAACCCTCGCTGGTGGCGCCGATGTTCACCGGCCTGTTCATGGAAAAGATGGCCGGCTTCCTCCGGCTGTATTTCCCGGTATTCATGCTCGGCGCCCTGTTCGGCAAGCTGATCGAGCTGTCGGGCTTTTCCAAGTCCATCGTGGCGGCCACCATCAACCTGGTCGGTCGCAGTCGCGCGATCCTGTCGATCGTGGTGGTCTGCGCACTGCTTACGTACGGTGGGGTGTCGCTGTTCGTGGTGGTGTTCGCGGTGTATCCGTTTGCCGCGGAGTTGTTCCGCGCCAGCGAGATTCCGAAACGCCTGATTCCCGGCACCATCGCGCTGGGCGCGTTCACCTTCACCATGGATTCGCTGCCGGGCACGCCACAGATCCAGAACATCATCCCCACCGCGTTCTTCGGCACCAATACCTGGGCGGCGCCGTGGCTGGGCACCATCGGCGGCATGTTCATTCTCGTCGTGGGCCTGAGCTACCTGGAGTGGCGTCGACGCCGGGCCGCCACCGCAGGCGAAGGCTATGGCACCGAGCTGGTCAACGAGCCGGCGCCGTTCGAACACGCCAAGCTGCCCCATCCCTTGATCGCGCTGCTGCCGCTGGTGCTGGTCGGGGTCAGCAACAAGCTGCTCACCGACTTGATTCCACGCGTCTACGGCGAGACCCAGTCGTTCATTCCGGCCGTCGTCGGCAAGGCGGCGCCGGTGGTGCAGGAAGTGTCCAGGATTGCCGCGATCTGGGCGGTGGAAGGGGCGCTGCTGCTGGGCATCGTATGCGTGCTGGTGTTCGCCTGGCGACCGGTGCGGAAGCGCTTCGCCGAAGGCAGCAAGCTGGCGGTCAGCGGTGCACTGCTGGCCTCGATGAACACCGCGTCCGAATATGGCTTCGGTGCGGTGATCGCCGCCCTGCCCGGCTTCAAGCTGGTCGCCGACGCGCTGCACTCGATCCCCGACCCGCTGATCAACGAGGCCGTCACCGTCACCGCGCTGGCCGGCATCACCGGGTCGGCCTCCGGCGGCATGAGCATCGCACTGGGCGCGATGGCCGAGACTTTCATCGACAACGCGCAGGCTGCCGGCATCCCGATGGAGGTGTTGCATCGCGTAGCGGCGATGGCTTCCGGCGGCATGGACACGCTGCCCCACAACGGCGCCGTGATCACCTTGCTGGCAGTGACCGGGCTGACCCATCGACAAGCGTACAAGGACATCTTCGCGATCACCATCATCAAGACCCTGGCGGTGGCCGTGGTGATCGGCGTGTTCTACCTGCTGGGGGTGGTCTAGGAGTTTGTCGGGCTTTGGTGGTCGAGGCGAGAATTCGCCTGTGCGAGAACAGATTCCCGACGGTTTGCCGGCCCATGGTGGTTCCATGGGCCAAGAATCGGCGGGAATATGGACCGCACAGGCGGATTCGCAGGCCAGCCAACCAAAGCCCGACAGGCTCCTAGGAGCGCGGGCGGAAGACGGTGCGAGCGGTTGCCGACGGCTATCCGTGTACCACCGGGGCCCGGCTGGTCGGCAGCGTGGCTGAACCCGTTTTCACGCGGGCCGGCACACCGCGACACAAACCCGTATAATTGACCGGTTAACCCTCAGACAACCCACGTGGTGGCGGCATGCGCCACCCGAGTGCTTCCCATGTCCATAGAAAACTTGCGCAATATCGCCATCGTCGCCCACGTCGACCACGGCAAGACCACGCTGGTCGACTGCCTGCTCAAGCAGTCCGGCACGCTCAACGAGCGCACCGTGCTGGCCGAGCGCGTGATGGACTCGGACGCCCAGGAAAAGGAACGCGGCATCACCATCCTGGCCAAGAACACCGCGATCACCTGGCGCGGCAACCGCATCAACATCGTCGACACCCCCGGACACGCCGACTTCGGCGGCGAGGTGGAGCGTGTGCTGTCGATGGTCGACTCGGTGCTGATCCTGGTCGATGCGATGGACGGTCCGATGCCGCAGACCCGTTTCGTGACCCAGAAGGCGTTCGCGATGGGCTTCAAGCCGATCGTGGTGATCAACAAGGTCGACCGCCCCGGCGCCCGCCCGGAGTGGGTCGTCGAGCAGGTGTGGGACCTGTTCGACCGCCTCGGCGCCACCGCCGAGCAGATGGACTTCCCGATCGTCTACGCCTCGGCCCTGCACGGCTACGCCGGCCTCGACGAAAACGTGCGCGAAGGCGACATGACGCCGCTGTACGAAGCGATCATGCAGCATGTGAGCAAGCCGGACGTCGATCCGGCCGGCCCGTTCCAGATGCGCATCAGCCAGCTCGACTACAACAACTTCGTCGGCGTGATCGGCATCGGCCGGATCCAGCGCGGCACCTTGAAGAAGAACATGCCGGTGGCGGTGATCGATCGCCATGGCAAGAAGCGCCAGGGCAAGGTGTTGCAGGTGCTGGGCTTCCTGGGCCTGGAGCGGATCGAGCAGGACAGCGCCGAGGCCGGCGACATCGTGGCCATCTCCGGCATCGCCGACCTGACCATCTCCGATACCATCTGCGCGCCGGACGCACCCGAGGCGCTGCCGGCGCTGACCGTGGACGAGCCGACCATCTCGATGACGTTCCAGGTCAACAATTCGCCGTTTGCCGGCAACAAGGACCTCTCCGGCGGCAAGTTCCTGACCAGCCGCCAGTTGCGTGATCGGCTCGAACGCGAGCAGGTCCACAACGTGGCGCTGAAGGTCGAGGAAGGCTCCGACGCGGACAAGTTCCTGGTTTCCGGCCGCGGCGAGCTGCACCTTTCGGTGCTGATCGAGAACATGCGCCGCGAAGGCTACGAACTGGCCGTGTCGCGCCCGGAAGTAATCATCAAGGAAATCGACGGCCAGAAGATGGAGCCGATCGAGCAGCTCGTGGTCGACGTGGAGGAAATCCACCAAGGCAGCGTGATGGAGAAACTGGGCACGCGCAAGGGCCAGCTGAAGAACATGGAGTCGGACGGCAAGGGACGCGTGCGCCTGGATTACGAAATCCCGGCGCGCGGCCTGATCGGCTTCCAGAACGAGTTCAAGACCCTGACCCAGGGCACCGGGCTGCTGTTCCACATCTTCGACCACTACGGCCCCAGGGAAGAAGGCCCGATCGCCAAGCGCAAGAATGGCGTGATGATCGCCAACGCCGGCGGCACCACCCCGGCCTACTCGCTGGGGCCGTTGCAGGATCGCGGCAAGCTGTTCGCCGCCGAGGGCGATCAGGTGTATGAAGGCCAGTTGGTCGGCATCCATGCCAAGGACAACGATCTCACCGTCAACGTGATCAAACCCAAGCCGCTGACCAACATGCGCGCCTCGGGCAAGGACGATGCGATCCAGTTGACTCCGGCGATCAAATTCTCGCTGGAGCAGGCGCTGGATTTCATCGACGACGACGAACTGGTCGAGATCACGCCGAAGGAGATCCGCCTGCGCAAGAAGCATCTCACCGAGAACGACCGCAAGCGCGCCGCGCGCGGCTGAACATCGTTTCACGGAGGAATCGGGCAAGCCCGGCCAACCCGGCCTTGCCCGGCCCGCCGGGCTGATCGTTCAATGGCGCGGGTCGAAGCTCGCAAAACTCGTGCGCAGCGCCTCGTAGGCCTCGCGCTGCGCCTCGCTATCGGCCGGAGGCGTACGGATCGACAACTCCACCAGTTGATCCCCCGGCTGGGGCCCGGGCATGCCGCGGCCCTTCATGCGCAACTTGCGCCCCGATTGCGAGCCGGCCGGAATGCGCAGGTCGACCGTACCGGCCAGCGTCGGCACCGGCACCGTCGCGCCCAGCGCCGCCTCCCACGGCGTGATCGGCAAGACGTACACCACATTGCGGCCATCGAGGCGAAAGCGCGCGTCGTCACGAATGCCTATTTCCAGCAGCAGATCGCCCTTCGGCCCGCCGGCCATGCCTGACTGGCCCTGGCCGGCCAGGCGGATCACCTGGCCAGGCTGGATGCCGGCAGGAATCTTCACCTCCAGTACACGCTCGCCGCCAGCCGGGTCGCGCAGGGACAGGCGCGTACGGCCGCCGTCGAACGCGGTCTGCAAATCGATCTGCACCGAGGCCTGTATATCCTGCCCGCGCCGTGGACGCGGCTGGCCGCGGTGGCCGCCGGCGGCACCACGGCCGAACAGGCTTTCGAAAAAATCGCTGAAATCGCCTACATCGCCGCCAAAGTCCTGCTGGCTCTGCCAGCCCGGCGGCGGCCGGAATTGCTCGCCCTGGCGGTAACCGCCGGCGCGCAACTGATCGTAGGAGCGCCGCTTCTCGGCATCCTTCAGGACTTCATTGGCTTCGTTGACCGCCTTGAATTTCTCCTCGGCGCCGCCTTCCTTGTTCTTGTCCGGGTGGTATTTGCGCGCAAGCCTGCGATACGCCGCCTTGATCTCGGCGTCGCTCGCGTCCGGCTTGACGCCCAGGATTTCGTAATAGTCTTTGAATTCCACACCCACTCCCGATGATCGGTGCCGCACGGTACGAAGCGCCGCCCCGCCGCGGGGCATTATCCACGGCGGGGCGGGCTTTCACACTGCCTTGCGTCTGGAACGCCCAGCTCAGCTGGCGGCATTGATGGTGATCCGACGCGGCGTGGTCTCCGGCTTCTTCGGGATCGAAATCTCCAGCACCCCATGCTTGCCATGCGCGCTGATGCTGTCGGGATCGGCACTCTCGGGCAGCGCAAAACGGCGATGGAACGTGCCGTAGACCCGCTCCTGCCGGGTCAGCTTGCTGCCACTCTCCTCACTGTCGACCTTGCGCTCGCCCTTGATGGTGAGAATGCTCTTGTCCATGCTCACCTCGATCTCGGAGGGGTCCACGCCCGGGACATCGGCCAGGATCACGAAACGCTTGTCCTCCTCGCGGATATCCACCCGCGGCGCCCATTGGCTGGTTTCCACGGTGGACTGGTCGTTGTCGCCGGCGCCGAAAAAACGGCTCATGACCTGGCGAAAATCGTCCGACGGCACAAAATCCCGGTTCCAGATGGATTGACGGCTCAGATTCATTTCACTGCCTCCTCATCAAGTCAGGCGGCACGATCGCCGCCTCTTGCTGAAATAGGTGCTCGCCGGGGCGATTCAAGGCATGGTGCGGCCGAACCCGCTAGCATGGACACCCCCTCCCGCGCGAGTCCGGCATGAGCATCCAACCCGGCGACACCGTGCCCGACATGGCCATCAAAATCATCGACGGCGACGTCCAGTCCACCCGGACCGGCAACTTGTTCGCCGGGCGCAAGGTGGTGCTGTTCGGCGTGCCCGGCGCCTTCACGCCAACCTGCTCGAAGTACCATCTGCCCGGCTATGTCACCCACTTCCGCGAGTTCCGGGCCCGTGACATCAGCGTGATGTGCCTGGCCGTCAACGACGCCTACGTGATGCAGGCCTGGGCCCTTGCGCAACAGGTGCCCGCCGGGTTGCTGATGCTTGCCGACGGCAACGCCAGCTTTACCCGCGCACTTGGCCTGGAACTCGACGGCAGCGATTACGGCATGGGCCTGCGCACGCGCCGCTTCGCCTCGTACGCCGAGGATGGAGTGGTACGCCAGATCCACATCGAGGCCCCCGGGGAACTGCGCGTTTCCACGGCCGAAGCGATGCTCGCGGCGGTCGATCCGTAGGAGCCTGTCGGGCTTTGGTTGGCCGGCAATCGGTCATCGTGACGCGGCTGGAAGGTGGCCGGGACCGGACCGATGCCGGCGACTGATATGCTGCGCCGATGAATATCGTGAACAACAACAACGCAGCGCGCATGGCCGAACGGTTTCGTGGATTCCTGCCGGTCGTCGTCGACGTGGAAACCGGCGGCTTCGATGCCGAGCATGACGCGCTGCTGGAGATCGCCGCAGTACCGCTGATGATGGACGAAGCCGGTTTCCTGGGCCGGCAACCGGTGGTCTCCACGCACGTGGAACCGTTTCCCGGCGCCAACCTCGACCCCCGTTCGCTGGAAATCACCGGCATCGAGCCGGACAACCCGTTGCGCGGCGCCCTGCCGGAACGCCAGGCGCTGGATCACATCTTCCGGGTCGTTCGCGAGGCGGTTCGCGAGGCGGGCTGCCAGCGCGCGATCCTGGTCGGCCACAACGCCGCGTTCGATCTGGGCTTCCTCAACCAGGCGGTACGTCGCTGCGGGCACAAGCGCAATCCGTTCCACCCGTTCAGCTGCTTCGACACGGTCAGCCTCGGCGGCCTGGCCTATGGGCAGACCGTACTGAGCAAGGCGGTGCTGGCGGCGGGATTGTCATTCAACAGCAGCGAAGCACACTCGGCCGTGTACGACGCCGAATGCACGGCAGACCTGTTCTGCACCGTCGTCAACCGCTGGCGCCAGTTGGAGCTGCTGGAAAAGGCGCACAGCGGGCTCGCCGCCTCCTGAACCAACGCCCGCTTCGCAGGCAAGGTCGCGAGCCGGGCGTCTCCTACAAAGGCTCGCCGGGAAAGCCCGGCGTTCCGCCGCGCCGCCGCCAATTGCGCAATACGCCATACATACCGATGGCAATCCAGGCTACTTCCAGCATGAAGGCCGGCAGGTTGAAATGGCCGAACAGCAAAGACAGCAGCACGCCCAGCGCCCCGAGGATGTTCATCATCTGATAGGTCAGGCGGCTGCCCTGCAACCGCTGCGCCTGCAGCAGGAAGAACGCCAGCAGGATCAGCGTCACGCCGATGTAACCGGCCCAGTCGTACCAGAAGAAAGTCATCGCTTCGCACCTCGCTGCCGCAGTGCCTCGAACAGGGCAATGCCGGTGGCCACGGAAACGTTCAGGCTTTCCATCATGCCCGACATCGGGATCTTCGCCACGAAATCGCACAGTTCGCGGGTGAGCCGCCGGATACCTTCACCTTCGCTGCCAAGAACGATCGCCACCGGTCCCTTGAAGTCGACATCATAAACACTGGTGTCGCTGTCGCCGACCAGGCCGGTGATCCATACGCCGGCATCCTTCAGCGCACGCAGCGTACGCGCCAGGTTGGTCACCGCGATCAGCGGCACCCGATCGGCGCCGCCGGCCGCGGCCCGACGCACCACCGGGGTCAGCCCGACCGCACGGTCCCTGGGCACGATCACGGCGGTGACCTTCGCCGCCGCGGCACTGCGCAGGCAGGCACCGAGGTTGTGCGGGTCGGTGACCCCGTCGAGTACCAGCACCAGGGCGTCGCTGCCGTCACGCTCCAGCAAGCCGGCCAGGTCATGCTCGGGCACGGCCGCGGCAGCCTCGTAACGAGCAGCCACCCCCTGATGGCGGGCTTCGCCGGCGTGCCGATCCAGTTCCTCGCGCGGGCGATGGCGCACGGGAATGTTCAACTGCCCCGCACGCTCGGCCAGTGCCAGTACCCGGGCGTTGCGTTGGCCATTTTCCACCAGCACCTCACGCACACGCTCCGCATCGTTGCTCAGTGCGCCTTCGACCGGGTTGATTCCGACGATCCAGCTCTCGCTCATGGCTTGCCTTTCGGTTTCGGTCGCCGCTTCGGGTTGTTCTTGGACGTGGGCGCCGGGCCACGCGGGCCGGACCCTTCCTTGCGCGGACCACGGGAGGGTGATGATTCCCCTGTCTTGCGGGCCGGGCGCTGCGCACCAGCACGCGGACTCACCGGCGCCGGCGAGTTGTCGCCCGCCGTCGCCTTGTGTGAGGGCGGCGTTGGAGCGGCGGCCTCGACCTCCCTGCGACCGAATGCGCGACCGATCGCCTTGCTGGCGCGCCCGAACATACCCGGCGGCCTGGTCGCGGCAGCGGCCTTCTTCGGTAGCGAATAGCGTTCGCCGCTGGCGGCATAGTCATACGCCTTGCCGCTGCCGGCCGGTGGCGCCGGGGGGCGCGGCGACACCAGCCGGAAGTCGATCTTGCGATCCTCCAGGCTGGCCCGCAGCACCTGGATGCGCACGTGGTCGCCGAGGCGGAACTGCGCGCCGGTACGCTCGCCCTTGAGCAGCTTTCGCGTCGCATCGAAATGGTAGTAGTCGTTGGCCAGCTGGCTGATGTGCACCAGGCCCGACACCTTCGACTCGTCCAGCTCCACGAACAGGCCGAACGAGGTGACGCCGGTGACCACGCCATCGAACTCGCTGCCGACGTGCTTTTCCATCCACGCACACTTGAAGCGCTCGTCCACGTCGCGCTCGGCCTCCTCGGCGCGACGCTCACGCTGGGAGCAATGTACGGCCAGCGCGGCCATTTCCGCCGGCGTGTAGGCGTAGTCGACGATCTTGCGGCCTGTCAGCGCGAAGCGGATCGCACGGTGCACCAGCAGGTCGGGATAGCGCCGGATCGGCGAGGTGAAATGCGCGTAGGCGGTGAGCGCCAGGCCGAAGTGGCCGCGGTTCTCCGGCTGGTACGCCGCCATGCTCTGCGAGCGCAGCAGCACGTTCTGGATCAGTTCGCGCTCGGGCCGGTCGTGCACCATGCGCAAGACCTCGGCGAAGTCTGCCGGGGCCACCTCGTCCACCGGCGGCATGCGCAGCTTGAACTCGCGCAGGAACTGCTGCAAGTCCTCGTACTTGTCCACCGGCGGCGGCTCGTGCGCGCGGAACAGCACGGGAATCTTCTTCTTTTCCAGGAACAGCGCGGCCTGCACGTTGGCGGCGATCATGCACTCCTCGATCAGCTTGTGTGCGTCGTTGCGTTCGGTGGCGCCCATCGATTCCACGCTGCCGCTCCGGTCAAGGCGGAACTTCACTTCCGGCGTCTCAAAGTCGATCGCGCCACGACGCCTGCGCTGGGCCGCCAGCGCCTGGTACAGCGCGTGCAGCGTTTCCAACTGCGCCAACACGTCGGCCACCTCATGGCGTGCATCGGCATCATCGAGGCCCACCGCCTGCCACACCTTGTCGTAGGTGAGGCGCGCATGCGACCGCATCACCGCATCGTAGAACTTCGACTTGGTCACGTTGCCTTCGGCGTCGACCGTCATGTCGCAGACCATACACAGGCGCTCGACCTTCGGGTTCAACGAGCAGATACCGTTGGACAGTGTCTCCGGCAACATCGGCACCACGAAACCGGGGAAGTAGGTCGAGGTGCTGCGCTCGTGCGCCTCGCGGTCCAACGCACTGCCCACCTGCACGTAATGCGACACGTCGGCAATTGCCACGATCAGGCGCCAGCCACCTCCGCGTTTCGGTTCGGCATACACCGCGTCATCGAAATCGCGCGCATCCGCGTCGTCGATGGTGACCAGTGGCAGCTTGCGCAGGTCGGTGCGCCCTTCACGTTCGGCCGCACTCACCCGCTCTTCCACCTGCGCCGCATCGCGCAATACCTCGGCCGGCCATTCATGCGGCAGGTCGTAGCTGGCAATCGCCATCTCCACCACCAGCGAAGGCTGCAGGCGCTCGCCCAGCACCGCGCGTATCTCGCCCAGCGGGCCGCGTTGCATCGACGGCGGATCGGTGATCTCGACCACCACGATCTGGCCAGACTTCGCGTCCTGCTCCTGGCCCGGCTTGATCATCACGTCCTGGATGAGACGGCGGTCGTCGGGCGTCACCAGGGTCACGCCGTCCTCGATCAGCACCCGGCCCACCAGACGCGGCGAGCGTCGCTCCAACACTTCGGCAATCGCGCCCTGCTTGCGACCGCGGCGGTCGATACCGACCACGCTGGCCAGCACGCGGTCGCCGTGCAGCACCATGCGCATCTGTTGCGGCGACAGATACAGGTCGTCGCCGCCCTCGTCGGGGCGCAGGAAACCGTAGCCTTCGGCATTCGCCAGCACCCGGCCTGCAATCAGGCCGAGCTTGCTGGTCGGCGCATAGCCACCGCGTCGGCCCAGCAGCAATTGGGCGTCGCGCACCATCGCGGCGAGCCGCTTGCGCAGCGCGTCGAGGTCGGCTTCGTCGCGAATCTGCAGCGCCTCGGCGATACGTGCTTCCGTCAGCAGCTCGCCACGCTCCTCCAGCAGGGCGAGGATAGCCTCGCGACTGGGGATCGGGCGCGCGTAACGCTGGGCCTCGCGCTCGGCATGAGGATCATACACGCCGCCCGCAGCCGCCTTGGCTTGCCGCTTTGCGGGCGCGTCGGCGGCGCGCTGTCTTGAGTCGGCGGATTTGCGCCGGGTCCCGGGTGACTGCGGGGCCTGGCCCCGGCCAGACTTCGGGGGAGTTTTTCGGGTCACTGAATATCCTTGTGGTATCGGCGTCGCGCAGCATGACACGACACCATGCATGGGTGTGAAAAGAGTTGACAAGCCGACGGCCGATGCCTACATTACGCGGCTCACGCAGCTCGCGGAGCGGTGTGACACCTGCCCAGGTGGCGGAATTGGTAGACGCACTAGCTTCAGGTGCTAGCGGGGGCAACTCCGTGGAGGTTCGAGTCCTCTTCTGGGCACCAATGATAAACGAAAGCCCGCAGCGATGCGGGCTTTCGTCTTTTGCGGGTCGACTGCAGGTCAGCCAGGCGGCCTGATGCGATCGGGTTTGTGCCGGTCCCTTCGGCTCGGCCAGGCTGCCCCGTGGATCGCACAGACAGATCGACGAACCCTCGCCACGCGCACCGTAGCGCGAACCCGGCTTGCCGGCGCGCACGCGATGCGTCCCGGGGTGCGACGGGATCGCCTCCTCGTCATGGCCTTCCACGCGCACCCGCATCGGCGCAAAGCCACCGCGCCCGCCTCCGCCCTGTATAATCAGCCCGGTAAACGCATGGTGGGAGAAGCCGACGACTCCGCACGAGTACGCCGGCTGCCGAAGACGCAACGCCCGTAATCGCTCAGGCCCCACACCACCACGCGCAAACACTCTGGAGAGAGCGGCTGCCTTTACCGGCGCAAGCCGCCGCCGAAGGGGCACGAGACGCTCGCGCGTTTCCAAACTCTCAGGCAAAAGGACAGAGGGGCGCCCCACGTGCGGCATGCACGCCCGGCCTTCATTGGCCACTACCGGACGCCCGTCATGACCCAGAATCAGTCACCCTCCCTGCGCGAGCTTGAAAACCACGCCGCCTTCATCGAGCGCCATATCGGCCCCAACGACGCCGAGATCGCGCAGATGCTGCGCGTCATCGGTCATGATTCACTGGAATCGATGACCGATGCCATCGTGCCCGGCGGGATCAAATCGAACGCGCCGCTGGCCCTGCCCCAGGCAACTACCGAGGAGGACGCGCTGGCCCGGATCCGCGCGATCGCCGACAAGAACCAGGTGTTCCGCAGCTTCATCGGCCAAGGCTACTACGGCACCCACACGCCGAACGTCATCCTGCGCAACATCCTGGAAAACCCGGCCTGGTACACCGCCTACACGCCGTATCAGGCTGAAATCTCGCAGGGCCGGATGGAAGCCCTGATCAACTTCCAGACCATGTGCACCGACCTCACCGGCATGGAGATCGCCAACGCCTCGCTGCTGGACGAAGCCACCGCGGCGGCCGAGGCGATGACCCTGGCCAAGCGTACGTGCAAGTCGAAGTCGAACGTGTTTTTCGTCTCCAGTGCCGTCCACCCGCAGACGCTGGAAGTGGTGCGCACCCGCGCCGAACCGCTCGGCATCGAGCTCGTGGTCGGTGCGGACGGCGAGGCGGCCGACACCGAAGCCTTCGGCGTGCTGCTGCAGTATCCCGACACGTTCGGCAACATCCACGACTACCGCGCGACTGCCGAGGCCGTGCACGCACGGGGCGGCCTGCTCGCCGTGGCCACCGACCTGCTCGCACTGACCCTGATCGCCGCGCCGGGCGAATGGGGTGCCGATATCGTGGTGGGCAATACGCAGCGCTTCGGCGTGCCATTCGGCAACGGCGGGCCGCATGCCGGCTTCATGGCCTGCCGAAACGCCTACAAACGCTCGATGCCCGGCCGTCTGATCGGCGTATCGATCGACGCCGAAGGCCAGAGCGCCTATCGCCTCACCCTGCAGACCCGCGAGCAGCACATCCGTCGCGAGAAGGCCACTTCGAACATCTGTACCGCCCAGGTGCTGCTGGCGGTGATGGCCAGCATGTACGCGGTCTACCACGGCCCGCAGGGGTTGACCCGGATCGCCCGGCGCACGCACCGGCTGGCGGCGATCCTTGCCGCTGCCCTGCGCGACAAGGGCGTCGCCGTGGGCGAGGAGTTCTTCGACACCTTGCACGTGACGGGCATCGATGCCGCGGCCATGCACGCCAGGGCCGAAGCGGCGCGCATCAACCTGCGTCATATTGACGACGGCGCGATCGGCATCAGCCTCGACGAGACCACCACCCGCGAGGACCTGGTCCAGCTCGCCGGGCTGTTCGGCATCGAGGGCATGGATGTGGATGCGCTTGACGCCACCACCGCCGACGCGCTGCCCGCCGCCCTGCGCCGCCAAAGTGAATTCCTCACCCACCCGGTGTTCAACACCTACCATAGCGAGCACGAACTGCTGCGCTACATGCGCGCGCTGGCCGACAAGGACCTGGCGATGGATCGCACCATGATCCCGCTGGGCTCGTGCACCATGAAGCTCAACGCCACCGCCGAGATGATCCCGGTGACCTGGCCGGAATTCGGCAACATCCATCCGCTGGCCCCGGCCGCGCAGATGCAGGGTTACAAGGAACTGATCGACGGCCTCGAGGCGATGCTGGTCGAGTGCACCGGCTACGATGCAGTCAGCCTGCAGCCGAATTCGGGCGCCCAGGGCGAGTACGCCGGCCTGCTGGCGATCCGCGCCTGGCACCGCTCGCGCAACGAGGCTCACCGGGACATCTGCCTGATCCCGGAATCCGCCCACGGCACCAACCCGGCCTCTGCCCACCTGTGTGGCATGACCGTGGTGGTGACCAAGTGTGATTCCGAGGGCAACGTCGACGTCGAAGACATCCGCCGCGCCGCCAAAAAGTATTCCGACCGTCTCGCCGCACTGATGATCACCTACCCGTCCACGCATGGCGTGTTCGAGGAAGACGTGGTGGAAATCTGCGAGATCGTCCATCAGCACGGCGGTCAGGTATACACCGACGGCGCCAACATGAATGCACTGGTCGGCCTGGCCAAGCCCGGCAAGTGGGGTTCGGACGTGTCGCACCTGAACCTGCACAAGACCTTCTGCATTCCGCACGGCGGCGGTGGCCCCGGTGTGGGCCCGTGCGCGGTGAAGTCCCACCTTGCGCCCTTCCTGCCGTCCGTTTTCCCCTCGGGAGAAGGCGCCCGGCAGATGGATGGGGGCAAACCCTCGCCGCGAGGCGGCATGGTCTCGGGCGCCAGCTACGGGTCGGCCAGCATTTTGCCGATCAGCTGGATGTACATCACCCTGATGGGAGCACAAGGCCTGCGCAAGGCAACCCAGGTCGCCCTGCTCAACGCCAACTACATCGCCAAGCGGCTCGCACCGCACTACCCCACGCTCTACACGGGCCGCAACGGTCTGGTCGCACACGAGTGCATCCTCGACCTGCGCCCACTCAAGGACGCCACCGGCATCGACGCCGAGGACGTTGCCAAACGGCTGATCGACTTTGGTTTCCACGCGCCGACCCTGAGCTTCCCGGTGGCTGGCACGCTGATGGTCGAGCCGACCGAGAGCGAATCGCAGCACGAGCTGGACCGCTTCATCGACGCGATGATCCAGATCCGCGAAGAGATCCGCGCGGTCGAGCAAGGCAAACTCGATCGCGAGGACAACCCGCTGAAGAACGCGCCACACACCGCCGCCGTGGTCAGCGCAAGCGAGTGGACCCACGCCTACCCGCGCGAACTGGCGGCGTTCCCGCTGGCCAGCCTCAAGCGGCAGAAATACTGGGCGCCCGTGTCCCGTGTCGACAACGTCTACGGCGACAAGAACATCATGTGTGGCTGCATCCCGGTGGAGGCCTACAAGGGCGAGGTGGAGGACGCATAACGCGACGGCAACTGCCGGTTCAGCCAGCCGCTGCCAGCGGCACGACGCGCCGGGAGGCAGTGTCGTCACCCTGGTGAGCCAATGCGGACGGTGCGGCCGGCGCCAGGGCCAGCCCGATCTGGTGTTCGACGCGCATGCGTGCCGCCTTGGCCGCAAACCATGCCTTGCAGCCCGCCAACAGCACACCGCGCCCCGGATCGGCCTGACGGGAAACCTCGATGGTCTGGCGTAGGTGGGCCACCAGGCACTCGTTGAATGCCTCGTTCAGGGCGTCGGCGTGAAACGGTGGCGCGAGGTATTCGTCCAGCATGCCAGCCAGCGCCGCCGCCACGCGCAGCGCAATCTGGCGATTTGCACGCGCGGCATGGGAAGCCCCTGCGGGGGCCTGCCAGGCACCATCGACCGCATCGACCAGGACCCGGAACTCGCTGCGGTTGAGTGGTCGCTGCGCCGGCGGCAGCTTGCGCCGGGCAATCAGCCATTCCTGGTCGGCCGCAGCCAGCGCATGCGAACGATGGATCGCGCGGTCGCGCGCCTGGCGCTGCGAAAGGCCATCCGCCACCAGCAGTGCGGCAAGAGCCTCCTGAGTCAACGGTTGGGCGCGTGCCGTCCCGTCGTCTTCGTACCAGCGGCGATATTCCAGGGTGGCGACGGCAAACAGATCACGCGGCGGCCTCACCGTGGCACGCGCCTCGTCCGTATCATCGAGTGTCGGCGCGACGGGACGCACGTTGGCAGCCCGCGCCGCCATGACGCGATCGAGCAGCACTTCGGCCCTGACCAGGTGCGCATGATAGGCGGCATATGGATCATGTGTCTCACGAGCCGGCAAGTAGACCAGACGAATGCGGGCGCCATGCCGGGTGACCACCGGGTCACCCGCATGGGCAGCAAGGCGGCTCACTCCATGACAATCCTGCCAGACCAGCCGGCGCCCGATCGCCAGCGCAGGATGCGCCGTGGGCAAGTCGTCCAGCAGGAGGTCGCTGCTTGCATTCGGGAGAGCCGGAGCGCCGGCCGACAACGTCCGTGGCGGAGGCGTCACTGCTGTTCTTGGCACGTGCACAAACTGACCTTCCCGTCGAGTGCCATCACGGTGTCGACTCCACAAACGCCGCAATGCGCCTTGATGAATTGCCCCTCGTCCCTGCGGAACGACGTCGATCCAACCATCGCACAGGCGGCGGCGACAGAGTGTGCTACAGCACCCAATCCCGCAACGATGTGAATGACCGGCAAGGCAGCTCGCCGCCGCGATTGCGGCGGTCCGAAGGACTACCGTTCGCGGACTGGCAACGGCCGGCGCGGGCAGCAACTCGAATTCAAGCGCAAGAGCCGGGGTGACGACGTGCCCGTTCATGCATAGATTCCGTCTTGCGCGATAATCCCCGCCACGAGATCCGCATGAACAACTCCGACAAACAGGCTGCCTTGGCCGCCACCCTCGCCGACCCACGCTGGGCCGCGCTGCAGGCGCGTGACGCGCGCGCCGATGGCACGTTCTTCTATTCGGTGCGCACCACCGGCGTCTATTGCCGCCCCTCGTGTGGCGCCCGCCTGGCCCGCCCCCGGAACGTGGCGTTCCACGCCACCGCTGCCGCGGCGGAGCGCGCCGGTTTTCGCCCGTGCCGGCGTTGCCATCCGGACCGGATGTCGCGGGCGCAGCAGCATGCCGTGATGGTCACCGCGGCCTGTCGTGCAATCGAGCAGGCCCGGACCACGCCCACGCTCGCGCAACTGGCGCAACCGGGCGGACTCAGCCCCTTCCATTTCCATCGCGTGTTCAAGGCTGTCACTGGCGTGACTCCGAAGCAGTACGCGATGGCCCATCGCAACGTCCGCATGCGCAGGGAGCTTGCACGCAGCGCCACGGTGACCGGGGCAATATTCGACGCCGGCTACAACGCCAGCAGCCGCTTCTATGAACAGTCAAACCAGGTGCTCGGCATGACTCCTTCGCGTTATCGCGCCGGCGGTACCGACAGCGCGATCCATTTTGCCATTGGCGAATGCTCGCTGGGCCCGATCCTGGTCGCACAGAGCGAGCGCGGTGTCTGCGCGATCCTGCTCGGCGACGATCCGGACGCGCTGGCGCGGGACCTGCAAGATCGCTTTCCCCACGCCATCCTGGTCGGCGACGACTCGGGCTACGAGCGACTGGTTGCGCAAGTCGTCGGCTTCGTCGACACGCCCGGGATCGGCCTCGACTTGCCACTCGACGTGCGCGGCACCGCATTCCAGCAGCGCGTGTGGCAGGCGCTGCGCGGGATCCCCGTCGGCAGCACGGCAAGCTACAGCGAAATCGCGCAGCGCATCGGCCAGCCTGGCGCCGCGCGGGCGGTGGCCGGGGCCTGCGCGTCGAACATGCTGGCAGTCGCGATTCCATGCCATCGGGTGGTGCGCAATGATGGCGGCCTGTCCGGCTATCGCTGGGGCGTCGAACGCAAACGCACCCTGCTAGCGCGGGAGTCCCGGGCATGAGCGTGTGCGACCATGTCTGCCGGCCACCAGCGGTGCACTTCCGCCTCATACCACGCCATGCCTAGCGCAGACTTGTTTGGCGACACCCTGGACCCGACCTGCCGCGACGTATCGCTGGGTGATGGCGCACTGCTTTTGCGCCGGTTCGCCCTGGCCGACGAAGCCGCTCTGCTGGATGCGCTGGATACCATCCTGGTGCAGGCGCCGTGGCGCCACATGGTCACGCCCGGCGGTCAGCGCATGTCGGTGGCGATGACCAACGCAGGTCGCCTGGGCTGGCTCAGCGACCGCCGCGGCTATCGCTACGAGCCGAACGATCCGCAAACCGGCCAGGCCTGGCCGACGATGCCGCCGGCGTTCCGGCGGCTGGCCGCCGCTGCGGCCGCACAAGCGGGGTTTGCCGGCTTCGTGCCCGATGCCTGCCTGGTCAACCGCTACGAGGAGGGCACGCGGCTCAGCCTGCACCAGGATCGCGATGAGCACGACTTCGGCCAGCCGATCGTTTCGGTCTCGCTGGGAATCCCGGCGGTTTTCCTGTTCGGTGGCCGGCGACGCCTGGATCGCCCGCAGCGCATACCGCTGGCTCATGGCGACGTCGTCGTCTGGGGCGGCCCGGCGCGACTGCGTTACCACGGCGTAGCGCCGGTCAAGCCCGGTCATCACCCGGCTCTGGGAAGTTGCCGCATCAACCTCACGTTCCGGCGGGCGGGCTGACCTTACTCCGGACCAACACCGAGGCGATGGCCGTAAACCAGCTTGCCGCCGAGCCATCCAGCCACGCCCAGGCACACGAACCCGAGCACCGCAATGCCCGCGTGCACCAGCACCACCGCCTTTGGCGCCACCTGCCTGCGCAGGTGGAACGAGGCGAGATAGAAACCACCCAGCGCCGCCAGCACCAGCAGGCCGAGCGCGGCGGTAAGACGCCCTGGCGCCGACCCCTGCAAGACCAGCACGATCAGCAGCACCAGACCGCTGGCACCGAGCAAGGCGTGCAATACCGAGAGCGCCCACGGCGCCAGCTTGCCGCGCAGCACGCTGGAAGCCAGCACCAGGCCGCCGACGG
>JACDJC010000307.1_pt1 | contig 61449 bp, 60 predicted proteins | sample 7454191 | NCBI WGS metagenome assembly JACDJC01 (sample SAMN14253291, study PRJNA609438) | sludge metagenome | isolation source: sludge after 25d culture with pyrite and EDTA | collected 2018-12-20 | reverse complement strand
GTCTCAATTATTTCCTACAAAGATATGGTTCATCTGATACCTGATATACTTTGGCTCGATATTTTTCCTTGGTATAGTGAAATAATAACCGGTTTATCATTTTTGACGTTTTAATCCCGGCGGTCAAAGCTCCGTAGGAGCAGCATATTTGTAGTTATTGATTTATTGCAAAATACAGGAAGCCCTGTAGGGGCGATAAAAGGTTTACTAATCCATCCCGGTTTTTTACAGCAAAAATATACCGGATTATAAATGGGTATGGGTGTTTGGCATAATGTTACGCTCCGATGGCACTTAATTGGTATTGTTTCATTCTTATTCTACAAAGATGTTGCTCCTACGGAGCTTGATTGTTAATTGAGCCACTTTTTCTACAAAGATATAGCTCCTAAGGAGCTTGAATTATTCAATTTTTTTTAGAAAGATCTGGCTCATTTGGATCGTGCTCAATATGGTTTAATGTTGTCTTAACAAAAATCCGCTGGTTTCATAATGATCGAAAGATAACAATTTACTAGAGAAAAATGTTACGGTTAAATATTATTAAATTATAAATGTAATCAAGAAATTTGGAGATGCGCTTTGTTACGTTGGGTTTTGTTCGGGACAAGTCGTCCATGGTGAGAGTATCGCGCCCCGCGCAACCACTGTCGGCAGGAGAACAACCCTCTTTGGCAGGGCGAAACAGCCGACTCATAACGCTTACACTCTTACACTCTTAACTCTCTTTACTTCTTACTCTTTTATCTTATGATCTTTCTTTCATCCTGGAAGGCTGTTATATTAGCCGTTAGGAATAGTTCGATTTGAAAAATTTGCTTCTATGTGTATTAAACAGGCCGGGGGAAAATAATCATTTCCATAATTCGGAGGTAATGATGATCTATGAAACAAAGGATTACGGACATCTTGTGGGCATGGACGGATTCAGCGGCGAACTGCTAAACGATCATTTTACGCTGTACAAGGGGTATGTCGCCAATACCAATAAAAATCTTGAACTCATCTCCAAACTGCCTGCCGGGTCATACGAAGCGGCGGAGGTCAGACGCCGTCTGGGGTGGGAATTTAACGGGATGCGCCTTCACGAATACTACTTCGGAAATCTCGGCGGTACAGGCAAGCTGAAAGACGGCTCCCGTCTGATGAAATTTATCAATGACAGTTTTGGCGGTTTTGACAACTGGGAAAAAGATTTTCGAGCCGCGGCAGCCATGCGTGGTATCGGCTGGGTTGTTTTATATCATGATACCATGGCAAAGAAGCTGATCAATTTCTGGATCAACGAACATGATGTCGCTCATCCCGCGGGCTGTCAGCCCATCCTGGTGATGGATGTTTTTGAGCACGCGTTTATCCGCGATTACGGTCTGGCGCGCGGCGGGTATATCGACGCGTTTTTTAAGAATATCGACTGGGAAGCCGCGGAAGTAAGGTTATAATCAAAAAAGGCGCCGTGAAACGCGGCGCCTGTATCTTTCATCAATCCTTTTCAAGCGGTGGATGTTTCAGATGATAATCCGTAGCCGACTGATACGCTTTTGCCGCCGAAATAAGTTCGCCCTCTCTGAATAAATTACCGGTGATGGTGATGCTCGTTGGCGTCCCGTCCTTTGAAAATCCGTCGGGCATAACGATGGCCGGATGCCCGGTCAGATTAGTCAACAACAGATTGTCACCCTCCCAGGAGGGCGCGAGATAAATATCCACAGTTTTCATTAATTCGTTCATTTCCTGAATCAGTTGATAGCGGATGCGGTTGGCGTTGATATATTCAACGGCGGGGATAAATCGCGAAGCTCTGAAAACATTCGGCCAGGCGTTCTTTACCTGCCTGACAAGAAGATCATCTTTGCCGCTCCGTGTGAGATCGTCAAACGCCGCGCCCGCTTCCGCCGAGAGAATGATGCCGAGATCGGCCACCGGCAGTTCGGGCAATTTGATTGGAATCAGCTCAATGCCCATGTTTCTGAAAATACCGAGTGCCAGCGAATCATTTGTTTTGAAATCGTACTCCTTCGCGAAATCATCTTTAAGATATCCGATTTTCAGTTTCCGGATATGGAGCGTGGCATCATAATTGAACGGCAGGTCGTAAACCGTTTGATCCTTTCCGTCAGGCCCGTTGATCGCGTTGAGGACGATGGCGCAGTCTTCAGCATTGCGGCAGATAGGTCCAATTTTATCCATGCTCCAGCTCAATGCCATGGCGCCTGACCGGCTGACCCGGCCGTAGGTGGGGCGCAAACCGGTGACCCCGCAGACGGTGGATGGCGAAACGATTGATCCCCAGGTTTCCGTCCCGATGGCAAACGGCACAAGCCCGGCTGATGTCGCGGCCGCCGATCCGGCGGATGAACCGCTTGAGCCCTGGGTGATATCCCACGGATTGCGTGTCATTCCGCCGTACCAGTATTCACCCCAGGCAAGCGCCCCCATGGTTAGTTTCGCCACAAGAACGGCGCCCGCCGCTTCCAGTTTTTGGATAACCGCGGCATTTTCATCGATGATCTGATCTTTATACGGCGTGGCTCCCCACGTTGTTTTGTAGCCCTTTACGGCGAGCAGGTCCTTGGCGCCGTATGGAATACCGTGCAGGGGGCCGCGGTATTTACCCGAAGCGATTTCGGAATCAGCCCGGCGCGCCTGCTCAAGGGCGAGGACTTCAGTAAGCGTGATCACGCATTCCAGTTTTGGGCCGTATTTTTTTAGTCGGTCAAGATACAGTTGGGTCAACTCCAGCGAAGTGATTTTTTTCGTACGGATCATTTCGGCGAGCTGACCGATCGAATAAAAGGCGAGTGTATCGGAATTTTCCGGCGCTTTTGTTCCGGAATAATCACTTACTCTGAAGTATTTTTCTTTGATGTCTATTTTTGTCTCCATGGGGATGGGATTGAATAGAATCGCCGGCGGGACATTGTTATTCAGTCGCGTCTTACGGATGTTGCCGTAATTTCCCAATTGCTCATTGAGCGCGTCGAGCATGGATTCTCTTTTAACGTCATTAAAGGTGAGCCCGATTATTTCTTCCGCCGACTGAATCTTTTTGACGGTGATGGTTTGACCGGTCCACAGGTCTCTGTAAAATAAACCGATCAGAAATCCAATAAAAGCCGCGGTGAGAAAAAACGCCGCGCCCCGAAGAATATTTCGCATAAAATCCTCCCCCGGTAAAATGAAATTGTCTGAATATGTTCCAGATATTTTGAAATGCAACGGAGAATACATTCAAGATAATATAATTTTTACAGCATTACCGCATGAAAAATTATCCGGGGAAACCCTTCACCGGAATAATCGATAGATGGACATTTTGAAAAGGTTTCTCCAGTAAGAAAAATTCGTTAAAATTTAAAAATGATCTTCTTGATATCATTCAAATTTCATATTCCGGATTTCTTTTGCTAAATTATAGCGCTTTAATGGAACAGAGGAATAAATGAAAAATAAAAAAGAATTAATCGTTGTCGGCGACCGCGTTCTGATTAAACCGGATCAGACAAAAGAAAAAACAAATTTTGGCTTGTATCTTCCGCAGGGGGTGGAGAGCAAAGAAAAAGTCCAGGGTGGATTTATTTTTCGTGTGGGGCCGGGTTATCCGCTGCCGGATCCGGGTTCGCTTTCCGATGAACCGTGGGATGGATCGCACGCCGAACCAAAATATCTTCCTTTGCAGGCCCAGGAGGGTGATTATGCCCTGTTTTTACGAAAATCTTCCATTGAAATTGAATTTGAAAAGGAAACCTATCTGATCGTGCCGCAGGCGGCCATCCTTCTTTTAATACGCGAAAATATACTGGATCAGATACATCCGGAAGAATAAGAATAATTTTATCCTGTCGCGAATGATCAATTCTGACCTGTCCCCGCCATCCGAAACAAGAATCACCGGAACTTTTGGACCGGATTTACGAAATAATTAAAACGATCTGCCGGTTATCAGAATTGAGTCTGAACTACAATAGGAAATTAATGATGAGAATGTATATATTCTTTTTTACCGTTTTAACCTTATTTACAGGCCTGACCTATCTGGCGGGCAGGTTGCTGAGAAATACCAACAGAAAAATATGGAATATCGGCGCGCTTGACCGCGCGGGTAAATTGCTGCCGTTCGCCATGGTCGTTATGCTGGTGGTCTGGAGCGCGGGATCGGGTCTGGGACAGCATACCGTCCGTTTTGCCGGGGCCACATTCAGCGCGGTCATCATGATTTTTAGTCTGATCCTTTTGCTTACGCTCCCGTTTTCGCTGTTTACAAACCGCATCAGCGGGTGGATCAAATATTTTGGCGCGAAACAGAAAAAATCAGAAGAGGCGCATGCGCAAAGACGTTTATTCCTGAAATCGACAGCGGCGGTAATCCCCGTCCTGGCGCTCGGCACCAGCGGCAGCGCGTTGGCGGCCTCCTTTGAGAATGTCCGTTTTCCAAAAGTCAAAATGAAATACGCAAATCTTCCGGAAGAGCTGGACGGATTTAAAATTCTGCATTTAAGCGATCTCCATCTTGGGTACTATTTTAATCTTGATGATCTTGAAAACACCTTGATCCGGGCGGAGGCATTAAAACCGGATATGATACTTGTAACGGGTGATGTGGCCGATGATCTCACGCAGCTTGGCGGAGCGATGAATTTAATCGATCAGCTCAAAACCCCCTTCTCCAAATTTGTTTCTCTTGGGAATCATGAATATCACCGGGGGATCCGTGAAGTAAAAAAAATACTGGACGCCGGACCGGTTCCGCTGCTGCAAAATGATTCTGCTCTGCTGGAAGTCGGTAATTCAAAGCTATGTATTGGCGGCGCGGATGATCCGGTGATGTTAAGATCGGAGATGACTGAATTTCTGGATAAAACGGTTCAGGCGGCTATGTATAAAGCCCCGGCTGACGCGTTTAAAGTATTGATGAGTCATCGCCCGCGAGCGCTGGATGTGGCGGAAGCGCATTCAGTGGATCTGGTGCTGTCCGGACATACACACGGCGGGCAGGTCGGATTTAACGGCCGCAGCGCGTTCGAAAGTTTCGCGAAAGAAAGCTATCTGTGGGGCAGGTATCAAAAGGGAGAGGCACAACTTTATACCTCAGCGGGAATGGGGCAATGGTTTCCTTTCCGGTTAGGCTGTCCGGCGGAAGCGCCTTTAATCATTTTGAAAAAAGCATGACCGGAAAATTATAAATCGTTTACGGCGAGGGTGATCAGATCTCCGAATATCCTGAAGGATTAACCGAAGAATTAGAGTGAATGAAAAAACCACCTTCTATGATTGAATTTTGTCGCTTTTGTTTATTCGTATCATAAAATTATATATATTAAGACAGCCCGGCCGGCGTTTGATATGAAAGGTGATGAATGGACAACCGTGATACGAATCTGAAATCTAATCTGTTTACCGTTACAATCGGGTTTGCTCTGCTTTTGACGATCGGTGTCGCCGGATATATGATGATAGAAGGCTGGGGCTGGCTTGACGCGCTTTATATGACGATTATTTCATTCTCGACCGTCGGTTTTCAGGAAGTCTCCAGTCTTGGGAAATTCGGCCGTATTTTCACCATGTTCATTATATTATTTGGCATGATATTTATTGCCATGCTCTCCGCGAGTGTTACAAGTTTGTTTGTCCGAAATGAGTTACTATCTGTCAGGAAAAAACAGAAAATGCAAAAATCCATTCAGAACTTAAAAGGCCACACCATTTTATGCGGCGCCGGCGATACCGGTTCTGCCATCATCAAAGAATATCAGGAATCAAAAAAACCACTGGTAGTCATTGATACAAAATCAGAAATTCTGGAACATTTGAAGGAGCAGTACCCCGGTATAATGTTCATTGACGGCGATGCCACCAAGGATGAAGTGCTTATAGAAGCAAATATCAAAAGCGCCAGAGGACTGATCACCGCTCTTTCACTTGACGCCGATAATTTGTTTGTAGTGATCTCAGCGAAAGCGCTCAATCCCGCCATGAAGATTATTTCAAGAGCGGTTGATCCTCATACGGAGAGCAAACTCTACAAATCGGGCGCGAACTATGTGATATCACCGAACCTGGTGGAAGGTATGCGGATGGCGTCTGTGATGCTGCGACCCACGGTAGTGAGTTTTCTGGATGTCATGATGCGGGGGGATGAATTCTCTTTCAGGCTTGAAGAAATTAACGTACCCAAAGGAGCCAGTCTGCATGGCAAAGCTCTGATGGATGCCCGTATTCCACAGCTCACCGGGTTGATAGTGATTGCCGTTAAAAAAAATGATAACTCAGGTATTATCTTCAATCCCAGTTCAGCCACGGTTCTCCACGAAAATGACACACTGATCGTACTGGGCGATTTTGAAAAAATTCAGAAGCTCGAAACTTTATTAAAAGCATAGCGTGAAATAACTGTTCTTTCCCCGAAATATCCATGGTTCTAAAATAGTTGACAGGTAATTCCCACAAGGATAAGTGATAATAAATTGAATTGAATTCATAAATTCAAAAGAACGGAGGCATCATGATTTCGCAACAAGAAATCAAAGGTCAGCATGATCTCAGCTACCTGAACATCAAAAATTTAAACAACGCGTACTGGAATCTGACGACCCCCGCTCTATACGAGCAGATCATCCGCAGACGTGAGGGATTGCTTGCGCATCTTGGCCCGCTTGTTGTCCGTACCGGCAGTATCACGGGACGTTCACCAAACGATAAGTTTATCGTAAAGGAATCTGTTTCCGGAGATAAAATATGGTGGGGCAAGGTGAACACACCATTTGAAGAATCAAAATTCAAAAGTATCTGGCATCGTCTGCTGGCTTATCTTCAGGGGAACGATATTTTTATTCAGGATTGTTATGCAGGCGCGGATAAAAATTTCAGGCTGCCTATTCGCGTGATTACAGAATACGCCTGGCACTCTCTGTTTGCCCGCAATATGTTTATCCGCATCCGTGATGAAAAAGATTTAAAAAATCATCAGCCGGAATATACGATCATCGATCTGCCGAAATTTCACGCCGTTCCCGAACTTGACGGAACAAATTCCGAAGCGTTTATCCTGATAAATTTTGCTCAAAAACTGGTTTTGATCGGGGGAACAAGTTACGCGGGCGAGATCAAAAAGTCCGTTTTCACTCTGTTGAATTATTTGCTTCCGCAGAAAGATGTTCTTCCCATGCATTGCAGCGCCAATGTGGACAGCAATGGCGAATCCGCTATCTTTTTTGGGTTGTCAGGTACCGGAAAAACCACGCTTTCAGCGGTTAAGCATCGTCCGCTGGTCGGAGACGATGAACACGGCTGGAGCAAGGAAGGTATCTTTAATTTTGAAGGCGGATGTTATGCTAAGGTTATCCGTCTTTCTCCGGAAGCGGAGCCTGAAATTTTTGAAACCACGAGAAAATTCGGCACCATTCTTGAAAATGTTCAAATTGATTCCTACTGGCGTATTCCTGATCTGGATGACCTTACCTTTACCGAGAATACCCGCGCGGCTTATCCGATCACGCATTTGAGCAATATTGTTGATGACGGAAAGGCGGGTCATCCCAAAAATATCGTTTTACTTACCGCCGACGCCTTCGGTGTGCTTCCGCCGCTCTCTAAACTGACACCAGAACAGACCATGTATCATTTCCTTCTGGGATACACAGCAAAGGTAGCGGGTACGGAGAAAGGAGTCACCGAGCCTCAGGCGACTTTCAGCACCTGTTTCGGAGCGCCGTTTATGCCGATGCATCCAAGTGTGTACGCGAAACTGCTCGGTGAGAAAATTCAGGAGCACAACGCGCAGTGCTGGCTGGTGAATACCGGCTGGACCGGCGGGCCCCATGGAGTCGGACACCGTATGTCCATTAAATACACCAGAGCCCTGCTAAATGCGGCATTGGAAGGAAAAATTGATAATGTTGAATACACAAAAGATCCGGTATTCGGTCTGGCTGTCCCGAAATCCTGTCCGGATGTGCCGCCAGAAATTCTGATGCCCAAAAACACCTGGGCGGATAAATCGGCTTACGACAAAAAAGCCGCGGAACTTGCCAGGCGATTTAAGGACAATTTTAAACAGTATGAAGAATTTGTTTCAAAGGATGTGGCCGGAGCGGGGCCTGTTGTTTAACAGAATGACAGTAGTAAAAAAAAGCCGGTTTATGCCGGCTTTTTTTATTGATTAAGAATGTATTACGCGTCTGTACCAGTCCGGACCCTTTTCTTCGTAAGGCTGGAAACCTATTTTCATCAAATAGTTAATATGCGTCTGCACTTCAGTCTGTATAATAAAGCATTTATGGTTTTGATCCTTAAAAACAGGATGCTCTTTGTAGAAAAGGTAATGAGCGTTTTTTGAATCCCGGTAATCAGGAGTCACATAGTCAATTTTAATTTCAAGCTCATTATCTTTTCCCTTTTCACAGATAAACAGACCCACCGGCAGCATATTTCGCAGAATAAATACAACAATCGGGTTTTTAAGCTCATTAATTTCAAAATCCGGAAAAAATGTACTGATATCATTTTTATGAAATTTTAAAAACCGCAGTAAAAAAGGACTTTGCAGCGTATCGATCTGAAATAACTCAAAATAATCGGCGCTCTTGTTCATCTGTATCAAATAATAAATATCCACCAACGTGATAAAACCGTTCAACACAAAAACAGGATACGCGTTTACCAGTAAGCCATAAGTGGCGAATATGGCCGCGCCGATCATGTTGATCCAGCGCAGGCGTACAATGGAACTCATCATTAATGAAACGGCGACCAGAACTGATCCGGAGTAGCCGACAATCTCTATCCAATTCATTTATCTTCGTTTTCTCCCATTAGGGGAAGGTGTTGTTTCCGTTTGTAAACTTAATTAAACATTAAATCGAATATTCAAAATATCTCCGTCCTTTACAGGGTATTCCTTGCCTTCAAGCCGCAGAAGCCCCTTATCCTTGCAGGCATTTAAGCTTCCCTGGGCGATCAGTTCATCGTAATGTACTGTTTCTGCCCGGATAAAGCCTTTTTCCAGATCGGAGTGAATCACTCCCGCCGCCTGCTGAGCTTTTGTTCCCTTTCTGATCGTCCAGGCGCGGCATTCGTCTTCACCCACCGTGAAAAATGATATGAGTCCGAGCAATTCATAGGAGGTACGGATCAATTTTGATAAGGCGGGTTCTTTGATACCCAAATCTTCCATAAACACCACGGCGTCTTCCTCACTGAGCTCTGAGATTTCCTTTTCAATTTCCGCGCTAAGGGAAGTCACCGCGCAGTTCGGAGTCACGTATTTTTGAAGACGCTGTTCAATCTCCGCTGCTTTTGAGATATTTTCCTCGGCGATATTGATGACATATAGAAGGGATTTGGCTGTCAGAAACTGGTACCCTTTGAGCATTCTTTTTTCGTCTTCGCTAAGCTCCATTTCCCGAATGGGTTTTTCCAGTTCAAGCTGCTCTTTTAGACGAATCATGAGCGCAAGTTCCCGGATATCTTTTTCATTCTTGATTTTCATAACCATCTTTTCCAGCTTTTCCACGCGGGATTCGACGATGAGAAGATCGCTCAGAAGGAATTCTCCGTAAATAAATTCAATATCGCGTTCAGGAGATACACTGTCAAAAGGATGCGGATAGAACTCATTTTCAAAATCCCGGACCATTACCAGAATGGCCTCGACGGTTTTTAGATTGGCGATGAACTGAGCCGGTAAACCCTGGGGTTTATCACCGTCACTTTCAAGGCCGGGTACTTTTATATATTCAATAACGGAATTGACTTTTTTCTTCGGGTTGAACATTCCGGTCAGTTTGTCAAGACGCGCGTCAGGTACTTTTACGACACCCCGTTCGGTGCTTTGTTTCGCTCCGGGATCGGCAGATTTATGCTTTAGCAAGGTCGAAAAGAGCGTTGTTTTTCCGGAATAGGGCAATCCTACGATACCGATTTCCATTTTATCTCCTCAATGTTTTTCTTTTAAAATGACGCGCAAATTTAAACAAAATTGACGCTATTGCCAAAAAATCATTCATTAAATGCCATAAAGTCTTAAATAAGGAATAATTTGGATTTCATAATCGTCAAAGCTAAATTTAACCGCAAATTTAAAGGAATGCTATGAAACTGATAATTATAGGATTCGGCGGATTTATCGGAGCGGTGTTGCGGTATGAATTATCCGGCTGGACTTACCGCTTAATGGGCAGCCGCCTTCCTTACGGGACACTGGCGGTCAATGTGATCGGCAGCTTTATTCTGGGGTTTTTTCTCGTACTTTCCGAGGGACGTTTTGCGGTTTCACCGCAGACCAGAAATTTTGTCGCGGTGGGGATTCTGGGCGCCTTTACCACTTTTTCAACATTTTCTTTTGAAACTATGGCACTTCTGCAGCAGAATTTATTTAAACAAGCTTTGCTTAACATTCTTTTAAATGTAATACTCGCTTTGACGGCGGTGTGGATGGGAATGGTATCCGCAAAATTAGTATAATCAAACTGTAAGGGGCTGAAATGAAAATCGAAGGTTTGGGAAAATTGCTTCGAATTTACATCGGTGAGCAGGATAAGCTGCACAATCAGTCACTTTATGAAGCCATTGTTTACAAGGCGCGGGAAATGGGAATGGCGGGTGCGACGGTCATCCGCGCCATCGAAGGATTCGGCGCCGCCAGCAGAATCATTCATACGGCAAAATTACTGCGATTGTCGGAGGACCTGCCCATTCTGATTGAGATTGTAGATACGGAAGAACGGATCCGAAAGGCGGTTTCGGAATTTGAAAAAATGATCGACGCCAGCGGAGCGGGAGTTCTCATGACCATGGAGCAGGTGGATATTTTGCGGTATCATCAATAATAACAGATATGAAAACAGAAAGAACCGAATTAATGAAAAATGAACAAGAAAAACTGCATATATTTGGCAGGCAGCCGGTACTGGAGGCTTTGCGTTCAGGCCATAAGGTGGAAGAAATCTGGCTTGCTGACGGTCTGGAGGGAAAGTGGATCGCTTTTCTGGAAAGAGCGGCCGGGCAGAAAAATGTATCAATAAAAGCAGTTTCAAAAAATGATATCCAAAAATTAGTCGGACCGGTTGTACATCAGGGTGTGGCGGCGGTGATTGACGGATTTTCCTACATGAACGAGGACGGGGTTTTTAAGTATCTGGAGACCATTGAGACGCCTTTTATTCTCCTGCTCGATCAGGTTCAGGATCCGCATAATCTGGGAGCCATCATGAGAACGGCGGAAGTGGCCGGGGTAAATTTGATAATTATTCCCGAGAAAGGCTCACCGGATCTCAATGCCACGATCGCGAAAACATCCGCCGGGGCCATGTTTCACATTCCTGTCTGCAAAGCGCCGACGGTTGAGAATATTCTGGAAGATCTCACAAAATCCGGAATTACATCCGTAGCGGCCATCGCCCACGCGGAAAAGAACCTGTATGAAATGGATTTTACTGGCGGGACGGTTATTGTCATTGGCAGTGAAGGCCGGGGCGTCCGAAAAAATATAGCCGGGTTATGTTCTGAACAGATCGCCATTCCTCAATACGGTAAAATCAATTCATTAAACGCCTCTGTCGCCTCCGCGGTGATTATGTATGAAGTGGTGAGACAGCGGCATCATCAGCCGTAATTGGTTCATGAATGCGTGGAGAACATTTTACTCTGATCGAAGTATAAGAAAGAATTCGTACCGATCAGGTTTATACTTTCAAATTAATCTTCAAATCAGTATGGCCGGTCAGATCAATCCTATCACTACTGACAAATTACCGGAAGGATCATTTTACAATGAAGAAAATTCTTTGGGCCGATGATGAAATAGATATGCTGCAGGCGCATGTTATCTTTTTACGTGAAAAAGGTTATGATGTGATGACAGTGACCAATGGCGATGACGCGATCTATCAGGTTCGTCACTATGACTACGACCTTGTTCTGCTGGATGAGATGATGATGGGAAAGGACGGATTGACGACGCTGAATGAGATAAAGGATTATTCGCCCCATCTTCCCGTTATTATGATCACGAAAAGCGAAGAAGAAAGTCTTATGGAAGACGCGATCGGCAAACGCATCGATGATTATCTTACCAAGCCGGTCAATCCGAGTCAGATTTTGATGGCCTGTAAAAAGATCCTTGAGAAAAAGGATATCATGAATGAAAAGATGAGTCAGCAGTATGCCATCGATGTCTCACAGCTTTCCATGTCACTGATGAAAAATATGAACGCGAAGGACTGGATTGAACAGGCTCTGAAGATTTTTCGAATGGATTTGAATCTTGATTCATCATCCGGGCAGGCGTTCCGGCAGGTACTGTATGATCAGAGAAAAGAGAGTAATGTCGAATTTGGTAAATTTGTGGAAAAAAACTATCAGGGCTGGCTCAGGAATAGCGATAATCGTCCGGATTTGTCGGTGGATTTAGTAAAAAAATATGTCATTCCGAATCTTAAAAAGAACAAGAAAGTTGTTTTTATAGTAATTGACTGCATGCGTCTTGATCAATGGCTTACGCTCGAACCGTTTTTCTACGAATTGTTTAAAATTGATAAGGAATATTATTATTCAATTTTGCCGACAGCGACGCCGTTCTCAAGAAATGCCCTGTTCAGCGGACTTTTTCCGGAGGAAATTGAGAAAATGTATCCGCAGCTTTGGTCCATGAATGAAGATGATGAAAGCCTGAACCGGTATGAAAAGGAACTGCTTGATCTTCAGCTCAAACGAAGTGGAATTCATATCGGAAATGATCTGAAATATGTGAAGGTTATGAATACCGAAGATATGAGAAATCTTGAAAAAGATATGCATAATTATCTTGAAGCGTCAATGCTGGCCATTGTTGTGAATTTTGTGGATATTCTTGCGCACAGCCGGTCAGATCTGCCGATTCTCAAGGATATCGCGCCTGATGAAGCCGCGTACCGCTCCCTTACACGCTCCTGGTTTGAGCATTCGCCTATGATGGGTATCCTGAGAAAAATCGCCCAGTCCGACGCGACTGTTTTTTTGACTTCCGATCATGGCAGTGTCCGCGGCCTCCATGCGACAAAAGTAATAGGTGACCGCGAAACTTCCACAAATCTGCGTTATAAATATGGGCGGAGTCTGAAAGTGGATAAAAAGCATGCCGCGATTGTCCCCAACCCGTCTGACTGGAAGCTGCCGAAAAGCGGGATCAATACTCAGTACATTATTGCAAAGGAAGATTACTATTTTGTTTATCCCACCAACTATAATAAATATCTGAATCACTACAAGGATAGTTTTCAACATGGCGGTATCTCTATCGAAGAAATGATCCTCCCGATTATCAAGCTCGAGGGTAAGCAATAACAGTACAATTGCATAGCGGGATGTGACCTGTTTTTTAGAAATGAATATTTCCTCCCGGCTTGTTTTAGCCGGGTTTTTCCATTAATTTCCTGTCTCTATATTAATAAAAGGATAAAATCCATTCGGATATGAGGGATATAAACACCTTTTCATCAGAAACGATTGAAGAGTCAAGAGCGTTCGCGCGGGAGCTGGCAAGGATATTAAAGCCTTCGGATATCGTCCTTCTGGAAGGAAATCTGGGGAGCGGGAAAACGTTTCTGGTAAAAGAAATCTGTAATATTTGGGAAACAGACGAGGAAGCGACCAGCCCGTCATTCGCGATTATTCAAATTTACTCCGGCGCGATTTCGGTGAATCATTTTGATTTTTACCGGATCGAAGATATATCTGAACTGGACAATCTCGGATGGGAAGAATTGTTAAATACAGACGCGGTTTCTTTTATTGAATGGCCGCAAATGATTGAAAACCAACTGGATGATTATTATAAAATAACTATCGAACTGAATGGAGAGCGGAGACTGTTTAAACTCAGTCATTCATAAATGATCAATCAGTATACCGTTTCTATTAAAAAAACAAATGAGATAAATGATTTTAGCTATCGAGACATCTGATGTTTTATGCAGCGTCGCTTTTTGGGATGAAGGCAAAATTCTGGCGGAATATAATCATGAACTTCCCATGCAGCACGCCACACTGGTTGGCTATCTGGTAAATAACGGACTGGAATTTCTGGGCGGTAAACTGCGGGCCCGTAAATATTCGATCGATGATATCAGCGCCGTTGTGGTGGGTATCGGTCCCGGTTCATTTACAGGTTTACGGATCGGTTTGAGTTACGCTCAGGGATTTTGTTTCGGGAATGAGATCCCGATTGTCGGCGTTTCCAATCATCAGGTGCTGGCGGTACAAAGAATTCCGTCGATACGCCGTGTTTTTACGATCATAGAAGCGCGACGTGAAGAGGTTTATCTTGCAGAACATGAATTTTTGGAAAATAAGTATCCTGAAATTAAGACACATCAAATTGTAAAAAAAGCAGATCTGAACGCGGTCATTCCCACCGGATCGCAGGTGATTTGCAATAGAACTCTAAAGTTGGATCAGGCAATTATTGACCAGGCGGAAAAGCGAAAAATTGAACTGATCACCCATGGCAGTTATTCCGCTTCAATATTAGCGGAACTTGGCCTGCATAAGTTCGGATTAAAAGGCAGTGATAGCTTATCGGAACTTGAACCAATGTATATCAGACCTTTTGCCGGGGTAAAATGAAAATTGCCTTTCGCAGGATGGAACCGGGCGACGCAGACCGGGTTCATGAACTGGAAGAACAAATATTCAAAGACGCCTGGAGCAGGGAAAGTTTTATCAAAGATATCAACAATAGAGATATTTCATATCCTTTTGTTGTCCTTGACGAATCGAAAATCGCGGGATACGCGGTCATCTGGTATTTTGCGGATGAGCTTCATATCGGAAATATAGCAATCGCGCCTGAATATCGACGAAAAGGGCTTGCAAGCCGGTTGTTGGAATATGTACTGGACAATTTTGATCATTACATCGCGGCGTATCTTGAAGTCAGAAAATCAAACATAGCAGCGATTAATCTATACCGGAAATTTGGTTTCTCGGAATATTATACGAGGCCGTCCTATTACCGTGACGGCGAAGACGCTCTTGTCATGGTCAAACAAAATATCGCACAAAAGGTAAAGGAGTGATATGGATTGGTTTAAACGTAAAAAAGAAGTGCTTAAGCCAATAGAGAAAAAAGAAATGCCTGACGGTCTTTGGGTTAAGTGTGAAAAATGCGGTGAAATCATTTATAAAAAGGAACTGGAAAAAAAGCTATATGTCTGCCCAAAATGCGAATTTCATTTCCGAATTGATGCCGATATGTACATTTCTCTCCTTTTTGATGATAAAACCTTTAAGGAATTTAACCAGCATATAAAATCGGTTGATCCGTTGAATTTTAAAGATTTTAAGAAATACAGTTCCAAGTACAAAGCTACGGTAGAAAAAACAGGAATCAATGAAGCCGTCATCACCGGTAAGGGAGAAATAAATTCTCATAAAGTCGTTATGGCATTGATGGAATTTCGTTTTCTGGGAGGAAGTATGGGTTCGGTGGTCGGCGAGAAAATTTCCAGAGCGATTGATCTAGCCATCGAAGAAAACTGTCCAATGCTGATTTTATCTTCATCGGGCGGCGCGCGAATGCATGAGGGAATATTAAGTCTGATGCAGATGGCGAAAACAAGCGCCAAACTGGCAAGACTCGCGAAAAAGGGGCTGCCCTATATTTCGATATTAACAAATCCGACTACCGGCGGAACCACTGCAAGTTATGCGATGCTGGGTGATATTCATATCGCTGAGCCGGGAGCTTTGATCGGTTTTGCCGGTCCGAGGGTAATCAAACAGACCATTGGCCAGGATTTGCCGCCGGGATTTCAACGTTCTGAATTTGTTCAGTCACACGGATTTATCGATATGATCGTACACCGCCATGAACTAAAGCGCAGGATTGCCGGTGTTCTGGACTTCTTTGCCCATGAAAACAAGAACTGAGAAACCAAAAGGAAGTATGAAGAAATTATCTATTCTCGTTACAAATGATGACGGAATTTACGCGCCGGGAATCTATCACCTGAAAGAGGCGATGGAAGGATTGGGTGATATTACCGTTGTGGCACCGATAAGTGAGAAAAGCGCGGTGGGCCATGCCATTACCGTCTCTGACCCGCTGCGTGTGGTGGAAGCTGAAAGAAACGGTGGATTTTTTGGTTACGGAGTCAACGGCACACCGGCTGATTGTGTAAAGTTGGGTGTCAGGTGTCTTTTGTCTGAGCCGCCCGATCTGGTAGTGAGCGGTATTAATTTGGGCTCGAATACGGCAACAAACGTCATTTACTCCGGAACTGTTTCCGCGGCTGCCGAAGGAACCATCATGGGGATTCCGTCCATGGCTGTTTCACTCACATCATTTACAAAGCTGGAATTTGGTTACGCGAAAAAGGTGGCCCGTCAAATCGCGTTACAAATACTCGAACGAGGGCTGCCCGAGGGAACTTTGATTAATATAAATGTTCCGGCTCTTCACGAAGATGAAATTAAAGATGTGGTTGTCACGCGACAGGGAAAGGGCCGTTACGAAGAGATGTTCGATAAAAGAATCGATCCCAACAACCGGACATATTACTGGCTGGCCGGAAAACGGATGCTGCTCGATACGGATGAAGATGTGGATGATGTAGCGGTGATGCAGGATAAAGTGTCCATCACTCCAATTCATTACGATCTGACAAATTTTGCTTTCTTAGAGGAATTATCTAAATGGAAAATAAAACCCTGATTAGCGATACAACTCATGAAACGATACTCATTCTGGATTTTGGATCACAATATACGCAATTAATTGCCAGAAGGATTCGGGAAAAGGGTGTTTTCTCAGAGATCCAGCCCTATAATTATGATCTTTCAAAAATCGGAAATAAAAAAATAAAGGGAATTATCCTTTCAGGAGGTCCTTCCTCGGTATATGAAATTGACGCTCCTCACATCGGGAAGGAAATATTCGATTTTGGAGTTCCGGTACTCGGGATTTGCTACGGCTTACAGCTCATTACCCATTTACTGGGAGGAAAGGTTGTAAAATCCGAAAAAAAAGAGTATGGTTCGGCGCTGTTGAAAATCTCCGAACCCGGCTATTTACTAAATGATATTCCTGATAACAGCAAGGTATGGATGAGCCACGGCGACAAAGTACTTGAGCTTCCGAAAGGTTTTCTCTCGGTGGCTTCAACGGAAAATTCGCCCTACGCGGCGATCCGTCATGAACAAAAAGAAATTTTTGGGCTGCAGTTTCACCCCGAAGTAATGCATACCGAATATGGAAGCCAGTTGCTTGGTAATTTCATATTTTCCGTTTGTTCCTGCGCGGGCGACTGGTCACCAAAATCATTTGTGGAAGAGAGTATCCGCCGGATCCGCGAAGAGGTCGGAGACAGTAAAGTACTTTGCGGTCTTAGCGGCGGTGTGGATTCCAGTGTGGTGGCCGTTTTGCTCCATAAGGCGATAGGCGACCGGCTGCACTGTATTTTCATCGACACGGGGCTTTTACGTCATAATGAAGCAGAAGAGGTCGAAAAGGTTTTTAAAAATAATTTTGACATTAAATTGACCTGCGTCAACAGTTCATCATCTTTCCTTCATATATTAAACAATATAATTGACCCGGAAGAAAAGCGAAAAAAAATTGGGCATGAATTTATCCGTGTTTTTGAAGAGGAATCCAAAAAACTGGGTAAGTTCGATTATCTGGCTCAGGGCACGCTATATCCTGATATAATAGAGAGCGTTTCATTTAAAGGCCCTTCGGCGACTATCAAGTCACATCACAATGTCGGCGGGCTACCGGAGAAATTAAATTTCAAGTTACTGGAACCTCTGAGGGAGCTGTTCAAGGATGAAGTCCGTAAGGTGGGAGCAGAACTCGGAGTACCGGATTTAATTTTGGGAAGACATCCGTTTCCGGGGCCGGGATTGGCGGTGCGGATAATCGGAAAAATCACAGAAGAGCATGTACGGCTGCTGCAGAAAGCGGATGCGATTTATATTGAAGAACTAAAAAGTTCTGGTTTGTATGATGAAATCTGGCAGGCGTTTGCTGTATTGCTTCCAGTCAACACCGTTGGGGTAATGGGTGATGAGAGGACATATGAACGGGTTGTCGCGCTTAGGGCGGTGACCAGCACGGATGGAATGACGGCTGACTGGTATGAAATGCCGCGTCAGGTGCTTGCAAAAATTTCAAACCGGATTATCAATGAAGTGAAGGGTATAAACCGGGTTGTATATGATATCAGTTCCAAACCACCGGCAACCATAGAGTGGGAATGATTTAAACCAGGAGGACATTATGTGCGGAATTGTCGGCTACCTCGGTAGTAATATGGCTGCTCCGATTTTAATAAATGGATTGAAAAGACTCGAATACCGCGGATATGATTCCGCCGGTATCGCCATTATGAACGGTAAGGGGATTGAAATAATTAAGGAGGCCGGAAAAATCCGCAATCTGGAGGGCGCCCTGCGGTTAAAATCGCCAAAAGGTACCATTGGAATAGGCCATACCCGATGGGCGACACACGGTGAACCAAATCAAAAAAACGCTCATCCGCATATTGATGGATCCGGTAATATTGCCCTCATTCATAACGGTATCATTGAAAACTACTCGGTACTGAAACAGGTTCTCAAGGAAAAAGGGCATGAGTTCAGAACCGATACAGACACGGAAGTTATTGCGCATCTGATTGAAGAATTTTACAATGGAGATTTTGAAGAAGCTTTCCGCGAATCTCTTTTGGAATTAAAAGGCACTTATGGAATTGCTGTCATCACCAGGCATGAGCCGGATAAAATTTTTGTCGCCCGTAAGGGAAGTCCGATTGTTATTGGTGTCGGCGATGATGAATATTTTGTAGCCTCTGATGTCACTCCTCTTGTCGCTCATACAAGGGATGTATTTTATCTTGAAGATCATGAGATGGCTATTTTATCCGCGAATGGTGTGATCACAAAAACAATTCAAAACGAAATGATTGAAAAAAAGGTCGAGAGGATTACATTTGATCTTGGAGCAATAGAAAAAAGCGGTTTTGATCATTTTATGCTCAAGGAAATTTTTGAGCAGCCAAACACAATTATGGATGCCATGCGCGGCCGGGTTATTAAAGAAGAAGGACTTGTTAAACTCGGTGGTCTTGCTGATGTGGAAGAAAAACTGCTTAATGCAAAGAAGATACACTTTACGGCATCCGGCACCTCATGGCATGCCGCTCTTTTAGGGGAGTATCTGATCGAAGAGTTTTGCAGAATTCCTGTTGAAGTGGAATACGCGTCAGAATTTCGGTACAGAGATCCCATCATCGGTAAAGATGAAGTAGTGATCGCAATTTCCCAATCCGGTGAGACAGCGGATACGCTCGCGGCGCTGCGGGAAGGCAGGAGAAAGGGCGCGCTTGTTCTTGGTATCGTTAACGCGGTCGGTTCAACCATCGCGAGAGAAACAGATGCCGGTGTTTATATTCATGCCGGTCCTGAAATCGGCGTGGCGAGTACGAAAGCCTTTACCTCGCAGGTCACCGTTCTGGCGCTGATTACAATAATGCTGGCTCGCAGGAAAAATATGTCATCGGCTCAGGGAAGGCAGATGGTGGAGGATCTTCTGGAGATACCAAATAAGGTGCAGAGAATCCTGGATCAGAATGATACCATAAGGAAACTGGCGGAAGACTATCACGACCATCGTAATTTTCTCTATCTCGGACGCGGGTATAATTTTCCGGTCGCGCTTGAGGGGGCTCTCAAGTTAAAGGAAATCTCCTATATACATGCTGAGGGATATCCTGCAGCAGAGATGAAGCATGGTCCGATCGCGCTGATTGATAAGGATATGCCGGTCGTATTTCTAGCCACAAAGGATGTAATTTATGATAAGGTCATCAGCAATATCGAAGAAGTTCGCGCCCGGAAAGGGAAAGTGATCTGTATAGCAACGGAAGGAGATGTAAAAATCCGGAATTACTCAGATCATGTCATATATATCCCTGAGACGAGTCAGGCGTTAATGCCGCTGCTGTCGGTGATACCATTGCAGCTGCTGGCTTATCATATCGCCGTTCAACGGGGATGCGATGTGGATCAGCCACGAAATCTTGCAAAAAGCGTTACTGTGGAATAGCCTGCGCGCAAGATACGGAAAAATTAAATATTTTAATGAACCAAAGCCCTAATCCCGCTTTGGTTCTTTTTTTATATCTGATTCAGTCTTATATTGATAATAACCTTGATTAATTAAATTTTTCTGATCAAATTATTTTTCTGTTTATAAAAATATTGTAAGAGGTATCGAATGAGATTCTTGTTGGTTGTATTTGTATTTACGGTTCTGTTCGGGACAGGATTCGCGCAAAAAGCGTCAAATCGTGAATGGGCGATATTTCAAAGGGGCGTGGAACAATACAAATCCGGTGAATATGACGCTGCTGAAAAAAACTTCAGTCTGGTTATTTCTAAATTGCCGGACAATCAGCTTCTCACCGCTAATTATCTGATGCTTGCGAAAACTCAATACAAACAGGACGACTATACCGCGTCACTTAATTTATGCGAAACTTTCCTGCAGAATTTTCCAGGCAGTACTTATACAGATGATTTTTACTATTTAATGGGTAACAATTATTACCGTTTAAACCGGTTTCAGACAGCCGTATCCGCATGGCTGGTCGCGGCGGGAAATACAAATGGCATCTTAAAAGAGAAATCATTACTACTGATAAAACAGACCATTAAACACAAACTTGACAGACGGGCGCTTCTTGATCTTAAGGATGAAACAAATACTCCATTCAGCCGGCACGCGCTGCTCTATTATTTGGCAGAGCGCCAGTATGAAGCCGGAGATGTAAATTCCGCATCCTACTCGCTGGAGGAAATACTTAAATCGACCCAGCAGGATGAGTTTACCCTGAGCGCCAGGGAATTATACGACAATATCAAGAACCAAAAAAGCAACACAGTCAGGATAGCGGCGCTGCTTCCTGTAAGCGGATCAAATTCTGATATCGGGAAGGCGCTTTTAGATGGCATCAATCTGGCGGTAGCTGATTTCAATCGGTCCCACCAGGGTAAAACGGTTGATATTGTTGTATATGATTATGAAACCAGATTACCTGTCGCCATGCAGAAAATGAAAGAAATTGCGCGGGATCCCTCCGTTTACGCGATCTTCGGACCGGTAGAAAACGATATTACAGCCGCCTGCGCCGGTATCGCCGATTATGAGGGGCTGACATTAATTACACCGACTGCTTCATCGAATGATCTATCATATATTTCGGACAGACTAATTCAACTTGCTCCGACGGTTGACGCGCTTGCAAACAGACTGGTACAGTTTGCCGATGACTCTCTGAAAATCAAAAGAATTGCCACACTCTCGCCGGTTGAAGATTATTTTGTTAATTTTACCGATTCATTTGTGGAAAGACACGAAGAAAACGGCGGAACGGTAGTGGCGCAGCAATGGTATTATCCGGGAGATCAGGATTTTTCAAAGCAGTTTAAAGCGATCAAGAGGATAGGTCTTAAGCTGACCTTTCAGGATTCCGTCATGGGGAAAACTCCATCTTTGGAACTGATAAAGATCGATTCTCTTTACGCCGCGTACAGAAAAGTAAAGATGGAAAAGATTGAAGAAAATAAAACAAAAATTGACTCAGCCGACATTCCCGTTACATCAATCGACGCTCTTGTAATCCCCGTCTATAAAGATGATATCGGCTTAATCGCCCCGCAGCTGGCATATGCGAATTTCAAAGCACATCTTCTTGGAAACGGCGACTGGTATAATAGCGACGCGCTGCGGAAAAATAAAAATTACATCAATGGTATCATATTTGTTTCCGATGGTTACCTCAATGAGGAGAGCTGGGATTATAAACAGTTCCGAAACAATTTCAGAACTCAGTTCAGCAGATCGCCTGAACGATTTGAATTGATTGGGTATGACAGCTTCAATTTTATTCTAAAGGCTATTTCCCGGGAAGGAGTATTTCTGAGCCGGTCGAATTTTTATGAGGCAGTTATGCAGGAGCCCCCGTATCAGGGAGTCTACAGAAATTTTGATGTCGGTTCCAAACATTACAACAGCGCGGTCCGGGTCATCAAATATACTTACGGACAATTCATACCGCTCAACTAAATTATGCTAAATCAGACTCAAAATATATCTTCCGATCAGGGAATTGAACGGTTTAACATATTTAAGCAATACTCTTCGCTGGTTCACGGATTCTCGACACGGAAAGGCGGGGAAAGCAAAGCGCCGTTTGACCAGTTAAATTTGGGTTTAAATACCCAGGATAACCGTACGGCAGTTCAAAAAAACCGTCTATTGTTCTTTAACGCGCTTGGCGTTTCTGAAAACAGCCTGGCCTTGCCCGAACAGGTCCATTCATCAAATATACAAATAGCGCGCAATCCGGGAGTTTTGAAAAAAACCGATGCTCTGGTTACGAATATTGAAAATCTGTTCCTGACCGTTCAGACCGCGGACTGTTTTCCCGTCTTTATTCTTGATCCTGTTAATAAGGCAGTCGGACTTGTTCATTCCGGCTGGAGAGGAACGGCTCAGAATATTACCGGTAAAACCATTGATTTGATGAAAGCCGAATATAATTCCAGCCCGGAAGATTTACTGATTGCCATTGGGCCGGGAGTTCAACAGACCTGTTATCAGGTTGATGACGATACCGCGGGTAACTTTTCATCCGAATTTTTAATCCCTGACGGACCGGGGCATCATAAGCTCGATGTCCAAAAAACTATTATCAGTCAGATTACCCGAAAAGGTGTTTTGTCTAAAAACCTGGAAATCAATACCACCTGCACTCATTGCGCGCTGGACAGATACTATTCCTACCGAAGGGATAAGGAAAAAAGCGGTAGAATGATGGGGGTAATCGGCCTTAAAAATCAGTAAAAAAACTCCCTTTCCTTCCGCCCTGTTCTGACATAAAAAAATAATAATACAGGTATCAGATGCAAATTGATATAAAAAAAATACGTCTGTTTTTGAAAAATCCCTGGACGATTTCCAGAAATTCCAGCAGTTATAAAGACAATGTTTTTGTCAAAATCGAAAAAGATGGTATCACCGGATACGGGGAAGCGGCGCCCAATATTCGTTACGGTGAAAATCCTGACCTGACTGTCAGTAAAATAGAAGATGCCGTTTCATCTCTGGAAACGGTTGATTTTTTTCACTATACCGAGGCAGGCCATCTCCTTGATCATTCAATAAGCGGACAAAGCTGCGCAAAGGCCGCGTTGGATATGGCACTGATGGACTGGATAGGAAAATCGGCAGATTTACCATTGTACAAATTTTTCGGGCTGAATCCGGACCGTATTCCAGAGACCTCATTCTCAATAGGAATAGATACAAAAGAGAATGTCATCAAAAAAGTAGAGAGCGCGAAGGATTTCCCGGTGTTAAAAATTAAGGTTGGCTATGACGGCGATGAAGAAATGGTTACATGGGTAAGAAGTATAACCAACAAACCAATCCGCGTGGATGCGAATGAGGGGTGGAAGAGCAAAGAAATAGCGCTGGAAAAAATACTATGGCTTCAATCCCAGGGTGTTGAGCTCATTGAACAACCACTTCCGTATCAGATGATAAAGGAAACGGCCTGGCTAAGAGAAAGAATTTCTATTCCGGTCGTCGCTGATGAAGCGGTCAAAAAAGCGTCAGATGTTGCGGAGCTAATTGGGGCATATGATGGTATTAACATAAAACTGATGAAGTCAGGGGGCATTCAGGAAGCGCTGCGGATGATACATGTGGCAAAAACACTCAATTTAAAGGTCATGATTGGATGTATGATAGAAAGCTCTGCCGCCGTCTCCGCAGCGGCGCACATAGCCGCTCACGCTGACTGGGTCGATCTGGACGGAAATCTGTTGATAAATAACGATCCGTTCACCGGAATAGGGATCGATAAAGGAAAGCTGATACTTAGTGAAGAACCCGGTCTTGGAGTCCGGCCGGTCCTGTAAAAAGAAAAGCCGCGCCAGTAGACGCGGCTATATGAATGTTAAATAAAACTTAGCCAGCCGTCAGGAATCTCAATCCCGCCTTTGAATATATTAAAGTAATCATCCTGAATCGTTTTTGTTATCGGTCCGATTTTACCGGCTCCGATGGTAATCCTGTCAACACTGCGTATGGGTGTGATTTCCGCCGCAGTTCCCGTGAAGAAGAGTTCATCAGCCGTGTAGAGGCTTTCTCTGGGGATTGTCTCTTCAATTACGGTGTAACCTCTTCCTTTTAAAAGTTCGATTACTGTAAATCGGGTAATCCCCGGCAGGATAGAACTGCATAAAGGCGGCGTATAAATTTTTCCATCACGAATGATAAAAATATTCTCACCGCTGCCTTCGGCTACAAAACCATTTTGATCGAGAGCAATACCTTCATCAAAACCGTTGTTGATAGCTTCCATTTTGATCAATTGTGAATTCATATAATTTGCTCCGGCTTTAGCGAGTGCCGGCATAGTGTTTGGGGCAAGTCGATTCCAGGAGGAAACACAGACATCCACACCGTTTTCTAACGCTTCAGGACCCAAATATTTACCCCATTCCCAAATGGCAATATATGACTCTATGGGATTTTTGAGCGGATTCACTCCGAATGGGCCGAACCCCCTGAATATGAATGGTCTGATGTAGCATGATTTAAATTTATTGATTCTGATCGTTTCAAGGGCAGCTTCGACTAATTGATCTACCTTGAATTCAGGCTCCATGCGATAAATTTTAGCTGAATTAATAAGCCTTTTCATATGATCTTTTAATCTGAAAACAGCGGCTCCCTTATTCGTTTCATAACTGCGGATGCCCTCAAATACGCAGGTACCATACTGAACCACGTGTGAAAGTACATGAATATTCGCGTCATCCCAGTTGATAAACTTTCCATTTTTCCAAACCATTTGTCCAATGTTATTTGCCATTTCAAACTCCTATATCTTTGTATTTTATGTTTCATCAGAAATCATGAAATGCATCTTCAGAAGCCTGATCATTATAAAAAAAGTTATACCCCATTTAATAGAAATCTGTTAACTCATATTTATGATTATTTAATTTTTTGGATGAATGAATTTGATTATTGAAAAATTGATAACCGGCAGGCAGAGAAAATCGAGTAATATTAAAAAAAGAGTGAATAAAATAGACGTTAAAAGCCTGTAAAATCAACGTCCTGTTGGAATACGGAATCACTTTAATACAAATTCTTTTCACACCTTAGGGTTCCCTTTTCAGACTGACAATAAGATATAAGATATTAACATTATTGACCATTTTAGTCAAGTTTTTTTAGGAATAGTTTCTTTGTCATAATGAATAATTTTGAAAGAAAAATATAGGCGGATACGGTTAAGAAAATAATACAAATTAATATAAAAAAGAGTTAATCAAAGTTGATTAACTCTTTAATTTATCATTCCCATAGTGGCCATGTTTTTAGAGTGAAACGCAGGCATGCAGGAGGAAGTGATATCAAAACTGAATGATCACTATTTCCCTTTGCGCGCAAACAGCTTATTGGCCAGCTGCAGTAAAATTGAGATTGCTTGCGCGATGTGTTGCAGCGGGACCTTGATTTCTTTTACTACCATTTCTTCAATTTCCGCAAGATCACTCACAGCAGTCTCTACTTTCCCGGATGCCGCGCTTAATGATTTGGCAATTTCCGATACACTGGACATCACGTCAGGTAAATCCTGATTTACCACATCAAGCGTTTCATTGATCTTTTTTAAAGATTGTTTCAATTGAATAATTGTCGGGATCAGCAAAATCACCAAAACGGTTAAAGAAAGCAGTAATATAACGAGGGCTATTTCCCAAACCATATTTATCTCCAGAATATTTAAATTCGGTTGTCAAATAATAAACTCAACCGGGGAACGAATTCGTTTTGATATCGGCTTTGATTAACTTTTACTTCTTTGTCTTTTTCGTCGTTTTGCTCGGGGCTTTTTCTTCCTCTTGATCCTCATCAATCGAGTTGACTTCAGAATCAAAATCTCTTTCTTCGATCGTCTCCGACTGTTCCAGTTTCGCCTTGCCCTTTTTGATGGAGTCTGAGATTTTGTCTTTCAGATCATTGAGCTCATTTTTAATCTTATCAAGCTCACCCTGTGCTTTTTCGAGCAGATCATCGCTTTCGTGTTTGAGATCGTCCCGAATGTCTTTACCGCTTTTGGGTGCAAATAAAACTCCGGCGATCATTCCGAATGCGCCTCCCAAAAGAAACCCCTTCAAAAATTTACTTTCATTTGATGACATAAAAACCTCCTATATAAAGATCTATAATGTATTATGGACCGTGCAATTATGTATGCATCTGAACTTATCAATGGACAGAATAGATTAAAGGTAGTGTACTTATTTATAAATTAATGAATAAATTCTCTATTATCAATGAGTAAAGTCATAAGTTTAGTCAGGTTTACGTGACTGACACAAGATACGATACATATTTTTTTGGAATAAGTTCATTTATAATTTGACATATTCGTTGAATCCTGACTTTTCAATTATCTTTGTAAAATATGTTTGACATCGTTTTAAAGAAGCATTATATTTAACGGTTTAGTCTATTTATAACGGAGGCATTGATGGCAATTCAAACTCTCGATATGAGGCTGTTGCGTGAGCAAAAGCTCAATGTATATGAGATGTGTTTATTAATAGCCGCGCGTGCAAGGCAAATCAACGCGGAAAGAATTCAGCATAAAAAAGAAAATGATATGATGGATGACGTGGATCTTTATGATGAAGCGGACATCTACGATCGTGAGCTCATGGAGGATATGAAATTTGAGCGTGAAATTAATCCTACCGTCATCGCTCAGGATGAATTTTTTAACAGCAAGCTGAAAGCATATTATGCTCTTAAGGAAGACGAATCATTAGAAAAGTAAAACCCTCATTTTGAGGGTTTTTTTTTACCCTTTTCCCCCTAATTTGTTATCTTATCAATATGAAATTCAAACTTTTTTACAACGCGGTAATATACAGCCTGGATAGCGACCAGGTTTTTGGCTGGATCCTTGTCTTTGGTGACAGGATTGCCGCTCTGGGACAAACAGGTGATGAACCCGATTTGCCTGATTCTCTGATGGAAAAAATTGATCTGGACGGAAGGACGGTAATTCCGTCTTTTACAGACGCGCACACCCATTTTGCCTCAACCGCTTTGTATGAAGGACAAATTTCACTCCATAATACTGAATCACTCGAAGCCGCGATCAAAATATTGACCGATAAAAAAAATAAATTTTTGCCGGGGGAATGGGTAACCGGAGGCGGATACGACCGCAATTTGTGGGGAGACGGTCAGCCGCACAGAAAGTATCTTGATAAAATCTTTCCGGTCAATCCCGTTGCCCTTGATTCAAAAGATGGGCACGCGCTTTGGGTAAATACAGAAGCGTTGAAACGCGCGGGTATCCGGCCCGATACACCCGATGAGGATGGGGGAAAGATTGTACGCGATCAGGACGGCCGGTTGACGGGTGTTTTATATGAATCGGCAATGATACCTGTTAAAAAACTTTACGATGAAACAATGCGGGAGAAATTGAGCGGATATATTGAAAATTTGTATCCGAAATTCTACGGGTTGGGCATCACATCGGTGCATACCATGGAATCCTGGCAGGATTTTAATTCTTTCCAGATGTTGTACAAATCCGGACAATTAAAAATGCGGATTAATATGTATCTGCCTCAGGAAGATATGGAAAAACTGATAGCAGCCAGAATCAGGTCCGGCTTTGGAAATGACTGGATTCGTGTTGCCGGCGTGAAGTTTTTTGTTGACGGATCCCTGGGATCTCAGACTGCTGAGATGACGCAGCCCTATGAAAATTCTGAAAATTATTTTGGAATAGGGGTGATGTCCGAAAAAGATCTGACAGAAAGAATTCAACTTGCTTTGCGGAACGGTCTGGCCTGCGCGGTTCACGCGATCGGAGACAGAGCGGTAAACAAAGCCGTGAATGCTTTTGAAAAAGGGCATTCATGGCAGGAACAATTCAAGCTGACAAATCGTATTGAACATGCACAGCTCATTTTGCCGGCTGATATAGTAAGGTTGGCAAAACTGAAAATCATCGCATCCATGCAGCCGCTTCATATTGCCGATGATGTTGAAATAGCTGAACTACATTGGGGAGCGAGAAGCAGGTTTGCCTATCCGATGAGAGCGCTGGCCGATGCGGGTGTCATTCTGGCATTTGGCAGTGATGTTCCCGTTGCCGATCCTGACCCGTTTAAGGGTATATATTCCGCGGTTTTGAGGAAATACCGTGTTAACCCGAACGCAAAAAGCTGGCATCCCGAGCGCGCGGTAACTTTGAGAGAGGCTCTTGCTGCCTATACGACCGGGGGCGCCTTGGCCTCGGATGAGATTAAAAACAAGGGAACGCTTTTGCCCGGCAAACTAGCTGATTTTATTGTACTTAATAAAGATATTTTTAAAATACCGGTTGAAAAAATTCTTGATTTGATGGTTGAGATGACTGTACTGGGAGGGGATGTTGTCTTTGATAAGCGCAACATCTGATGCGTTTATCCTATTTGGATTATATAAATGCTACTGAACAAATCAAAATACTGTTGACTCATAACTATTTATATTTTAACTTGTTACTTAAAGTTCTTTAATTGTCCAACCTATTTATTTGAGGGCCAATTCAATGAAAATTAAAGAAAAAATAGAAAATCATGTCGCGATTTTAACCCTTTCAGGTAAAATGATGGGCGGACCTGAGACGACAGCTGTTCATGAACATGTCCGCGGTTTGCTTGCTGATGGCGTTAAAAATGTGGTAATTGATCTTGGCGAAGTTAAATGGATGAACAGTTCCGGGATGGGTGTTTTAATGGCTTGTACGACTACGCTGTCTAATGCGGGTGGAAAGCTGGTATTGGCGCGTGTTACAGAAAAAGTAAAAAGTTTGTTGATAATTACTCAATTGATTAAGATTTTCGAAACGTTTGAGACAGTAGAACGAGCTATATCCTCATTCACTAATTAGTTCTATCCGATAATATACCATCTGTTTAAAGTGTCGGGACTGGCAGTTTAATGCTGCTCAGTCTCTTTTTTTTCTAAAGAACGATCTAACCTCTTCCTTTACAGACTGCTGCCCCGCCTTAGCATATATTTCCGGCTTGATTTATTCATTGGCCGGCATCTATATTACAAAATCCGATTAAACTTTTGAACAGGAGTCATCGTGAAATTCAACGAAGATGAAGTATTTGAAAAACTAGCTCTTCAGGAAAAACAACTTCAAAGAAAAACCACAGAATTGGATTCCATGCGCCGAATAGGTATCGCTCTGAGTTCGGAGCTCAATATTGAAAGGCTTCTGGTGATTGTTATGGACGTGGTAAACCAATTGATGAATTCTGAGCGGAGCAGTTTTTATATTGTCGATGAAGAACGGGGCGAGTTGTGGTCGAAGATCGCGCAAAAGGCGGAAGTTAAAGAAATCCGGTTGAAAATCGGTACGGGCATTGCGGGTCACGTGGCTAAAACCGGTGAAGTGATCAATATTCCAGATGCGTATAAAGACAGCCGGTTTGATCCCAGTACTGATAAAAGAACCGGCTATCAGACACATAGTATATTATGTATGCCGATCTTTGAATCTTTAAAAGATGAGGCCAGGAAGCCAAAAATAGTTGGCGTGCTTCAGATTTTAAACAAAAAAGAAGGGGTGTTTGATTCATCCGATGAGGATCTTCTTGCCGGTCTCGCGTCGCAAATCGCCATTTCCATCAATAATTCCCGCCTGTATAACATTCTTGAAAAAAAGGTCAATGAACTCAATTTGCTCTACGACATTGAGCTGGAAGTCGGTAAGGCGTATGATCTTGATGAATTGTTGAACAAGCTTATAACCAAGATTACAGGTACATTAAAAGTTGAGGCGGCATTACTCACTATGTATGATCATCATACCCGTGAATTTTCAAACCGGGTCGGAAAAAATATCGATCTGCAAAAACTGGCGGATGCGGGAATTTCACCCGACGCGTCTATTGCCGGTGAAGTCATCCGGAGCGGAACCGCTTATTTTACCAATAAAGCGTTAAGTGATAAGTTTTTCGATCAGGGGTTTAGTAAATTGACAGGAATACAAATTGTTCAGGCGGCCTGTACTCCTCTTAAAATCGGCAATGACGTTATCGGCGTCATTGAAGTATTTAATAAAACGGAACGGGATGATTTTTTTCGCGCTGAAGATGTAGTCATGATTAATTCACTCGCAAGCCAGATTTCCAGAATAATAGAAACCTACCGATTGCGGGAGGAAAAGATGAAGGAAGACCGTCTGGCCGCTATCGGGAATATGATGAGTACCATCGTTCATGATCTCAGGACTCCAATGAATAATATCTATGGCTTTGTGGATTTGATGATTGATGAAAATGGACCGGATGTCAGGAAAGAATACGCGGAAATAGTGATTCAGCAAATAAAAAGTCTGAACAATATGACTACGGATGTTCTTGATTTTGCAAAAGGAAAAACTACAATTTTGCCGGTCAAATGTCCTGTTAATAAGCTGCTGGATGAATTCGTCCGTGTTTTTGCGGAAGACGTTAAGAAAAAAGGGTATCATTTCCAGTCCGAATGCAAAACAGCCAGTATGATTTATGTGGATACAGAAAAAATATCCCGTGTATTTATGAATATCATGAAAAACGCGATTGAAGCGATGGAACCCGGCGGGACATTTTCAATTGTCGCGGACGAGTTAAACGGAGAAGTGAAATTTTCTCTTTCTGATACGGGAAAAGGAATTCCCATAGAGATTCAGGATAAGTTGTTTGATTCATTTGTTACGAGCGGTAAGGAAGGCGGGACCGGTCTGGGTCTTGCAATAGTAAAAAAAATGGTGGATCAGCACCATGGAAGGATAGAGGTGGAGTCCAAACCGGGACGCGGAACGACTTTCAATATTTATCTGAAAAGATTATAGGTTATGAGCAAACTTGCCTATTTGTATGATCCGATATTTCTAAACCATCAGCCGGGGATCCATCATCCGGAAAGCCCTGAGCGTTTGTCGGGGATGCATTCCTATCTTCAAAAGAGAGATTTGTTCAGTAATGTCGATATCCTGCCGCCGGGACAGGCTCCGGTTGAATACATTGAACTGGTGCATGATCGACAGTACATTGATACCATTTTGAAATTCCGGGGCGTCGGGAGACAGGTACTTGATTCGGGCGATACCGTTCTGAGTAAAGACTCGGTTGACGCGGCATTAACGGCGGCGGGATCTGCGGTAATGGCGGTGGATTTGATATTTGACAGCAAAAAATATGAAAAAGTGTTTTGCGCAGTCCGACCGCCGGGACACCATGCGGAGCGCGATCAGGCGAAGGGATTCTGCATATTTAATAATGTCGCCATTGCCGCGAAGTATGCGCAAAAATTAGAGTTTGTCAAAAATATATTGATCATCGACTGGGATGTTCATCATGGAAATGGTACTCAGAATTCATTCTATGAGGATAATACCGTTTTTTATTTTAGCATACATCAGCACCCACATTTCCCCGGAACAGGGCATGCTTTTGAAACCGGAGAAGGAAAAGGTAAAGGATTTAATTTAAATATTCCTCTGCCCGGAGGACAAAATGATGATGAATATTTGAAAATTTTCGAAGATGGGCTCAGAGAAGTCGAAAGTAGATTCCGGCCTGAATTGATTTTGATTTCTGCCGGATTTGATGCGCACTATTCAGACCCGCTGGCAGGGATGAAGTTAACCGCTGAAGGATTTTATAAATTAACCGAGTTGACGGCGCGTTTTGCGCAGAAATATTGTAATGGCCGTATAATTTCATTTTTGGAAGGCGGTTATAATTCCGAAGGTCTTGGGCAAAGCGTGTTACGGCATCTTCAATGTTTATTGAAACATTGATCATAATTGATTAGTTTTGAATATCCGGAAACATTGGCGGAGTGAGGCAATGAACAAAGGCAAATTTGAAAAAATGTATTCGGTTTCAAAATCTTTTGTCTGTATTCTGGTGGTATTGTTCGCAGCTTTGCTGATATTTTCATGTAAGCAGGATAATGTTATGGAAAAATCCGCGGATGAATTTACCGAATTGCGGGAAACCATGATACGCAGACAGATTGCCGCGAGGGGCATAAAAGATTCGCTTGTACTGAAAGCGATGTCGACTGTTCCGCGTCATCTGTTTGTGCCGGCTGACAAGATGGCTCAGGCTTATAAGGATGAGCCTCTCCCGATCGGTGAGGATCAGACAATAAGCCAGCCCTATGTTGTGGCTTTCATGACAGAACAATTAAGGGTAAAGCCGGGAGACCGGGTGCTGGAAATTGGAACGGGATCAGGATATCAGGCCGCAATTCTTGGTCAGATTGTCGACTCTGTGTTCACAATCGAAATTATTGACGCCCTGACAAAAACGGCCGGGATTGTTCTAAAAGATCTTAATTACAACAATGTGGTTGTGAAAACCGGAGATGGTTATCTCGGCTGGCCGGAAAAGGCTCCATTCGATGCGATCATCGTGACTGCGGCGCCGCCGACAATTCCTCCTTTGCTGATCGAACAATTAAAAGTCGGTGGAAAAATGGTGCTCCCGGTGGGTGAGTACGTGCAGGAACTGGTAGTGGTAAGCAAGAACGACAGCGGGCTCTCCATGGAGAATGTTTTGCCGGTTCGTTTTGTCCCCATGACAGGAAAAATTCAGGAATTGAAGGGCAAAAAATAATTCGGCCCGAAATTATATAAATAACAGCAGGAGTTCGTAGTTTACAATCTCTGCCGGTTGTAAATACATATTCTTACAGGACGGAAAAGAGTTGAGTATTAAAGAATTAATCAATCAGTCTGAAAAAATAATTTCCGGCAGAATGCGGCTTGACTGGTTTAGTCGATTTTACGGCGTACCGGTTTATAAGCAATACCGTGATAAAATATCCGAAGAAGAAGTGCGCCTGATCCAGGATGAATTGCTCAATGACGGCATCTTCTCTGAAGCGGAGATGTCCGCACAAAAATATTATCTCAGATTGTTGCAGGGCCGCAGGATAGAGCGGAAAAATAAATATTTTTTACATATCTTTCTTTTTTTACTGACAATCATTACTACTTCCATGACGGGCGCTCTGCTGCGCGGGAAAGATCCGTTTGCGTCATGGGAAAATTTCTCTTACGGCTTTGCTTATTCATTCGCGCTGTTGGCAATATTATTTGCTCATGAGATGGGGCACTACCTGTATTCACGCTATTATAAGGTAGATGTGACGCTCCCGTATTTTATTCCGTTTTTTATTCCCGGTTTTCATCCGGGGACACTCGGCGCGTTTATAAAAATGCGTTCACCCATACCGGATAAAAAAGCGCTTTTTGATATTGGAATCGCGGGCCCGCTGGCCGGTTTTGTATTAAGTGTAATATTCCTGATAGCGGGATTTTCAATGCTTCCGGATGAAGCCGGGATATATAATTATATCGCTCAGATCCACCCGCTTGATTCGCCGGACGGGATCGCTCTGACGCTTGGGAATACGCTGTTGTATGATTTTATCGCATCATTTTTTGGAGGTCAGCGTCTTCCTATGAGTGAAATGTATCATTTCCCTTTTATTTTCGCCGGGTGGTTCGGGCTTTTGGTTACGGCGATTAATCTGATGCCGATCGGCCAGTTAGACGGCGGGCATATCACTTTTTCGATGTTTGGGCATCGGGCGCGGTTTGTAGCCATGGGGGCCTTTGTCTTGCTGATTCTGCTAAACGTATATTTGATATCAAATTATAATTCATATATCTGGGTGCTTTGGTCCGTTCTGATTCTTGTTTTCGTCCGATTCAAACATCCGCCGACGCTCAACGACAGGGCCGGGTTGGGAACTGCCCGGATTGTTCTCGGGTGGATATCTTATGTTATATTTATCGTGTGTTTTTCGCCAATGCCGATCTATTTGTCTTGACAGAAGACCAGAGAAAAAGACAAAAGAAGAGATGGTGGAAGAAGTTTTGTGTTTATCAAACAAACCGGCTATCCGCCGGGCTTAATTCAGAATTTTATAACAGGATTACAGTTTTATATAAAAAGTTTCGGTATTGAAAGGAAGAAATGTTTTTTACGATTTTACTGATATTGATCAGCATTTTTGGTATTTGGGGAGTGTTGGTTTGGCTGCGTAAAACATCCTGGGACGCTGTTCACCGTAATCTGCTTGATCTGGAGGATAATTATAAAGGTCGCGTAATTCGCAGAGGATTTGCTTCCAGGCCTATCTTCCACGGGAAATATAATAACTTCGGTTTAACGGTTAATTTCAGCACAGCAAAATCTACCGACGGCCGAATGACGTATATTGATATTAGTTATGAAAAAAGCGGTTCGCTTTCTTTGTCGATTTCGGACAGAAAATGGCTGGAATCACAGGATGCGGGAGAATTACGGGATTATAAATCGATTATAACCGATTCCGGCGCCGAGCTGATTATTCGGCCTGTTTCGGTGGAAGCTGTACAACGCCTACTGAATAAAAAATCATTTCTGGATTTATTGAACAATTTCGACAATCTGGCATATATTTTTATCGGAAAAAGCGGGGTAATATCTGAATTTATTACACGGGAAGTCATCAAAGAGACGGAATTTTTAAAAATGAATGAAAGAATAATTTTAATCGATAAACTTATTAAGGCGGTCGGGTAATGGAAACAATTTCGTCGGAATTCAAGGCCGGTTACGTGACAATAATCGGTTTGCCGAATGCAGGAAAGTCAACATTGATGAATTCCCTGCTTGATATCAAATTGTCAATTATATCGTCAAAGCCGCAGACTACCCGAAGGAGAGTTCTGGGGATCCTAAACAAAAAAGAACTTCAGGCAATCTTTATAGATACACCCGGGATTCTGGAACCAAAATACAATTTACAAAAACGCATGATGCAAAATGTGGGCAGTGCCCTTGATGACGCGGACATGATACTGATGATTGTTGACGCGAAACAAAAAACGCATCCTGTCAGACTTGATATCAACGCGTTGAATCCAAAACAAAAACCGGTAGTTCTGGTTCTGAATAAAGTGGACATTATACCTAAAGCCGATTTGCTTCCGCTTATTGAAAAATACAGCACACATTATCCATTCAAATCGATTATTCCCATATCCGCCCTAAAGAAAGACGGAATAGCAGAACTTGAGAAGGAAATGGCTGCTCTGCTGCCGCTCAGCCCGCCATATTACCCGCCGGATACGTTAACGGATCGTCCGGAGCGATTTTTTGTGGCTGAAATTATCAGAGAGAAAATATTTGAAAAATTCTGGCAGGAAATCCCATATTCGACTGAAGTGGAAATTGAGACTTTTACTGAAAGAGAAAATAGTAAGGATTATATTTCAGCAGTGATTTATGTGGAACGAAAATCCCAGAAGGGTATTCTGATCGGCAGTAAAGGAGAGGCGCTCAAGTCTATCGGTTCTGAAGCCCGTAAGGAAATCGAAACTTTTTTAGATCGGGGGATTTTCCTTGATTTAAGAGTTAAAGTGAATGAAGACTGGCGAAAAGATGACAAGAAATTAAATCGGCTCGGATACTGATCAATTAAAATTTAATGTTTAACTCATCCGGCATGTAACGCGAAAGAATAAAGACGACTATGCGCAAAAAACTCCTACTCTTTGATATTGACGGCACACTGCTTTTAGGACGTGGTATTCCTAAAAAAGTATTTTTGGAGGTGGTGCGTCATCGTTTTCCTGATTATCAAAATGGTGAAACACTGAGGTTTTCCGGGATGACAGATCCAAAAATTGTGCATGATCTACTGATGGCGAATGGATTTAAAGATAGGGTTACGCCTAAACTGGAAACAGAAATACTGGATGAGTTTGTCAAGGTTCTGGAAGAAAGAATTACACCCGAAAATCCTCCGCTTGTTCTGCCCGGTGTTGTGGAACTGCTTGATCGCTGTGTCAGGGATGAGAATATTTTCCTGGGACTTGTCACGGGAAATATCATGCAGGGGGCAAGAATTAAATTAACGGCCGCCGGTTTATATCAATATTTTGCGGTGGGCGCGTTTGGAAGCGACCACATTGACAGAGCGTTTTTGCCGCCGCTCGCCATATCCCGATCAGAAAAATATTTTAGACAAACTTTTGCCCCTGAGGATGTCTGGATAATAGGAGACAGCATCCATGATGTAACATGCGCGAAAGCAAATAAGTTGAAATGTCTGGCGGTATACACGGGTTTTACGTCAAAGGATGAATTACTAAAGGAGAATCCGGAATATTTACTTGAAAATTTTCTGGAAACGAATAATGTAATGTCAATTTTTAAAGATAAACGATGAATAAATGAATTAATATTAAGTGAACGCCAATTATATCAATTAAAAAGTAATGTAAGATAAAACCGGTTTCACAGGAGCGGGGCAATGAACGGACATTCTTATCTCTTTACGGAAGCAAAATGGAAAGCGACTGGAACATATACCGATGGTGATGGAATATCCTATAATGCAGTGGGAGAAGTAATTGTTAAACACAGTACCGGATTGTGGATTAGCGATGGAATTATGAATGTCAAGGGTTTGAACGACGCTGAATTTCAAAATAATTACGAAATAATACCATTTAAAGAAGGAAAGGATTTCACTACCTGGAAATCGCTCAATCCGGTTTTTGGATTACTGACCGGTCGTTTGGTGGTGATCGCGGATTCAATTCTTTCTGTTTACGGCTCAGAAAACGGAATTATCACCGGTTCCGAAAGCCTGCTTCAAATCAACAATCGTCTGTATAGAAACTGGGGATTTGTGTTCAAAGGCACCGATAAATTATCATCATGGACAATGGATTTAGAAAAACAAGATCTGTAAAATAAAGACTTAGTATAAAAAGACAAATAATACTGAAATTTATTCCGAAGCCAAAACTCGTTACCTCAAGTTAGTTTTGATCACAAAAAGGCAAAAGGCATTTTGATTACGCTTCAAATTTAATTATATTTTGGCCTTTTGTGTATTGGAAGCAAATGAGTTTAGAAGAAAAAAAATCAAATAAAAAAGAATAACAATTGACAAATTAGAGGAGAATTCATGCTCAAAAATCATCCTAAAGGGTTGATGACCCTGTTTTTTACCGAGATGTGGGAACGGTTCGGATTTTATACCATGCTTGCTGTTTTTGTGCTTTACATGGATGAGTCCTTCGGCTGGACGGATTCGCAGAAGGGTGATGTTTACGGGATATTCCTGGCCTTTGTGTATTTCACTCCGGTTGCAGGTGGATGGATTGCAGACCGTCTTTTAGGTTACAGAAAAACGATCATGCTTGGCGCTCTGATTCTGGGTATCGGATACGCCATGCTTGCCTATTCCGGTCTGGAAAAACTGTGGCTTTTTTATAGCGCGCTTGGGGTCATGGTTATAGGAAACGGATTATTCAAAGCGAATATATCGGTTTTGGTTGGAAATTTATATGAACCCGGTAGTCAATTCAAAGATGTCGGGTACAATATTTTCTATATGGGAATTAATCTCGGGGCTTTCATAGCTCCGCTTGCCGCCACCTGGTTGCACGATTATTTCGGTACATATAACGCTGCTTTTGGGGCTGCGGCTGTTGGAATGGTTTTATCGTTGCTTGTATTCGAAATATTTAAAAAGAATTATATTCATGCCGATAACAAAAATGCCGCGGGCGCTGCAAATCAGAAATTGCAGGAAGGCGAACAATTGAGCCCTGAAGTTGAAAAGGAACGAATATTTGCCCTTTTAACCGTATTTGCCATCGTTATTTTCTTCTGGATGTCTTTTCATCAGAACGGATTTGCTTTGACATTGTTTGCACAACGTTCAACTGTGAAACTTAGTTGGCTGAAACCTGAAACCTATGCCATGTTTAACCCGTTGTTTATACTTCTTCTCACTCCCGTAGTGGTTACATTTTTTAACAGGTTAAAGAAGAAAGGGAAAGAGCCTTCAACACCGGCAAAAATGGGATTTGGTATGATGATATCCGGAGCGGCAATGCTCATTATGGTCGTTGCTTCTCTGATGGGCGGAAACGCGGATGCAAACGATATGTCGCCAAACTGGCTGATCTCATCTTATTTTGTGATCACTTTTGGTGAACTGTTTTTGAGTCCGATGGGTCTTTCATTTGTGTCAAAGGTAGCGCCGGCGCGTATGCGCGGGTTAATGATGGGTGGCTGGTTTGCCGCCACCGCCGTCGGAAATTATTTGTCCGGTTTCATAGGCAAATTTTATAACACGTTAACCCATGACCAGTTCTATGGAATATTGGTTGTCCTGCTGCTTCTTTCAGCTTTAATGATCAGGATCAGACTGAATAAATTAAAACATGCTGTCAGGGGTACCTGATCACATTATTTTTTATGAAAGAGGTATTCGAAGATTCGGATACCTCTTTTTTTTGTCATTCTAATTACATTGAATTAAACAGATTATGGCATTATCTTATCAAAACGATGTAATTCTCATTTACATTTGAATGTCGATGGATAGTTGTAAAAATGAATCGATATAAGAGGTCTCCGAGTGGGGTATAAAAGCACAGCGGAATGTGTGAATGATCTGGAAAAACATGGTCATCTTATAAAAATAAAAGAAGAAACAGATCCATATCTGGAGATGGCGGAAATTCAGAGAAGGGTTTACGAAGCGGACGGGCCCGCAATATATTTTGAGCGGGTTAAAGGGAGTCCTTTTCCTGCCGTGTCAAATCTGTTTGGATCCTTAGCCAGAGCAAGATATATTTTTAGGGATACACTCGATCCTGTAAAGGAATTAGTCGCGCTGAAAGGTGATCCCTCCGTGGCGGTAAGAAATCCATCAAAATGGGGCGCAATTTCAAAAACTTTGTATCATTCATGGCCGAAAAGAGTCTTCACAGGCCCGGTACTTTCCCAACAAACAACGATCGATCAATTACCGCAGATCCAATCCTGGCCCGGAGATGGGGGCGCGTTTATCACCCTTCCTCAGGTGTACACAGAGCATCCCGAATCCCCGGGTATTATGAAATCTAACCTTGGAATGTATCGAATTCAGCTTGCCGGCAACCGTTATGAATTGAATCATGAAGTGGGGCTGCATTATCAGATCCACCGGGGAATTGGAACCCACCATGCCGCCGCGTTACGCCGAGGTGAGCCACTCAAAGTCACTATATTTATCGGAGGCCCGCCTGCTAATACTTTTGCTGCGGTGATGCCTTTACCAGAAGGACTGCCGGAGGTTGCTTTCGCGGGCGCTCTGAACGGCAGACGTTTCAGGTATTTACGCAGAAAGGGATATACAATCGCTGCAGATGCCGATTTTTGCATAACCGGTACGGTAATGCCGGGCGACCTTCTTCCCGAGGGACCCTTTGGGGATCATCTTGGATATTACAGCATGAAACACGATTTCCCGGTGCTTAAGATCGATAAAGTGTATCACAAACGGGATGCGGTCTGGCCTTTTACGGTAGTCGGCAGGCCACCGCAGGAGGATACGGTTTTCGGACAGCTTGTTCATGATATCACCGGTCCGGTAATCCCTGAAACCATTGCCGGGTTAAAGGCGGTCCACGCGGTTGACGCCGCCGGAGTTCATCCGCTATTGCTGGCCATCGGCAGCGAGCGTTACGTACCCTATGAAAATGACCGTCAACCCCGCGAAATTCTGACAATCGCTAATGCCATCCTTGGATTTGGGCAATTGTCACTGGCGAAATATTTGTTTATTACCGCGCAGGAAGATAATCCTGGGCTGAATATACACGAGATTGATGAATATCTAATGCATGTGTTTGAGCGGGTGGATTGGAAACGTGATCTTCATTTTCAGACAAATACCACCATTGATACCCTGGATTATTCCGGTACCGGATTAAATGAGGGGTCAAAGGTAATTATCGCGGCAGCAGGAAGAAAGCGCCGGACTCTTGTACAGAAATTACCGCTAAATTTGAAACTCCCCAATGACTTTAACGATCCAAAATTAGTCATGCCGGGTGTTATAACGATAAAAGGTCCAAAATTTGAAGAAACAAAAACCGGGTATCAGGCCATGGAACAACTTAACGCCTGGCTGGATACCAATAAGGGCGTGGGCGGAATCGCGATGATCGTGGTGGTCGATGACAGTAAATTTGTTTCTCACAATCTGAAAAATTTCTTATGGGTGACATTTACAAGATCAAATCCGTCCCATGATATCTACGGAGTCGACAGCTTTTTTTCTCATAAACATTGGGGATGCGGCGGGCCGTTGATTATTGATGCCAGAATAAAACCGCATCACGCGCCTCCGCTTATCGAGAATCCGGAAATCACTAAAAGAGTTGATGCTCTCGGCGCCAGGGGCGGCAGTTTGCACGGAATAATTTAGCGTCGATCTGAAAAATTAACTTCTCTATCCAAAAAGGAGCGGGAAATGAGTAGAAAAATAGTAGTCATCGGCGGTGTTGCCGCGGGTATGTCCGCTGCAAGCAGGGCCAGAAGAAATGATCCTGATGCATCGATCATTGTCTTTCAGAAAGAAAACGCGGTTTCTTACGGATCCTGCGGTTTACCTTATTATATTTCTGATGATATCAAAGATGCTGAAACGCTGATTGCAATTTCAGCAGATGAATTCAGGCAGAAAAGAAATATTGATGTTCGTTTAAATCACGAAGGAATATCCTTTAATCCCAGGGAGAAGACAGTCGAAATACGAGATCTCGGGACAGGGATGATTCATGACTATCCCTATGATAAATTAATTATTGCCACTGGCGCGCGGGCGGCGGTACCTCCAATTCCCGGCAAAGATTTAAAGAATGTTTTTGTGGTGAGAAATCTGACTGACGGACAGAACATAAAATCATGCATCGAGAATGATCGTCCGGCAAGTGCAGTGGTTGTGGGCGGCGGCTATATCGGTCTGGAAATGGCCGAAGCTCTTTCAAGGCAGGGGCTTCGTGTTTCGGTTGTAGAGGCGCAGGAACGCGTTATGCTGAACATGGACCCGGAATTATCTGAAAAAATTGAATCAGAGACGGAAGAAAAAGGGTGTAAAGTATATACATCAAACGGTGTTCAGGCCATTCTCGGTTCCGATCGCGTAAACAGTGTTCGATTAATGAACGGGGATGAGATTGCCGCTGACATGGTGATTTTATCGATCGGAGTAAAGCCCAATGTTGAATTTGCACTTACCGGAGGTGTACGAACAGGCAAAACCGGCGCCATAGAGGTCAATCAGAAAATGGAAACAAATGTCCAGAGCGTATATGCCGCGGGTGATTGCGCGGAAGTGAAAAATCTGGTTACCAATAAAATGGATTATATCCCGCTTGGGACGACAGCCAATAAACAGGGGCGGGTCGCGGGAGATAACGCCAGCGGCCGGTTTGCAAGATTTTCGGGTGTGGCAGGTACCGCGGTGGTGAAAATTTTCGATCTGGAGGTGGCGCGGACGGGTATCACGACTGCGCAAGCTCTGAATTTAAAGATGAATCCACGTTCAGTGATCATAACCGGTAAATCAAGGGCGGGATATTATCCGGGTAAAGAAGATATCACCCTGAAATTAATATTCCGTGGAGATAACGGTCGGTTACTTGGCGCGCATATGGTTGGTAAAGAAGGAGTGGCAAAACGGATTGATGTTCTCGCAACAGCTTTACAGCAGAAAATGACAGTGATGGAAATCTCAGAACTGGATTTGAGCTACGCGCCGCCGTATGCTCCGGTATGGGATCCGATACTGATCGCCGCAAATCAGGCAGCGAAGTCATTCGAAAAATAAACCGGTCTTATCGCTCAATATAATTTTTTAGCGAGGACAGATTCAAATTTATCAGCTCATTGAATGCGGGCCGGACAAGAATAAAGTCCATTAGTTTTGACAGTACGGGAGGCGCAATATAAGTGATTTCCCACACGGCTTCGGTGCTTCCGTCCGGTAATGCTTTCAGTACAATGGACTGTCGGATATTATGAATTAACGATTTTCTTACCGTATCGACCTGAGTAAAAGTGATCCGGTCAGATGACTGGTAAATTTCTATCCGTTCTTTAATTTTCAACTCTCTTCCGATAATTGAATAATCGACAACACGCAGGGATTTATTGAGTGAGACTTCGGGATAAAGTTCTACCTGCCGTATAGATTTATACCAATTCGCATAATCATCCGGAACGGTAACCGCTGCCCAGACAACCGTTTCGGGCGCCTCAATTGTAATCGATTTCCTTATACTGGTTTCGGGATTTAATATGATCCCAATTACTAAAATTATAGAAAATAGTACGACAAGAATTGCTGAAACCACAGCTGAAGTTTTCATCTGATTAAGAGCATCTTTCTGGTATGGATTTGTTTTTGTCCCGTCAGACGGTAATAATATAATCCTGACGCTGCCGGGATACCGTTTTCGGACTGTCCGTCCCATAGAACGGTGTGTCTGCCCGTACTGTATATTCCGTCTGCCAGGATACGAATTAATCTACCCCGGCTGTCAAAAATTTGCAAACTAATTTTTTGAGGACGGTCCAGTGAGAATCTGATGGTGGTTTCGGGATTAAAGGGATTGGGAAAATTGTGATTCAGTTCAAAACTGATCGGGTTTACGGGGCCGGAATCAACAGATGTTGCCAGAAGTCCGTCGATGGAAGCCCTGATATCGGAGATGTTTACGCCAAATCTTAAATATCTGATAATTCCTTCCTGATCGACCACTACACTGTAATCATTAGCAACCTTATATGCAGCGCCGGTTTGTTGTCCGTTAAGCAGCAGAGGGTATTGAATTCCTGTACTGTTTTTAAAACTTTGGAGCTGTGAAGAGTTTCCGTTATAGTAATCAATTCCAACCGCCTGAAAAACGGTTTCACTATAATTATCCGCGATTTGGGTTTGCGTACTGCCGCCGGCAGCGAGACAAGACGGTCAATTGTATCCGACAAAAAATAGATAGATTACTTTGCCTTTATAATCACTGAGTTTAAATGTGCCTCCGTCCAGCCGGTTTAAAGTAAAATCGGGCGCCGGATCGCCTACCCCGGCAGTCAGTCCCGCTGAAAGGAGAAGTACCAATATTAACGGGAGAAACTTCGATTGCATTATATATCCTCTTGTATGTTAAAATAGACTATTTAAGCGAAATTCTAATCCTTCAAACGGCTGCACCTGATAACATATTCCGCCGGTACACGCATTACCCCCGCGCCGTTTCCCATAGAATAAGGCGGTAGAATGATTCTGATTAATCTGATAATTCAGGCTGAATCCAAGCCATGATTTGTAAATATCATTTTGAAGCGGATTTAGGGTGTTGTTTTCTACCGGATCATTTGTCAGTTCAAACGCCAGACCACCCGCCAGATTCGGAGCGCGAGTGAACGACAAGCCAAGGTATCCGTTTTTTGTGGTGTGATTTTGCTCCTGATTAAATCGGTAGTTTCTGTCAAATTTTTGCGCCTGAATATCAACGGCAAGACTCCAGATGCTGAGAAAATCATGCTCCAGGGTGATTCCCGCTGTCATCCGTTCATAAACATCGATGATCGGATCCTCTGACCAATTAATAAAAGGTCTGATCAGAGAGTAGTCATTCAGATAATAATTAATGTCAGCATGATATTCCTGAAATGTGCGCTTAAAGCTGCCGAATTCATTAGTGGCTCTTGCGTAGTTTAGCGTTAAGGTATTGAGTCCGTTGAGATTTATCAGGCTTTCGAGCTGAAAACCGCGTTCATCCTGAGGCTCTACCGAGTGGGTGCTCCTGTTCAATAAAATGTAGGAATGCTCCCGGACAAGCTGTGGTGGATCATTGAAATTGAGAGTAAATTCATGATAATCCTTATATTCGGCTATTATGCTTATACGGTTATAACTAAAACTTACCGATGAATAGAAAGCATGCCGGCTTTCTGTGCCTAATCTAAAATGATCATTCGCATCATCCAAATCCTGGACATATTCCACGTAATACTGACTCCCGGAGACACCGTTACCACCCAGGTTGAATCCTCCAAATTCGGTGATCTCATTCTGGTAATCCTGACGGAGATACAACAGGCCGGGGGTTATAAAATCCCCTAAAGAAAAATTGATTTCACCTGCCTGAAGCAGATTTGGGCGCCGCAAATCACGGTCATTCGTCGGCGGGCGTGTTAAGTCAAGAGGTTTTCCGTATAATAATTTCGCCTGAAAAAAATCTCCTGTATATCCCGCCGAAACTCCTTCTATATCCTTGAAGAAACCGTAATGTTGTCTTGTACCGATGTCTTCAAAAGTAACACCCGGTATCTCATAAGTGCGCAGCAGGAGACCGCGTCCGAGAATGTCAAAAAAGTTTCCAAGCCTGATCTGAAAATGGTTATTTTGGAATTTTATATATTTTTGAGCGATTTGATTATACCGTTGGTCATCATTTGTGACCGCGAACGATTCAGTACGCAGGCCGGCGCTGAAATTATTATACCTATAATCCAGATTCATCTGATTGTATAAATTATAATGCGCGGGCTGGCCGCTGTCCGGGATGTTTCCCAGTTGATATTCAAGACGGTTGGATACGGAGATTTGGCCTGATGTGATCGTGCCGGTGAATAGAATCAGAACTAAAGGAAGCAAATAATACCTATTTTTCAATTTTGCTCTCCGGCAAATTTAATATTTTTAGGATTTCCTCTTCAATGATATTTTCATCTCCCGAACGGTAACCCTTGTGGATATAAACGATTTCCCGATTACTGTTGATAATTAGCAAGGTTGGTATGTTTACGATGCCCAGTTCGGAGGCAAAGGCGCTATTAGGGTCAAGCAGAACGGGATAACTTATTTTGTAAGTCTTTGCGAATGGTTTAATTTTGGCGGAATTACGCGGGCTGTCCACATTGATGCCGATAAACGCAACGCCGCTATTTTTAAATTGTTCGGAAAGTTTGTTCAATTTTGGAAGCGCTTTCGCACAGGGCTTGCACCAGGTGGCCCAAAAATCAATAACGGTCACAGTCCCGCCTTTCAGTTCAGAAAAAGTTGTCCAGTTATTGTCGATATTTTTTAATTTAAAATCAGTGATAGTTCTTCCTGCCCAGACGGTTTGCAACAGAATAAGAGTGAAATATATCATAAATCTGGAACGCATATTTGTTACCTCGTTCTATTTTATATATATTATTTACCAAAGGGTCTAAGAAAGACTAACGCAGGTTTTTCCCAAAACATTCTAATAACTTGAATTGTTCACGCTTATCATACTAATTTGATGATCCAAAGATATTTAACTTCAGATTGTTCATGAAAAAAAAACTAATCGAACTAAACGAAGGTTTAGAAAATCAGCATGTCAACCTGCTCTGTCTTGAAGTAGGAAGAGATATTCTGGTAATACTCAGCGGCGGTGAGTCCCATATCGGCGCGATCGGATTGGGTGTGTGTTATGACAGAGATAAAGCAAACTCATCGGTAATTACCGTTCACGGTCATAAGGAGGACGATCTTGTAAAAAAAGCGGCATACAGGTTAAGCAAGGCATTAAGAAGGAACGTAGCTGTTTCGGCCGGCATTCATTATGATGATTTAACCGGTAATGATATCTCTGCAATTCTTGCCAATGCGGATATACTGATTGACCGATTAATAGAATTGCTCGAAAAAGGCTATAATCGTTAGAAAAAATGAAACAAGATACGTTTTTTTAAGTAAGAGGCTACCACAAGCGCTAAGTCCGCTTTAACATAAATTTAGGAGTAGGCATGTCTGAAAAACAAACAAACAAAACATCGGAACCAAACGAAAAGAAGAACAGCCAGGTTGACGGGATCTGGATACTTGTACTTTTTGCATTTCTTTTGATGGGTATCATCGCCATCGGTCTTTTTATTGAATAAAATAGCGCCGGAATATGTTCTAAAATGATCATGGACAGAATTCGTAAAATCACGCGTCGGATATTCAAATTATCATAGCGGGAATCCGCAAACTACCGGAAATATAGATATGGAAATACCGTTTCTTGTTGATATAGTTATAATTCTTGGATTATCAGTTCCCGTATCCTTTGTTTGCAGTAAGCTGAAAATACCCCCTATTGTTGGATTTTTAATCACGGGAGTCCTCGCCGGACCGGCAGGGCTTTCGCTTGTGAGCGCGATGCATCAAGTGGAAGTTATGGCGGAGATAGGTGTTATTCTCCTGTTATTTTCCATCGGTCTTGAATTTTCGTTTAAACATCTCTTTGAGTTAAGACGCACGGTTTTGGTTGGTGGCGCGATACAAGTCGGTTTAACAATTTTGCTGACAGCGATGATCGCGCAATTATTTGATTTCAGCTGGGAAAAATCAATCTTTTTCGGATTTCTGGTTGCCTTGAGCAGTACAGCGATTGTATTAAATCAGTTGCAGGCTTCTTCGGCGATTGACGCGCCTCATGGCCGGACATCTTTGAGCATACTCATTTTTCAGGATATCGTGATTGTTCCGATGATGATATTGACACCTCTCTTATCCGGCAACAGTCAGCTTAATATTAGCTATGTTGCATTGCTCCTTGGTAAAGCCACCTTGCTGGTCGTGTTTGTTTTTGTGGGAACCCGCTGGCTGATCCCGAAAATATTTTTTCAGATTGCAAAAACTCAGCTTCGTGAACTCTTTTTGTTAAGCATTGTATTTCTTGCCTTTGCCATTGCATGGCTGACTTCAATGATCGGACTGTCATTGGCGCTGGGAGCTTTTTTAGCCGGTCTGATGATTTCAGAATCAGAATACAGTCATAATGCCATTTCACATATATTGCCGTTTCGTGATATTTTTCTGAGTTTTTTCTTTGTATCCGTAGGAATGCTGCTCGATATCAGAACGATTCTCAATCATTATGAAATTATAATATTTGTCCTTTTTGCTCTTATCATGTTAAAAATACTGACATCCGGAACAGCTGCCTTGGTTTTGGGCTACCCGCTGCGAACGGCTGTCTTTGTGGCCCTGGCGCTGGCCCAGATTGGCGAATTTTCGTTTGTCCTGGCAAAAGAAGGCTACAGTCAGGCATTGATGACAGAAGAATTCTATCAGATATTCTTATCGGTTACGATACTGACCATGATATTCACGCCGTTTCTCATATCAATAGGTGAATATTCAGACAGAATCGCGAATTTCTTACCCCTTCCTTCCGGAATAAAAAACAGAAGTTTTTCAGAATATAACGCGACAAAAACAATTGAGAAGCATCTCATTATTGCCGGATACGGATTAAGCGGAAGAAATCTGGCTCATACTGCCCGGTCGGCGCAAATTCCATATATAATACTCGAAATGAATCCTGAGACGGTAAGAACGGAAAGATTTAAAGGTGAGCCGATTTATTTTGGGGATGCCTGCCAGATATCTGTACTGAAGCAGGCGGGGATACATTCCGCCAGAGTGATAGTTGTCGCGGTGTCCGATGTTGCTGCCCTGAGAAGAATTGTGTTTCTGGCGAAGCTTGAAAATCCTGAAATTTATGTCATCGCGAGAACCCGTTTTGTCAAGGAGATCGAACCGCTCCGGGAGCTTGGAGCCGATGAAATTGTGGCTGAAGAATTCGAATCATCCATTGAAATTTTTACACGCGTTCTAAAACGATTTTTGATTTCGGATGAACTGATTGACGCGCTTAATTCTGAAGTTCGCGCTGATGGGTATAGCCAACTCAGAAAACCTGATTGGTCGGTTCACGCGCTGGATGATTTAAAGCTGCCCGATGTCCGGGTTAGCCGAATGACGGTGAACGCGGTTTCCGGGTTTGCGGATAAAACCCTTTCAGAGATCGGGATTCGCAAAAAATACGGTGTAACCCTGCTGGCTATCATTCGGGCGAAAAAAGTGATTTCCAATCCTTCATCCGAAGAGCGAATTGTTGCAAGTGATCAACTCATTGTGCTTGGCCACCCGGATCAGATAAGTGTTTTGTTGACGAAGATCTGATGTTGTATCAAATCTTCCCGCCATTTTTAATAAGCCCAAGTCCACTTTCAAACGCATGACAATTTTTTGTCACTGGCCGGTTACACATTAAAATTGGACCGTATTTTCTTTGTAATGCGGTTAAATTAGCTGATTTGATAGGTTGAAAACGGAAAAAATGCCTTTAAAATCAGTATCGAGTCCTTGTATTTATAACCGTTTAGGTTTATATTTTTAGATTAAGTTATGGAATCGATTATCTTTTGACAGGAGGTTTTTCTTGTCCACGCTTATGGTTTCGATATCGGGTGTACGAGGAGAAATAGGAAGTACCCTTACACCTGAAATAATACAGAAATATACCCTTGCGTACGGGACATATTTAAACGGCGGTACAGTTATTGTCGGCCGTGATTCACGGGTATCGGGACCTTTTGTCCTGTCAATCGTGAAGGGCTGTCTCATGGCAACAGGATGCAAAGTGATTGATATAGGGATTGTACCGACGCCAACTGTGCAGATGTCTATTGAGCACTACAAAGCGGAAGGCGGCATCGCCATCACCGCCAGCCACAATCCGGTTCAATGGAACGGATTGAAATTTATGGATTCAAACGGCCGGTTTTTAAGCCCGGAGAAAGCCGGGCAGGTTTATGAAATGGCCGATAAGGGTGAATTCAGTTTAAAAGACTGGCAGTATCTTGGTGACGAAGTAAGTGATGAACGGGCAAATGAACGGCATATCGAAGCAGTGCTTAATCTTCCGTATATTGATTTGCAGAAACTGCGTGAACGCGGATTCCGTGTTGTGGTCGATACGGTAAACGGCGCGGGCGGACTCATCATCCCTCAGCTGCTTCGCAAAATGGGTTGTGAAGTAGTCGCCATAAATGATGAAGCAACGGGGCAGTTTTCTCATACCCCTGAACCGCTGCCTGAGAATCTCACCCAGTTAAGCCGGGCGGTAAAAGAAGCAGGGGCGGATCTCGGTTTTGCCGTCGATCCGGATGTGGACCGTTGCGCTATAGTGGACGAGAACGGTAATCCGATCGGGGAAGAATATACTCTGGCGCTGGCTGTAAAATTAATACTTTCAAAAAAAATGGGCCGTGTTGTGGTAAATATGTCCACATCGATGGCCTCGGAAGATATCGCGAAATATTACAATTGCATGTTCCTCCGCAGTAAAGTCGGGGAGATTAATGTTGCTGAAATGATGGCTGAGTATGACGCGATTATCGGCGGAGAAGGAAACGGAGGGGTAATCCTGCCGGAGCTTCATCTTGGGCGTGACGCGCCTCTGGCGGTGGCGTTGACTCTGCAGCATCTGCTTGAATTTGGAGGGACTTTATCGGAACTTCATCAATCACTGCCGCAATATACCATCGTGAAAATGAAAGTGGATATTGAAGGTATGAATCCCGAAACGGTTCTGGAGAAGTTAGCTAAAAAATATGCCAGTGAAGATATCAATTTACTGGACGGAGTCAAAATTGATTTTGACAAAAGTTGGGTGCACCTTCGCAAGTCCAATACCGAACCAATCGTGCGGGTTATGGCGGAGGCACCGACGGATGATGACGCAAAAGCGCTGGCAAATCGATTTATGGATGAAATTAAACAATTAATGTGATATTGGGAATTTATGATTATCTGCAGAGTGCTCGGTGATATCGTATCCACCGTAAAAAACAGCCACTTCGAAGGTAAAAAACTGATGATTGTCCAGCCTTTGGATTTGTCTGATAAGGCGGACGGCAAAGCCTTCATCGCGCTGGATACCGTTCAGGCGGGCATGGGTGATAAGGTGCTTGTAATGAGAGAGGGCGGCTCGGCGAGGATCATTTTTAATGATAATGAAATTCCCGTCCAGGCGGTAATTGTGGGTGTGGTGGACAATGTGGATATCGTTGAATCCTGATCCGGGTGAATAAGTTGTTTGTGAAGAGAATTTATTATATAATAAAATTAATGGAATCATTTAAAATCAGGCTGAATTATGTCAAGTATAACATCTGAAATCATCGAAAGTATTATATCTCAGGTCATTAGCGAATCGAATCTGGAGAGTTGCGGCAATTGCGAAGAATGTCCAAAAAACTGCAAGCCATTCACTTATGAAGGAGCGAATGATCTGGTTTCATTTGGCGCGAGTCGTGTAGGTACCGTGGCGCCAAGTTGTCCTCCCAAATATGAGATGGCTAAATGGATTGATCACACGTTTCTAAAGCCCGACTCAACCAGGGACGACATCGAAAAAATTTGTGACGAAGCGCTTGAAAATAATTTTGCTTCGGTGTGTATCAATCCTTTTTGGGTATCACTGGCAAGCAGAAAACTCCGGAATTCAAAGGTTAAGGTATGCACGGTGGTCGGTTTTCCTCTTGGGGCGACTTTTCCCGAAATTAAAGCGGCGGAAACTCAGGCGGCGGTAGACCGTGGAGCCGAAGAAATTGATATGGTGATTAATGTTGGCGCCCTGAAGTCGGGTGATTATGATACGGTTGAACGTGATATTCGCGCGGTTGTGAGAGCGGCAGGACGGCGTGTTGTAAAAGTGATCATCGAAGCCTGTCTTCTGACCGACGAAGAAAAAGTGACCGCCTGCGTGATATCCCAGAGAGCTGGAGCAAACTTTGTTAAAACTTCGACCGGATTCAGCAGCGGCGGCGCGACCGTTAAGGATGTAGCGTTGATGCGTCAGGTGGTCGGTCCGCGGATGGGTGTTAAGGCAAGCGGTGGTGTTCGTACCTACGATGAGGCCTGCAAAATGGTTGAAGCCGGAGCCACAAGGATCGGCGCGAGCGCGAGTGTGGCAATTGTAAGCAACGGTCAGGCGAAATCTACAGATTACTAATCAATCCTCTATGCGCGATTTATTAAGTTGCCCCGGATTATGACCGGTCCGGGAATCCTATTCATCAATCAGGCGAATATTTATAAAGGAAAGAATTATAGACTATGACGGCATACGAGATTATCAGCAGGAAGCGGGACGGGGGAGAATTAACAGATCAGGAAATCATTTATATGATCGACGGTTACACACGGGGCTCCATTCCCGATTATCAGGTTGCTGCCTGGCTCATGGCTATTTTCTTTCAGGGAATGAATACAAGGGAGACGCTGGCTATAACAAATACGATGCTTCATTCCGGTGAATCAGCCGATTTAAGTCAGGTGCCGGGTATTAAGGTTGACAAGCACAGTACCGGCGGAGTGGGTGATAAGGTCTCCATCATTCTGGCTCCAATAGTAGCGGCGGCAGGCGTGCCGGTTCCGATGATATCGGGGAGAGGACTTGGGCACACCGGAGGTACTTTAGATAAACTCCAAAGCATTCCGGGTTTCCGTGTGGATTATTCCATTGATGAGTACCGTGAAAAGATAAAAAAAACCGGAGTATGTCTGATCGGTCAGACAGCCTCGCTTGCTCCTGCAGATAAAAAGATTTATGCTTTGCGTGATGTGACGGCGACCATTCAGTCCATTCCGCTGATTTCAGCAAGTATTATGAGCAAAAAACTGGCCGAAGGGATTGACGCGCTGGTGCTGGATGTGAAAACCGGAAACGGCGCTTTTATGCAGTCGTATGAAAAGTCGGTTGAACTGGCGAAAAGCCTGATCGCTATAGGTGAGAAAGCGGGTAAACCGACGGTTGCCTACATCACTAACATGGACGAACCATTGGGCAAAACGGTTGGGAACTGGTTGGAGATGGTGGAGTGCTTTGAATGCATGCAGGGAGATGGTCCTGATGATCTGATGGAAGTGACTCACTATCTTAGCGGAACAATGATTTATCTTGGTAAAAAAGCCGATTCCATTGAAGATGGCATAAAAATCTCACAGGAAATGATCAAATCCGGAAAAGCGTGGGAAAAGTTTCTGGAAATTGTCGAGGAACAAAATGGTGATGTATCTTTTGTAAAAAAACCGGAGCAATATCCGGCCGCAAATTTTCAAACCGATGTTTTTGCCGGAAGTGACGGATTTATTTCTGGGATCAACGCGTTGGAAGTTGGACTGACGGCAATTACCCTGGGAGCGGGAAGAGAAAAATCAGAAGATGTTATCGATCCCAAAGCAGGGATTGTATTGCATAAAAAAACGGGTGACAAGGTCATAAAAGGTGGCAAATTAATGACGGTTTATACCGATAAAGAGCATGTGATTCAATCGTCTGTTGAGCGGCTTTCCGCGGCGGTGTCTTATTCTGATTCACCGGTTTCACGGGAAAAGATGATACTTGATTATCTTGATAAAAAAGATTTATAATAGAAACATGAAAAATATTACAAAACGTCAGCAAAAGAAAATCCAGTATTATTTTAAGGAGAAACTGGACCGCAAAGAGAAAAAAGACATCATCCACGGAAAAGACCTGCCGAAATATCTTGAAAAAAGGATACCTTATATCCGGCATCTGGCGCCAAATTTAGATCGAATTCTGATCGTTTCATCATTTGTGTCCCCTCCGTTTAAACCCGGCCTGATAGACCGGTTTCTTGTGCTTGCCGAGTTGGAAGAAGTAGAACCGATTATTTGTCTGAACAAGACTGATTTGCTTGAAGACAGGACGGAAATTGAATCTTTTGTCAGTTTGTACACGAAGATAGGCTATTCGGCGATTGCGACATCGGCTGTGACCGGTGAGGGAATTGAAGAACTTCACGGCATGATGAAAGGGCATCGTTCGGCATTTGCGGGGCATTCGGGTGTCGGAAAAAGCAGTCTGCTGAATAACATCTCTCCGGACCTTCAAATCGAAACCGGAGAAGTTAGCGGCCTGACCAATAAGGGGCGTCATACCACCACCAGCCTTAAGATTTATAAACTTGATAAAGATACTGATGTGATCGATCTACCCGGGATTAAGCTGATTGATTTTATTGATATTCACAGGGACGAGGCCCGTTTTTATTTCCGGGAATTCCGCGAATTGGATCAATATTGTAAATTTCGGGACTGTCTTCATCTGACTGAGTTCAAATGCGCCGTTAAACAAGCGGTAAAAGATGGCGAAATTTCCCCAATTCGGTATGATTCTTATGTGAATTTTGTCGATTCGTTGTAATATATACCATTCATTTATAGAAGCGACAGCTTTATCTCGATTTTCCATTAACACGAGAATTACAAATGGCGTACAAATATATCCTGTTCGATTTAGACGGTACATTGTTTGACTACGATATGGCGGAAGCCAGAGCCCTGGAAGCGGCGTTTATAAAGTTTGGACTCGCATATGATTCGTCCTGTCTTCAAATATACAGAAGCCTGAACTCCGCTCTTTGGCGTCAGTATGAAGCGGGTAATGTCACGCAGGATGAGCTTAAGGTGAAAAGGTTTGAACTTTTAGGGACAGAAATGGGTATTCCCATTGATCCGGCCGGTTTCAGTGAGATTTATTTGAATTATCTGGCCCAGGGGACGGATTTGATTGATGGTTCTGAAAATGTATTAAAATATCTTTCTGCCAAATATACGCTTTTTCTAATCACCAACGGTTTGAAAAATGTTCAGAGACCGAGAATAGCGAATTCCTCGATTGGTCATTATTTTAACGATGTGATCATTTCCGAAGAAGTTGGTTTCGCTAAACCTGATAAACAAATTTTCGATATTACCTTTAAAATTATGAACTATCCGGACCGGAAAGATGTTCTGCTGGTGGGCGACAGTCTGACCTCTGATATGGCCGGAGGGTCAAATTATGGCATCGATACCTGCTGGTTTAATCCGTCCGGCAGCGAAAACAATTCAGGGAATTCGGTTAGTTTTGAAATCAGGAAACTGGATGAATTGATTTCATTGCTTTAAAATCATCGTTCAACCGCTGTAAAAGTGACACATTAGATCTTAAAATAAAAAACGGCAATCTGCCAGGATTGCCGTTTGCTGGTTATTACGGGTATCTACCTACTTTATTAACATCATTTTTCTAATAGAACTTTCGCGGCTATCAACGGAAAGTTTATAAAAATAAAGCCCGCTTGATAAATTTGAACCGTCAAATTTTACCTGATAGGTTCCGGTGGCCTGATTTCTATCGACCAGGCGCGCCACAGTTTGACCAAGGATATTATAAACAAGCACACTAACATGGCCGGGTTTGGAGATAGAATATTTGATGGTCGTTTCCGGATTAAACGGATTCGGATAATTTTGATTTAATTTGAAATCCGCTATAATAAAGCCGTCATCATGAACCCCGGTGGGAATTCCAAATTCACTGGCGCCGATGTCAATCCGGTTGCCGTAGATCCTGTCCACGCCGTTTATCGCGTATTGATACAAATTTAAACCGGTAGTATCCGGGGTACCGGCATCGATGCACCCGGAACCCTCCGAAAGGTTGTATAGAATGGAATCGGCGAATTCCGGCGCGACGTCGAGACAATTGGAATAAATCCCGCTATACTCAATTCCGGCTCCGGCACCGCTGAAACCGGAGGAATCACCCTCGATGTCACAGTAATAAAAATCAGGATCACAGGTAGTTTCCAACCGGATCTGTGTGTTTTCATTGCCATAAATAATGTTATTGTACAACTCATTTACAGAAGTCGCCCGGAAACTAATTCCTCCGCTTGGATTTCCTACTATCGTATTGTTAATAAAACGAGAATTGGACTGATAGCTGTATACACCATAATCGGAATTATTGAATATCAGATTGCTGACAAAATCCGCCTGATTGGAGTATCCGGTATAAATGCCGGATGATGAATTATTGAATATTTTATTGTTATAAATCCAAGGTTGAGAACCGCTCCCGCCAATCAACATACCGTAGCTATAATTATCATGAATACCGCAGTTTTCGATCACAGGCGAACCATTATCAATATAAACGGCCGCATTGATACCGTGATTAAAACGAATATCGGAATCACGAATAAGCAATTTTGAAAATCCTGTGATGTAAAATGCCCCACCATCTTTGTTGTTGTCGGGACCCCCGTAAGGATTTCCGTATTCTATAACGCAGTAAGAAAAAACCGATGTGTCGTTCGTCGCAGGAGTTTGATTAAATAAAATCCGGTTCCAGCCTTCTTGCTGATCCGCGGCGGTGAACTTAATCGAATCACTCTCCGCGCCTTCCGCGACAAGAGTCCCCTGCACATCGATATAGAAAAATCCCTGGAATATTAATTCGACACCGGGTTCGATCGTCAGTGTGGTCCCGTCTTTAATAATGATATTTCCATCGATCAGATATGGTGAATTTTCTTTTCCCCACACCCCCGCAACGGTATCGGTTTTGACATAATATTCGTAAGCGCCGATATCGATCAATCTGTTGCTTAGTCTTTGTTTGCCGGATAGATCAAGAACAGGTAAGGACGCGTCATAAATATCGTTATATCCCTTGTCCCGGCAGGGAGAAAGCTTCTGGAGGGCATAGGGGTCATCTCCGCTATTCATAAAGAGAGGATCACTATCAAGGCAATTGCTATAGATTCCCGTAAATTCTGCGCCTGCGCCGTCTCCGTTAAAATTTTCTTTTCCGCCCATGATATTACAATTATAAAAATTAGGATCACAGGTTGTTTCCAACTGAATTTGTGTCCCGGTATTAGCATAAATAGTATTATTGTACAAATTATTTACCGAATTCGCGCGGAAATTAATTCCTCCGTTTTGATTTTCTACGATCGTATTGTTAATAAAACGAGAATTGGACTGATAGCTGTATATACCATAACCGGAATTATTGAATATAAGATTATTGACAAAATCCGCCTGATTGGAGTATCCGGTATAAACGCCGGATGATGAATTGTTGAATATTTTATTATTAAAAATCCCGGGTTGAGAACCGCTCCCGCCAATTAACATACCGTAACTATAATTATCATGAATACCGCAGTTTTCGATTACAGGCGAACCATTATCAATATAAACGGCCGCATTGGTGCCATGATTCTGACGAATATCGGAATGACGAATGCTCAGTTTTGAAAAGCCAGTGATGTAAAAAGCGCCGCCGTCCTGACTGTTTGAATAAGGTTTACCGTATTCAATAATACAGTAATCAAATAAGGAACTGTCATTTGTAGCAAGCGTTCCGGAGAAAAGAATCCGGTTCCACCCCTCCGTTATGTTGGATGCCGTAAACTTGATCGAGTCGACGGCAGTGCCGACTGCCTGAACGGACCCCTTGACATCAAGCATGTAAAATCCTTCTGCAATAACGATTGTACCGGGATTGACCTGCAGATGAACACCGTCTTCAATTAAAATATCACCTTTGACAAAAACCGTGTCTGCATCCCACACTGAATCGGTTGAAATCGTTCCTGAAACATCGATCGATGAGGCAAGAGTAAAAGATGTCAGACATAGTACCAGTAAAATTTTGTACATGCAATTCTCCTCGTGATTTAATATTTCTGCCTTATTTATTTGTATGAATCTATATTAACGATCCAACTTTGTTGCCTGGCGGTGATATTGTGCACGATTTCAATTCAGGTACTGATTCAATTAAATCGGGTAAGTGTCATTAACTTTTTTTAAACTCGACTTTTAATGAATAAATCTTTAAAAAAAAAACATATTAGTGAAAAAATGATCAATTTAGGTGAAAAAATAGGATTTTGAAGTTTCGAAAGTTGAATTGAAGGAGTGTCGATGATTGAGAAACTCAATCTGCCCGGACTAGTTGTGGTAAATTTTCTGCTTTGTATTTAAGATGTGTAATAGTATATTTCTCAATAGCCTGCTATTTTTTCAATATGCTTATACTCAAAAGATTAAAATAAATGAACAGCGCTTTTTAGTGAGGATAAAAAATGAAATGTAATTATCGGAAATTGCTTACAGGGAAAGCATTGCTTATTAGTCTGATGACATTCATTTTAATAGTTTCCTGTGACAATGATTCTGCGGGGCCTTGTGCGCATATCTATGAAGAGCCAATTCTCAGTGTGATTTCCGCTAAAGATGTCGATACTCAGCAGGGAATTGACAGGATTGAGCTTAAATCAATAAAAATTGACGGCATAGACGCTGATCTCAATATTCTATTGGACCAGTCATCAAATATTAATCGGCTGGACAGTACGCTGATCTGCAATATTCCCTGTGCCTTCGGCACTCAAACGGGGGAATACAGTTTTATGGTATCCGCGGAAGGCTTCAGGGATTCGCTCTATACACTGGATGTGCAATATAAGTACTCTGAGGGGGGCTGTCCATCCCGGTCATGGGGGAGTCAGGAGATGATGATAGAGTTAGCGCACCAATAAAAAGATATTGATATAATGAGATAAAATTGGAAAATTCACCGGAATAAAAATAAAAGTCAGAAAAAAAACATGTCCCTTATCAGTAAGATATTATCCCGGTTTCTTCTCTCCTAAAAGGCAGTGTGCAAGGCAGACCTACCTCCCTGATTATATCTCCGGTCCGAAAGATCCGGTCTGGATTTTGTACTTCTTCTCGATGTTTTTGTGATGATTAACCTCTTCTTCGGCCAGATTTTTAAACAGGGTAATCAATTCTGTGTCTTTTGCCGCCTTGGATGCAGCAACAAATATCTGGTTCGCCCTGTATTCGCGTTTAAGCGCTAAATTCAGTATTTCTTCTATCGTCCAGTCCTCCTTGAAAGGCTCGTCCTGAACATCATGAGAAGATTCTCCGCTTTGAAAAATGGTGTCATCCTTAACGACCACATCCAGATCGTACAAACCGGTTTCCTTTATATTATAAAGCATTTTTTCGTGCTCTTCTTCTTCCTTAACCAGTTCTTTCAGAAATTTTTGGCTTTCGGGATCTTTAATGACTTTTAATCCTTTTCTGTAAAGATCTTGTGAATTGATCTCCTGCTGGATAGCTACATCGAGTAAATCTCTTAACGTTTTCATTACTTTTACCCCGTAATTTGATTATTTTAAATTTTCCAGTGATTGAAATATTCGCTCATGAATCGAATCCATGAGTGGGGATGATTCGAGCGCGGCTTGTCGAATACCCAGATATTCGGTTAACGGTTTGAGAAGTTGAAAAATTTCCGGTTTGACCGATTGAATTTCTTCAGGAATCCGCGTTCTTTTTTCAATCAGTTCCAGTATTTGTTTTGGTAAAATAGAAAAGTACTCGTCATCTTTAAATGTAAATGAATCAATAAGCATCGAATTATGAGCATTCGCCAGGATGAAGATTTTTGTAAAGTAAGGCCGCTCGTCATCATCTTTAACAGGAATCGGTGAAAAAAAGTAGTCAAGAATCCATTTCTCATCTGTATGGTGGACAGAGTGTTTGAACAGTGATAGTCGGTCGAAATCCAGTTTAATTTCAGGAACCGGTAATTCGCCGGATTGGGGCATAGAAATCCAGCGGTCGATCCAATTCAGGTTGGTTTCATTTTTTACGGGCACTTTTACAAAATATTCATCATCAAACGCGGAGAGAATCGCATCCACGCCGTTTATATGATGAACAGCAATTTTTGCTGCCTGTGTGAGGCAAACTGTTAAAAATTGCGCTTGTGATTCATTTTCCAGATACCAGGGATAATATCCCGGTAAATAATTTCTGAACAACGGCCACGCGTTCCTGCCCCTGAACGTTAACCCGAGTGAATTTATAATTTCTTTATCCGGAGCGGTGATCAGCTTGCTGTTTTCAAAAGAGGCTATCAGACATTTCTGGGAATAATAGAGGTCTCTAAAATATGAACCCCGGTTTTGTGAGAGATCTAAAAAACTTTTTAACCCTTCGGCTCCCGGATATACGGCAAGCGCGAAATGTTCACCTTTATTGCCAAGGATTGAGCAAAATCCAATCTGATGATCCAGGGGATTCTGAACTCCAAAGATATGTTTTTCCGTAAACCATTTCCAGGGCGCGAGTTTTTTAAATTCCACAGCCGCCTGATATAAATTTTTCCAGATAATCAAATTAATACCGGGCATAATACGATCCTTTAAATTACTATAACCAATATATTTAATAATGAAATAAAGAGCAATTGCCGTTTTAATTGCGTAAAATAAAAAAAATACCTATAATTCTCGTCTGAATAAACAAATACGGAAGATGATATGAAAATATTAATCGGAGTAACTTCATCCATTGCCGCCTACAGAATTCCAAACCTTATTTCATCGCTAAAGAAGGAAGGGCATGAGATCAAGGTAATTGTAAGCGAACACGCGAAAGCCTTTGTGGCGCCGCAGGCGATTGCCGTTATGAGTCAGAATCCATGTTTCACAGACCAGGATGAGTGGACTAACACCGATCGTGTGCTGCATATTGAACTGGCAAAATGGTGTGATGTTTTTCTGATAACACCCCTCTCAGCAAACACCCTGGCAAAAATATCAAATGGTCTGTGTGATAATTTGCTGACTTCCGCGGTTAGGGCGTTGGGTGATAAAAAACTGGTCATCGCTCCGGCAATGAATACAAGAATGTGGGAAAACGGGTTCACAAAAATTCATATCGATCTGCTTGGGCGGATTTACAATTTGGATATCATCGAACCGGTAAGTAAACGTCTTGCCGATGGGGACGAAGGTATCGGCGGACTCGCGGAAGATGAAACAATTATTCAGGCGATTCGTTTACTGAGTAATTCAGCTAAACATTAGATTTCGCAAATCAATTACATTTTGAGACATCGAAATATTTGATTCGAAAATCGACTTTTATGGTCTAAAAGAAATCAGGAAATCAGAAAGGGTACAGATGAGACCGGTTTGTTTAATTGTTAGAGACGGTTGGGGGTATAATGAAAATCCCAGAGGCAATGCGGTGATGGCCGCTCATACTCCCAATATTGATTCATATAAAAAAAATTATCCCTGGATGTTGATTAAAACATCCGGTGAAGCGGTAGGGTTACCGGAAGGTTTTCAGGGTTCCAGTGAAGTCGGACATCTCAATATGGGCGCAGGGAGGATAGTTGTTCAGGAGCTAAAAAGAATCGACGAGGGATTTAGCGACGGTTCGATTTTCAGAACCGAAAAATGGAAGGCGCTGATCGGACAGTGGAAGGAGAATAAATCACAACTTCATTTGATGGGGCTGCTGCAGGATGAAGGAGTCCATGCCCATATGGATCATCTATTTAAGATTATCCGGCGGGCCCGTAGTGAATACGCGGAAGGAAAAATCGTCATACATCCTTTTCTCGATGGTAGGGATACCCCGCCAAGAAGCACGCTCGAGTATATCGCCAAACTGAAATTGGTAATGCAGGAGGCGGGAGGCTGCAGAATCGGTACCGTGATGGGACGATACTACAGCATGGACCGTTCCAGGGACTGGAAACTGACGGATAAAGCCTACAACTGTATTGTCAATCTCGATGGCCGCAGGACGGAGACGGCTGAAGAGGCGGTGAGAGCCTCTTATGAAAATGATAAAACTCCGGACAATGTGGATATGTTTGATGAGTATATCCCGCCTTATATTGTCGCCGGATATGAAGGCGTGAAGGACGGGGATTGTGTTTTTCATACAAATTACCGTCAGGACCGCGCCATACAGCTTACCATGGCTTTTGTTGATGAGCGTTATCCCGGGAAACGGCAAAAAGAGGTCAGTGTCCGTTATCTTGGATTTACCCGCTATTATGACGAGTTTAAGGAATATCTCATGGGAGCGATGGGATCCGGCGGGTCCATGAATAAACTTCTTGGGGAAGTGATTTCTGAAGATGGTCTTAAACAGCTGCGCTTGTCCGAGACACAAAAATTTCGACATGTCACCAGCTTCTTTAACGGTAAATTAACGACACCTTATCTGAATGAAGACCAGGTTGAGATTAAAAGCGATATTGATCCCGCGGCATTTGCAAGTCACCCGCAGATGGAAGCTGCTGCCATTACCGATGAGCTTTTAAAAAGAGTTGAAAATAATCCATATGGTTTCATTCTGATCAATTATCCGAACGGCGATATGGTTGGCCATACAGGCGATTTTAACGCTGCAAAAAAAGCTGTTGAAATAGTGGATGAAAATATCGGTAAAGTAGTGAAAAGACTTCTGGAACTGGACGCCCATATTCTAATCACAGCCGATCACGGCAATTCGGAACAGATGATTGATTACGAAACAGGCATGATAAAAACAAGCCATACCACTTTTCCGGTGGAATTGATATATATCGCGAAAGACGCGAATGAATGGAAACTCAAGGATGACGGAAAACTCGCGGATATAGCGCCAACTATTTTAACGCTGCTTGGTCTACCGATCCCAAAAGAAATGACCGCAGACGTGTTGATAAAAAAATAGGCCGGTCGATGGTTTGGAGAAAATTGTCCACAGATTGCACGGATTACACAGATTATTTAGAAAAATAATATATCAATTTAATTCTAATCCGTGAAAATTAGTGAAATTCGTGGACCATCTTGAAAGGCCATCGAAAAAGAAACAAGCCCGCGAATTACACGAATTACCACTAAAATGAAAAAAAGTAATTATTAATTGGTGAAAATTAGTGAAATTAGTGGGCTATCTTAAAAAGC